>Ga0265780_10005471_pt1 | contig 16079 bp, 16 predicted proteins | sample P1T30metagenome_FD_192432 | JGI IMG/M metagenome (GOLD analysis project Ga0265780, IMG submission 192432) | Plant litter microbial communities from East Loma Ridge, Irvine, California - P1 T30 | ecosystem: Environmental > Terrestrial > Plant litter > Unclassified | place: USA: California... | reverse complement strand
GCCCGCCGTTGACTCGTTGCTCCGCCAGTATCTGGCCATCACGCAGGATCAGCATCGAGCGGAGCCGGGGCAGGCGCCGGGCCTGCGTCACGGTGTCGGCGAGCATGGCGCCGTCCAGGCCACGCGTCTCGACCGGGCGGGACGCCGGCGATTGCCGCGGCGCCGGGGCGGCATCGCAACCGCCGGCGAGCAGCAGCGCCAATGCGCCGGCCGTCCGCCTCACGGCGTCATCGCGGCGCGGAGGGTCCGGAGGAAGACGGCGGGTGCCTCGACCTGCGGTGAATGGCCGAGATCGTCGAGGCGGATCAAGCGTGCGTTCGGGATGCGCTTCACCGCCTCCTCGGCCGCTTGCGGCACGGTGCGAACACGCGAGCGCTGGTCCTCCGGCGCGCTGCTTGCCCGAAAGGCGGTCAGGTCGCGCTGGCCGATGATGAGCGTGGTCGGGACCGTCAGCTGGGGCAGTTCGGCGGCGACCGGCTGGGTCTGGATCATGTCCGACAGGCGCGCCTGTGCGTCCCGCACCCTGTTCCCATCGGGGCTGGCATATTGACCGGCCAGCATCGCGACCCAGCGGTCATAGGCCGCGCGCCACTCACCGTGATAATAGTTGCGAAGCTGATAGGCCTTGATCGACGCGGCGTTCGTCTTCGCCTCCTCCGCGCGCAGCTTGCCGAGGTCGGTATAGGGCACGCCCTCACTCAACGTGTCGTTGAGGCCGAGCGGGTTGACCAGCACCAGCTTCGAAACCCGCTCGGTATAGAGGCGTGCGAAACGCGTGGCGAGGATGCCGCCGGTCGAATGCCCGATCAGGACGACTTTGCCGGCACCGGCCTGATCGAGAAGCGCCGCAGTCAGCGCGGCCATGGCGTGGAAGCTGTACTGATAGCCACTCGGCTTCGACGATTTGCAGAAGCCGATCTGATCCGGCGCGATGACGCGGTAGCCCGCGGCCGCCAGCCCGCGCGCGGTGTCGCCCCAGGTAGCGGCGCAGAAATTCTTGCCATGCAGGAGGACGACCGTCGTCCCGTTGGGGGTCGCGGTCGCTGGCCAGTCGAGAAAGGCCATGCGAACCGGATGGCCTTGCGAGCCCGTCTCGAACCAATGGACCGGCGCCGGATAGCCGAACCGCTCCAGATTGACGCCAAGCGGCACGGTTTGCGCTCCAACGGTGGTCGAGAGCATGGCCGAGCAGGCGACGGCGGTGAGAAAGAGACGAAACATCAACGAATAACACCGGTCGCGACGTTGATATCCCAGACGACAGGGATGGCGTCGGATGCTTGGGCGCCGCATCATGCCGAACCAACGGCAACATTCGGTAATTGCGACATTCGCGATCCAAAAGCTGGATGTCAAAAGCGGTCATGGCGGGGAGATGGATAAGCGGCCGAAGTCGGGCAGCGGGAGAGGGAGTGTCTGCTTATGGGTCGAACCGCCGTACCATAGGGTTCCCTGAACACTACGGCGTCAGGGCGGCCACGTCAGCGGCGAAGCGGGCGATATCGAAGCGGGCGGCGCCAGGATCCTCGCCACGCCTGACGATGACCAGATGCCGGGACGGGATCACCATCACATATTGGCCGCGATTGCCCTGCGCGGCGAAGCTGCCCTGGGGCAGTCCCTGCTTCGGGCCGAACAGCCACATCGTCGCGCCATAGCCGGGTCCGCTCGCCGGTTGCGGTCCGCTCGGCATCGTCATGGTGCTCATCCAGCCCGCTGGCAGCAGGCGCTTGCCCGCCCAGATCCCGTCCTGCGACCAGAACAGGCCCAGCCGGGCGAGATCGCGCGCGGTCGACCAGACCTGGCTGGAGAGGATGTAGTTGCCGTGCCAGTCCGTTTCCGCGACGGTATGTGACATGCCGAGCGGGCCGAACAGATTGCCTGGCCACGCACGGTATCGATCTTCGCCGATGACCTGTCGCGTAGCATAGACGGCGAGCAGGATATCGTTGTTCGCGTACCGGAAGCGCGTGCCGGGCAGCGCCTCCAGCGGCCAGGATGTCGCCTGCTCGTCCACCGTCGTGCCGCCGAAATAGATGGCGTCGGTGCGGTTGCCGGCACTGTCGCTGTGCAGGCCGGACGCCATGCGCAGAAGATGGTCGAGCGTGATGCCGCGTCGTGGATCGCCGGCGGTCCATTGCGGCACGGTGGCACGGGCATCCAGCGGGGCGGCATCGACAAGGCCGATCATCGTGCCCGCGATCGATTTGCCGACCGACCAGGTTCGATTGGAGACGAACGGGCCGAAGCCGTGGCCATATCGCTCGGCGACAACGCGACCGTCCTTCAGGACGACCACCCCGACCGTCTTGGCGCCGACGCCGTACCCATCGCCGAACGCCGCATCGACGACCTTCGTGAGCCCGGCGGAGGGCCGCGGTGCGATGCCGGCATCGCCCTGCGGCCAGCGACGAGGGTCCGCACCCGCGATCGGCGGCATGGCATCCAGCGGCGCTGCCGATCCGCCGTCCGCAGGTGCCCTGCTGCCGATCGGCAGCGTCATGCAGCCATGGCCGTCGCGCCACACCGCGTATCGCGGCGGCAGCGCGGGGTCGAAGGTGACGGCGACGGACCGGCGCGGGCGGTCGACCTTCGCGATCAGCGTCGACACGATCTTCTCGTATTCGGGGTAGATGCCCGTCAGTTCGTCAGCATCGATCTGCGCCGGGGTCCGCCCGGCGTTGAAGAGGCCGGAGCAATAGAGTGCCGCCTTGTATCCGCCCGCCACCGCGCGTCGATAGGTGCCCGCCGAGGGCTGGGCGACGATCTGGGCGTTCACCGATGCCGACAGGAGGAGGGCGAGGACGGCTGCTTTCGGTATCCGCATGGCCGCATCATTCCATCCACGCCATGGTACGGCAATGCAATTATCCTGCCCGCACCATTCGGTTTTCCCCCATATCGGCGCCATGACCGACCACATCCTCTACAGCTTTCGTCGTTGCCCCTTTGCGATGCGGGCGCGATTGGCGCTGGCGGTCAGCGGCGTGCGTTATGAACTTCGGGAGGTCCGGCTTTCGACCAAGCCTCCAGAGCTTCTCGTCATGTCGCCAAAGGGCACGGTGCCGGTGCTCGTAACGGCGGAAGGGGCGGTGATCGAGGAAAGTCTTGCGATCATGCGTTGGGCGCTGCGGATCAGGGACCCGCAAGACTGGCTCGCTCGCGACGACCCGGCGCTGATCGCGACCAACGACGGTGTGTTCAAGCACCACCTGGACCGGTACAAATATCCCGACCGGCACGGCTCGGACGCTGCCCGGCATCGCGACCTCGGCTTCGCGTTCCTGCAGGATCTGGAAACGCGGATCGGCCTTGCCGGTCATCTCTGTGGTACGGAGGCGGGCCTGACGGATGCCGCCGTCATGCCGTTCGTCAGGCAGTTCGCCGGGGTCGATTGGCCGTGGTTCGACAACCTGCCCCTGCCACGGCTGAAGGCATGGCTCGCCGAACATCTCGCTTCGGCGCTCTTCGAGCGGATCATGTACAGGGTTTCGCCCTGGTCTTCGGGGGCGAAGGCAACCATCGTCGAAGGAATGACGGCGGCCGATGGCTGAGGCAATCATCGCCGATCAAACGGCGGCCAGCCTGAGATTAACGAGCCTCCGCTTTCGAGAACCGGGCGAGAGCGTCTGAATGTCGGCTTGTAGGTCGACATGGTTACGGTTCTGCCGATGAGAGGAGGCCCGTCAGCCGACCTCCACGCCCTTCCAGAAGGCCACACGGCCGCGGATCTCCTCCGCCGCTGCCTTCGGCTCCGGATAGTACCAGGCCGCATCGGGATTGTCGGCCCCGTCGACGTGGATGTCGTAATAGTGCGCTTCGCCTTTCCATGGACAGATCGTCGTCGTGTCACTCGGTCGCAGTCGCGAGGCGTCGACGGACGCGATGGGAAAATAGTGGTTGCGTTCGACCACGACGGTATCGTCGCTGCTCGCGATCAGTATGCCGTTCCACCGTGCTTCGACCATGATGCATCTCCAAAGTTGTTCGATCCTGCACTGCGCTGACGTCCATCGGCAAGCGCCATAGGATGGAATGATCGCGGATCAGGGGGCAGTGGCGGCCAGCTACCTGACGTGCATCACGGTTGGCGCCGTCGGTTACCCTCTTCACGCTGCTGGGCGGCGCGCGTCGTCAACGTCTTCAATGTCTCATCGAAGCGACCCTCGCGTTCGGCCTGCCGCAGGAACTGCACCTCATCGACCAGGATTTCGGGCGGCGTCGGTTGCCGGGCGAACTGGGCGATAACCGCATCGGCGAAGGCGTCGAGCGGCATGTAGCCTGGGCGGTTCGCCTGTCCCGGCGTGAGGTCGGTCTGCACACCCGGCGGTGCCAACTCGATCACGTCAACCTTGCCCGCAAGCTGGGTCCGCAGCGAAACGGTATAGGAGTGGATCGCCGCCTTGCTCGCCGAGTAGGTGGGTGCCGCCACCAGCGGTACATAGGCCAGGCCGGAGGTGACCGTGACGATCGCGGCATCGGGCTGGCCCGTCAGATGGTCGATCAGCGCGTTCGTCAGCCGGACAGGACCCAGAATGTTGATCGCCAGCGTCGCTTCGGCATCGGTCAGGCTGCGCCGGCTCGTCAAATCCTCGAATTTCATGATGCCGGCGTTGTTGAACAGCACATTCAGTGACGGGAAGTCGGCTACGACCTTCTGGGCAAACGCATCGACTGCCGCGGCGTCCTCGACGTCGAGGGTCATGGTGTGGATGCGTTCGCGCCCGCCCGCTGCCTGCCGAAGCGCCTCCTGTCGCCGCCCGGCGATGATGACGGTGTCGCCACGATCGTGGAACCGGTGGGCCAGCGCCTCACCGATGCCGCTTCCTCCGCCAGTCATCAGGATCGTGTTGCCGCTGGTCTTCATGGTCGATTGCTCCACGCCGGGACAAGGTCGTCGGCTTTAGAATGATTGCCGCACCGCATCGTTCAATCCATGCCCCGCCTGCTGAAGTCGGCAGTCACACCGTGCCGTTGCCTCGCCCGCTATCCTCGACTTCGCCTGCGGCTAAAGTGCCATGCCCGCCGCCGGCGCAGCGTGAAGCCGATCGATGTCCAGTCGCGGTGGCGCGCCAAACAGGCGGCGATATTCGCGGCTGAACTGTGACTGGCTCTCATAGCCGACCGCAAACCCTGCCGCGCTGGCCGTGGCTCCGCCGGCGAGCATCAAGCGCCGCGCCTCCTGCAGACGCAATTGCTTCTGGTATTCGAGCGGCGTCAGACGGGTGATCGCCTTGAAGTGCGCATGAAGCGAAGAGGTGCTCATGCCGGCTTCGGCCGCGACCTCGTCGATGCGGATCGGCGTATCGAAACGACGGCGGATCGCGGCGATGGCGCGGCTGATCTGGTTCAGGTGACTGCCTGCGGTTGCGACGTGGCGAAGCATCGGCCCGTGCGGCCCGGTGAGCAGCCGGTACAGGATTTCGCGCTCAATCAGCGGTGCCAGTGTCCGGATCGTTTCGGGCCGGTCAAGCAGCCCCACCAACCGGCAGGCGGCGTCGATCAGGTCGGCATCGATGGGGTGGACGCCCAGCACCGGCAGGTCGGTCCTATGCGCCACGCCGCCCTCGGTCACAATCAGGTCGGCGAGGATCGCGGGATCGAGATCGATCTTGCAGCAGAGATACGGTCTGTCGGGACTCGCATCGATCACATGCCCGACCAGCGGCAGGTCGACCGAGACGAGGAGGTAATGGGCGGCATCGTAAACGACGCTGTGGTCGCCGATCGACACGCGTTTCGATCCCTGGGCAATCAGGCATAGCGAAGCCTCGTAGACGGCAGGCGTCGGCGTGCTCGGTTGATCGGCGCGGATCAGCGACACATGCGGCATCGCCGTCGTGCAGATCCCCGTTCCGCCGACGTGTCGGTCGATGACGGCGGCAAGCTCGGTGATCCGGTCCATACCGATCGTCATTCATCAGCCGATCGGCGCGCGCAAGCGAGGGACGCCAGTTCTGGAGGATCGTGTAAAGGGTTCGGACGATCGCTCTACCGCGAACCCGTCCTGACGCTCCATCTTGCTGGCCATCATCAAGGCAAGGAAAACATCATGGCAGCTACCATCGACAAGGTCGTCCTCATCACCGGCGCCTCGAGCGGCATCGGCGAAGCGACGGCGCGCGAACTGGCCGCGGCGGGCGCACGGCTCTTCATCGGCGCGCGCCGCGGCGAGCGGCTGAAGGCGCTGGCGGAGGCGCTTGGCGACAGCGTCGCGTGGCGAACGCTGGACGTGACGGACGGTGCCGACTTCGACGCCTTCGTGGCAGCCGCCGCAATGCGGTTCGGGCACATCGACGTGCTGGTCAACAATGCCGGCGTGATGCCGCTCTCGCCGCTCGCCGCCCTGAAGCGGGACGAATGGAAACGGATGATCGACGTCAACATCCATGGTGTCCTCAACGGCATCGCCGCCGTGTTGCCCCGCTTCGTGACGCAGCAGAGCGGGCATGTCGTCAACGTCGCGTCGGTCGCCGCGCACATGGTCATGCCCACGGCGGCGGTCTATTGCGGCACCAAGCATGCGGTGCGGGCCATCACGGAGGGGCTGAGGCAGGAGCATGACGAGATCCGCTCGACGCTGATCTCGCCGGGCGTGGTCGCCACCGAACTGGGGCACGACATTACCGATCCGGCAATAGCCACCGCATTGACGGGTTGGCGGAAGAAATCGCTCACCCCGGACGCGATCGCACGGACGGTCCGCTATGCGTTGGAGCAGCCTGAGGGCGTCGACATCAACGAGGTCATCGTCCGCCCGACCGCGGCGGATATGTGACGCGCCGGCGTGCCAGCCCTCGGATGCATGATCCGGAGACTGGCACGCCCGACTGCCGATCGCTCAGGCTTCCGACACGGCGATGGCGGTCTCGCGATAGCCATGCGGCGGCCGACCTAGCATGGCGGTCAGCCGTTCGCGGTCGCCCTCGTCCGGGATCATGCCGTCGCTGACGTCGCGTTCCGCCACCAACCGCGTTTCACAGGCGGTTCAGCGCGGCATGAACGACGCCATGTTCTGTTCGAACCCGATTGAATCGCCGCCGCCATAAGCGGTCGAGCGGCCGACCACGTCGGACCGGATCGCCGCCACATCGTCGCCGGTCAGCGTCTCGGGGCCGACGAGGTTGATCGTGTCGAGCGGCAGCTTGCCCGGCGCCCGTACGCGGCGGCGCAGTTCGATCGCGGCGACCTCCGCCATGTCGCGGGCATCGACCATCGCGAGACCCTTGCCGCCGATCGGCATCGGATGAACGGCTATCTCGTTGTGCGGCTATCGGCGGAAGAGGTGCCCGTCATAACAAAGGTCGGAAATGGCAGAAAAGCGCGGATTTTTAAAACGGCATCCTCGATAATACCCCGGATTATACCCCGATGCCAAAACGGAACGATGGGGTAGGGCGTCCGGCATCGGCGCGAGTACTCCAATCCGTCGACCTTGAGCAGGATCTGCACAGCTAACCGAGTCGCGCTCATCCGGCAGCGGGCATCCGCCTGCTCTGGATTCGTGCTTTCGCGGATCAATCCCCGCGAGGGCGGGGGAAACATACCGGACACCGGGCACCCGCTGACCGAGGACGGGCTATCCCCACAGGATGGGGAATACGGTCAGAATATCCCACACGACGGTCCTGTCAGTGCCCCACCACCCCCCGCAGCTTAGGCGTCTCCGCGATCGGCTGGCCGGCATATTCGCGCAGGCCCCAGGCGCCGTATTGGGAAATCGCACTCGTGGCTGAGTAGAGCACCATCAGGTCACCTGACACTTTCTCCCAGTCTGCAATGTACTGGCGGTAAATGCCTTCCATCCGGGGATCGCGATTGGCCGCCTTCACCGCCTCCACGCGGCTTGGATCAATTAGATGCTGGCCGCCCTCATACGTGATGAGGCGCTTGCCGGTGCGCTTGGCGAGGGCGGCATAAGCGACCGCCTCCTTGGCGATCTGCGAGCGCGCAGCATCCGACAGTCGGGCCACGGCATCCCCGGGAAGCGACAGGTCAGTTCCGAAGTACGGTGCAATTGCGATGGCATCGACGCTATTGCGAATGGCCCCGCCATTCCAATCCATGATGACGCCACCGACCCACGAATTAGCTGCTTGAGTAGCGACCACTCGAACAAGGTCGCCTGGACGATCTGCATACACCTTCGACCAGATCGACATGACCTCGATAACGCGCTGGGCATAACGATGCTGAGCTGCCTGAAATGCGTTGTCCGACAGCTTAGCAGCTACGCCTTCCTCCTGCACCTGACGGGCCGCTGAAAAGCTATGGTTCCAGACCTCGTTGCTCAACTCGATATAGACAGGCCGACCCGCAGGCACGCTGTCGTGGACCAACTGCGCCATGCGACGATGATAGTCCTCGTCAGCGTTCCAAGACGTAGTAAACCACGGGCTGGCCTTCGTCGCATTTGCTAATGCGATCTGGTATTCCAGCGCGGCACCATCAGTTCCGAACAGCGATATGCCCTTTGGTTGGCCCCGGCTGTCCCAGCGGGCGCCTATGTTGCTGTTGGCAGTCGACCAGTCGAGAAAGCGCAAAACGCCAAAGGGCTTGAGATAGTTGAGCAACTGAGGGGCAAACAGCGCATCCGGTGCGTCCGTCTTCAGTCGGCAGTCAAGATCGCGGACGGGATCGGCCGCACTCGACGATTGCAGCTCCAGCCAAACGCGAGGTGGTTTGCCTTGTGACCAGCGAAAGCTGAGACTGCGAGCAGCCGGAACCGAGACATCAGTCCGTTCACCGCCAACCCAAATCTCGCCAGTGCCAAACCATTTGCAAATGGTCGTGGTATCACCGCCCGTGAAGACTGGGGCAGGAGGGATCAGAATGGCGTTAAGCGTGCGTCCTTTCTCGACGGACTTCGGCATGCCATCCGGCGCGATGCGGTTTGCTGGAATGCTTTTCCAGTTGTCGAGCCATTCGATGCCAAGCGCCTGGTTGGCGAACGTCGGTTCGTTTGACCAATAGGAGATCTGCGTGACGTTTATGCCTAGCTTGGCGCGGGGATCGGGTGCCACCGTAGCGGCATGCTCCCGGCTAGCCTGCTCTGCCCCAGCTGCAATAGCACGCGCCTTGCTGAAACAGTCAGCGCGCGAAAGCAGTTTGCCGACATCTTTCAACTGCGCCTTGGGTATGGCGACGGTGCCGCAACCGGCGATAGATTGGGCTGTAGCAGGGGTTGCGACCAACGCAAAAAAAGCTGCTATTAATCCTTGGTATCTCATAAACTCTCCAAATGCCGAAGGAACAATGATCAATGGAACTTCTGATCGGAATTTTTCTCGCGCCAGTGCAGTGGTGGATGAGCAGGTTTGAACCCAAGCAGTCTACCAAGGTACCATCGTCGCAAGCCAGGCACGCCGATCACGATCAGCTATAAAGTCGGCCAAATCGATCGAAACGGTTGCTAACGACTGACAGCTTTTACGCCATTGGCGATCAGCTAAAAACGTCGCCGCCCCAGATGCCGTCCACGACCGCGTAGCGCGGCACGCCCGCGACATCGATGCTTGTCGCCGGATAGTGCGGCGCAGTGAGCGCCGCCGACGTAGACGAGGCAGTAACGCTGGCAAGCGGGATGCCGCCAGCGCCTCGCAGGGTCACGACCTGACCGGGGGAGACGTTGTTCACTACGACGGTATTGCTTTTTCGCACGGTCAGCGACCGGACCCGTGCATTCATGCCGCTGGTGTTGACCGCCTGCAAGGCGATGCCTGCGCCCGACGTGAAGCTGCTATCGGTGAATGACAGCTGCGCCTCACCGTCCACGCTGATCGTGTGGAGGTTGCCGATTACCGACACCGACACCCGGTTGTACGTGTTCGCGACCGCCTTGATCTTGGCACCTGAAGCCGTCGAGGCAAGCTGGGTCGGTGCCCCAGCGACGACCTTATAGGCGCCCGTCGCCATCACGTTATTACCGGTGAGGTCCAGGGCGATCCGGTAACCATCCTGTACGCTTCCCCCAGCCGCCAGCCGATAGAACAGGTTGAGCGTGCCGCCGAGGGTGGAAGGGGTGATCGCCGCCTCCACCACGATATCGGTGTGCGCCGCAGTCAGGTAAAGCGGCGCGCTGGACTGCGCTGGCGTCGTCGACAGCGTGCCGACGCTGTAGGACGATACCCGACGCTGCCCAGTGCCGGGTGCGCCGTTCCGCAGCCCGACCCCGCCACCAGCATCGATCACCGCCTTGTGCGCCGCCGTGTTGGCGGTGAAGGCAACGACGGCCACGCCGTTGACCTTGCCGGTGATCGTGTAGCCCGACACCGTGACCTCGGCATCAAATGCCGTGTTGAGCGGCGGCGCGGTGTTGGACGCCAGTTCCGTTTCGGTGCCGGACGCCGCGACGTAATAGATCAGCGTACCGAACGCGCTGAACTCCACCCGCAGATAGGCGGCATTCAGCCCGGTGTAGCCGATCATCACGCCGATCGCGCTGTCGGTGCCGATGGTTATATTCGCCTTCTGGACCTGATTGGCATACGACTTGTCGGTTCGAGCGACGATGGAAGCGCCCACCGACGTTCGCATGTCGAGGTATCGACTGCCGGCAGCGCCCGCGATCTGCGGCTTGGCATTGGCACCCGAAAAGTCGACCCAGCCATTTTGCCCGCCCAGATCGCCGACCGTCTCCGTCTGGAACGTGTCGGAAAAGTCGGCCGCGCTGCTCGCTGGCGTGTCCAGCAAAACCGCATAATTGCGCACCCGGCGCTGCCCGGTACCGCCCGCACCGTTCCGCAGGCCAACGCCACCACCGGCATCGATCACCGCCTTATGGGCGGCATCCTTGAGCGAGAAGGACAGGATGATCTTGCCGTTCACGCTTGCGCCGATCGTGTAGCCGGACACCACCGTCTCGATGTCAGTGGCAACGCCTTGGACGAGTGCCAGGGGGAAGCCGCCGACCAAAGCGACCTCCGCGCCACCGTTCGCCGGGACGAAGATGATATACGTCCCATGCGCGCCGTAATCGACGCGCAGATGCGCCTCCATCAGGCTTTTGAAACCGATCATCGTGCCGATGCCGGAGTTTTCGCCGACCGTGATCGATGCTTTCTGGCGGTGGTCCTTATAGGTCTTGCCGAGGCGGGCGACAGCCGATGGCCCGACGCTCGACTGCATGTCGATATACCGGGCGCCCGTTGATCCGGCGATCTGTGGTTTCGGGCTGGTGCCCGACACGTCGGTCCATCCGTTCTGTCCGCCAAGATCACCGGTGTTCTCGGTCGAGAAGTCATCGCCGAAATCGGTGGTCGGTGGCGCACTGTAGGAAGCCGGGCCAGCCAGCGTGATCGCCAGCGCGCGACGGCTCGGCTCCATCACCGCGTATTTCAGGCGGCGACCGGTGTGAGCCCCGTTGGACGTAGGCGGCGGATCGGTGTCAAAGATGGTCGGGACGTTGCCAGCGGCATCCAGGTCGACGGTGTAGGGGGCCTTCCGCTTCGGGCGTGCGTGCCCGATGGCGATATTGCCGTCTATCGGTGACACGCGCTGCGTTATGTGGAACGTGGCTTCCGACCAGTCATCCAGCTTGTCGCTGAAGTAGACGTGATTGCGATCCGTCAGTCCCAGCGACAGATTGACGTAGTTGGTCATCATGACCCATTTGTTGAGCACCGGATGCCAGAAGACCTCCGGGTTCTCGTCACCGACGAACTCGGGACGCAGCACCGCTGACCCGGTGCGCTGGAACGGACCATCGGGACTGGTCGAGGTCGCGCGACCGACGAACCAATTCCGGCCATCGCCCGGCGTCGCCGAATAGAAGTTGTGATAGATGCCGTTCTGCTCGACCAAGCAGCTTGAATAGGCATCGCGCCCGTCGAACTGTCCGGCCCCGGCGCTGTTGAGCGTCGCCCGAACGAACGTGTACGGTCCCTGCGGTTTTGACGCCTTCCAAACGTCCGAGGTGTAAGGCGGGTAACAGACCTGCGACTCCCCGACATCACCGGCGGTCAGCGTGTGCAGATAGTAGAAGCCATCCGTATGCTTGTAGACGAACAGCATGTCGCGCGCCGGCCAGGTGCCGCCATCATAGCCATGTCGCAGGCCCACGCCTTCGACTTCCGCCGGAGCGGTCCACGTCAGGCCACGATCGATGCTCTTGCGATACTGCGGGCGCCACGGGCTCGTCGACGTGCCCTGACCGTTGGATATGCCGCTGCCGGCGCCGTAGAAGACATACCATGTCCCATCGGCATCCTCGTACAGATAGCCTTCCCGGATGCCGCCAGCGTCAGAAGCGCTACCCCCGGCAGTCTGTGCCGCGATGACCGGCGACGGCGCGAACGGGATCAGGGCGGGACGCTCCACCGATGTCCACGTCGCGTCCGCGTTGAACATGCCGTTCGTGGTGCCGTCACCACGATAGAGGCGGCCGTCCGAGGTCTTGGCCGCGATCGGCGCCTGGTTCTTCGCTTCAAGCGTCTTCAGCCGCGTCTCGCGGCTGGCATCACGCTGCGTGAAATGGGTGATCGCCTGTGCGACGGTCGTGATTTCAGGGGGCAGAGCCATTTATGCAGCCTCTAGTTGTGCGAGCCGACCATCCTGATCGTCCGCGGTGGATTGAAGGGTGTCGAAAGCGGCGGATGCGCCAGCGAGCGAAGTAATCAGGATCGTGGAGTCCAGTGGCGTATTGCCGAGCGTCGGGCCGGACTGGACGGCGATGGTTGACGTGCTGGTCGCGATCGTGCCGTCTGGCCCCTGCAAGTCCGCCTCAAAGCGCAATGACCCGACTGCGGTCGGGACATAGGTCGATTGGATCGAGACGGTGGCAGTGCCGATCATCCAACGTCGCGCCACGACGGAGCCGTTACCGACCGGATCAATGCCGGTCAGTGTTTCGCCAAGCTGCGGGGTGCCGTCGCTGGCGATGCTGGCGCGCGTGGTGATGACGGGGCCGGGGGTGACCGGCACGCCGCCATACGGCAGTAGATCCTGCTCAACGAGCGAGATGATACCAATCGCGTTGAAGTAGAGCGTGAACCGGCAATCGATGCGGCCGATCGTCACGCCGAACGAAGCAACACCCTCTGACGAGGTGACGACTGACAGCCCGCCGGTGGCGATGATGTCCTTACCGTCGAGCAGCCGTTCGGCCAGTTCGACCGAAACCGCTTGCCCGAACAGTTTCTCGGAAAAGCGGCCATCCCGCACGAAGGCGAAATATGCGCCGGTTGCATCAGAGGTATAAACGCCCTCGATCTGGGTAACGAGCGTCCGACCTGGTCCATAAAATGACAACGCCAGTTTGCGGCTCGACCAGTCGATGACTGCGCTGCCTGACATCGTGCGCATCTGCACGCTTTGTATCCAAGGCTCACCAGCGCCGATGGTGTACGTTTCTAGCCTATCGCCGATTTTCAGCACTGGTTGGCCTCCCCCGATTGGTTGATGTGGTGGTGAGTGCCTGCGGTTAGGCCTTGGGCTTCTGCGCCTCGGTCTTGACCGCCTTCACGATCTGCTTGCCGGCGCTGACTGCCGACTTGCCGGCGGCCACGGCGCCAGCGACGAGCATGGGATTGGCCTTCACGACCTTGACGATCGCCTTCAGGATGTTGCCGATATTCATGTGCTGGTCCTTCAAATCAGGGGATTACTTGCCGTCCACGACTGGGCGGGGGTTTTCCGAGGGGCGGCCGGGGCCGTTCGGGTGCGGGGCACTGCTGGTGGCGCATGCCGACAGGCTCGCCGCGAGGGCGAGGATCAGGATCATCTTCATGGGTGTTCTACGGTTGGGTTAGGCTTCGTTGGTGGACACGGCGATGCCGGCTACCTCGGTCATGTTCACGGGGCCGCCGATCACCTGCTCGCCACGCGGCCAGCGCGAGGCAGTGAGGCGGTTCTTCGCGATCCGGGTGATGGTGACAGCGTTGCTCTGGTTGCCGCCCAGGACGTGATAATACCGGGCGTCCTCGCCGACGTAGAAGCCGACATGCCCGCCGCCCTCGCGCTGGAAGACGAGGATCGCGCCGGGTGCCAGGCGGTCGGTTCGCAGGTTCGCGCCCCACGCCGCCCAGCTGCTCGCCCGCGCCGCGATCTTCACCGGCTCGATACCGGTCGCAACGAGGCAGGCCGCGACGAAACCGCCGCACCACGGCATCTCGTCATCGCGCCAGATCACGCCGTTCCACCGCGACGCGGTGTTAAGCAGGGAAATTAGCCGGTTGTTGTGCGTCGGGCCGGGGATTTCGCGCGTGCCGAGATGCGCCCGCGCAGCTTTCAGCCACGCCGGCTCGATCGCCTTCGTCATGAGCTTAACCTCGCTGTCAGAAAATGATGGTAGGCCGGGTTTCAGAAGGTGCCGCGTACCAAGCGCCTTCTGCGCCTCCGCCGGCCCGCACCACACAGGCGGGCGGAGGCGCTTCCTTCAGTCCGCCTTGTCGGTATCGACGCCGAACACGGCGCTGACCTTTTGCAGGTAGCCTTCGGCCAGCTTGAAGATGCCCTCGCCGAGGATGCCGAGGCCGGCCCCGAGCATCAGGCCGCCGAGCGGTTCCGGTCGCTGCGAAATCACCAGCGCAGCGGATACCGCCAGCGCCATGCCGGTGACCGGGATATCCAGCGACCAGCGATGCTCATGGCGCACGTTCTGCGCCGCCCCGATCCAGAACCGGGCGCTGAAGCAACCGAACAGCGCCGCGATCATGCCGGCCGCCTCGAACTGGTAGCCGAGGAAGTGCCAGATCGCCGGGGTCGAGGTCGTGATCGTCGCCCCCTTGCTCGCGATGGCGGCAGCGGCGACCGGTAGTATTGCACCCATGGTCGCCCCCGCTTTTAGCATGCTGCCGGTGGTCATCATCGCGTGGACACCACGCCAACGGCAGCGATGAACGTCAGTCCACCCAACCAGAGCATGCGCTTCACCATCGGCCACGCCAGCCACATATCGACCGGGAAAGGCTCTTTCCGCTGCTGTTCGATCATACCGGGCTCGGACAGGATATAGACCATGAGCCCGGTCACCCCGCAGGTGACGGCGACGGGATCGATCATCCGCTTGGCGGTGAGATACATCGCAGTCGCCAGCGGGTCCTGCGGGTTCCAGCCCCACAGGCTAAGGGCCTCCGCGCCGCACCGGAGGGTGATGCCGAGCGCGAACATGACGCCGAGAAACCGATAGATCGCGGCCGGTGACATCCATGTGTCGAGGCGGCGATGCCGCCACCAGTCGCCCGCCAGTTTCACGATCACCATCACGCCGATCAGCGTCGCGATCGTCATCACCGCCAGATTGATGACGACCAGCCATCCCATGCCATTGAAGCTGGGCGGGGCAATCGTCATGGGGCCGTTGGCGATCGATTGGACCGCGTAGCTGCTGTTGCTTCGCATGGCATCCTCATGGGTCTGGATCGCCCTTGGCGCGTTGGCCCGGACGAAGGAGAAAATGTATGACGAGCTATCAAGTGATCGCTGGCGACGAGACGTTCACGCATGAGTTCGACGGTGAACCGCAGATCAACCTGACATTCACGAACGGAGACAAGGTCTATCGTGTGACAACCCGTGCACATGATGAAGATGCAGCGGAACCAACGATCCATGCTGAACCAGCGTAGGGATCAGCAACACCTGCCCCGCTATGCTGCAGTCTATTTAAAGTAGATCGCGGCATAGGTGGCACGTCGGGCCGCAGCGGTCATGTCGCGACCCAGCCAAGCGAAACGAGATGCGTTCGCAAGCGCGGGGCGATCTGCTCGACCGCAGTCGCCGAAGACGGGTGAGTCCCGTCAATGGTCGTTCCAGGACCATCCGTCAGGTCTAGGCCGGTCTTATATCGGAGGTTGGGATAGGTCGCGACCGCCGCCGCCACGGCGCTCTGCATCGTCGATCGATACTGCGGCCCGGTCGGCGACACAGGAACGCCACCGTCGCCAGCCTCCATCCAGGTCTGAGATACCATCAGCAGCTTTGCCGCGTTGCCCTCAGGGTGTGCCCCGAAGAAGCCTGCCCAGAAAGCATTGAGTCGACTGGTCATATCCGCAAGCCCGGTATGCGCAGTCACGTCATTCGCACCGATCATGTAGATCGTGATGTCGCCGCCTTCCGCACCGTACACAGCGCCATCGGCC
>Ga0265780_10005470_pt1 | contig 16082 bp, 11 predicted proteins | sample P1T30metagenome_FD_192432 | JGI IMG/M metagenome (GOLD analysis project Ga0265780, IMG submission 192432) | Plant litter microbial communities from East Loma Ridge, Irvine, California - P1 T30 | ecosystem: Environmental > Terrestrial > Plant litter > Unclassified | place: USA: California... | reverse complement strand
CTGGGAAGCTCGAGCACCTTTTCACCTATGTAGTTCAAGATCATTTCTCTACTTACTGGCGCAATCCTTGGTACCAAGCACTCTCTGAACCATCTTTCTACATGGTATTCTTGAGCATATCCCATGCCACCATGTGCAAGAACTGCTCTCTCACATGCCGTGAAAGCTGCTTCTGCAGCGAGATACTTTGCACTGTTTGCTGCGACGCCTATTGCATCTTGCCGAATCGTTTCGTCTGTTTTGCTCGAGTCGTACAACCTTGCTGCGTGATAAGTCGCCAATTTCGCAGCCTCAAGGCGCATGTATGCATCTGCCAGAGGATGCGCGATGCCTTGGTTCATGCCGATGGGTCGCTCGAAAACTTTGCGATCTCGCGCATAGGTGCTCGCTTTAGCCAATGCTGCATACCCCAAGCCTAGAGCTTCACCGGCAAGCAGACATCGCTCTGCATTCATGCCGTGCAGAATGATCTTGAAACCGTCGCCTTCTTTACCGATCAGACAGTCGGCAGGAATCTTGTAATTGTCGAAAAATACCTCGTTCGCATCCACAGCACGCCCGCCCATCTTCTTAATCATGCGCATATCCAGACCTGGTGCCGATTTGTCGATAGGTATGCAGAACATGCTCAACGCCTTCGAAGGTTTTTCGGCTTCTTCACGGGCCTTTGTCCGTGCCAGTAAGATCATACGGTCCGCAACTTGGGCACATGTTATCCAGATCTTCTGCCCGGTGATACTGTAAGTTCCATCATCTTGCTTTTTTGCCGTCGTGCTCAATCGTAAGGTGTCCAGTCCCGAGTTGGGTTCGGTGACACCAAAACAAGTCCGGAATTCGCCACTGATGATTTTCGGAATGGTGTCTTGCAACTGCTCCTTCGTCCCGTACTTCGCGAGCGGTTGTGTCGCATACACATTTGCGTGTATTGCTTGTGCACCTGCCATACCAGCGCCAGATTCGGCAATGGTTTGCATCATCATCGTCGCCTCCGATATACCGAGGCCAGAACCACCAAAAGCTTCTGGAAGAGCAATGCCCAGCCACCCATCTTTCGCGAGTGCAGCATGAAAGTCCTTGGGGTCAGTCCCTGTTTGATCGCGCTCCTGCCAGTACTTGTTGGGAAATTTGGAGCATACAGCGCCCACGGCTTCCCGAACGGTCAGTTGCTCCTCGGTAAAGCCGGTGGTCTCCATGATCCGCAAATGTCGCGATGTTGAGAACGAACATCTTTGGTTCTGGCGAGCGAGACATGAGGTCGATCCCAGGAATCTGTTTGATCGCTGCAGCTTTAACGCGATGGTACGTGACATGGCTGCGTTTGTGTCTGCTGTGCTTCTGGGAAGCGCTTCGGAGTTGGAGCATATTCCGGAGATGTCATATAGCCGACTTACGGTGCGCCAGTACCTGGTGAAGTGCAACAATTATTTTTAAAAACTAGAAACCTTAAGCTTATTAATACGAAGCAATCTGCATGCTAGGCTCTAGTAGTTTTACTATATAATACTTTAACTTAAGTAAAATAAGTACTATAGTTACTTTAAATTAAATAGAATTTTAATAATAATATTATATAGAAGTATAGTAGTAGTGCTAGTAAGTATAAAGATTTTTAAAATTTAGTATTAGTAAAATAGCTAAAGCTTACTTACTACGCTTAGTAAAGAATACTAAATTTAAGTATATTAAAACTGCCTCTGCTATATTACTATATATAGAGTATTCTTTATAAGATAACTATTTCTAGGTAAAATAAGTATAAAAAATACTTTAGTTTAAACAGAATTTTAATATTTACTCTATATAGATATGCAAAGAGAGTATAAAGTATAAGCTAATTTTAAGCTTAAAGCTTAGTATATTAGAGACTAAGCTTAAAACGCTAATATAACAGAATATTAAAACTCTGCATTTTAACATTAAAGTGCACTCTCTCTACACTTCTATATAGAGCTAATATTAAAATTCTATTTAAGCTAAAGTATTTTTTATACTTATTTTACTTAGTAGCAGATATCTTATAAAGAATACTCTAAATATAGTAATGCTACAGAGGTAACGTTTTTAAGGTCCTAATGTTGAAAATAATTGTTGCACTACACCCAGTACTGGCGCACCGTAAGCCGACTCGGCTGGTCGCCATTGGTTGCTTATATAAGTGGCGCCTCTCGTCTCTGATGAACGTCAACGGTCTGACATCTGAACGAAATGGTGTAGGCATGCTGTAGCCAGGCACCACTGCCTATTGCTATTCCTTTTCTACACTCCTTCGCGCATCTTCTCAGTTCAGGTGCGTGGACCAAGAAAATCTGTAACGACAATGCCGGCTGTCCTTTCAAGGCAGATACCAGACATCTCCTAGGATCACGGGTTGGCAGAGTTATCATGTTTACGAAGCTATTTGCGATATCCGTGTTTGATTCGCGAACTACATGAACATGGATTGTATTCCAAGTGCTCACAGTAGCAGCTCAGCACGCTCGATCGCGGCCCCCGCATGGAGCACTGGCCAGCATCGCTGTTCAAAATCAGGACGGCCAGTGGGGTCATATTTTGACGCTTGAAGAGTTGTTATAAGAAAAAAAGGCTTTTCTGCGATGGACCTGTTTGCGAAACCCGCGAAGACTGCTCATTTGCTGATTGTGCAGGATGTTCATGGCTTTCAGAACCCAGTCCACTAACTTGGACTGCAATGAGCACCGTCACGCACAAATGTGCAATACACTGTTGAATATGTAACAATGGATAAGCTGCTGTAAGAAAGACTGGAAGTAGACAATGGCATTGTTACAGAGAACAAAGCAAATTCGGGGGATGAACATCACTGTAGAGCAGCGACACCCAGAAACCCATCATTCACTCAAACGCGACCTACTTCCCGTACGACTTTTCACAAGTTCAATCAACGTTTTGTATTTAGTGCCGCCCGATTCAGGCTGTACGCGTAGTGATTTTCTAGCCAACGGCAAGTTATTGTTATGATTTGACCCATTCACATTCACTGTCACCACGACATCCCCGACCTCCGTTAAGGCACTAGGGCTTTCTTGGCACGCGCGGCCCATCTTTACCTAACAGCTCTCCCTACGCCAGCAAATACTCACACATCCACTTCGACTGCCAACGTTGACTCAACCATCCACCCAAGCCACCGGCCACATTCATCGATAGTCAACCAGTCCTCTACTACCTGAAGCACACAAGTGCTCTCCCTGAACACATCTTCTTGACATGGCGCCCGCTCTTGTACCCAAGATTATCAAGCGCCAGGCCAAGAAGCTCATCAACTATGTCGGCGCTCGCATCTGTCACGAGTATGACGAGGCCACCCTGAAGGGACAGACCTTCATGAGACAGGCTAATGTATGTCTCTTTCTACCCGAGAGTACATGGTATCAAGTTAATGACACATAACGCAGGAGTTCATGCATGATAGCGCACCTCACAAAGTCTATACTGGTGTCGGGCAAATTTCTCCCAGCTTCAAGAAGATATTCGCCAAAGAACTGAATTATTTCCGACGACCAAACGTTCGTGAGGCTTCAAATTTTACGCAACACCCTACTAACCATGCTCAGAAATCTATCGCGCGCGGTTCCACTCGTGGCCGCATCGACAAAACCAAGCCAATCCAACAGCGAGTGCCGATTATCAGGACCAGCGATGAAGAAGCCGAGCGTCGGCGTGTGTGGCACAAGGCTGAACAAAAGGCTATCGCCTGGCAACAGGCTGCACCGGCTCGAGCTGCTAAGCGTGCTGAAGCTGCCCGCGCCGAAGCTGCTCGTGCTGAAGGTGCCCGCACCGCAGAGCTGCGTTGGTCCAAAGCCATGCTGCATATGACTTCGACATACCAGGAGAATCGACCTAAGACAAGTTACATCGAAGAAGTGCGATATGCCCATCCCGCCAGTGACGATCATGTGGAGCGCAGCAATCGCATCCAAGCAGGCCTCGCTTCTATACTTGGCCCTGAGCGCATGGGACTCGGTGTTGGACTACCCTCTGGTCATTCAGGGATCGACAATGACCCCATCTTGGCCAGGTACAACGCCGACAAGCGTATTCAGGATACCAAAGACGCCTACGAACAATACCAGACCATGCTACGTCAACAGCGTGAGCAGCAGCAGCACAAGGAAGCCGAGGAAGCTGCCGCGAGGCAGAGCAAGCAGACAGAGCTCAATGCGTACCACTTGATATACAAGCAGCGTGTCAAGGACCTCGTAGCTCTGGGCCCAGAATTCCATGCGCAGGCAATGAGGCTTCTACAGGCCTATGAGCAAGGCGACTTCCAACAGTTGCAATGGGCCCTCAGTAAAATCATCTGCAACGTCTTGGAGAAAGCCTGCAAGATCTTCACAGAGATGCAGAATGGAATCATGCTGGAGTTGTTGGGTGCCAGCGAACTCAAGAGCGCATGGCCCTTGGAAGCTATCGACAAAGTCTTTGCAATCTTCGACGAGCAGGCTGCGGCACAGTTTCCCGAGAACGAAAAAAACGGCTTGGGCTACATGATACACTGTATCCAATTCATCTGCCAACCCATCATAGCTGCGCAGGAATGGGTCAACCCTCTTATGCAGCAGACCTCTAGCAATCTTCCCTTTGTGGCTGCACCTATTCCGATCAGCTTCGAACATTTCGCAGCGAGCATGGGCGCGCCACCGCTGCCACAACAGCCTCAGGACTTTGCATTCTTGGCTCAACAGCCACGTCAATCTCTTCAGCAAGCCCGCAGCTGTCAGCCATCCCAGAGCTATCAGCAGCCTCAGGTCCAGCGGGCTCAGCTTCAGGTCCCGCAGATTCAGCTTCAAACCCCACAGATCCTGCCCCAGGTCCAACGGGTCCACGCTCCAGAACAGGCTGCCGATTCTGGCAAGAACTACAACAGCTTTGCTGATCTTGTCAAGGCCGCAAAGGCAAAGAAAGACGCTCAAGCCCCTTCCATTTTATCCATCAATCCAGCTGCTGCGCAACCCAAAGCCCCGGTTGCAAGCTTCCTCCAGCCTAACAAGGACAACTTGAACATATACATCAATGGGCATGTACTCGACTTCCAAGCCAACGTCAACGAGTTCCTCAAGGAGGGCCGGGTCAACAAGTCAAAGTGCCAAGAGAACAAAGCCATCATGCAGTGGATGGAGGATTACGCCCAGGATGAGAAGGGCTTGCTCGATCGGAACGATAGCATGACCATGAAGGCGGAGATTATGCGCATGGTTGTCAAGATTGATGCGCTGAAGAATCCAAAGGAGAAGGATGTGCGGCTGATCAAGGACACTCGTGGGCTCGCGAAGAAGATTTTGAAGATCTGGGCTTGAACTCGAAGTGGACACGAGGAAGAGGTTTCTACTCCATCTCCTTCCGACGCGATTTTGGGAATGGTCGCCATCACCACTCGGCACCTACTGCTACATCGCGAGCACAAGCCGTCGACACGGCCGATCAGCGTTGTAACACATCCGCACACGACTCGATTCGTTACAAAGAATGTCACAAGGACACACACTTCCGTGACATTGGCGTCTTTCCATCACAATGTGTTTTTCCTCGCGACACCCCTCCATGTCTTTGTCTACACCGGCCCTTGAGCCCAGCTCCCATACTTTCCTTTTGTCACCCCTAGCTAGCATTGTTTACACAAAATCTAGAACAACAAAGCATCGTTTCCAAAAAAAAATCAGACCTGCGCTATGCACATCCGAGAGGATATTCATGTGACCCAGCCTCCCTCCAGGCTCCAGGTGATCAGCGCCTCGCAGTAACGCCCAGATCCATCGCGCCCGACAATCCGGAGCACATGCGTCCCAACAGCCCACCCGCGGGACCCCAGGACACGGTTCGCGGACCGCGCATCATTCTTCTAGAACTCGGCACTTACATACATGACATGTTTGATTCGCAGCCTTCACCGGAGAAACTTCAACTCTGGGGGTTTGCCACAATTGCCTCAAATAGACTGTGCAGTGGAACTTGCTCACGCCCCTCGCATCTCGCGGCTATATTCTTGGTGAGCATGTTTTGCCCCCACTGGTGGCTTCGGCGGGCTCGGCGGTATTAGGTGGGGGGTGGGATGCTGAGTTGGAGGTGTCGGAGATGCCGAGTTTGAAGGAAATGTTGAGGAGAGGGGTGTTTGCTTTCTGGGCGAGTGGCTGGTGTAGTGAGGTGGTTTGTAGAGGTAGATGGTCACTTTAGTGGTTAACATGGGAACTGCATGTAGAAAGAAAGCGATACAGTTGACATGTTCAGAAGACGTCGAAAGTGGTGTGTAACATGAAATTCCAAATTGAATGCTCGCTCTAGTTTGGTCGCAGGGTATCAAAGTATCTCTCCTCGCATCTACGCGCAGCATCCGGTAGGTCCAGCAGCGCCAACAGATCCGCTCCGAACATCCTTCTCGCCTTCGTTTCCGTACGGCAACCTTACAACCATCCAGTCGCACAAGAACTTGCCCAAGACGGCGCCGAGAATGATGCTGATGAAGATGTATCCGTTGTAGTACATGATCAGCAACATGATAATGTACGCCAACGCAAGCGTAGCACCGTGAATGATGGCCCTGATGAGTTGCTGCAGTCCGCTTGCTCTGAAAGTCGCATACTGCGTGCCCAAAGTAGCGCCTGGGCCGTCGCAGCAGTTCGCTGGTGTGGCTGCTGCAAGCGCGAGTTGTTGATGGTGCAGTCGGCGCTTGAATTGGCGAAGCAGATAGGCGTCGTATTCGTGTCCAACACGACGCAGGAATTCGAGGCATACGACGAGCAGAGCGGCGGCAACGCAGGATGCAGCGAACATGGCGTTGTTGGTGATGTGCCATGAGGAGGCGAGGAAGCAGGAGTCGACGACGTTCCAGTTCCACAACATCTACGAGAAGGTTAGAGGCTTTGTGATTTCTTTGAAGAATTGACGTCACTTACCTCCATCTTGCAGTTCTTTGCGCCGCCGCCCATGTCCATTTCTGCGTGATTCATGATGAAAGATGCGCCGGGCGGTATATCTCGGTACGCGAGAAGTTGTAGTTGGGTTTCTGGTACACTTGGAGATGTCGATGTCGATGCAAACTGCTGTGTTTGACACCCGTCGAACCGGAGCTGGGTATATATCGAATCCGCCAACCAAGCAAACCATTCTTCGCCCAAGAGCCAGGCCCAAGATAATAAACTCGCTCACTACCCTGCGTCCCACCATCATCCAGACCCTTGACCGACATTGATCCGAAGTTGTGGGGTTATGTGCTCAAACGCACTCGCGCTTTGCTTGTTTCGGTGGCGTCCAGAATGGCGCCGTCCGTCTAGAAGCTTGGCGACCGGCACCATGATGATGGCTTGCCGGGAGGTGCGGCTCGAACTAATGTGCGCATGTTTCGCTGCGTCGGGAACATATATGAAAGACATGTCGACCAGTAATTCCAAGATGCAGCCAGTCCATCATCCAATCTTTGCTCGCCCATTAGTCGTCCATCATGGCAGGTCACACTTTGGGCCTCACGGCGCGACACATCCAGGACCATGCGAATGCCTCGAATAGCATTCCCCACTGGGGGTATGCCGATCGTGTCGTGCCGTGTACCAACGATCCGGGATCCTGCAAGTATCTCGACGTTGTGTACGCAGCTCACGATCTGGGAATGTACTACACCGGAATCATCTGGGCCGCCATTGGCGGCATCTTGCTCCTCTGGGCCATTGGACGTCATTTTTCACACTCGCAGCCATCCGGCGTGCAGATTCCACTCGAGGCTGGAGAAGAGGTCAAGGAAAAAGGTAGCTCGTGGGAGAGGTTGCAAAAGGCGATTCCATCCTACGCGAGGCAGTACTTGTTGCCGGATGCCTCCCGATTCATCTTCGGAAGAGTCACCAGGACACAGGTCCTGACACTCCTCGTTTTGACCGGATATCTGACCATCTTCTCCTTCGTGGGAATGGTTTACGGAAAATGGATTACACCAGTCAAGAACACGCCCGGCGTCTACAACACGCGCACAACTCTCGGTCCCTGGTCTGATCGTGTGGGCGTCCTCGCTTACGCGCTCACGCCCCTCTCCATCATGTTGTCGAGCCGAGAGTCCATCTTGTCGCTCGTCACTGGGTTGCCGTACCAAAGCTTCAACTTCCTCCACCGATGGCTCGGATACGTCATCTTCGCACAAGCTTCCTTGCACTCTCTGGGATGGATCCTTGTCGAGACATGGCTCTACCAGCCGCAGCCAAAGGTCCCGAGGGACTTGTTCGTCCAAACGTACATGATCTGGGCATGCATTGCAATGTTCCTCCTCCTTCTGCTTGTTGCCCTTTCCACACCGTGGGCCATCCGACTTACCGGCTACGAATTCTTTCGCAAGGCACATTACGTCCTGGCCATGCTTTACATTGGCGCTTGCTGGGGTCACTGGGAACAACTCAAGGTATTCCTCCTCCCCGGCATCCTTGTGTGGTTCATCGACCGTGGTATCCGGCTGGTCAGGACCGCTTTGCTGCACTACAACTTCCTCCCGTCAGGACACATGGGCTTCCGTGCCGCTCCAGCCAACATCACCTTTTTCAAGGATGCAACCAACGGCGACGTCGTGCGACTGGACTTTGACCACCCGCACGATGCTTGGGACGTCGGCCAGCACTTCTACCTCATGTTCCCAGAGAGCAGCATCTGGCAGTCGCACCCCTTCACACCCCTCAGCCAGCCCGTGTATGGCCAAGACACCCAGAGGCATTCATACATCCTCCGGGCGAAGAAGGGCGAGACGAAGAAGATTGCTGCGCTGTCCGCAAAGCGTGCAGCGCGCTCCAACGACCACGAGGAATCACATGAGGGCCTGATGGCCGACGCCAGACTCTCCGTCGTCCTCACCGGTCCATACGGCGAACGCACAATGCGCGACCTCCCCGTCGACTCGAATATTCTCTGTATCGCCGGCGGCACGGGTATCACCTACGTTCTGCCCGTCCTCCTCGACCTCGCCAGCCGCCCACAATCTCTGGACCGCCGTATGTCCCTGATTTGGGTCGTTCGCCACCGTCGCGACATTGACTGGGTCGCACCTGAACTCGCCATCTTGAAGCGTAAATGCCCGAACCTGCGTACCGGTATCCATATCTACGTTACCCGCGCCGTCGAGGACGTCGACCCATCCGCTCCCGCTGTTTCCGAGAAAGCAACCATGAACGACTGCTCCAGGGAAATCGAGCCCGCCTCATCAAATTCGGAATCATCCTCTGCATCGCTCTCTTCAGCGCTCTCAGTACACGGTGTTTCGAAGGCTGAGCTGGGTCTCAACCACTACGACGCGCGACCAAGCCTCGCCACATTGGTGCCAGAGTTCATCAATACGACTGCACGAGGCAGGACCGATGTGTTTGCGTCTGGGCCAGGCGAGATGATCAGTGACTTGAGGAGCATCGTTGCTGCGTCGAACAAAGGTGGAGAGGTCTGGAAGGGCGAGGACAGGTGGGATGTACGACTGACGTGTGACGATCGGTTGGAGTGGTAGACTTGTAGACCTTTGATACCCAATGCATATTTTCCTAACTTTCATCCAATGTCTTGCCCACCGCGTGTCAACTCTTCGCTTTCATGACGGTACTCCTAGTTTCGTGAATTCAAGACCGTTGCACGTCCAACGAAGGTAGCGGGCACATCGCGGGGCGATTGACGCCATTGGCTGGTTGGAACACGTGGAAAATGACACTTTGTCGTCTCACAGGCAATCGCTCTGAATGTCAGAGTAAGATGGAACTTGCTTTGCAGAACAATGCCATCTGGACAATGACAACCCCAGGTCGGGCGGGCAAAACGGCATCCTGCATCCACATTGCGGTGTCCAGACCGCTGCGCACCACGAACCCCAGCACGCGCAGCAGTCTCGCCCCTATTGATAGGTGTGCCGCGTCATCCATTCTCGGACCCAAGACAACGTTCCTGCATTTGATGAGGCTTCAATGCATCTCAGCCTTTCTTGTGGCTCGCCAGTCCTCAAGGGAGGACCCGCCACAGCTTGGCGGTTGCCGATATCCGTGTAGGCACCGTTCTGTCTCACAGTTTGCGTTAGGCTGCACCGCCATACCAGGTCGGGAAGATCGCGATAAATCAAGGTCCTGTACTGCGATCATGGAGAAAAGGTTGCTCACCGCCCTTGTCGTCTCTCGCTACGTTCTTTTAGGCCTGGCGATTGTACGTCTTGTTTAATTTTTGCTTTGGTTTTTCTCTCGTTCCCCGACCACATCACGTTCGTTATCTGTAATACATACACTCAGCCACCATGAAGGCCGTGCTGTCAACTCTCGCTCTCATCGCCACTGTGGCTGTCGCTCAGCAACGCTGCGACGCAGAATACCCCGAAACTTACTGCAATACAACCGACATCGTCTCGTTCCAATCCTCCGACTGCAAACCATTTCATGTCTTCATCGTCCGAGGCTCCGATGAGCCATACCCCGGCCGCCAGGGCAACGTCTCGTCCCAAGTGTGCGCATCATTAGGAAAGGACCAGTGTGGCTTTGAGAACATTGAGTACCCAGCAAAGAGCACCGCATGGGGAAAGGAAGAGTGGTGCAAATCCGCAAGCAAAGGGGCGTCTGGCGGACAAGCGCAGGTCAAGGCCTACAACGAAAAGTGTCCCAAATCGAAGCTCATCCTGTTCGGATTTTCGCAAGGTGCATCGGTTGCACAGGACATTCTCGGTGGCGGCGGAGGTCACGTCTTTGAGTGTGACCAGGACACCAACCCAGCCCTGGAATCTTCGATCGGTGACAAGTGTAGGTGTTGATTTAAACTGCTGAAAGATTGTGGTGCTGATTACCTCTGTAGTCGTCGCAGCAGTGACTTTCGGCGCCGTGGCTCGATCGCGCAACCAGAACTATACCATTGGCGACGGCAAGTCTTTCGATGGCACCCGAGCTCGTACGACAGAGCAACTCTCAGCCTTGAGCAAGTACTCTGACCGCCTACGCGACTACTGCCACCACGGTGATCCCATCTGCGCAGTAGGCAGTGAGCCTGTGGACGTAGCCCAACATCTCGACTACTTCATTCTGCACAACGAAGAAGTGGTCAAGTGGGTCACTGAGAAGGCGAAAGCAAGCTCGCGAAAGGTAAGTTCCACCACTAGCTCGGTCATCGCAAAATCGGCGGCTGTACCTACGCCTACCCCTTCGATTATCGCTTCGAATACTCTTGCGGCGGCTGACTCTTCTGAGGCTCCTGTTTCTGCACAGACGGGCGAGACAGCGGCGATGGGCGCAGCTGGCGGTTTGAGTGTTTCTTACGCGCCGATTGTGGCCCTTGTGGTAGCTGCTCTGCTGTTCACAGCCTAGTCGTGTCGAGGATCTGGTGTGTATCTCGCATTTTAGCTTGGGCGTTTGGGACACATACGATGATATATATGAGAGTCGGACTTTGGAAGGCTTTTGGAAGCATACATCAACTCCAGACTTTGCAATATCCTTAGAGTAGGTCCGAAGTACATAATGTATACATCAATCACCGGTTCGGCAACATCGTATGCTCATGTACGCAGTGCTCGCTTGCAAATGTTCGCATTTGTCGATCAGATAAGATCGTGGCGCAAGGCAACGACGGCTGGCGTAAGCTACAGGCGACTACATCAGTATCGCTCGTCCTGGCTTCCTCACCTTCACCCACCACATTGCTATCTCGACTAGAAGACACTTCCAAGGTGCAGTGATCGCGCGCCTCTTCGGGCCAAGACCAAAGCAACAAGTTCGAGAAAAGAAGTCTACGATCCCAATCGGCGCATCGGTACCTGGAAAGGTATAGCACAAACTCTACGACAGCAGAAAATATCGAAGCAATGCTCCACGCCACTTTGCGCACCCAGACTCTCGGGGTCGCCTGCGTCTTCTCCCGAGCTGCTGCGACAATGGCAGCGGTGATTGGCAGAACATCGAGGTGCCGGCTCGACCATGTTGCAAGATTTTCCGCATACTCCACCATCAGCATCGGAGTCGCCGCGAACGAGGACGAATTTTAGGTACCGGATCCAATTGCGCTTTTGCAGGATTCGATCAGATAAGATCAGAGTTTTCATCTGATAAAGCGGGAGCGCCTCCTATTGGTCGAAGGGTCGGCACGATTATCGAGATAAGATTCTTCACCCCGTCTAGGCGGAGCTTCAGTGAGCTTAATCCCGGATTGAGTGCCTTGAATGGTAAAGAGGGGGGGTGCGGACAGGACGCTTGTAGGGATGGTTTACTCGTGGAGTGCTGGTGGTGGGGTTGTTGAAGAGGCCTCGAATTCCAGAACGCAACAGCGTGAGCGACTTTTGTCCATGTGAGCCGAGGACCGGGTCAGCTCAGAAAGTAAGTTGGAGTTGTTGGTGGGTACGGGAACGAACCTTGTGGATCTGATTGTTCATCTCCGAGCTCGTTATATTTGCCCACTCTCCCGTAATCTAATCAATCTTTCCCATCTGCCTTCTTCACTTCTCCATACTACAGTGTCGATTCCAATTCTCGGCACGCAAAGATGGGCTTCTCTTTCAGAGGACTGACGTCCAATGCGTTGGTCTCGGCGCCTCTTGCCGCTGAGCAGAATCACAAAGATGTCGCTGATGTTCCTGCGGCCGTTCAGGGCCACACCAGTATGGACGTGTCGCGCCCGGGTGAGAAGTTGGGCACGCCTAGGGCTAGCAGCCTGTCTGGCAGCGACGACGAGGAGCTGAACAAGATCGATACGACTGCTGAGAGCGGCGTTCAGGCTGTTCAGGCGGCGACTCAAGTCTGGACCAAGAGGGACTTGATCCTGGCCTACATCTTGTAAGTCTCGACACCTTGGTGTTCACTGCCACATACTGACAAGATCCAGCATGTGGCTCATCCAGTTCTTCGTGTCCTTCACATCGAGCTGCAACGGCACTTTGGCTCCCTACGTAACCAGCTCCTTCCAGCAGCACTCGCTCACCGCATTGACGTCCGTCATATCGTCCATCGTCGCTGGAATCTGGAAGCTCCCCTACGCCAAAATCATGAACATCTGGGGCCGACCTACCGCTCTCTGCTTCGGCGTCGGATGCTACGTTGTGGGTCTTATCCTAATGGCATGCTGCAACAACGTCAAAGCGTACTGCGCAGCCAACACCTTCTTCTACACGGGCTACAACAGCATCGACTTCTCCATGATTGTCTTCATCGCCGATACCTCCAAGCTCAAGAACAGAGGCTTCTTCGTTGCGTACGCTGCATCGCCCTGGCTGGTCACTACCTGGATCTACGGCTACGCGGTCAAGCATGTCATTGCTCTTGACGGTATCGGCTGGCGCTGGTGCTTTGGCATCTTCGCCATCATCGCGCCCTTTGTATGTGCCCCACTCATCATCATGTTCTGGCGCAACGAAGCCAAAGCCCGCCGTGAAGGTCTGATCCATCCGCGAACCGACCGCAGCCCCCTGCCACAAAAGCTCATGTACTACCTGCGCGAATTCGACGTTGTTGGACTCCTCGTCCTCGCCACGGGTCTCGCGCTATTCCTGCTCTCCTTCAACCTCTACTCGCTGCAAAAAGACCAATGGAAATCCCCGCTGATCATCTGCTTCCTGATCTTCGGCGCATTGTTGATCGTTGTATTTGGTCTGTGGGAGAAATGGGGCGCTCCGGTGACATTCATTCCCTGGGCGCTGCTCAAGAACCGCACCGTCATTTTCACATACACGATGGCCGCGTCGCTCTACATCGGCTGGTACATCTGGGATTCGTACTTCTACTCCCTGCTGGTGGTCATGTTCAACCAGTCGACGCCGCACGCGACCTACATCGCCAACATCTACACCATGGGCTCGTGCTTTATCTCGCTGGTCTACGGCGTGTGTCTGCGGTACTACGGCAAGCTGAAGATGTACAGCTTGTTCTGGGGCGTGCCGCTCACGATCCTGGGTGTCGGGCTGATGATCCAGTTCCGCCAGCCGGATGAGAACATTGGCTACATTGTCATGTGCATGATCTTCATCGCGTTTGGTGGTGGAGTGCTTGTCATCTCCGAGCAGACGACGCTCATGGCTGTGTCCAAGCAGCAAGATTTCCCCGCGCTGTTGGCTGTCGAAAGCATGGTCATCGCCATCGGGTCCGCGATTGGGTCAACTATTGCCAGTGCCATTTGGACTGGCATCTTCCCTGCGCGTCTGCTGGCGAATTTGCCTGCTGATGCTGTCGACAAGTTGGCGGATATCTATGGCGACATTACGGTGCAGCAGAGTTACCCCATTGGTAGTCCCACACGAGACGCGATCAACGCGAGCTACGGAGAGACGCAGAGGTACATGCTCATTGCGGCGACGTGTGTGTATATCATCACGTGGACGAGCGTGGCGCTGTGGCAGAATGTAGATGTCAGGACCATGAAGCAGAGGACGGTGGGGCTTTTGTAGATTGTTCAATCATTGTTGTTTGACAAGGGAACAGGGGTAGAAACATTCTGTGACGACCTGTCTCAGTAAAAGTAGATTTCTACCGTCATGGTCATGAAACCGAATGAGATGTGAATGCTTGTTATAATATTATCCAACGGCTTTCCTCGCAGCTAAATGTCAAGATGTTGTTTACGATGAAGTCTGTTCCGCCCCCAAGCCTTCGGAACCACGCCCTGGCTTCCAGAACATGGCCACAGGGATGGGAGCGGGACATCGGCACCAGCGCCTCACCGCACGCATCACACATTCCGCCGGCGCTCTTCATTCTGGCGGCCTGAAGCGCGCGACACGTTATTTCCTGAGCTGCTTCGCCATGGAAAGACACCTTGTGCCTTGATGTCGCACCTTCCACATTTTTCTCGCGAAAGATGCCGATGCTCACGCTCTCCCCCTCGCGCATCGCCATTGTGGTGGCGGTCCTGACCCTCGTCAGCTTGCTGTACACCCTGGGCTTCCCGACGCAACTTGTGCAGCCTGCGCAGCCGATTATAGATCACTCCGAGCATAAGAATGTGCACACTGAGCCAATTGTGCCTGCACCTATCATAGCGACACCAACGGATGCGACAATTGCGCCCCAGATAACGCAGGGAGACTGGCCTGCAGAGGATGACCAGAGGTGGAATGATGCCGGGGCAACGGCGGGGCAAGCGACTGAGACGGGCATTGCAGAGTATGAGAAGGACGGTGGGAGGTGGGAGGATAAGGAAAAGTTGAAGGAGGTGGAGAAGTCAGGGGAAACACCACCGCCCACGACACTCCTCACACACGCGATTCCGGCCCCGACAGCGAATGCAACGAACACGACGACACCCGCCAAACCGAAATTCTGCAAAGATGTCGCAGGTGCTCCAGATGTCATGGTCGTCTTCCGCACCTCCAAGGCAGAGATGCAGGAGAAGCTCCCCGCGCACATCAAAAGCCTTCTGTCCTGCGTGCCCAACTTCGCCATCTTCAGCGACCACGACGGCGCCATCGACGGCATAAAAGTACATAACGCGCTTGACAGCATCGGCAGCGAGACGAAGCGCACCCACGACGAGTTCCGCGAATACCAGCTCATGCACGCGGATGCAGAGCACAAGCCTGATGTAGGCAAGACCAAGGACCTTGACAAATGGAAGTTCTTGCCCATGGTGAACAAGGCCTACCACCTCAAGCCCGACGCCCGCTTCTACGTTTTTATCGAAGCCGACACGAGTCTCAGCTGGACTAACCTCCTCCAATGGCTCGACCGCCTCGACTACCGCATCCCATACTACAGCGGCGCACCGACATTCATAAACAACGTCCAAATCGCCCAGCGCGGCCCAGGTATACTGCTATCCCAGGGCGCGCTACGACGCTACGTCAAGTCCTACTCGGAGCTATACGCCAGCAAATGGGAACCAGAGCTAGGCAAAGGCTGTTGCGGCGATCTCGCCCTCGCCCAAGCCATGAGCGACGCGCACGTCGAGTTCTACGCCTCCTGGCCACTGATGCAAGGCGAGCAGCCCAGCACCCTCGACTTCACACTCAAACAATGGTGCGTACCCGCAGTGTCATGGCACCACACCGACGCCACTGTACTCAACGACATCTGGGCAAGCCACCAAAACTGGACGCACAATAACGGCTGGGACGTGCCTTACCTCTTCCGCGACGCGTTTGCCGATCTTGTCATGCCGCATAT
>Ga0265780_10005469_pt1 | contig 16085 bp, 9 predicted proteins | sample P1T30metagenome_FD_192432 | JGI IMG/M metagenome (GOLD analysis project Ga0265780, IMG submission 192432) | Plant litter microbial communities from East Loma Ridge, Irvine, California - P1 T30 | ecosystem: Environmental > Terrestrial > Plant litter > Unclassified | place: USA: California... | reverse complement strand
TCACCGCGTGGACGGCATAGCCGTCCATTCTACGCTGATGTTGTTTGACTACAAAACTCAGCCCTCTCGACCGACTGTCCTCGCGCTTCTACTATAGAGGCACGATTGACACCCAGAAACCACCATGTTATTTTGCTACAGATACGCTAGCCGGACTGTAGTTGTCTGTTGTCGTCCCTGTCGGCCTCGGGCTGCATCCGCTACCTGCTCATTTCGGCGCGCTCCCATCCTGAGCGGCCGTGCATTCACACAGAAAGAGCCCGCTACCGTCCGGGCCAGATTGGGGACACACAATGGATATGCAATCGACCGTGCTCAAGCCACGCCTGTCGTTCTGGCAGCTGTGGAATATGAGCTTCGGCTTCTTCGGCATCCAGTTCGGCTTCGCGCTGCAAAACGCGAATACCAGCCGCATCTTCGCCACCCTCGGCGCCGATCCCGACAACCTGGCCCTGTACTGGCTGGCCGCGCCCGTGACCGGCTTGCTGGTCCAGCCGATCATCGGCTACCTGAGCGACAACACCTGGCACCCGAAATGGGGCCGCCGCCGTCCGTTCTTCTTCATCGGCGCCGTGCTGGCCGCGATCGCGCTATTCCTGATGCCGAACTCCACCGCGCTGTGGATGGCAGTGGCCGTGCTGTGGATGATGGACGCTGCGATCAACGTGTCGATGGAGCCGTTCCGCGCTTTCGTCGGCGACAAGCTCGACCCGGCCCAGCAGACCGCCGGCTATGCGATGCAAACCTTCTTCATCGGCTGTGGCGCCGTGATCGCGTCGTTGCTGCCGACCTTCTTCGAGAGCATGGGCGTGTCGAACGCCGTCGTCGGCGGCGTGATCCCCGACACCGTGCGCTACTCGTTCTATGCCGGTGGCCTGGTGTTCTTCCTGGCCGTGAGCTGGACCGTGCTGTTCGCCGACGAACTGCCGCCACCTGACATGGAAGCGTTCAATAAAGAACGCAAGGCCTCGCGCGGCATGGGCACGATGTTCGTCGAGATCCTGGGCGGCTTCGGCAAGATGCCGCGCACCATGGTGCAGCTGGCCTTCGTGCAGTTCTTCACCTGGATCGCGCTGTTCGCGATGTGGATCTACACCGGCACGGCGATCGCCGATACGGTGTACGGCACCACGGACGCCCAGTCGGGTGCTTACCAGGATGCCGGCAACTGGGTCGGCATCATGTTCGCGGTCTATGGCGGCGTGTCGGCGCTGGCCGCCTTCATCCTGCCGGTCTTCGCCCGCGCCGCCAGCCGCAAGATCGTGCACGCCACGTGCCTGACTGTCGGCGGCATTTCGCTGGCCAGTATTTTCCTGATCACCGATAAACAGATGCTGATCCTGCCGATGATCGGCATCGGCATCGCCTGGGCTTCGATCCTGACCATGCCGTACGCGATCCTGGCGGGTTCCCTGCCGGCCAAGCGCATGGGTTACTTCATGGGCCTGTTCAACTTCTTCGTCGTGATCCCGCAGATCGTCAGCGGCCTGCTGCTGGGCAGCGTCACCAAGCACCTGTTCAATGGCCACGCGGTCCAGACCCTGGTGCTGGGCGGCGGCTGCATGCTGGTCGCGGCGGTGCTGACGCTGTTCGTCACCGACAAGGCGGCTCCTGTCTCGAGCAAGGCCTGACGCCTGTTCAGAGTCTGAACCCGCCCGCGCGCGCCGTGATTTTCGCGGCTGTCGTATCGTAATGTTTTGCCAACTTATTCACCCCTGGCTCACGTCGAGCCGGGGCGAATCTGCGCCACGACATTACCTACACAGGAGTACAGCATGACCATCCAGACCGTCGCGACCACCCCGTTCGCCGGGCAGCGTCCCGGCACCTCGGGCCTGCGCAAGAAAGTCACCGAATTCCAGCAGCCGGGCTACCTTGAGAACTTCGTCGAGTCCATCTTCCTGACCCTGGGCCAGGGCAACTGCCGCCACCTGGTGGTTGGCGGCGATGGCCGCTACTTCAATGTCGAAGCGATCCAGACCATCCTGCGCATGGCCGCCGCCCACGGTGTCGAGCGCGTGCTGGTCGGCCGCGGCGGCATCCTGTCCACGCCGGCGGTGAGTTGCGTGATCCGCAAGCATGCCTGCCAGGGCGGCATCGTGCTGTCGGCCAGCCACAATCCCGGCGGCCCGGACGGCGACTTCGGCATCAAGTACAACATCGAGAACGGCGGCCCGGCGCCCGAGAAGATCACCGACGCGATCTTCCAGCACACCACCACGCTCACCGAATACCGCATCAGCGATGCGCCGCCGGTCGACCTGAACCAGCTCGGCACGACCCGCATCGAGAACATGACGGTCGAAGTGATCGACCCGGTCGCCGACTACGCCGAACTGATGGGCCGCCTGTTCGACTTCGACGCGATCCGCACCTTGTTCGCGAGCGGCTTCCGCATGCGCTTCGACGGCATGCACGCGGTTTCGGGCCCGTACGCTACCGCGATCCTGGAAGGCATCCTCGGCGCCCCTGCCGGCACCGTCGTCAACGGCGCGCCGCTGGCCGACTTCGGCGGCGGCCATCCCGACCCGAACCCGGTCAATGCGGCGGAGCTGATCGCGGCAATGGCCGCGCCGGACGCACCCGACTTCGGCGCCGCCTCGGACGGCGACGGCGACCGCAATATGATCGTCGGCCGCGGCATCGCGGTCACGCCATCGGATAGCCTGGCCATCATCGCCGCCAACGCCACCGTGGCGCCGGGCTACGCGGCCGGCATCAAGGGCATCGCGCGCTCGATGCCGACCTCGCTCGCGGCCGACCGCGTCGCCGCGGCGCTCGGCATCTCGTGCTTCGAGACGCCGACCGGCTGGAAGTACTTCGGCAACCTGATGGACGCCAACCTCGCCACCCTGTGCGGCGAGGAGAGCTACGGCACCGGTTCCTTCCACATCCGCGAGAAGGATGGCCTGTGGGCCGTGCTGTTCTGGCTCAATCTGCTGGCCGTGCGCGGGCAGTCGGTCGAAGAGATCGTGCGCGCGCACTGGGCCCGGTTCGGCCGCAATGTCTATTCGCGCCACGACTACGAAGCGGTCGACGCGCAAGCTGCCGAAGCCATGATGGAAGCGCTGCGCGCGCGCCTGCCCGAACTGGCTGGCCAGACGCTGGACGGCCACCACGTGGAACTGGCCGACGACTTCGAATACAGCGATCCGGTCGATGGTTCGATCGCGCGCAAGCAGGGCATCCGCATCATCCTCAGTGAAGGATCGCGCGTGGTGTTCCGCCTGTCCGGCACCGGCACCGAAGGCGCGACCGTGCGGCTCTACCTCGAACGCTACGAGGCCGATCCGGCGCGCCACGATCTCGATACGCAACAGGCCTTGCAGGGCCTCATCAAACTGGCGGAAGACGTCTCCGGCCTGCGCCAGCGCACCGGTCGCAGCGAACCCACCGTCATCACCTGACCTTCACCACCACACCTTAGGAACCCGCATGAAACTACCCGTCCTTGCCGCCTCGATGCTGCTCGCCTTCGGCGCCATGTCGTCCGTCGCCGTCGCCCAACCGGCGGCGCCAGCCAACGCACCGGCGGGCAAGCCCTTCGTCTGGGACAACGCCACTGTCTATTTTTTGCTGACGGACCGCTTCAACAATGGCAATCCGTCCAACGACAAGGCGTATGGCCGCAAGGACGATGCCGCCGTCATGCGCGGCTTCATGGGCGGCGACATCGCCGGCATCACGGCGAAGGTCAAGGAAGGGTATTTCAGCGACCTGGGTGTGAACGCGATCTGGTTCACGCCGGTGATCGAGCAGATCCACGGCTCGACCGACGAAGGCACGGGCAAGAGCTACGGCTTCCACGGCTACTGGGCCAAGGACTTCACGGCACTGGACGCCGCCTTCGGCACCGAGGCTGAACTCAAGGAGCTGGTCGACACGGCGCACGCCAAAGGCATCCGCATCGTGTTCGACGTGGTGATGAACCATACCGGCCCGGTCACCGCGCAGGATCCGGTGTGGCCGAAGTCATGGGTGCGCACCGGCCCGACCTGCACCTACAAGGACGCGCGCACCACGATGGATTGCACGCTGGTGGCGAACCTGCCGGACATCCTCACCGCCAGCAACGACAAGGTCGATCTGCCGCCGCAACTGGTGGCCAAGTGGAAGAAGGAAGGCCGCTACGAGCGCGAAGTCAAGGAGCTGGACGACTTCTTCAAGCGCACCGGCTACCCGCGTGCGCCGCGCTTCTACCTGATGAAGTGGCATGCCGACTGGGTGCGCAAGTTCGGCATCGACGGCTTCCGCGCCGACACCGTCAAGCACACCGAGCCTGGCATCTGGAAGGAACTCAAGAAGGAAGCCAGCCTGGCTTTCGAGGACTGGAAGCGCGCCAATCCCGGTAAGCGTGTGGGCGACGACCCGTTCTGGATGGTGTCCGAGGTCTACAACTACGAGATCAAGCACGCACGCAAGTTCGACCTGGGCGGCGGCGACTACGTCGACTACCTGGGCGAGGGCTTCGACAGCATGATCAGCTTCAGCCTGCGCAGCGACGCCAAACAGCCCTACGAAAAAATCTTCTCGGAGTACTCGAAGATCCTGCACGGCGAGATGAAGGGCTTCTCGGTGCTGAACTACATCAGCTCGCACGACGACAGCAGCCCGTTTGATCCGCTGCGCGAGCGTCCGTTCGAATCGGCCAACAAGCTGCTGCTGGCGCCGGGCGCTGCCCAGATCTACTACGGCGACGAGACCGCGCGCGTGCTGCGCGTCGAAGGCGCCGAGGGCGACGCCACGCTGCGTTCGTTCATGAACTGGGACGAACTGACCTCGAACGCGGAGCGCGGCATGCATCGCGTGGCCGACATCCGCGCGCACTGGGCGCGCCTGGGTAAATTCCGCGCTGCCCATCCTGCGGTCGGCGCCGGCGTGCACCAGATGATCAGCCACAGCCCCTATACCTTCAAGCGCACCTGGGAAAAGAACGGTGTGAGCGACCGCGTCGTGGTGGCGCTCGACCTGCCGGGCGGCCAGGCGACGGCGATCCCGGTCAGCGGCGTATTCCATGACGGCGCCAATGTGCGCGACTGGTACACGGGCCGCACCGCGGTGGTCAAGGACGGCAAGGTGACGTTCGATACTGCGGCTCCGGTGGCGCTGATCGCCCAGGACTGACCGGTCCTCGTTCTTGTCTTGTCAATACGGCGGGCTTCGGCCCGCCGTTTGTTTTCGCGCATGCATGCTGCATGAATTCCTGCCGCGCGGAAATCTCTTCGCGCACTGGGCAGCGCTCGCCTGATGAATGCTAAGCTGCTAACACATTCATGTTTTGCGGATAAACGCCGCCACAGAGCGCGCGGCCGCGGCGTGTCGATACCGATCGGCGCGGAGAGGAGAGAGCGTATGTCCAGCAGCATTGCAAGAGCAAGAATGATCTATCGGATGGTACGGGGCAGGGCGCGCCTGCTGGTGCACGGCGCGCAGGACCACGGCCTGTACGCCGTCGACGAGGACGATTGCCTGAGCGATTCCCCCGATCCCAAACTGGATTACATCACGCGCCTGGCCGTGCAGGCCACCGGCGCCGACATCGGCGGCATCAGCCTGATGTTCAAATCGCAGATCTGGCTGCCGTCGCACATCGGCATCCAGGCCAGCTTCTTCCCGCGCGCCGGCTCCTTCTGCAACAGCGCCGTCGACGAGGACAGCGAGTTGTTCGAGATCAAAGACGCCAGTCTGGACCCGCGTTTCGCCGCCAATCCGCTGGTGAGCGAGGCGCAGCACCTGCGCCACTACGCCAGCATACCCCTGCGCGGCGACAGCAAGCACCTGCTCGGCAATCTGTGGGTGATGAGCGCCACGCCGCGCACACTCGACGAAGCCCAGTCCGCGCAGCTGCGCCTGATGGGGCGCATCGTGGTCGACCTGCTCGAGCTGCGTTACTGCGATCCGGTCACCGGCATGTTCAACCGCGCGGTCTTCCTGCACCATCTGCAACGCTTATTGGGCGAGCAGGCAGGCCGCCAAGTCACGGTCGGCACGGTCGACCTGATCGGTTTTCGCCAGGTGAACGATCTGTTCCGGCGCGAGACGGGCGACCGCATCCTGTGCATGATGGGCAAGCGTCTGGAAGACTGGGCCGACGGCGCGCTGCTGGGCCATCTGGGCGCCGACCAGTTCGCGTTCATCCTGGATGCCGAACCCCATGAACACGAGGCCCGGCTGGCGCGCCTGTGCGCGGCGATCGACCAGCCGTTCGAGATCGAGCCGGGCTGCATGCACACGCTGCATGCGCGCATCGGCGTGCGGCGCCAGTTGCTGCCGTGCGAAGAGAGCGCCGCCGGCCTGCTCGACACGGCGGACATCGCGGCTTCCTCGATCCGCCAGCACCAGGGCGCGAGCGCGGTGCACGAGTACGACGCGGCGCTGATGGCGCGTGCGCGCCTGCGCTACGAGCTGCGCGAGACCATCCGCGGCGCGCTGCGCTTCGGTCACCTGGAGGTGCACTACCAGCCGCAGATCGACGTCGGGCGCGGCCGCCTGATCGGCCTGGAGGCGCTGGTGCGCTGGCGCCATCCGGTCTACGGCCTGGTGGGGCCGGGCATGTTCGTGCCGCAGGCCGAGCACTCGGGTGGTATCTTTGAACTCGATATGCATGTGATGGAACTGGTGTGCCGCGACCTGATGGCATGGCGCGCGCGCGGCCTCGATGTGGCGCCGGTGGCGCTGAACTTCTCGCGCGCTTCGCTGATGCACAGCGAGATCTTCGCGCGTCTGGCCCAGGTGCTGACGGCAACCGGGGTGCCCGGCGAGATGCTTGAATTCGAAGTCACCGAAAGCCTGCTGCTCGATTCGCCGCAGCTGCTGCACCAGCGCGTCTCGGCGCTGCGCGCGCTCGGCGTGCGGGTCGCGGTCGATGATTTCGGCACCGGCTACTCGAACCTCGACGCGCTCACCAACTTCCCCTTCGACCGGCTCAAGGCCGACCGCCGCTTCGTGCATGGCGTGGCCAGCGACGCCCGCACCGCCGGCGTGTTCACCCTGATCCAGGGCATCGCGGCGGTGTTCGACGCCGAGCTGCTGTGCGAGGGACTCGAAGACGAGGCCGACCTGTCGTGGCTGTCCGAGCGTGGTGTGCACTGCATGCAGGGCTGGTACTTCAGCCGCGCGCTGCCGGCGGCGGCGACCGAGCGCGTATTGCGGCGCTTCCAGGATGCGCATGCGGCGCCGTTGTCGGTACCGGAGATGCGCGCGTTACTGGCCTGAAGGGCGTATCGGACGACGGGCAATCTGCGATAGACTGGAACTTCCGTCAACTTTGTCCGGATTACCATGCCAGTCTTTACACGCATTGCCCGTGCTGTCGCGGGAATGAGTTTCGCCCTCGCGCTGCTGCCGGCGCAGGCGCTCGCGCAGTCAGCTTCGGAGCCTGTCTACGGCGCCGAACTCGAAGAGTTCGCCTACCCCGAACCGACGCAGCAATTCCGTTTCACATCGCAGGGCGTCGACCTGCAAATGACCTATATGGACGTCAAGCCGGCCAAGGCGAATGGCCGCACCGTGGTCCTCATGCACGGCAAGAACTTCTGCGGCGCGACCTGGGACGGCACCACCACCGCCCTGACCCAGGCCGGCTACCGCGTCGTGGTGCCCGACCAGATCGGCTTTTGCAAGTCGACCAAGCCGCAGCATTACCAGTACACCTTCCAGCAGCTGGCCGAGAACACGAAAAACCTGCTGCAGTCGATCGGCGTGAAGAAGGCCATCGTGCTGGGCCACTCGACCGGCGGCATGCTGGCCACGCGCTATGCGCTCATGTATCCGGAACTGACCGAGCAGCTGGTGATGGTCAACCCGATCGGCCTGGAAGACTGGAAGACGCTGGGCGTGCCGTCGCTGGGCGTCGACAAGTGGTACGAGCGTGAGCTCAAAACATCGGCCGAGCGCGTGCGCGAATACGAGCGCACGACCTACTACAACGGGCAGTGGAAGCCTGAGTACGAAACCTGGGTGCAGATGCTGGTCGGTATGTACCGCGGCAAGGGCAAGGAGATCGTGGCCTGGAATTCGGCGCTGATCTACGACATGATCTATACGCAGCCAGTGGTTTACGAGTTCCCGCTGATCAAAGCCCCGACCTTCCTGCTGATGGGATTGAAGGACACGACCGCGATTGGCAAGGACGCCGCGCCCGCTGCGATCCGGCCCAAGTTGGGCAACTATACGGTGCTGGCCGAGAAGACGAAGCAGGCGATCCCGGGCTCGAAACTGGTGACTTTCCCGGAGATGGGACATGCGCCCCAGATGCAGGATCCGGTCAAGTTTCACAAGGCGTTGATCGAAGGTCTGGTGCGCTGAGTTTACTTGGGTACCCGCCTCCGCGGGTACGACGTGCGGAGGGCGCGGGTTCCTGCATACCACTTGGGCCTGCGGCCGTAAAAACGCCGTACCCGCGGAGGCGGGTACCCAAGTCCAGAGCCGCCCACAGCTCCTCCCACCGCCCATTCTCTTGTAATTAGTTCAATGGTATCCTTACACGATGACCGTTGATCCAGACACCAAACCGAAATCCCCGCGCGCCGCCTTCGCCGACGGCCCGCGCCTGCTGGCCGATATCGGCGCCACCCATGCGCGTTTCGGTCTGGAGACCGCGCCGGGTGTGCTGGGGCAGGTCGCGGTGCTGCGCTGCGACGACTTCGACGGCATCGTCCCGCTGCTGCACGCCTACCTGGCCGAACATCCCGAGCAGCGCATCAACCACGCGGCCTTCGCGCTGGCCAATCCGATCAGCGGCGACTTCATTCGCATGACCAACCGCGACTGGCAGTTCTCGACCGACGAGGTGCGCCGCGCGCTCGGCCTGTCGACACTGCTGATCGTGAACGACTTCACCGCGCTGGCGATGGCGCTGCCGGGTTTCCAGCCGAAGGACTTGCTGCAGGTCGGCGGCGGCGTGGCCCAGACCCATGCGGTATCGGGCGTGCTCGGACCTGGCACGGGCCTGGGCGTGTCGGGCGTGATTCCGACCATCGACGGTTTCGTTACCCTCGGCAGCGAGGGCGGCCATGTGAACTTCGCACCGAGCGACGAGCGCGAGTTCGCGATCCTGCAAACCGCCTGGCGCGAATGGAAGCACGTCTCGAACGAGCGCCTGATCTCGGGCCCCGGGATCGAATTGATCCACCGTGCGCTGGCGCAGCGCAACGGCATCGACACCGCCCCGCGCAGCACCGCCGAGATCATGAAGGATGCGCTTGAAGAGGGCGATGCACTGTGCCTGGAGGTGCTGGAAACCTTCGCCGGCATGCTGGGCAGCGCGGCCGCCAACCTGGCGGTGACGCTGGGCGCCTTTGGCGGCATCTATATCGGCGGCGGCATCGTGCCGCGCATGGGCGAATGGTTCGCCGGCTCGCCGTTTCGCGCCCGCTTCGAGGCCAAGGGGCGCTTCTCCGATTACATCGCCCAGATCCCGACCTATGTGATCATGACGCCGAATCCGGCGCTGTTCGGCGTCTCGGCGATCCTGTCCGAGCACCTGCGCGGCCGCAGCGGCGCCAATACGCTGATGGACCGGGTGCAGCAGCTGCGCCACGAACTCTCGCCTGCCGAGCAGCGCGTGGCCGCTCTGGTGGTCGACCATCCGCGCAAGATGCTGTCCGAGCCGATTGCCGAGATCGCGCGCCTGGCCGATGTGAGCCAGCCGACCGTGATCCGTTTCTGCCGCTCGCTCGGCTTCCAGGGGCTGGCCGAATTCAAGCTCAAGTTCGCCGGCAGCCTGACCGGCACCATCCCCGTGCGCCACAGCCAGGTGCGGGTCACCGACAGCACCCATGATTTGTCGGCCAAGGTGATCGACAACACGGTCTCGGCGATCCTGAAATTTCGCGACGCGCTCGACGTGCAGGCGATCGACCGCGCCATCGAACTGCTGCGCCGTGCGCGCCGCGTCGAGTTCTACGCGATGGGCAATTCGCGCGCGGTGGCGCTCGATGGCCAGCACAAGTTCTTCAGGTTTCGCATCCCGGCCGCGCTGTATGGCGACTCGCACCTGCTGAACCTGGCCGCCGGCCTGCTGGGACCGGGCGACGTGGTGATCGCGATCTCCACCGGCGGCCAGTTGCCCGACCTGCTCGAGGCGGTCGACACCGCGCGCGCCAATGGCGCCGACGTCATCGCCATCACCAGCAGCAAGTCGGCGCTGGCGAAGAAGGCCACGGTGTGCCTGGCGGTCGACCACAGCGAGGACAGCACCAGCTTCCTGTCGATGATCTCGCGCATTCTGCAGCTGCTGCTGATCGACATCATGTCGGTCGGGATCTCGCTCGGCGCGCAAGGCGAGGGTGGCCAGGAGAGCCAGAACGACATCGAGCAGCGCCGGCTGTTGATCTCGCACCTGGATATCTGAAGGAAGGCCATGATCCACCATCTGTCGCTGGGCGTGCGCGAGCTGCACGCCAGTGCGCGCTTCTATGACGCCGCCCTCGGTGCGCTGGGCTTTCGGCGCGTGTTCGAGGACGACGACGCCATCGGCTACGGACTGGAGGACGACGAGGACATCCTGTGCCTCAAGCTGCGTTCCGACGCAGCGGCGCCCGGTCCCGGTTTCCACCTGGCCTTCGCCGCCGCCAGCCGCGCCGCGGTCGACGCCTTCCATGGCGCGGGACTGGCGGCAGGCGGCGCCGACAACGGCGGCCCGGGACTGCGGGCGGACTATGGCGCGCACTATTACGCGGCGTTCCTGGTCGACCCGGACGGTCACCGGGTCGAAGCGGTGCTGAAAGGTCCCGCGGCCTGACCAGCAGGCCTGTCATGCCGCTGTCATGCCATGCCATGACGATACGCACCAGACCGACAACCGGAGGTGGCCCGTGCAGCATCGTGTCAACATACTCACTTGGCGCCTGCTGGCCGGCGCCTCCCTTGCGATCCTGGCCGGCTGCGCCGCAGTTCCGGACCTGAAGAACCCCGGCCCGTCCTGGCCGGCCTCGCCCAGCGTCATCGCGCACCGCGGCGCCTCTGCCCTGCGTCCCGAGCACACCCTGGCCGCCTACCGCACGGCGATCGAGGACGGCGCCGACAGCGTCGAGCCCGACCTGGTCGCAACGCGCGACGGCGTGCTGGTGGCGCGCCACGAGAACGAGATCTCGGGCACCACCAATGTCGCGCAGCTGCCCCAGTTCGCCGCGCGCAAGACCACCAAGACGATCGACGGCGCCGCGGTCACGGGCTGGTTCACCGAAGACTTCACCCTGGCCGAGCTGCGGCAGCTGCGCGCACGCGAGCGTATTCCCGCCAACCGGCCTGCCAATAGCGCCTATGACGGCCAGTTCCCGGTGCCGACGCTGCAGGAAGTCATCGACCTGGTGGAGCAGGAGAGCCGCGCGCGCCGGCGCACCATCGGCCTGGTCCCCGAACTGAAGCACCCGAGCTATTTCAAGGCGATCGGCCTGCCGCTCGAGCGGCGCGTGGTCGAGGTGCTGACGGCGAACGGCTACCGCGGGCGCGATGCTGCGGTGCTGATCCAGTCGTTCGAAATCTCGAACCTCAAGGAGCTGCGCGCCATGAGCGGATTTCGCCTGGTGCAGCTGGTGAGCATGCCGAGCGAGGCGCCCTACGACGCGGTCGCTGCCGGCAGCGGCCTGACCTACGCCGACATGATCACGCCTGGCGGCCTGCGCGAGATCGCGCGCTACGCTGACGTGGTGGGGCCCTACAAGACCATCGTCGTTCCGCGCGACGCAGCCGGGAACCTGGTCACGCCGACCCGTTTCGTGCAGGACGCGCGCGCCGCCGGGCTGGCGGTGCATGTCTGGACCATGCGGCCCGAAAATCCTTTTCTGCCAACCGGCCTGCGCGCGGAGCCGGTCGACTCGCCCAGCCAGCGCGGCGATGCAGGGGGCGAGATCCGGGCCTATCTGGAGGCCGGCGTGGACGCCGTGTTTACCGACGATCCGGCGACTGGACGCGTTGCGGTCGATGCCTTCAGGCTGCGCTGAGCGGGCCAATCTTGCGTCAAATGCGGGTCGGCGTGTGGTGCGTCTGGCAAGCATATGAGCTCGATCGGGACCTATTGTCGTAAAAGCGTCTACGCCACGCGACGCTCACGCTGGAAACAGTAGTTTCCACTCGGAACCGATGCTAAGATTTCGCCGTTGACGCCCCCATCCCCGGCGTCCCGTCGTACCTCCGGCCTCGACCCGCCGCCCCACAACCGGTAATTGGAAGAGCACGATCATCATCACGCACGCACACACCGAACAGCCCCGCCTTGCCGCGCTGGGCGAGCTTCAGATTCTCGACACGCCGCACGAAGAGCGCTTCGACCGGTTCACCCGGCTTGCCGCGCTGACCTTCGGCGCGCCGATCGCGCTCGTGTCGCTGGTCGATGCCGACCGCCAGTGGTTCAAGTCGCGCGCCGGCCTGGACGCGCAGGAGACGCCACGCTCGATCTCGTTCTGCAGTCACGCGGTCGCCGCGCGCGAGATGCTGGTGGTCGAGGATGCGACGCGCGATCCGCGCTTTGCCGGCAACGCGCTGGTGACGGGCGAGCCGCACATCCGCTTCTACGCCGGCCAGCCGGTTTTCAGCGACGGCCATGCGGTGGGCACCCTGTGCATCATCGACCGCGTGCCGCGCTGCCTCGATGAAGCCCAGCGCCAGGCGCTGAAGGACCTGGCCGGGCTGGTCGAGGTCGAACTGAACCACATGAAGGCGGTGACCGCGCGCATGCTCGCCGAGCAGTCGCTCAAGTCGCTCAATACCGAACTCGAAAGCCGCATCGCGGCCCGCACCGCCGAACTGGAAGCCCGGGTTGCCGACGGCGTGCGTATCCGCCAGCAGCTCGAAGAAAAGCAGGAGTTGCTCGACGCGGTGCTGGAGTCGATCGACGTGGGCGTGGTGGCCTGTGACGCCATCGGGAACCTGACACTGTTCAATCGCGCCGCGCGCGAATTCCACGGCCGGGACCTGAAGGAGGTGGCGCCGGCCAACTGGTCGCAGTATTACTCGCTGTTCCAGGCCGATGGCCGCACGCCGCTGGCGATGGACGAGGTGCCGCTGGTGCGCGCGCTCAAGGGCGATGTGGTGCGCGATGGCGCCATGGTGATTGCGCCGAACGGGCGCGCGCCATGCACCCTGATGGCCAGCGGCCGCCCGCTGCGCAATGCGCAGGGCAGGACCCTGGGCGCAGTGGTGGCGATGAAGGACATCACGGAACTGAAGGCGTCGAAGGACCGGCTGGTCGAAAGCGAAGAGCGCCTGCGCACGATTACCGACAACCTGCCGGTGCTGATCGCCCATCTCGACCAGGACCATCGCTACGTGTTTGCCAATGCGGTGCACCAGTCGTGGCTGGGCAAGGCGTCCGAGCAGGTGGTCGGCCAGACCATGGTTGAAGCCTTCGGCGAGCAGTACGCGTCGCAGCAGGAAGAAGCGCTGAAGGAAGCGTGGGAGGGCAAGGCCTCGCAGTGCGAGCACGATATCGTGCGCAAGAAGCATATCCGCATCGTGCACTCGACCTTCCTGCCGCATCTGCGCGACGGCAAGGTAATCGGCGTCTACATCCTGACCACCGACGCCACCGCGGCGCGCATGCACGAGCGTAATCTGCACGCGCTGGCGCATACCGATTCGCTGACCGGCATCCCGAACCGGCGCCAGTTCGAACTCGCGCTGCAGGCTGCGGTGCAGCGCGCACCGCAGCGCGAGCGCGCCTTCGCCTTGCTATACCTGGACATCGACCACTTCAAGCAGATCAACGATACCCACGGCCACGCCGTGGGCGACGTGGTGCTGGTCGAACTGGCGCGCCGTGTGCGCAATGTGGTGCGCAGCTCCGACTTGGTGGCGCGCCTGGCAGGCGACGAATTCACGGTGCTGCTCGACGAAGTCGGCACGCCGCGCGACGTCGAGATGGTGGCCAAGAAGATCATGCTGGCGCTGGAAGCGCCGTTCGTGATCGGCAGCCGGGCCATCCCGGTCAGCGCCACCATCGGCATCGGCCTGGCCGACGCGCCCGGCGTGACGGCGCAGGCGATCAGCGAACTGGCCGACGGCGCGCTGTATGAAGCCAAGGGCAGGGGACGCAAGACCTTTGCGCTGGCGCGCCTGGCGGACGCGATGGTGCTGGAGCACGTGGCCTGATGGTAGGGTCGGCGCGGCCGGCGAGGCGGCTCGGCCGCCGACGCGGTGATGGTTTGCTGCAAGATCATCCGGCACGATATCGGCGCCGATAGCGACCACCGCGTCGGCGGCCTAGCAGCCGACCCTACGGGTTATTCGACGAAGACGACGGCAGTGCGCGCCGGCACCGTAAAGGTCCCGCTGGCGCTATCGAAACGCGCCTCGGCGGCGCGCTTGTCGGCCGCACCTGTGGCGGTATGCACCGGATGCAGGCGCAGGCGTTTGCCGCGCAGGGTCTCGGCCTTGATGGTCTGCGGCTGCGTGTCCACATTCACCAGGTAGCCCATGCCCGCGAAGCGCGCGCCGGGATAGCCCTTGCCGTCGATCCAGGCTGCCAGCACGGTCGGCACCTGCTCGGGGCCGGTGTTGAAGAAGCGCAGGCGCCGGTTGATGTCGCCGGTGCTGCGCAGGCGCAGCAGGGTCGAGCTGGCGCGGATGCTCAGCAGGTCGCGGAAGGCGTCACGTGCGAAGGCGATGTCGGCAGGCGCCGGCTTGAGCGCGGCGTTGGCCAGCAACGGCTTGAACAACGGCCAGTCCTTGGCATTGTCGGCGGCGGGCGGCAGGCCGGTGCCGAAGAAGTTGTCCTGGTAAGTCCAGTCGAGACGGTTGAACCAGTCGCCCGAATTGAAGCTGTTGCGGTCCAGGGACTTCGAGCGCAGCACGTCGATGCCGGCATGGTAATAGGCCACGCCCTGGCTGAAGGCGTTGATTGCCATGCCCAGCACCTGCACCCGCGCGCGTTCGGCTGCCGTGGTGGCCACCGGCAGCTTGAGCGCGTTGATGTCGTACAGCGTCTGGTTGTCGTGGTTCTCGACATAGTTCACCGCTTCGCCCGGTTCGCTGGCGTAGCCGGCCGGCTGGTTGCCGCCGTAGACGATGTCCTGCAGCTTGCTCACCTTACCATCGAAGGTCTGCATCGGATAAGTGCGCACCGAGCCGGCCAGGCCGACGCGGATCAGGTCCGCGGCGCGCAGCAGATCGGCTTTCTTCGCCTCGCCGCCCAGCGCGTTCGGGTCGTACACCAGGCCATTGATATAGCCCTGCTGGCGGATCACCACTTCACCCGAGTCGCCCGGCGAGCCGCCGCGCACCGCGTCGCGCGCGCGGTCGCTGAAGGTGCCGATGCCGGTGCCGTTGAGCGATAACTGCGACGCCTGCACGAAGCGCGCGCCGTCCTGTACTTCACCAAAGTTCCAGCCTTCGCCGATCAGCTGTACGTGGCGGCCGGCGGCCTGGTCGACCGCCTTTTGCAGGCGCTCCATCGCCGCGCGCGGCTGGTGGCCCATCAGGTCGAAGCGGTAGGAATCGATCTTGTAGTGGCGCGTCCACAGCACCGACGAATCGATCATCAGCTTGGCCATCATCGTGTTCTCGGTGGCCGTGTTGAAGCAGCAGGTCGATGCTTCGATGCCGCCCGCCGCATTCAGGCGGTGGTAGTAGCCCGGCACCACGCGGTCGAGGATCGATTTTTCTTCCTGGCCGGCGATGAAGGTGTGGTTGTAGACCACGTCGGTACCGACGCGCAGACCGGCTTTGTGCAGGTCCATCACCATCTGGCGGAATTCGACGATGCGGCGCGCGCCGTCCTGCGGGTCGCTGGCGTAGCTGCCCTCGACCGCATTGAAGTGCTGCGGGTCGTAGCCCCAGTTGAAGCAGTCGGTGTGCGCGGTCTTGACGATCAGCGCCTGCTGGCTGTCGCCATCGGGCGCGCCGGTCGGTTGCGGCATGGCGCAGCCGACTTCCGGGATGCTGCCGATGTCGTACACCGGCAGCAGGTGCACGTCGGTCAGGCCGGCCTTGGCCAGCGCGCGCAGGTGCTGCATGCCGTTCGAGTTCGTCTCGGAGAACGCGCCGTACTTGCCGCGCTTTGCTGCCGGCACGGTCTGGTCGATGAGCGAGAAGTCGCGCACGTGCAGCTCGTAGATGACCATGTCGGTCTGAGCTTTGACCGTGTT
>Ga0265780_10005467_pt1 | contig 16090 bp, 14 predicted proteins | sample P1T30metagenome_FD_192432 | JGI IMG/M metagenome (GOLD analysis project Ga0265780, IMG submission 192432) | Plant litter microbial communities from East Loma Ridge, Irvine, California - P1 T30 | ecosystem: Environmental > Terrestrial > Plant litter > Unclassified | place: USA: California... | reverse complement strand
GGGCGGCGGGTATGAGAATGAGGCTGGGAGTAAGAATGAGCCCAAGAAGGGGGAGCCAAGGAAGAAGGCCCAAGGGAAGAGGAAGGCTGAGGAGAAGGAAGTAGAGAAGGAGGAGGAGGAGGCCCAGAAGAAGGAAGAGGAGGATTCGAACAAGGTGAAGGAGGGCGAAAAGGTAGAGGACAAGGCAGATTCCAAAGAGCCTTCAACTGCAGATGAGGCAAAAGAAGATGGGGCAGAGGGGGAGAAGGCAGACGCAAAAGAAGCTTTAATTAAGCAAAAGCCGAACAAGGGCCAAGGCAAGAAGAATGCCAATAATAAAAAAGAAGAGAAAGATGGCAAGAAAGAGGAGAAAGATGAGCAAGAGGACACGCCTCCAAGTGCGCAGAAACCAAAAGCCAGTACTGCGTCGAAGAAGAGCGAGACTAAAGCTGGTGCAAACAGCAAGGTAAAAAAGGGCGAGGCAAAGGCAAAGGAGAGAACCGAAGGAACGAGGAAATCTTCCAGGGTTGCTGGAAAGAGAAAGACATATGATGACGATGATGACGATGGCGAGCAGGACGAGCAAGACAAGTCTGCGAAGAAGACGAAGAAGGGCAAGGCATAAGCATGGAAAATCTTGTAGGGAAGAAATTTTTTTTCAATTGAATTGTTCTGGTCTGATTGGGTAGCTTCATTGACTGTACTCTCACATCATCTGTGTGAAGTGACTGAAAGGGACGTGTGTAGATTTAGCATCTGTGGCAGGCCCGAGAAGACAATCCGTACCGATGAGCTTGTCATCAACCTGATCTCGCATTACGTCCTGACTTTGTTGTTCAGAATGACTGCAGGCGGCACACCGATGATGACACTGCTTACTGCGAGATTGTCTGATCCCCCAAGGAGATGGTGGCTTTTAGGGTGCCTACGAGACCACGGGGCATGCGTGTACCAATCCTGCGATTGGAGTCTTAGGTCAGGGTTTGTTTGCACGCGTCTTAGACCAGTCATCTTACCATAGTTCAAACCCCGCAGCGCTTCGAGCACCCTGCTGCAGCTGCAGCCCATTCGTCAAGGGCGTGTAGCGGATAATGTCCTGTTCCTGGAACCCGGCTTTTGACATGACTGTGGCGCCATAGGGGGTAGCGGATACTCCCTAGACACTGTTAGCCGAGCAGCGTCCTTCTCCGACAACTAGTCGTGCCTACCAGAACAGCGTCATCCAAGTCTGCCAAGTCAGTGCAGAAGCTTACGAGCTTCCACGCATGGCCACGTCGCCAGTAAGCCGGGGCTACTGCCAAAGAATTGAGGCGCATGTTGCCGTCAAGATGCCTAGGAATTTTGTTGTCAGGGTAACGTTGGGAAAACGTATGGAACCGGCATACTTGAGCTTTGCTGGGCGTGTGACGTTGTTGTAAACGGCGACGGCTTCAGCACTCTGGTCTCTTCGCAAATCGTCCACCGCATGTTGATTAGCAGCAGGGCGGTCAAGTTTGTGTGTTTGATGTAAGTGGGCAATATAGGAAGAATCAGGCTTGAGTTGGAGACTGCATACGCCGACGATGCCCTGCTGGCTGGGAGGCTGGGAGCTAAAGGCCCCGCGCAACGCCTCATAGACGTGCCTGGCCTCGTCGGCCTCGAGGCTATCCTCTGCTACAAGAACTACGCACAGGGGATCTTTGATAGCTGCTTCGTACTGCACAAAGTACGAGGCTATCGTATCGGATGGAAACGCTTGATGAAAAGGACGTTGAAATTGGAAAGTGGGCGAAGAAAAGAAAGCGGCAGCCGCAACAGTCGAGATTCGATGCAGGTCGTCTGGCGTGGCTACGCGCACGCCTTGAACAGACGGAAGAGAGGCCATGAGATCTGACGGGAAACGGGACAATACGGCATTGGAGAGTGGGATGCATGTTGAAATGAATGCCCATTTGCATCTCTTATACAGTCTACACATGTCGCAACAAGACATGCATCCTCCCTGGGAAACTGGGAATGAAAGAAGTTTCTTCCAGCACCGTAAGCTGGCAGCGCATTGAGCTAACTGATACAAAGAACGGGATTGGCATTTGCAGGTGCGATTTGGTGCCGGCGATTGGGTGGGACACGGATCCGGTGGCTAGGGCTGTAGGTTTGCCCTGAGGTGGGCCATATCATCGCCTTGTTTGGAGACGCTGATACACGGCGGTTGCGAGCCCCAAGTCGCCACCAAACATCATCTCGACGGCTCTGCTGGAGAGGGGCGAGGAGGAGGAGGCAAAGCTGAAGGGAGAGAGGAAAGAAGGAAGGAAAGTGCTCCCCCCCCCCTAAAAAAAGGCCGTTGGCGGCGGAGAGTTTAAATCAAACAAAGGTTGTGCGTCCGGTGCCGCGGCGAGCAGGTTTGCGGGGGAAGATGCAGCCCTAACGGAAACTAAAACATGCACGGCACCGACGGCCTGAACAGTTCTCGGCCAGGTTTTGGTGCCTCCTCGAGCCCTCTTCCACTGATAGCAGAAAAGCGAGCGATCTACCGTTAGGCTCCGGTTTATGGCCAGGCCGCCCTCGTTCCCTGCTCCACGGACTCCTGCTCAGCAACCACAGGCGAATGAGCGATAGGCAGTGTCGCGACACCTCGTTTGAAGTCGTACGCAGTCAGCCGCAGCCCTCCATGTCTACCACGAGTTCGCAGTACAGGAATCCGGCCCAAACCCCCTCGCACTACCAGGACTTTCCCACCAGCAACCACGACAACCTGTACGGCCTGGCGACCTGGCAGCAAGATGCCTCTCACACCCACGACTCGTACGCAGTCGGCCCATCGACGGCGCCATTTCTCCACTACCCCCCAGCCGGAGGCGACTCCGCTAGTTTACAGATACCGTCTGGTCCGTCGACGACGACGTGGACGACTGGCTACGTCAGACAGGCACCTCTTGAGTGGCAGCAACAGCAGCAGCAGCAGCAACAGCATGCGGGACCCGACCAAAACTACACGTCGCGCCCAAGTGTGCCCCCCTATTGCGATGCGGCCGAGGGGACCGCGCCTGTGCCGCCACACCAACTGCCTGTTGCCTCGCGCCATTACCAGCACCAACACCAGCACCAGCACCAGCACCAACAACAGCACCCGCATACGCATACGCACACGCACCCGCACCAGCAGCACCCGCACCAACATGCGCACCAACACCCGCACCCGCACCCGCATCCGCACCAGCCCGCACTGAATCCGGGCCATGCGCTGCCCCTAGCCTCACAGGACCACGCATTTCGCAGTACAGAGCGCTTCCACCAATTGCGCATCTCGCCGGTAAGTGCATACAACCCCATGCTGTGCTAGACACTACAAGTCGAGTTTGCCAACTGACCTTTCCCAGGACTCCCCCGCCAACACGGTAGACCCCCCACCGTACCCGAATCATGTCCAGAAGCTGCCTCCAGTCTCACAGCTGTCGCATCCCCAAGCCCAGGCAGCATTGCTGCACACCAACGCTGCATCACAGCCGCCTTTGCACCATGCCGTCGCCTGGGACACCCACCAGCAGTCCTATCCAGGCCATACGACCGACTCGGTTCCCACTAGAGGCGCTGCCGCAAGACACCATGGCACCTCGGCCGCCCCTTGGTCCATGGTGGAGCCAGTCGAAATTCCAAATCCATCCACCGTCTACGGACAGCCCCAGGACATGGGCCAAGACTGGGCTGTCGTCGCCCGAGGGCCGCCCGAACCTCATGAACTTTATGTCCAACACCAAGCCCCAGTCGAGCATGTGGACCGAACAACGGCCCAGATAGTAGCCCAATCTCGGCCGCAGACTAAGAAGAAAGCAGCAAAGGTTCCATCCTCGTTTGTCGAAAGGCAGGAGAAGCTGAAGGTCTCGAAGCGAAAAGGTCCCCTGCAGGAGAGGCAGAGGGAGAAGACGCACACGATGCGCAAGACGAAGCGGATATGCGTCCGTTGCAGGTTTTACAAATCAGGCGTACGTATCTCATTCGTCCCACTTGATTGACCGTAACCCGGGCTGACCCAGGCCAGTGTGACGAAGGAGACCCATGCGAGAAGTGTGAGAAGATCACAGGCCATGCCCGCTCCTTCCGCGAGCCATGTTACCGAGAACACCTCGAAGACACTAGTCTGATCCGCCGCTGTATGTGCTCGTTTCCCATAACCGTCGCCAACTACGCTAACAACTCACTCCAACAGGCAATGGCCGTGAGCACCAGGAAGAGGCCGAATTTCTTGCCTATGACTGGATACAAAACAGTCAGCTCTACGAAATGGAAATCATTTGGAATCTCCCCGGCTACGGCCCTATACCAAACGCACAACCCTTGCGCATCGCCTTTCGTCCCTACAGTCCCAAACGGGGCTCACTCGATGTGGCGACATCTGTGTGGTCCAACAGGGACGGCCAAGTTCCGTCGGTGGAGCAGCCGGCATATGCCATTTACGATACCGCCAACCTCGTACTGGCCTTTGAGCGCTACTTCTCCAGCCTTCAGCCCGCAATTGAGGAGTGGATTTTTGCTCGTATTCGCCAGGACCAAGTCGCTTACCATACCTACCAGGAGGTAGTGCGTATGCGTAGGGTTACTGGAAGTAAGGCTCTCGATCTAGCCATGCGCCTTCAATGCCTTTCGGTCGTTTCGCAGGGCTATGGCTCCGTCTTCTCCAACGACATTCCTGGTATACGCGAATACGACTATCGAAGACTGGGCCGTAGCGACTACGAGGCCTACGACCGCAAGTCGTGTGATCGGCCCCTTCCCGGCGCTATAAATCACCAGATGGATGTCGCGGCTGTCAAGTACCTGCGAAAGCTGGAGAAGCTCTTTGTCAAGGAACTGGCGGCCCTTATCTTTAAGCCCAAGATCAAGCCGTGGTACGAGCTGTTCCTGGCATTCTACGTCATCTTCTGGAATCTCGAATACATCCACCATGGTGCCCAAGATTACATCAAGTCAAAGAATGGTACCGTAAGTCCACACCCTCCCTCCCACTTTTGGCTTGCTTTTTTTTTGCTGACTCGGCCCCACTATAGTTGATTGAAAACCTGGTCAGCAATGTTGTCACGACGCAAATCAAAAAGTGGGAGTTTGCCTTCCCCGTCCTTCTGTATCACTGGCGCTGTATTCTCAGGGGTTATTCGCCCTTTAAGCTAGCGCGTGATAACCCTGAGGAATTGCGCGAGCGCGGTCACATTGACGCAGAGGGTTTCCAGTATGTCACGAGAATTGCCACACTGTTTGACCGAAATAACCCCGGTAAGTCGTCATCATCATCCGCTACTGCAAGTCATGGCATTAATCAAGTGTAGATCGCTTCCAGCCGCCGCTTACCGGATTTGCCGCAACTCACTGGTCCACTTCAAGCGAATGGATCGTAAAGCTCTTCAAGGAAGCTGGAGCGTGAGACGCACACTGAGTCACGATTCAAGTCACGCTTTAATTCGCTTCGAGTCATGTTGTTCCACTTGTGTTCTGATACCCAGTCATGACCAGAGTCATGAGCTAGACCCCGTTGTCCACGGTTCTGGTGGTTTATGTGGACTGTTTGATAGGCAAAGTCGTAATTACTACTGGAGTATGTTCCTTTTTTTTCTTTCTTTTGCGTCACTTCAATCTCAAGCTGGAGAGAAGAGAGAAATGCTGAAACAAAAATTTATGGGTACAGCAACGCCAGCCAATCCCTCACCCCATCATCTCATACTTCAGCCGCACAACCCCCTCACTCAAAGCTTCTCGTCCGTCTGCCAAGGTCCTTCTTATTACTCACGTAGAGCGCTAATGCAGTCTTCCTCTTTCTTCCCCCACCAAAACAGACTTTGTGCACGTTTTGGCTGTAAAACAAAACAAAAAGAAGGCGCCTAGCCGTGGCTCTCGCGGCCGCTAATGGAGCGCCACGGATCCAGGTCAATGACAGGGAGATGCTGTCGTCTACCTGGCGTGAACGGGTCGTCGAAGTTGCTGCGGCAGCTAGCTGGTTTCTCCCAAGCATTTGTGGAGTCGCGCAGGAACATGCGCAGCAGATGGCGGGTGCTAGCGCGGCCATTGATACCGCGGTACTCGGTGCGGGCGTGCATGATGCTCAGGTTGTGGAGAAATTGAATGTCGCCCTGCTGACGGTCGACTTTTGTGCAGAAGCGCTTAGCTAGTTCTTCGACTGCATGCATTGCGTGCAGCTGCTTAGCCGTCACCTTGGGCATGCAGGCATCGCGCGGGAGGGTATCAGTACCAAGCAATGGCGCTTTGACTAGCTGGCACATGGGCTTGCCTTTTGAGAAGAAGAGCGTAGGTCCCAGCTCAAGGTAAGGCGCCCCGCCCCTAGAGCCGGATTAGCACAAGAGTCTAGCACATATCAAACTTTTGGGTAAAAAGGCTATTTCGGTAACTCACTTCTGCTTCAGCTCAAATGGCCAGTCTGGTTCTGCCATGGTCTCCAGCACTTCTGGATCCTTTTCGAGGAGCTCGTTGTAGATTTTGGAGAAGCTGACGACAAATTGCTCGCCGCCGGCCCCTGGCCCACCGTCATTGCGGACATAGAGAGCAATTACGTCGCCAGAGAAGCGGTCGCTGTGAAAGTCCATGGCTGCTGTGATCTTGGAACCAGCAAGGCCAATGTCTTTGCAGTCTTCGGGAACAGGCTTCTTGGTCGCGTCCAGGACGTGGCTCAGCGTCTGATTGGCATACGAATCTGTTGCTCGGTCTGGGCAAATGTAGGCACACACACCCGCAAAAGCAATAACGGCCTCTTCGTCGTTGAGGTGAGCAGCATCTAGGCCTCGCAAAACGACGACGCCTGTGCCTTTGTGAAGCTCTGTGCTGATGTTCGAGAGCTTGCTTGCCAGTTTTGCATTGTCGATGCGAAATGTGCTGGTACTGATTTCTGTCCGTGAGAGTCCGGTGACTAAAGTTGGCAAGTTAATAGCTTGTATGAATAAAAAAAATTAGTTGACAAGGCTGGTTTGGGTGTACCTACGCTTAAACTTGATAATGGCTGCTCGAATGTCCAGAATTTCTCTCTCGTTGAGTTTGACTACGTACTCGGCTGCGTTGAGCTCGTCTCCTTGCCATACACTGGGGCCCACTACCGCCGGCGCAAGCTTATCCGGTGAACTGAGAATGCTGGAAGAGTTGCTCTGCAGACTCTCCATGGAGCTCCTCGAGCTGAGGCTTGGAGATGACATGATTTTTTTTGGTAAAATCTGCTGGGTTTAGGCTGGTGTCGTGGGTCTTGCTTGGTCGTAGAATTGTTGTTGTTGTTTTTTTTTGGAGGGAGAGGAGGGAGGGAGGAGGGTAAATATTTTTTTCGGATGCTCGATTTCAAATAGACTACGCTTTGAGTTTGGGTTGATGATATTTGTAGTCGTAGAATGATGTTGTAGGTTGTCTGTCTGATGCAAGAGTGAGCCTGCGGATGGGCGCTCTTATACCTTGATGCTCATTCCATGGCCTACTCTTCAAATGTGCGTGTGTCGAGCGCTCGCAGCTCGTTTGTCGTCACAGCGTGTGAATTTAGAGCTGACCGACCCGCACTTGTCAACGCAACACTTACATTAGATTGAGCCGCCGAAAAAAAAAGTGATTGAATCAGCGCCAACGGTTTATTTCCGCTAACGTCGTGCGGCAGGGAAGACGTCCTGGGGCCTATTGTGTGTATCCGCCCGCCGTTACTCGTGACCTGACGCCCTTTACGCTAATGCCTGTCAGTCAGCCACGGCAACGACCAAAGCTATTACAGATTTCCCCTACAACTCGGGTCCAGAGGTCAAACTAGACGCGGCGGAACGCATCGAAGCTTCGCCACACGGGCGGGATTGGGATTGGATCCCCTGTTCCCCTGTGCTCCACCAACCTCCCCCCACCTGTATACATCTCACCAACTCGGTGGCAGCCTGTCTGTGAAGAGAGAAGAAAGAAAGAAAAAAGGGCCAATACGGCTCCAAGACTTCGTTTCTTTGTTTTTGTTTTTCTTTCCCTTTCTTCTTCTCCTTCTCCTTCTCCTTCTTCTTCACTGCAAACGTAGATCTTAGTCTTGCTTGCGGGTTCCGGTGACAGACATACTAGCGTGATTATCATGCAATGGCTTCGGCATGCACATGTGCGCGCAAGGCATGGAAGCTTCGATCTGTGCACGGGAATACTTGACGAGCATAGCCGATAATCACACCATGCGCTTGCTCATCGGCATCAGCCTTACGCCTAACGTGTCCGACGCTGTTTTTTTTTTGAATCTCTAGGCAGTTACAATTTGCCCGAAACCTGCGTCTGCAGGTCGATGGAAACAGAAAAATCCCTTAGCTTCAGGTTTGGCTAGATCTTATCTTCGTCTCCGACTTGGGAGACGTCAGCGTGTGACCGGGGTGTATCAGGCCCGATCTGAGACCTATCCCGCGACTTGCAGAGGTGATTACAGGGGGCTCTCGTATTATACACCATCGTCTACACCAGATACTTTCTTCTCATGTTAGAAATGGCCTTGTTGATGGTCCGGCCTGGATATCGGTTACAATTAATACCATGGCTTGTCGGAAGCTCCATTGCAACACAGGCGATGCGACAGTGTGAGTCTGGGCAGCTGTGGTCCGGGCCACGAATCCTCCTGCGAGAAACGTCGGATCCGGACTTTGCAACCACGTTCAGCTGCACCCGCCATCAGGGTCTATTCGCTACGCACTCTATTGGAGGCTCGGGCAAACATGGACTGCCGAATCCTCAACTTACGAGTTTGGTTGCTATCCTATTGGTGCACTACTGTGTATATCAGGCTGGCCACCCTCCCCCTCCCATGCCAACACGTCCCAGCATCAGATCGACTGGGGGGTTGCAGTAGTCCAAATCCGAGCAACAAACCCTGTGAATAGCGCGTCCATTTCCAGTAGTAGCGCGGTGACATGGGCAAGCGGACGACTCGGTTACTGTTCGCGTGTGAAAGCGTCAACCGCATCATCAACCGATGGCGATCCCGGGTACAGGAAGCACTAAAGGTTGCTGCATCATGCTCGCGCATCGACATTTAGCTCACCGCCAGATGGCATTTCACTTTCCCCCCAATCGAAACTGACATATTCGCTACCGGGCCGCTCGCTCGCTCGTCACAAGCCTATGTCAAGAGCTAAAGCACTTGCAGATGGGCACACTCCACTATGCAGGGCTAAGGCGGCATGCTCGCCATAGCCTCATGACTTGCTTTAGTAAGGCCAACTTGTCTGCATATCGGCTCAACACTGTACGTATGATCAGCTGGACCCCTATAAAGAGCCGTTGTGTGGGTGTGGCGGGTATGCAGCTACGGTGCGCGGCCCACAATGAGTTGGGACATGGCCCAAGAGACACCGGATGGCCTGTAGCGCCTGTCTCGCGTCTGAGCTTGATGTGCCTCTTACTAACCCAGCCTTGCAGTGACTGTTCCGTCACATTTCTCGCATAAACAACAATTTTCTGCCATGTCTTGGCTATGACAGTTCATGAGACGTGATTGACAAGCACTGTTTTGTTGTTGTACAGTTTTACGGCTCGTATTTACACGGAAATACTGTTCGGGGCGGATCAGTGGCCAAATCGGGTTGCGGATACGTAGCCGTGTGGTAGGGCCTCGCGAGTGGCTTATGTGTCGGACAGGGTAGAGAAAGCAATTCATTGCAGTCTTGTTCCCGATTCAGAAGTGGCTCTGGTTGGAGTAACTCAACCAATCTCATAACGTGGCACGATACGTGCATGAATGTCTCCATGCGTGTTTGGTCAGAAAGGCTGCTCGCAGTGTCAGGTCAGCTGAGTGTTGTCGATGACATAACCGAACATAGACCAGCGATCCTAAAAGTTGTTCCGAACATGTGTATGTCGGTTAGGCTCTGCGTTGTTGCGGCGCAGGCCTAGGGAACTTTCGCAAGCTGGCCCTCCCCGTCGCTAGTCTGTAGTCGGCCATGTATAAGGTAATTGAGCGCTTAGGATGTGGCGCATTGGCCGGGCAAGATCGCCCAGCGATGCTGGCTCATCTCGTCAATCCTGCCATGGCTGGGGTGGATCATACAGTCAAACTCATGCTGAGTTTTTGCGCATTACGCTTTTACGCCGTAACGATGAGAAGGCTGACACGGGTTGATAAATGCTAGGCTCGATTTTTGAGCAGTGTCAGAAGCTTGTTTTTGGTTGGGAAATGCTCTGGCATAAGATGCGATTCGATCTCCGGGGTAGGTGGCGTGCGGTTTACGAGGCCCGAATGTTGGGGCGGACGGTCACATGCCTTGTGTGTTGGGTCCATTTGCTTCCCATTCTGTCAGCACTGATAGCTAAAGGATGGAGACTTGTGGGTTTGTGTTTACCTGGACATGTATGAGGACTTGATCCAAGAACACTCTGTTGTTGATCGCAGAGACGGCATGTGCCTCCGAGTCGAGCGGAGGCAGCTCCGCAGGCGTGCAATACATCAGAGGCCTAAAGAGTGCCTCCTCGGCTTGCTCGGCTTTACTAAACGGACGAAGGCGCAGATAGCGAGTGTGGCGACCGGAGGTTGCAACCAGGGGATGTCGGCCTCGAAAGATAGCAACGTTGGTTCGCACAACGCCACAGTGCTGATCGGTGAGCGGAAGCTTGAGCGAGACATGAGGTCGGACAGGGATGGCCAAAAGATGCTTTCGGATTCGTCGTTGGACTGCGCCTTTGCGAAAAAACGCCATCGTCGATCAGATGAATGAGGAGTAGTTAGGTAAGAGGTTGGATTTCCTTACAGTCGTAGCGAGGGCCGCTAGTCTGCATTGGCCGTAGCCGGCAAGTCGGCATCCAATTGGCAATTTGGAGACTCCAGGTGGCCATTCCTCTCATGCACGTCACACACATTGCAGGGCTAGCCCGGCGCATACCCATAATTATCAGGGGAACTGTCTCAAAGCTTCGTTGCGGGAACATATCAAAAGCAGTCAAGGCGCCAACGCCAGCTCTGCTGGCCATACCACATCGTAACACTCATCGCGTTGCCTGCGCCAAGATTGCAAGTACCGCTGCGTCGGGACGATACTTGGTTCAGGGCGATGGATGTTTTAGCCTCACGGGATGACTTGCTGTCAGCTTCCGGTCAGTGTCTTCAAGGTCTCGTGGATGCAAGGAAAAAAAGTCGGTGACCAGCAAAGCTCGCATGCTTGGCCCTCACAGCTATCACTTGAAGTGCGAAAGTATAGCGTGACGGTACGCCCCGAAAGGACCCACCATGCAGGTGCTGAACAGACCCTATGCTGCTACCGACCGGGGCCTGGTTGTTACACTTTCTTCACCGTGCATGGCAGAGTACCTGAATCCTGGGTTTTCTCGGTATTTATCCAGCCTATGTCCGGCACCTTGCCCGTCTCAAAACGTCAGACTGTGGCAGCGTGCGGATCGACCGAGCACTAAGAAACCTTGTGTGGGACATACGAAAGTCTAGACCGCAGTGGAAAAGCCCCCAAAAGGAACTATACCCTCAAAAAGTACCAACAGAGCGCAACATGTGCTGGAGCGTAGATGTATAGCGGATATGATCCTAGTCTGCGTAGACTGTACTACTGGCAGGTAGGCAGGCAGGCAGGCAGGCACACTATCTGCACATGAGGTACGATGGCGAAATACCAAGCAAGTGAACCCGCTGCCCGGGAAGCAAAACCGACGTCATGGATCCACAAGCCCAATACGACACACCTCCTCCCTGAACACAGCTATCTCAACAGACTGCAAATTACTTCGGCGTTGCGGGCAATTGTCAGACGTTCTCGCGAAAATGTTTTCGGCGGGCTAGGATCAACCGAGATTACATGATGGTTGCAGCCGACGTCATGGATACTCGCCATAAAGTCACCGAGCTTAAACCATGTGCCTACAACCCAAAGGCTCGGAGATAAACTTGCAAAACAGAAGCTGCTGTATGTTAGCTATCCGGTATACTGAAGTAGCTGCATCACAATCGACGTCGCTTTCCAAGTGCCATTGGCATGTAGTAGAGCTGAACACAGCCTCGCAATGCAGCCATCAGATCTTGCCATCCTCGTTAGAGCTGGCCCCGCAACCGTGAGCCCGCAACCCCTAAACCTCAACATGCACAGGCCCCTCTGATACCGCATGTGTAGGGCACAGGTATAGCACGTGTGCTCTCCTCGCCCACCCAGGGCGGCCCCGAGAACCTCCAAGCCGTCATTTCCAAAGTGCGCTCCACTTCCCCCAACGCCGTGCTCGAAGCTTTCCCAACCGACACGTCCAAAGCTTCTCTAGAAAAAGTCTTTGCAGACATCAAAGCCTACGACAGCTTCAGGGGTCTGAAGCTGAAGCTAGCAATCTACAGTATCAAACATTCGAGCAAAAAACCATTCTTGGAGGAGACAAGGGAGGAGTTTGAAGAGAGTCTGGAGACGTACGTTGGTGGTGCGTTTACGTTTGCGCAGGAGAGTTTGAAGAGAGGTTCTTTGAGGACCATGGAGAGCATGGGCTAGTGGATGGGGCGGGGAAGAAGGGCGTGAGTGAAGACTGTGTTGCTACCCCCATGCTAGCAGAGCCTAATCACCTTCTAGACACTTATTTTTACGGGTATCCTTGGCGCACTTCGGTGCAGTGCGCAATTCGCCGCCTATGGTGCTAGTCGCGCATCGGCCCGCCAACTGGCGCAAACGTTGGCTCGTGAGATGAGTGAAAAGGGTGTACATGTCGCTCATACAATTGCTAACGGTGCCATTGCCGATGAAGACGGGGAGGAGCAGAAGGCAGGTAAGAAGATGAGTGCTGATGCTGTTGGCGAAACATATCTTTGGCTACATCAGCAGAAGCCTTGCTTGTGGACACATGAGTTGGATGTGAGGCCTGCTTGCGAGAAGTTCTAATGGCCTTGACCACCTTGAGGTTAGCCAATGACTGCACTGTCGGAATCTTTCACCAAGCCATTGTTTTGAAACACCCGGAAATGCTAACACCCTTCACGACACATTCAGTCACATCAACGTCAGCACCCGCCTAACCTGTTCCATTTTTGTGTGGTAATATAAAACAGCAAACGCGGTCTAGAATCTCCAAAGGCCGAGCTCCGAGAACAGGAAAAAGAAGGAGATACAGACGGACATCTGAGAATGAGCGATACCCACTGGATGTAAGTGGTATGATGCGTCGCGTGAAAGTCTAGACCGCTACAGCCACAGTTAGCGAAAGTCTAGACCGTCACAGTCTCAGTGAACGGTGAGAGGAGCCGAATACGAGGAGAGCTATAGTATAAAATATCTAGAACAAGCTTTCAGAACGAGAGTGTCAAAACAAAGCAAAAAGAAATACACAAAAGGATAACGCCTCAAGAAACCACCTCGCCGTTCATACACTGGCGCTCAATGCCAGCTTCTCAATTATTATCCACCGAATCATCTTGCAGGTGGCTGCGCCCAATGGCTCAGCATCTGGCCAAGAGCCCAGTTCCATTCTGCAACAAAAGCATTTGTGAGCTGGGTGACCTGCGCAGTAGAAGGAGTATGCCCCGCCCACATTGTCGGTTGCAAGGATTGGTATCGTGCGTAGTAGGGGATGAGTTGACTAACTCCGTTAGAAAAGCTCCTATACTACCGAGAAAATGGCAATTTACTCAGTCTGTATCTTGCTCAAGACCAACCAGCACAAGTTCCATGAACGATTGCTTGCAGGATCCGAGTAGACACGTCTCTTTGCTTCATCTAGGCAATCTGAACTATTGCGTAATCGTGGTCAGATTCGTGCTGCTTTTAACAAGGATCTTCATAGTAGCCTACCTGAACGGATAGTTTCGGGTCAACCCACGAAGCTCAGTTAGCAGGCCGTGTGAGTCGACGTAGTAAGACCCTAGGTATCGTCAGTTACCCGGGTTCATGTCAGCCGACCCATCAGTGGGACTACGTACAAGCCGACGTCATCGGTTCGCTGCAGTCTGGGGTACCAAGAACAGCAAATACCTTCTCAATACGACAGAGTTCTACTATGGTATTGATTTGATGGCTTCGTAAGGCTTGGATGTATTGGGCTTTTTCGGCCTGTTGATTGTCAGAAAGTACAGGTCTTATGCATATGCCGCTGGAAAACGTATTCATGAATAGTGGCGCAGTTTGGGACGTACAGTAGTGATCTTTTGAGACGAGGACATGTTTAAGAATTGGGGTACAGGGTATCTCTGTGATTTTGGACTGCAGTATTCGCTGTTTCGGTGTCAGTCAATGGGCCTGTGGATCTGTGTCCATTGACATGTAGGATCGGCCCAATAGCCAGTTCATACAAGCAGAATTTGGTACCGGAATGTAATTTTGATCCTTGGACACGGTATGGGTTATATGTCCATCACTTACAATGAGTAGTGAATCTAGTTCTGTCTTTCTGGATAGACCAGTTGTCGGGAGTTGCTTTGGTAGTTCAGGGCGCGGACTTTTGGAACTGTCAAGTAGCTGGATTGCGGTATGTTGTAGTGAATGAACTACGTAAGAGTTACTGTAGGTAAAGATACGAGAAGATCTCCTTGCTATCATAGCCCCATTACTGATCGAGGGGCACCCTGGACGTTATATAGACGTTTTTTGTCTTATCACTATTTTTCAACGAGTGAAACCTGGGACTGTACAACTGCTGTATATGGCGAAAGTGTACTATAATCTAGCCCGATCTAGTTGGGGAGGAAAGCTATACATATTCAAGGATCAGATGGAGGTCAGCATTTTTGAAGTCAATGCTCAAACTGAAGATACCAGCTGCGTGATGTCAAGTGTGGAGAGTGAAATAAGAACTTTAGCACGTGTGGATAGCCATCATCAGCAACCTCGTTATGGTAGCCCCTGTACGCTAGAGATGAATGCTTTGACACTCTCAGTTACCGTTTGATAGGCTGATATGTTTGCAGAGACATGTTAGCTCTGTGTCGAATGTAAGTGCTATGGTCAGATTGAGGGCTATGAACCAGGGTCATCTGACTCGATCATAGGTCCAGCGGCCCGGTCGATCTAAGTTCGAACTCGCCGCTCTCCAACAGTGATGATGGCGTGTTATATGCCGTCATAACCAAGAAACCTCCCCTTGCTCGCACATACTGGGGTACATCGAGTACGTGACGAATGAGCAACTATCCCACACTCTCGGAACCTCTATGACTATCACGTCATTCTCGTGCTAGTCCTCATATGCATCAATTAAATGGCTGTATAGAAATCAGAGTATAGTGCATGTCTACACAGCTGTAAATCGCATTGTGGATCAGGGATCTTACTGATGATGGTAGGTGCAATGCAAACGGAAGGAGCGAAATACTTTCGGAATGTTGACTTCCCGTCGTATATCTGGAAATGGCACTGCTCTGAGTCGTGAACTAAGCATAAGAAGGGGATTGGAGGCTCAGCTTAAGGCTGATGTTGTAGGCTGATGGTACAAAGTGGAGCAGCGATCGGGATGGCCGTGCTGTGGCTTCTTTAGCGTGTGGCTCAGCAACTTTGACCTTGACTTCACCGCTGGACTCCAACGCATTCTGCTAGTTCATGGCCAGAAACAGGAATACAGCCTGAACGAAAGTCTCATCTTCTAGGAAGCTGTGCGCAAACTCTAGTGGTGAGTGAACCAGGAAGTTGCGATCCATGGTAGGCAATATACCCTATACCTCACGATCGTGCACGATTGCTTTTGCCAGCCACAGGCACCATCATAGCGTTGAGCCTCCCGCTTGCGTCCCGCGGGTCTGGCACATGTCTGAATTGGGACTTTGCCATGTAGCCTATTGGTCTGCAACTGCGAAATTCCATGAGGCTGAAAGTGGACTCGTCAGCAGTCCCACGTCAGAAAGGAGCCTCATACTCGTAAGCTGTGCACCTACAATCCGGCGATGCAAATCCGAATTTCTTGCCCGAAGTGAATCCGTTGTACAAAACAGCACCAAGCTTTAGATGATCGCCCGCTAAAAGGTATGCTTATAGGATCTCACCTCATTTGAATGTTGTCGCAAAGTAGTCACCAGTGCTGGATGTTCCATAAAAACGCCGTCCAGTAAGGATCGGAACTGAAGCAGAGATGACGATGTCAAACCTCGTGCTCGTCTCAAGCGCGTGACTGTTCCGATAGAGGATGTCATTCTCGTCGTCGGGATGAGTGTTGGGGAGTTCATCGGCCCCCGAAGCATGTATCAGGGATATGG
>Ga0265780_10005466_pt1 | contig 16092 bp, 11 predicted proteins | sample P1T30metagenome_FD_192432 | JGI IMG/M metagenome (GOLD analysis project Ga0265780, IMG submission 192432) | Plant litter microbial communities from East Loma Ridge, Irvine, California - P1 T30 | ecosystem: Environmental > Terrestrial > Plant litter > Unclassified | place: USA: California... | reverse complement strand
CAGCTTGGAACCGATAGCGGACAGCGAGGCGGCGGTCTGCTCGAGTGCTTAGCGTCACGGCGTCAACCTGAACGGGCGTCTGATTTCAAGGAGGGAACAAGACTTCCTAAGCGTCTGTTTGTGGGTCAACAGCCCGTCGACAAGCCGTAGCGCAGATTTGCCGGATCGCTCTGTACAGCGGGCGTAGAAACATGATCTAGCGGATTCGCACGAGCATGCATTAACATCACGCCAGTGCGGGAACCCTCATCGCTACCGGTCGTAGATCCGGCAGTTTCACGGCGAGGATCTAATCAATGGCGAGAAGCGTAGCTTCAACTTCGGTCAGGCTTCTCGGGCCTAACGCGCATCCGTTGTATCCGGCGCTGTTGCCGGTCCCGATCCTCTGCTTCGTTGGCGCGCTGATCACCGATCTAGCTTATATCGCCAGTGCCGACATGATGTGGCTCGACTTCTCGTCCTGGTTGCTACTCGCGGGTCTGATTGGGGGCGGCCTTGCGGGTGTCCTGTTGATCGTCGAATTGGTCCGCGCGCGCGAACGACGCGCGCTCTTGCCACACTTCGTTTTCCTGCTCGCCGCCTGGGTGATCGAGGTCTTCAACTCGTTCATCCACGCGCGCGACGGATGGACCGCTGTAGTACCGTCGGGATTGTCGCTTTCCATCGTCGCTACCGTGCTCGGCCTGCTCGCCGGCTGGTTTTGGCAGTCTGCTCGTCACCGCTCGGTGGAGATCGTACGATGACCCGCACTCTGATCACGACCTTTTGCGTGCTGCCCCTTGCCGCGTGCGGAAGCGGACAGGCGATCGATCCGAACAACCAATTTGGCGCCAATCCGCTGCTGCCCGCGCCGCATGAGCAGCTTGTGGCGGACGTAGGCGTATTCGAGACAGTCGGCTGGCAAAACGGCGAAACGCCGACGGTGCCCGTCGGCTTTCAAATTGCTGCGGTTGCTCAACACCTGTCCAATCCGCGTAACGTCCTGGCGCTGCCCAACGGTGACGTGCTGATCGTCGAATCGCGCAACGAGAGTGGCGAGCCGGTGCAGCGGCCCAAGGACCCGATCCGCGACTGGATCATGTCGCGGGCGCATTCACAAACAAAGAGCGGGCAAGCACCGCTGGCGAGCAACCGGATAACGTTGGTCCGCGACGCGAACGGCGACGGCCGGCCGGAACTCCGCTCGGTCCTCGTCGATCATTTGCACGCGCCGTTCGGCATCGCGGTACTAGGCGGCTTCCTGTACGTGGCGAACACCGACGCGATCGTCCGCTACCCGTTCACGCCGGGCGAAACGCGGATCACCGCGCCCGGGACGAAGCTGGTCGATCTGCCCGCCGGCTCGATCAACCACCATTGGACCAAGAGCCTCGTAGCGAGCCCGGATGGATCGCGGCTCTTCGTCAGCGTCGGTTCGAACAGCAATGCCATGGAGCGCGGGTCCGATGCCGAACGGGATCGGGCGGCGATCCACGCGGTCGATCCGCGGACCGGGCTTATGAAGACGTTCGCGACCGGCCTGCGCAACCCCAACGGCCTCACTTTCTATCCGGGCTCCAATACTCTGTGGACGGTAGTCAACGAGCGCGATGAGCTCGGCCCCAACCTCGTGCCCGATTACATGACGTCGGTTCGTCCGGGCGGCTTCTATGGCTGGCCCTACAGCTATTATGGCCAGCATGTAGACCCACGCGTGCGCCCGCAGCGTCCCGATTTGGTCACCCGCGCGATCCGGCCCGACTATGCGTTGAGCTCGCATGTCGCGGCGCTCGGGCTGACATTCTACACGGGCGCCAGCTTTCCAGATCGGTTCCGCGGCGGTGCGTTCGTAGGCGAGCACGGCAGCTGGAACCGCACCGATCCGCATGGCTACAAGGTCGCGTTCATCGGTTTCCGTGACGCGCGCCCGACCGGCAATCCGCAGGATTTCGTCACAGGCTTCCTTAAGGACGGCAAGGCCCACGGCCGTCCCGTGGGGGTAGCGATCGATCGGACCGGCGCGCTTCTGATCGCCGATGACGTTGGCAACACAGTCTGGCGGGTCAGCTATACCGGCAATCGCATAGCGTCGCGGTCGTCGTCTGCATCGGGTGCCGGCACGCTGTAGCGGATCGGGGTGGGGACATTTCGGGGAATCCTGATGTCGTGCATCCTGTTGCAAAGATTGTCCGCGCTGGCGGTGCTGACGGAGGTGCTGATGGCGGTACCCTCACCGACCGACGCACAGCAGGTGCCGGCCATCGACACCGAGGATACCTCGCTGGTGTCCGCGTCAGTTGGCAGCGGCCGCGTGCATCCGTCGATGGCGCCCGACGTGCGCAACAGTGATTTTGCGCGGGGCAATTATGACAACGACGAGGCAGACCTGGATCGATTGCCCGTCATCTCCAGCTTCGCTTTGCGGCCGAACCCCACCGAAACGCCCAAGACGAAGCGGACCTCTTTCTGGGAATCAACGGTTCGAACGTGTTCACGCCCCGGTGTCGGCAGAGCGTACCGCGCCGCGTGCATGGTATGAAAGCAACAACGCCATCGCACTGGTGGCGTCGCCCGCAAAGGATCTGCACACCGGCGTCGTCTACACGATCAAGGCCAGTCCGAACGGTGTATCCTCCACGCCCCATGAAATGAGCCTGACCAGCACGCTGGGTGGTGAATCGGCCCTCGGCGCCTTGTCACCGACCACAGTCGTGACCTGGCGGCCCAAGGGCGGGGCGGTCTGTTCACTCAGGTCGGCATCGAGCCATCGGTTCCCCTGACGCAGCGGGACGACGGACCGGCGATCAGCTTCCCTGCATTGGCGGCTATACGCTGGGACCATTTCTACGAAGCGGGCACCGCCGACGTGCCGTACGGCGGCATCGGTGCCGCCAATTCACCCCCCGTCGAGGCGGGCGGTGCCAGATGGCAGTTCCGCGCCGAAGCGCTTGCAGTCGTACGAAGCGACACGTTGCGGCACCTCGGCGGTCCGGAGGCCGAACATGACAAGGGAGTGCCAATAGCGACCGTAAGCCTTCGGCTCACTTACCGATATTTTTAGCTTGCTGCTGCTGCAATGGTATAGCTTTGCTCACCGCAGAACTACAGCGTGTCCCGCACCGTTGATCAAGATGACGCCCGAAGTGCCGCTCTTCCAACTGAATGAACGACTGAAGATGAAAAACAGCCGACCCGCGTTGAATGTCCGGAAGTAGGTCTTAGTGAGACTTGGGGCGACGGCCCGAAACGGGTTTCGTCGAAGGCCCGAACTCCGAACCAGCAGGATGCGGGTTCCTGCCCGCGAGATACTAAGAATCAACGTCACTGCCCAGAACCTGTCAGAGCGATAGCGAAAATCGGCTAAAAGACATCGGTCCTTTGAAGGTACACCTTTGCTGAACCTGCCGGGTTTAACAAACGGGCCAGCTTAACGAACTCCGATGCGCAAGTAGGTATCTTCGTAGAGCCCGGCGGGACGCCGAAACTACAATAACGTAGATGCCAGCCTGCCGTCGGCGAGCGACTCAGCCCACAGGTTTTTTGCTAATATTTTGTGTTTACGTCGTGGAAGGCGCGCTCCGCGTGACAAGGGTTATAGCGTTTCCTACAGTGGATCAGCCGGCAGATGACCGTGCGAATAGAATGTGAGAGGATTGGCCCTATGACGCCTCGAAGACTATTCTTGGCATGCGCCGCGACTGCCCTGGTGGGGGCCACCAGCCCTGACAGTCGCCCCGCGATTACCGGCATTTCGCACCTCGCAGTGTATTCCCGCGACATGGCGAAGTCGGAGCACTTCTACATGCATGTGATGGGCGCACGTAAGGGTGCAGACCCGGAAAACCCGGCCGGTGTTCGGTTCTATTTCAGCTCTCGCCAGTTCGTCGAAGTGCTCCCCGCGCCAGCCGGGCAGGGCGCGAGCATGCTCGCCCACGCGGCCTATCTTACCGCCGATGCTGGGGGCCTGCGCACATGGCTCGCGGGGCAGGGCGTGAAAAGGCTCGGCCCGGTTCTGGGCGTCGCAGGTGGTGATCGCTGGTTCGTGACGCACGATCCCGAAGGGAACGAAGTCCAGTTCGTTCAGTCCGCCAGTCCGGATGCCGCTGCCGTACCGGGCGCGATAAGTGGCCGTGTCATTCATGTCGGCTATGCGGTCCACGATCGTGCCAAACAGGACAGCTTTTACCGCCGGTTACTCGGCTTCCGGCCATATTGGTTCGGCGCGTTCAAGCCTCCCAAAATAGACTGGATTTCGCAGCAGGTTCCCAACGGCCGTGACTGGGTCGAATACATGATGGTCGGCGCAGGATCTGATGTGCTGATGGAGAAGGTAGATGCCAATCAGTTTGGCGTTCTAAACCATCTTTCGCTCGGCGTGCAGAACATGCAGACGGCCGTGACGACATTGTATCGCGAAAACCGTTTGAGCCCGCGTCATGACGGGCCTCAGATGGGGCTGGACGGCAAGTGGCAGGCGAACTTCTACGATCCGGACGGGACCAGGATAGAGCTGATGGAGTTCCAGCCTGTGACGAAGCCGTGCTGCTCCCCCTTCACAGCTGAGAGCCCGACCGACTGACCTCAAACGCCAGAGTAGCAGGTGAGGGCCGCTAAGTGGCTTGCCTGCTACTCTGGTTTCGTATCGGTGGAGAAGCGTTCAGGCCAAGACGCCTTGTAGGCTTGGCAGCGTCACGTTCTCGGATGATCCCGTCCATAGGTTGATGCCGCCATCCTCACCAGCTCTATCAATCGACGCCAATTTTTCCTGAGAAAACTTTAGATTGTTCACCGCGTCCAGAAAGTCATCGAGTTGCTCGACGGTGCGGGCACCGATCAGCGCTGATGTCATGCGCGTATCACGCAGCACCCACGCGATCGCCTTTTGTGTGAGGGCTTGGCCGCGCTGCCCTGCTATATCATTGAGCGTGCGGATCGCAGCAAGGGTCTGGTCGCTTAAAGCATTCTGGGCCAACGAACCGCCTCGGTTGGCGCGTGCGTCGGCCGGGATGCCGCCAAGATACTTGGATGTCAGCATTCCCTGAGCCAGCCGTGAGAAAGTAATGCAACCGGTGCCAAGCGCATCGAGCGTGGCAAGCAGTTCCGGCTCGATCCAGCGGTTCAAGATCGAATAGCTTAGCTAGTGGACGAAGAGGAGTACCTTCTCCTCGGCGACGGGCGCTGCTGCGCGGCGTGTCAGATCGGGGCCGTAGGATCGAGGCTTGCTCGCGATGCGCTTGGCCACCGCCTCTTCGATTAGGTCGAGGTCGGTTGCGAAACGATGCTTGCAGTTATCATCTTGCGCATCAGCTTGTCGACGAGTGGGGTGAACAAGTAGACCTCGAGTCCAATGGCCATGCGTCAGTCGCGATCAACGGGGCGCCCGATCCCAGCTGCCACGATCGCATCACGAACCCGCCGAAAGAAGTTCGCTGGTAGGTAGCCATAACTGACAGCGGGCTCGCGCCCCGGGATCGGTCGGATGTCATAGCCGGGCCAGGCAAACCGGTTCCATTCAGTGATGATGATCCACGACCGATCGCCCGACAGGCCCAGATCACGCCGAACGGCGTCAGGCACTTCGATCGCCAACTGATCGCGGGTAGGGGCTTTGGTGGTCAGCGGCACGACGTGCACCTGATCGATTCCATCCTTCTGACGGGTCACCAGAACTACGGCGACGGGCCGGTCCTTTATACCTTCATCGCGACCGTTTACGTACTCGTATTCCCACAGATAGCTGTAGTTGAGGACTTCACCCGGTTGCGGCAGCGTTGAGCCTTTTTTCGGCGTCTTGGGCGCCGCGGCCGGGTTCGACGCCGCGGATGGCTTCGAGGGTTTCGTCATCAAGATCCTCCACGCGACCTACAACGCGTTCACGACGGCGCAGGCGTTCGTATTCATCGACGGGGACCATGACGAAGCGCACGCGGCCGTTCCGACTAACGCCGACCGGGCGGATCATCGCCTCGTCGGAATAGCGGCCGAACTGCTTTTGCAATTCGCCCGAGGGTACGATTTCCATGCTCGTCGCCATGAGCGGGTGTTCCTGTGCTGGATGCGTTGCAGGCTGCTGCCTTGCGCGGCGGGATCTCGATCGCATGCCGGCTGCTGCCGGTACGCGGGGGGCTCGGTCGCAAGTGCGGGCTCATCCTGCACGCGCGGATCGTGGAAGAAGCACTACCGGCTTAAAGCCGATATCGCTGAAATAAAGAAAACAGGGATAACCGTCAAGATATGTGAAAACCGGGAAATCCCTTAAAACGGCGAACGTGGAAAAAACGGAATGAGGTTGTAAATACGGAACACTCGGCAAACTATTCTAGCAATAAACCCCATTCCCGCTAGAAACGTGTAGCGTGGATTTTGGCGAGCGCGTACCAGTCAGGAGCCACGAAATATGGCATCGGGCCCATTTTGATGATCGAGCGAACCGATGTGTCACACGATGCCGAAAATGACATGAGCCCGGTCGGCGACCTCGTCGTGGCCGATCAAGTCAGCGCGCTCGCCACATACCTACCCGATCTCGCACCGGATGATCGCGAGCGGGTCGATGGCTATGTCGCTCGCGCGTCGGCGGAAGCGACGCTGCGCGCCTACCAATCCGACTGGCGGCTCTTTTGCGCCTGGTGCGAGGAAAGCGGATATCAATCGCTGCCCGCGACGCCGGCGATCGTCGCCGCCTTCCTGACCTTACTGGCTGAGCGCGGGTTTGCGCCACGGACGCCGCGTCGGGCGCGGGGAGGGCGCGAGGCTTTGGCGAAGCCGCTCGGGCGTTCAACGATCGGTCGACGGCTATCGGCAATCGTCTTTGCGCACCGCGCAGCGGGGTTCGATCCGCCGACGCAACAGCCAGACGGCGCGCGGCTGGAAAAAGCCATGCGTGCCATCCGGCGCGACAAGCGCGACGATCCGTCGGGTAAGAAGCGCCCTGCGGATGGTGACGTGTTGCGTGACATGCTGCGGACGATCGATGGCGGGGATCTTCGGTCGTACCGTGACCGGGCCCTGTTGGCGATCGGGATGGCCGGGGCGTTTCGTCGCTCCGAGTTGGTGGCGATTACCGTCGGCCGGGTGTCGGACGATACACGCGGTCTGCTGGTCCGCGTGCCGACGTCGAAGACCAACCAGGAGGGCAGGGGGCATAGCGTCGCCATTCCCGATGGCCGGCGCCTCGAGCCGGTGCGGCATTATCGTGCTTGGCTGGAGAAAGCCGCGATCGACAGCGGTCCGGTGTTTCGCAAGCTGACCCCGCAAGGGCGGCTCACCGAGCAGCCGATGAGCGCGCAGGGTGTGGCACTTGTCGTGAAAGCCGCTGCCCGATCCGCGGGCTATCCGGCAGCCTTATTCTCTGGGCACTCGTTGCGAGCTGGGTTCCTGACGGAGGCGGGGCGGCAGAATGCCAATCTGTTCAAGATGCGTGAGCATAGCCGGCATGCCTCGATCGATATGGTCGCCGAGTATGTCCGCGATCATGAGCGATTTCGCGAACATGCTGGAGAGGGGTTTTTGTGATTCCGTCAGTCGCCGGGCTGGGGAGAATAGCGCGAGTGGCACCAAAAGTTCGTGCTTTCAACGACACTCCGGCTGCTCACCGCTTCGTCATCCCAAAATACGTCCGGGTTAAACTCGACGATTCAAGAATCAGGTAGCGCCGTCCCAGTCGATGCCGCGGCCCGCTGAACGACCTTCGTGTCGCCGGCTGTTTCGTCGTGCAAAATAAGATTGATGTCGTTGTCGGAGACAGGGGGCGGTGCACAGAACGGAGCCAGTTACACGCTAACGATCGATAGTGACGGAAAACCTCCGAAATCGGGTTTACGCCTACTCAGGCAAAGCGACACGGTTTGTCGCCCAGGCTGAGCCTCAATTAATGGCTGCGTCAGTGGCCACGGGGGTGCCATCGGAAATCATGTGTTTTCTGACAGGACGCGGCGCAAAAAAGCTGCCGGGGCCGTTCCCGCCCAATCTCGGCCATTAAAAGGCTGGCGACCGCATCGGGAGCGGTCATTCAAATTCTACTGCTGCGCCGCCTGTAATAGGAGCAGGCTTTGGACCGAAAGGCGCTGGCGCGGGTTCGAGCCCGCCTTCGTCACCATATCCCGGCCGTCTTTGTGACGGCATACCGAGACGCCTATGTAGTTCGATTAGCAGCGCCTTGTCTTCCGAGGTAGGAAGGGGCGGACCGACGAGATCCTTTACTGGCATTGCGTGCCTCGCTCAGTAGTTAGATCGCAGGCATACCACACTGGCCGCGCGACGTCCGCTTTCTCCAATTCGCCGCTAGGAGCAGACTGTCGCTTTTCCACCCAAAAGCAGACGTTCCGGCCTTGCGTTAGGTAAGGTGAAACCGCGCCGTACGAGGGATGTCTTATTCGCAGAGGCGGGTTGCGCGTTATCACAACTCGCAGCAACGAGCGAAACCGGCCGCTTCCTGAGGCTTAATGACGCATATATTGAGATCTCGCATCATAACTGCCATAACCAATCGATCTCTACGACTAGTCTGAAGCACGGTAGGGATGGACGTGGTCGACATGTCCGCTTGCCATGGAGCGAAACCATGCCTGAGGTAAACGAACGCGCATATTACGCACAGCGCGCTTCTGACGCCGCTAAATTAGCGGAGTTGGCTGAAGATCCGAAAATTGCTAACATTCATCGTGGCATGGCCGCAAGTTACCGTGAGCTGGCAGAAATGACACCCGCAACGCGACAGCTTCGCTGGGCCGATTAGGCATACATACGCGATATCTAGTACGATGTTAACGTAACAGCGATGGATCCCTTTTCTTGACCCCGAGACATGCCTTACAAAGGTGTTTTGCTAAAGCAGGCGCTACAAATCAGCGACCCATCAGCTGGTCTTTGGACGCCGAGTTTGTCGTTCGGCTTGCCATCGATACCGAAGCCGTATTGGGATATTACCCCGACTCCATCGAGAAGTTTTTGGGGTTGCCCGTTCGATTGCAGCCGTCAGGCTATGGTAATCGACTGATAACGGAAGAAGGCTGGATCACCGTTCCTGACCATGCATTGATCGAGACGCGATCGGGGGTATTACCGCTATCAATTTCAAAAGTGTTAACATACTCGTAGAGCTACGGCTAAGCCGAGAAAAAGAAAGCAGACGTTCCGGCTGCACCTTAAAAAGAAGAAACCACGCCGTACGAGATGACATCTCATTCTCGGAGGCGGGTTGAGCGTTACCACAACTCCCAACAAACGTCCAAAAAAGCCCAATTGCGGACATTCACGCCCGGCGTATAGTCGCCCAAATGATCCTTTACCGATCCGTTCACGCTTTGATCGCTTTTGCTGTACTGAGTGCCTGCGCATCAACGATCAGAGAGGTGCCGCCATGTTGGCGTGCAGCGGATTTTAAGCAGGGCGAGGGCTTCCACGGCAGTGTCTTCATCCTCGCCGGATACGATACACGATCGATGATCTTCCTGGTCGGCTGCGACGAAGGAGTTACCGCCGATCTGCCGGAGGGTGTGACTCTTCCCGGCTACAGGGGCGCAGATTTCAGCGTTCCACCCGAACGTCTCTTCTACGAGCTTTGGTGGAGGGAAAAGTAGAAGAGACCGCGATCGGGAGGCCAAGCGTTCGGCTTACCCGCGTTGTGGACCCGCAACAGAAAGCACCGCGCTGGCTTGTTGGGAACGTCCGCTAACCACCAAACCCGGCCATTCCGCTTCCGCCCAATTGTGGACATCGAGAGGGGCTGCCATGGTTCAAAGCGCGCCGGTGCGTCGGCGCGTCAGGGAGACGGTATAGTGGCGGAAAAGTCCTACTTCGATAGCACGCCGCAAGAAAACTATGCGCTGTTTCTAAAACGCTTTGGCCGGTCTTGAAGATGATGCCGGCATCGAGTGCTACTCGCAGGCCTCAGTTTGAGCCCATGATGCAAACCCGCAGAGTTTTTCATAAAATATCTATGATATGCAATGCCGTGCGGATCGTTTTAGCTAGCGGCCCATCCGCCCCCCGGCAGCTGTTTCTGCCATTCTTCTTCTTTCGGCCAGCTGCCTGCCAGTCCCTGCCAGTTTTTAGCATACATGACAGTCGTAGGTATTGGCTCGCCGCCTAGAGATGCGCTGCACCGAAGTTTGGTGCTGGTGCTTCTTAGCCAAACTTTCAGTTCACCGTCGCCGAATGACGTGAGCCACGGCTCTTGGTATTTTTGCGAGAATCGCATCCTGCCGCTGCTGGCGTGAACTTGCTCACCGTTCACCAGCATCCGCTCCTGGCCCCAGAACGTCCAGCTGAAGGCGTTATCTACCTGGATTACGGTGTTGCCGATCTGAAATTCCCAGCGTTGGCCGATCAGCCTCATTTGTCGCTTCTCCTCAAGCAACGTTTTGACAGCCAAGGCTAGATCAGGTGAGCGTTTGGCGACAAGCTGCAACGTGAGCCTAAGCTTGTGCATCCACCAAAGAGCGGCGGAAACCACACACCTGCCGATGCAAAAAACGAATGCGCTTTCCGAGGGCATCCGACGTCGGGTTTCCCAAGGTGAAGTCCAAAAAGCGGTCGGACCGCTCACCACCAATTACGGCCAGTCCGCTTCCGCACACACCCTGACGTTCCAGTGAGTAACTCGCAGTCTCGAAAGCGGATATCCGTTCATCTCGATGATGCCAACTCGCTCATTCATGATTCAAAAATCAGAAGTTTTGAGTCGCCGTCAGTAACCGACTTCTAGCGTCACGACCGTCAGCCGGCCTTTGACCTTACCAACCAACGTCACGTTGCCACCCGGCCAATCAGGGCCGTTCATCGCCATTATGGCGCTGGACGTCATTTGAGCCGTAATAAGCGGTTGGAAGGTTGTTGCTCCCGGTGCGGTAACAATGGTGGTCTTTGCCCGATCATCGACCCAAGCCCCATAGCCCCAAGCGGTCCCGATCAATCGTAATGAGCGTCCGGAAGGTGGTGCTGGAAGGGGCGGCTCATCGAACTTCCGCCGTCCCTCGCATCCCACCTTGCTCAACCGGCCGTTGGAGAGTGTGCCTCCCTCATAATCGGCTTGAAACGAGTAGCAGCGGCCGTCGTTCAATGAGAGCGTGACGGGCAGAAAACTGCATTCAGTGTGGGAATGACCCACGTTGCCGTGTCGCGGATCGAGAATGGCCGCACCTGGCCGCAGGCGCAAACGCTCGACCGGATTATCCTCGAGTTAGACATTGATTGTCCGACGTGGCAGTGCGAGGGGTCGGTTCCGCGCCGTTGCGACAGTTCGATGGCACGCGGCAAGACACTCGAGTCTTTGAATTATGCCAGCGATTGCGTGCGGAACGTCGGGCGCTCGGATCGAGCCTTCCCGAACTGTCGCGGCAATCCGCGGTGTCGGCCTCGCACCTCTAGGATCGAGCACGCGGAAGCTGGTTGATCAAAGGTCTTCACATGGCACGACGATGATCTCGATCGTCCGCGCGAAGATCGCCGCGTCGCTTTCAGCAACACGGTCCTTGCCGATCGCGCGGCTGGTCGGTCGCGCAAGGATGAGGAGGAGTAGCGCGGTGCCCGATGTCGTGCGGTCGTACGATCTACCGCCGCGTAGTTTTTTTTTGAGCCATCCCGCGGTTTTCGGCAACATTAGACCTTCTGCATGCAAAACTGGAAGAGAGCAGCCAGTCTGCTTTCGGCCGGCGATCGGCATAAACGGACGTTCGTTCAAGAGAAGGGGCGGGGGGCCGAGTGTCGCTCCTTGGTGGAAAGCCGGCATTCCGCATTAGGTGGCACTTTTAGCGTAAAACGCCGTATATTCAGGTGTGCCCCGTCGCCCTTCAAGGCGTCCCGTTCCGGACGTAGTTCCGATCATCAGGGGCGGCGACGCAGTCGCGCCCCATCATGACCTGCGTACGATCAAACGCGCTATCGTCCGATCGGACGCGTCATTTCCGGGAGGTTCCAGCCTCGTAACGTCACCGCCGCTGGTGCCGCGCCGACCGTCTTTGGATAGCGGATTTCGATGCGCCGGGTCTCACCGGGCAGGAGCGCGACATAATTGTCGTTGTAGAATGCCGGCAGGATGCGCTTTCCCGCCGTATCGACCAGCGTCAGCTTCGCATTGAGCGCGGGCACCTTGGTGGCATTGGTGAGCGTCACGGCGACCATCATGTCGTCACCGTCCGATATCGGGGCGGCGACCGAACTGCTCAGGGTAACGCTCTGCAGGCTGTTGAGCATCTGATAGGCAGCCTCGTCCTTGCCGCGCCAGTAGAAATTCTCCGCAACCGTCTTGCCGGACTGATCGGTCATGTCGAGCTTGACCAGAAGCATCGGATGCGATGCGAACAGGCGGTCGAGTGGCACGGCGGCAAGCGGGGTTGCCGCATTCGCCTTTGCATCGAGACGATCCTCGCGGCTGAACAGTTCGGCATTGTCGAGCCCGACGACCCGCGTGCGTACGAGAAGGCCGGGGCGTGGCTCGCGGGTGGTATTGAGTACGACCAGTTCGTTGCCCGGCAAGTTCAGCTGAACGTGGAGCGGCTCCGCGGCCTTTTTCGCCCCGTAATATGCCGCATGAGTATCATAGTCCCAGCTGTAGATCTGCCATGCGTTCGACGGCCAGGCCGGGTGGGTCATCCACAGGAGCCGGCCGGAGTTCTTGGTCCAGAGATGGCCCAGAAACCCTTCATACATCGCCTTGTGCGTCTCGAGATTCATCATCTGCGCTTTCCGCTCGAAATCGGCGAAGCTCGTCGCAGGCCCGAACATCGTCGCCAGCGTCGTCATGAACGTCTTGGTGTCGCCGTTCCCGGCAAAGTGCCAGTCGTGATAGGCCAGCGTGTCGCTGAGCGGCCAGGTCTCGCTATCGGGCATGGTGGCGCGGACGGATTCAAGCGTCGAGAGCGACGGCGTTCCCGTTTCGACTGAGAAGCCGCTGGCCAGATCGGTGAAATAGCCCACCGGTGGCCGGTAGTTGTACGGCCCCGACCCCTGCAGGTTGACGACGTTCGAGCTGCCCGTGAACCAGCGCGTGCCATCCTCGCGCGCGATGAGATCGTCGAGCCCTTCGTTCAGCGTGGGATAGGGCACGCCTTCGTTGCGGCCGAACCACAGGATGATCGACGGGTGATTGCGATAGCGCCGCACGACGTCGTCCGCATTCTTGAGGAAGAGCTCTGGGTCCTGCGGCTCGACCTGGAAATTCTGCGTTGATTGCCAGAAATCGTTGAGCACCATCATGCCGGTCTCGTCGGCGAGGTCGAAAAACTCGGCTTCGGTGTTATTACCCATCCAGTTGCGGATGACGTTCATGTGCGCCTCCTTCTGGAGACGGAAATAGGGTGCCAGCCGGTCCCGGCCGACGCGTTTCATCGCATCGTCCATGCCCCAGTTGCCGCCGCGCGCCGCGATCTGCACGCCGTTCACGCGGATGGTCAAATGCGGCTCGGGCATCGTCTCCTCGACAGGCGTCACCGCCGGTGAGGTTTGGCCGGCGACGGTCAGCGACTCGGTCCACCCGTTCGGCGACTGCTTGATCGCTTCGTGACGGACGTCGATAAGACGTTCGCCGCGCAGGCTGCCATCGGTGAACTGCAGATTGACCCGCCGGAGCGCGCCCGCGGTATCGAACAGCGACAGGTCGTAGCTCACCTCACGGATCCCGAACCGGTCGGTACGCGTGTCCGACAGCCGGCCATCAGCCAGCGCCTCGAGCGACAATTGGTACAGCGCCTGCTCGCCGTAGCCGTTCGGCCACCAAAGTTTCGGATTTGCGACGCGCAGCTGGGCGAAGTCTTTGGGCGAGAAGGCGACCTTCGTCTCGCCGGGCGATACGGTCACCGTCTTCTCGACATGCACGTCGCCAAACGCCGCGCGAACGGTGACGCTGCGCGGCGTGGTGCCGTCGTTGCGAACGGGGACGGTGATGTAGACGTCGGCACGGTCGGTACGCGGCAGCGGCAGGTCGGTGACGACCTGCGGGTCAAGCAGGCGGACGTCGCCATGCGCCAGCAGTTCGACCGGACGCCACAGCCCGGTATTGCGGTCGCGGATGCCGGGAATCCAGTCCCACCCTTCGGTGGCGACGAAGGTCGGACCGTCGATGGCGAGCTGTCCGCCATTCTCGCCGACGCCCGCGCTGATCGATTGTTCGTGTGGAATGCCGGGATGGGGCGGCGGCGACACGCGCACCGCGACGACATTGTCACCGGCGACGGGGACGAGATCGAACTGGCCGCGGATGAACGCGCCGCGTGTACTGCCGAGCTTGCGGCCGTTTGCCCAAACGTCTGCGGCATAGTTAATGCCGCCGAAGACGAGCGTAAGCCGCTTTCCGGCGGCTTCGGGCGGGACGGTGAAGCTGGTGCGGTACCAGTAATCCTGCCGGGCGAGGCTTTCGGGAATCTTGAGGTTATTCAACCCGTAATAGGGGTCGGGATAGACTCCGCGATCGACCAGCGTGGTCAGCACGGTGCCCGGCACGGTTGCGGCACGCCATGTGCCGCTGGGCACGCCCGGACGTGACAGCGTCGCACCATCGTCGCGCACGTCCGGCGCGGCCGCAAGCTGCCAGCCGTTCACCAGCCAGCGGCCGTCGCGTGCCGGCGCCAACCCCGTTGGCGGCAAGGGCATGTTTAAGACCGGCGGCGTGGTGGCGTCGCCGCGTGCCTTTGGCAGCGTCCACGGATCCTGTTGCTGCGTCAAACCGATATTGGCTTGTTTCTGGAGCGGCCAGCCGACGCCGACCTGCCAGAACTGGACGAGCGCGAAGTCTGGCTGCGCGCGGGCTTCGTCGGCCAGTGTCGCGGCGCTCCGCGCGCGCGCGTCGAACGTCGCGTCGGCCAGCGATCCGCCGAAATGCTGCTTCGCGCGGCCGGTGCCGGTGACGGGTGCCAGTGCCAGACGGGGCGTGACGGCGACCGAGCGGCCGGCGCGCGACGCTACCGGCCGGCCGTCGACATAGAGCATCAGCGTGCGACCGTCCGACACGGCGGCGACATGCGTCCAGCGACCGGCGGCGAGCATGCTTCCGCCAGTGACGCGAACGCTGCCGTCGGCGCCGGTGACGCGGCCATCGACGAGCGAGAGACAGCGGCAGGCCCCCAGCGGATCGCCGACGGCGAGCAGGGTGCCGGTCATACGCGTCGCACCGGGCTGGACCCAGGTCGACAGAGTCCAGGGCGCATCGGCGGCGACCCCTGCCTGCGCGGCGGTCAGGTCGCGCTCGACGCCGATCCCGCCAGCGAGGATGTCGACGTTATAGGGGCCGGCGTTGCCGATCGCTGCTGGCGCGTCGGCTGGCGCGGTTTGCGCTGCGACCGCGCCCGACAGGGCCGTTCCTAGCAGTAACAGGGTGGTGAGTGTCGCCAGTCGCATGAATAGTCCCTCCTGAGGTGCCGGCTTGGCAATGCTGCCGGTCAGTTTTGTGCCGCGGTATGCCGGGTCAGTGACCGACCTGCGGATCCTTTGTCCATAATCTTGCGGCACCGCGAACGCCGGAGGAGTCGCCCCAGCGTGCGGGCACGATACGGCCGTCCCACAGGTCGGAAAATGTGTGGCGGCGCACGACATCGGGCAGGCCGGCGTAGATTTCGGTGACGTTCGACATGCCGCCGCCAAGGACGATCACCTCGGGGTCGAGCAGGTTGACGACGAGCGCGAGCACACGCCCGAGGCGATCGACATAGGCATCCAGCGCGGCGCGGGCCGCGGGGTCGCCGGAGCGCGCCGCGGCAACGATGTCGGGCGCGCTGAGCGCCAGCCCGTGTTCGGTGGCCGCGGCCCGCGCAAAGCCGGTACCCGAAACCCAGCTCTCGATGCAGCCCGACAGCCCGCACCAGCATGGCGGAGGATCGGCCTCGCGTCCGCCGGGCCAGGGCAGGGGCAGATGGCCGATCTCGCCAGCGATCCCGTGCGCACCATCAATCGCGGCGCCGGAAAGCACGACGCCACCACCGACTCCGGTACCGATCACCAGCGCAAAGACGCTCTGCGCACCCGCAGCGGCACCATCGATCGCCTCCGACAGGGCCAGGCAATTGGCATCGTTGACCAGCCGTACGGGGCGACCGAGCGCCCGGGCGAGGTCCTCGCGAAAGGGGCGGCCATTGAGATAGGTAGAGTTGCTGTTGCGCATGATCCCGGTTCGCGGTGACG
>Ga0265780_10005465_pt1 | contig 16094 bp, 19 predicted proteins | sample P1T30metagenome_FD_192432 | JGI IMG/M metagenome (GOLD analysis project Ga0265780, IMG submission 192432) | Plant litter microbial communities from East Loma Ridge, Irvine, California - P1 T30 | ecosystem: Environmental > Terrestrial > Plant litter > Unclassified | place: USA: California... | reverse complement strand
ATCGGGCCACCACTCTCTAGCCTCTGCAGCCTTGTTCAGTGCCGTCACAGTGTCGTAATGGATTAGCTCTTGTAAAACTCCGTAAACAAAATTACCGGAACGATCGGCTTCGTCGTCCTCTTCTTCGTCCTCACTATCCTCGTCTTCGGTGTCCTCTTCGTTCTGCTGTTTCGACCCCTCACTGGGAGAGTCTGAGCTGTCTGCAGCTTTGATAATACCAGAAAATGCTCCTTGATAATGATGCCTCATCGACTTTGTTGTGTCGTCTTCTTCGTTTGTATTGACGTCTTGCGCTGAGGTGCTTTCTATCTGCCATCTGTAAGTCCATGGGCTGGGTGTCAGGGAATGATTGATAGCGTACCTGGTGCTGGGACTTGAGCCTTTTGGCCTGGACAGGACTATCGTCGTTCGGGCGTTTGCGCAATTGTGTCGGAGATGATTTGGTCTCTTCGTCTTCATCCGTGTCACCGGCTCCTACAGTTCGGTCCGTCTCAGCAGTGTAGGGGTTGGTCCGCGTATGAACTGACGAACTTGCATAGCCGTTCGTTCCGGAAAGTAGTATGCTCGGTTTCTTTGAGCGTTTGGCCTCCTTTCTGTCGATATCCCGAGACTCCTGAACCAACTTCAGCTCTTCAAGCTTTTCCGCGATCTTGTTGCATGCTAGCTTAAAAGATTGGAAGCTCTTCCCGTCCACATCTACGAAATCGGTGGCATAACTCATGTCCGTAAAATAATACTTAGTGAGCGCTTCGATCTTGTCTTGCTTCGATCGCTCACCATTATTTGCCGCGTAACAATAAGGCGCAAACCACATGGTGTTCCCTAGCAACAATCTGCTCGCTCTAATCAAGGGTTTGCCGCTGGAATGAGTAAGAATGGCCACTTCGCCGATGTGCTCGAGGCAGGCTATGACCTTGGTAAGCCCTCCGGTGGCACTGTCCAAGATCATACCAAGGTGCGCAGCTCTCGGATAGTATTCCTTTGAATCGAAGCCTGGTTCATTGCTGATATCGAGCCATGGAACGTTGGTGGGAAGCGTCAGCTTGCGGAAAAAGTCCGGAATCTGTTTCATGGCCATGCTATGAAGTCTGGAGATGTCGTGGCGGTGCTCTAGAGGCCTTGGCTTTGTCGTCGACATATTTGCCTGCTAGGGAGGCCTACAGAGGGTGTCATTGGTTTGTGTCATTGAATGGAGCCTCCGGCAACTATCCAGTTGGCGAGAGCGTACCTATACGAGGACCTGGCACAATACTTGTATGTTGCGGCAATGTGCCCAAGTGGGATAGAGGAAAAGTTAGGTCGAGAGGAAAGCAACGTGCGACGTCGAGAATTTGAGCCGCATGCTACATGCGGCAAGGGTAGTCGTGTTTGCCGCTCGTTTGTTCGTAATTGCCCCACATGCTTGGCCTTTCACTCAAACGCCAAGATCGCGCTGTACGACCTTTCCCGTAGCCTGTATTCACTCATGCTTGAAAAAATGCTTAACGCATGCTGAAGTGGTGCTAGGCCAGTGCATGCCTGAGCAGTAGTTGTCACAGTGCTGAAGCCATAGGATCCTCAGTTACATTTATATCAGAAGCGGTTCGCCTACGACTCACGTATATCACAGTAGAAGAGTGTTGAAGAGCCACTCTACCAGTCAAGTGGCCAAAGGTATGAAAATACGCCCACCTGTCTGCCATTTACACCCCTAGAACGATTCAATACGCCTTGGTACCGAGAGACAGACATTGACAAAAGCATGTAGGCAGCTTACTCATGAGTCAGCGCAATATACAGGGGCTAAAATTGGGATATCATGGTGCTACGCCTTTTCGCATACGCGTGAACGCCCGGCACAATCAATCTCGCTCCATGATCCAGACCAGGAACGTACAAGACCTGGTCTCGGCGTTGCAAGATAGAGAAGTGCCTTATCTTTGTCAAGGTTGCCCGTGAATTAGCGCAGCAGTTATTTATCATTTGGGTGAGTGCTAACTGCCTGATTTCTACGAGATTTGATACCCACAATTCACCGCGATGAAACTTCAGACAGCCAAGCAAGTTATCGACAGCTTTCTCGCTCAGGTTTGAGACCCACACCATACACAGGTGATGAGTACATCCCAACAGCCCCATCACATGTTTGGCTCGAACCTTTCATCTTGGCACGTCTAGTTTCCCTGAGAACGCCCATCCTCCTTTTTGGCTTGGAAGTCTCGGCAGAGAGTCATGACCGCATCTTTCAAGTTATCGGGCGTGATACTACCAGTGAACACGAGCTCAGAGGCCATGTCCTTGGCGGCGAAATGGTAGGCGCATAGAGACTTGACACATCCAACACCATCTGCACAGTTCTTTGCTACCGCTCGGTAAGGCAAACTCCAATCAACATAATCGAAATCTTCGAGCTCCAGTTCGGTATAGTCTCGGAATAGAACAACTTCACCGGTAGCCTTCCTGTAGGCGGAAATCATTTGATGGCGTTGCTCAAGGAAGATGACTCCGACATAAAGGTTTTGGCGAAGGTAAGTGTCGTTGTACGCTGGCAACATACTCGGCTGCGCATGGACGAAATCGGCGGGGAGCATCCATCCGAGCAAGTCGTTTGGTATGTTCTCGTTTAGCCATGCGTCCAGCTTTTGAGGCTTGAGACTCGTCGGTGACTGAGACAATGTCTGGTGGGTTATTATAGATGTCTTGGAGGACTTGAAGACTGTACAGTGAGTTTATCAGGAATGAATGCGCCGATGTAGACTTCTGACTCACGGTTTTGCGTACCACGAGTGTTCAATTGGTGTTGGAAGATTTACTGGAGGGCGCAATCGACAGTTGAGCGAAAGGGGGTTTTATAAAGGAAGCACTACGGCAGTCGTGCTTTTATATGAAATGGGGCTCTCGAGACAAGGGTTCCTTCGCTTGGAAGGCTTTCAATGACTAAGCAGCGTTTGAGTCGCGAGCCTTGTCACTTTACAATGACATCATTGCCAATTTGAAGCGGCATTTGTTAAGCTGTGTGTCGAAGGGGACGCCTCATCCACCAGTATGCCTGTTCGCGCCTATCCGCAAATTTCTCCGGGACTGGGCACACAAGCCGTGTTCCGCTGAATCCTTCCGAAGCATAAAGTCTTTGTGCCTGATCAGATCCCTCAACAACAGCCTGAGGTAACTATTACTGGATGATCCTATCATCATCTCGAGGGACTCACCTCCACACCCAACTTTTATGCCTCAGCTAGGCCCCATCTCACCAACATTCGCCCCGCTCCCATTCTTTGGTAAGCTGGATCGACCATCAACATGTCAAGCGCTAAATGGGTAAGCTAGCAATCACGTGAACCATTCGAGTTACAAGGTTGGCATCGTAACATACCAGCCAGATGAGCTTTAGTCTCTTTAATCAAGCCTTGCCTCGCAGTAAAGAACTCTTTGAACATGCCTTTTGCGAATTCCTTGTCATCCTCAGTCGTCCAGTAGTCGCCGTCAAGCTCAGGCTGTGGAGGCACGGGTCCGCCATTGTAGATGTTCCATTTTGCCGCTGCAGCTATCGCTCCACTTTCGGTATCGACAAGTTTCAAGAAGATGCCATGCGTATCCTCGTGGAATGATTTCAGCAATCTCTCACTTCCTGCTTTGCGTCCGGCTGGCGTATCGTGGTGTGGGAAAATCGCGTCCATGTACTCATGATCGTGTCCAAATGACAGAGAAACAAGTTCAAAGACGCGGGGAATGTCTTCCTCGGTACAGCGATGGATCTCAAAGTTCGGCATTGTAGTGTGATTGCGCTAAACACAGCGGGAAGATGTAAGCTGAAAGATACAGAAGAGAAAGACTCGAGATATATATTCCGTGGCTGGATTTCGGAGCTCGGGAATATGGTCAATGACTAATGAATTATGCATATATGGGTTGATAGGCTACGTTGCAGTGAGTTACAAGTGGTAATCTCATGCTATTTATAGTCAAGCTGACTGAGTTCGCTACCTAAGGGCCAAGTTCTAGCCTGCACATAGTGCTTACCACTAGCAGAGTGTTCCGGCGCCGATCGATAAACCACGTACAGGCTGTAGACAACCATGTCAGAAGTTACAAGATGTGGAAAGCTCCAGATTGACGCGCTCATGTTCGTCCACCAAAATGGGTTATTGCGGTACTCCGCAATATTGCGGTGATGCGGACTTAGAAACTGCATAAGGCAATAGATAAAGTACGCCACTTCTCGGTTCGGACTACTACGCATGCTGCGAGAAAATACCTGGATACATATTTTGTGCTAGCCTGCATAAATACAAAAGCCTACGCTAGCGTGGAAAGATAAAAAAAACGTCTTTTACTTATGCAGCTTCAGCTATTGCTTTACGAATGTGTCACATTACCGTAATGACTAACTTCAGGAACAAATGTCGACAAGACTTGAAAGTATAAATTGTTGCGCTACCTCATAACGTACTCAGACATGATAACTTTACACACAAGACCCCCCCTCTCATCAACCAAATATTCCGAACGTTTCTCAAACGCTGCTCGCTCTAGCAGTGAATGTATGACGTTTACATATCCAGGAGCTCATCAACCAAATTCTTGGCCTGTTCCTTAGCATCCACACCCTCAACCTCAAGCCAATCCGTCAAGACCGCAATGAGCCGCTCACACATCTCCTTCCGCCCAACCTTTACACTACACAAGTTGGCAGCCTCATTCCCCTGCTCGATGTGCTTTCGATCACGCCACACCCGCGCAGTGTCGCGAGCTTGTATGACATCGCGTACCAGCATTTGGGTATGATGCGAAAATACAACATTACCGTTGCGATCGCGGATGAGAGTGGTGTCGCGAACGGGCACGAAGACGTGCGCCATGATGTAGCTGTCGTAGTCTGGGAACGCAGAGTTTCGGGCGTCGCTGTAGGCTTGCTGTTGGATGGAGAGGAGGGAGTCGCGGGCGCGGCTGAGGGTCATGGTTCGCCGGAGACGAGGCTTTCTAGAGGCCTTGGGATCGGGTTTGGCTTTGGTGATAGTTTTGGAAGTGGTGGATTTCTGGATGAGGGGCGCGGGCTCTTCGCCCTCGATGAGATTGGATCCGTCTCCGCCAAAAGCATCGTCTTCCTCGCCGCGGATGGGGGCGTCTCCCTCATTCGCAGTACGGCGATAGTACGCGGCGATCTCAGGGCCGGCCATCAGGTCGTCGTCAGTTTCGCCTTCTGCATCGACATCGCTTGGGTCGACTGCATTGGTATCCGCATCGACTCCTCCATCGTCTACAACATCCTCATCTGTACTGGTTCCGACAGTGTCGACCTCCGCAGCTGCCCAAGTAGTGGCCATATTCGTGAGAAATGCCGATGCATGCACGTTGCCAGTTGTTCCATTCTGCCGCCTATCCTCTCGATCCTTCCGCACTGCGACCACATACCGGCACACAGTTTCTGACTTCCACGTCTTGACTATGCTGATGTCCTCTCCCGCATATTCCAGAAGATATAGCAGATCGGCCTTCGACGCTCTCGAATGCCATGTCGACCCGCCCCACTCGTTATCGAGACTGGCCACTGAGTCCTTGTAGCGCGGATGGTACAGCTTTCCATCCCGATGGATGGTAGGAGGTGTCATAACTCGCTTTTTGCGATGGACCTTCACCTGAGGTACTTCAGGTTCTTCGGGTACCTTAGATGCAGGAGTCTCCTTGAGTGAGCGAGGCATTTTGCAAGCGACACGTGCGCCGTCTGGCACGCGTTTCTTTTCTCCGCCGGCCGACGCCTTTGAGGAGCGGATTTCCATGTGTTGCTCGTCGATGTCCATAGACCCGGAGTGTTCGGACATTGTAGCTGCTAGTTGTGGGGAGGTAAGGCGCGAGTCAAGAAGAGACTGGAGTGATTGGGAAGAGTCTTCGTAGTCGAGTTGAGTTGATGTGTATTCGACTGAGTTTGTGCAAAGAGTAGCGAATGGAGAGTTGGGGCAGGACAATATTTATGTCAAGGGCGAGAGCCGCAAGCCTCCACAAGTGATTTGAATTGACTTGAGCAGAGTCAGCACGAGGAGCAAGGCTGTCGTTACATTGTTCACGAGTAATGGCAGATGACTCCAATCTTTCACTGCACTTTCATAACCGATGTGTGGTCCATGTCCGACAGCAGTGCTGCCTGCAATGCTATGTAGCATCCTGTCAACATGGATCTCGACAGAAATGTTGCACGCGGCCTCCAGCATCAAAACTTTCCAAATACCAAGATCTTCCCCATGTTTTAACCCAGGAGGCAGCTCGAACTTTTAGAATGACACGGAAGTTACGTGCGTACATCTGGAGAGTGACTTGTCTTGCTACCACAGTCAAGAATATAACAAGCAAGTCAAATAGCGTATTTTAATATGAAATGGGAACGGGTTTTAACCCATGTAGCGGTGATATGCGTGACTGTCGAAGATACAATATCTCATCGACAACCATATCTCCATGTCAAGAGTAGTTGGCGAACTATAACATCCTGGTAAGATATAAAACTGCTGAACTCGCAAGGGCACTACCTTGCACGTATCAAGGAAGTACATTGTGCGCTGAGCTGCAAGAACTCCACCAAGTCGAACCCAAACATACTAACTCTTAGTCGTAGAAACCATGAAATCACATACCACATTTTCGTCTTTGTAATGATTAATCTCTTCATGCATTTCTACATCTTCGTACTACTACAACATTATAACAAGTCATCAAGGTATCATCTCATCATCATCCCCCACCCCCCACCTCCTTTTATTCTTCTACTCCAAGTTCTTCCCCGCACCGCAAGCCTGTCCATGATGCTTATGGCCCCCATCATCGAATCGTGCCATGAACCTCGAGCTCTCCGCGTTCCTCTTCCTAATCGTCGCGTTCGCCCTGGGGATCCCCTCAAAGCTGAGCGCATACTTGGCCACACTGTTCGCAATGCTCTGAGTGTTGAGCAGATACGCGTCTTGAGCGAGGTTGTTGATGTCGTCGCACTTCTGGTGGTAGCACGCATCAAGCGGCGCGCCGGCCTCGCCGCCAAACATAACCGCTTCTTGCTCGGTCTTGAGCTCTTCAGCGCCGGTGAACAGGCCACCGGAAGGAATGCCGTTCTCGAGGAAAGCGGCGTAGTCGGAGCGCAGAGTGAAGAGCGAGGGCACGTGCGCCTGTCCGCGGTTCTCGTAGAACTGCTCAAAGTCCTTTTCGATCTTGTCGGAGCCCGTGGGGCCGGAGAAGTTGAAGGCGCTGCCGTCGCCGTCGTAGATGCCCAAGACGTAGTTGGGCGACGCAATCATGTCGAAGTTGAGGTATGCGCGGATCTTGCTGGCTTCGGTGCTGTTGCCGGAGAGAGTGCCGTTGAGCGTCTTGAGGTAGTAGAAGGAGCCGAGTTTGCCGAATTCTTCGGCGCCCCAGAAACCGATGCGGACGGCGTTCTTGATCTTGTACTTTGCGAGGGCGAGGCCGACAACGAGGGAGCCGATGGTGCCGGAGCCGTCGTCGTTGATACCGGGGCCAGCGAAGACAGAGTCGGAGTGGCCTCCAATCATGAGTACGTTCTCGTGGTCACCCTCCTTGGTCTCGGCGATCACGTTGTAGTTGGTGCGGTTCTCGCGGATGGCATCAACGACAAGGTTCGCTTGGACAGTGCCGTTACCGATCTGGGACAGGAGAGCATTTCCTGCCTCCTGGGTCATCCCGACGACGGGAGCGTAATCACCGTCACCGCCAAGGGTTCCAGAGAGAGGCGTGGCAGCTACGTTGTTGTAGATGACAGCTCCAGCAGCTCCGGCAGTCTTCGCATTGGCAGCCTTGATGGCAAAAGTGCACTCGCCACGGGAGATAACGGCAATATTGCCAGCGACGGCTGATGGGTAGTCTGCAGCAGTGCATCCAAGGCTGCTGACCTTGACCAGAGTACCATTGACGGTGCCAGAAGGTCCATATGTAAGGTATTCAACCGGGACCGCCTCGCCATTTGCGGAGAATGAGGTTGTGGCAGCCGTGAAGAGCTCGACAAATGGCTGCTTGTAGACATCATATGCGCCAGTTGCAAGCAGAGTCTGGTAGAGCCACTCAGTGGTAGCATTGTGGCCGCCACCGCCGAAAGCGCGGTTTCCACCGTTGGCATCGGCAATGTCCTGCAGCTTCTGAGATCCAGCGAGCAAGTCCTCAAGCTTGACGTCCTTGATCAAAGCAGCTTCAGAGACCAATGGCTTCTCACTTGGGGGAGGGACAACTGGTGGCTTAGGTCCTACAGGCGGCTGAGGGCCCGTGGGTGGATTAGGAGCACCAGATGGCTTGACGGGTGGCTTGGGGCCCGCTGGATGTGGAGGTGCAACACCATACTGTGCAAGAGCTGGCGCAGCAAGCGCAGCGGCAAGAAGAGAGTATCTCATGTTGGCGGTTGAGAAGTATGCGCGAGGAGACTGCTGCAAATCTACAACAGCTCAGAGGGCGAGCATGATATATACCGAACTTTACCTCGTATCCTTCCTGCAGTACAACCCAAAAGGTCCCTTGCCGACCATCGCGTGCAAGTTGGGTCTTAACCCATAAAGGCAGCTGGTAATGTCGAATCGAAATTCAGGAACCACCGAGAACATGGGGATCACTATGCAGTCGACCGCTATCCGGGTGTTAGGTGCGGCGACAGATAGACAGCATCTTGGCGGCATTCTGCGCTGTGATACATGGGGCAGGAGCATACGCGAGATTATTAGTGGGAGTGTCTTCGGACGAATCCTTATTTGGCAGGCGCGCAAACTGCCAAGACACGTCCGCTGCTTGGCGGCAACGCGCCACAATCTGTACAGAGCAACTTCATTTGTGCTTCATTCGCCACTTGTGCCAGATCGCACCGAGGAGCCGCAGGTGGGTTCAGTGGTGGCCAAGTTATGCATTGCGAGCTTGATGGAAGGTCATCGCTGGAAGAGGCAGGCAAAGTCTGCATGGGCCGAATGTTCCGCAGACTGCTTGTCGAAGTTCTTCTTTGCAGCTGAGTTGCCAAGGAAGTTGTGCATACGGCTGAGAAGAATACAGCGCATAGCTGTGACAGTTGTTGGTAGAGGGAATGGTTGTTTTAATAAATCTTAGCACCACCGCTTCTCAGTGTCATTCCATATGCTCTTCAATGGAGGCCTGTATTGTCTTACTTGAGTTCCTTTGGCGTTTTGGGTGTCCTCAATTTGGGACAACTACCTAATGCCTTCCGAGACCCCGGTCCCTTCTGGAGATCCTCCATGGTGCACGGATATTAAGCCATTCTATTATTACGCGTTCTGACGTTCCATTATGGGACTCTGATTCCAACTCAGTCAGTGTGCCCGTGCTTGTATGAATGTCTCATTTTGTTTTGCAGCCTAGGATGAGCTTCAAGTTGCCATTGTCACAGAAAGCGTTGTAGATTTTGTACTCGCGACACCTAACTCGAATCCAGAATCAGTGGTAGGAATTCCCGCGCCCATTCTTGAGCTGCGCCACTGACCCTGCCTACTGCGTCTATCTCTTATACTAATTCTCTTGAACTGTTATGGCGCTTCTCTCTTCTCCGCGTAGTCTCCACACAAGGGACAGCCAAGACGGTGTAGTTACTGCATATACTCACAGTCGTATTATCGATTAAGTAGGTTACTTGCTTAATGCTAACTGAATATTATAGACACGTTGACAAGTAAGCGGAGGAGGAAGATATGCCTTGGAATCCTTGTCCGGGTGCTATTCTTGGTTGCGTCTATGTACAGAGTCTTGCTAAGAAAGTCTAGTCAATCTTGTCTATTCTCTTCGAAGCCCCGACCATAGTACGGATCAAACCAACCAGTGTTACGTAGAATTGCTACTGTCTTCGGCTCATATGCAGAAGCATAGGCTTTGAGCTGAGAGGAAGTCAATGCCGTGTGGTCTCGGTCTGCAGCGATCAGCAGAAGTGGTGTGGGCGAGATGCCATGGATGAAAGTTTAAGGTTTGAAAGCGAGAAGATTCAGTGATCTGGTAACCACAGCAAATTTTTTACTTCAGTGTGCAGGGTAGATAGTTCATTCAACAGCCGTGCATGTTCTAGCGAATGTTTAGCAAGCTCCTCTCTCTACACCTACACATTTTATTTAAGTTCTAAAAACATGGATGTATAGAGAGCGCTACAGATGATATAAGTACTTTCAAAGACAGAAAAATTAGGCGTGTGTTGTGAGATGTAGAAATTCCGACCTACCATAGGAGGCTGACTTTCGGTCAGCTCAGTGGGAGCGGGTATTGGCCGAATATTAACAAGAATGCGAACCGGCGTGCAAAGGTACTTGAAGCCGAACCATTTCCGAAGCACAGATGTGCTTGTCGGAAGCTGCCTGTTTCCCTTGCACATTGACCGGCTCCCGGAAGGATTGTTCCGCCGCAATACAAGACGAAAAGGCAATGATCAGGATTTCGTATCACCGTTTATTCAGCTATATGCTATTTGATAGAAGCCTGTATTATCCTAGTTAAATTCTACTTCAACTCGCTAACTTAAATTAGGCTCGAGGATATGCAGGATATATGCACAGTAGAGCGAACGAACAAAGAAAGAATCAGAGGCCATCACGAAGAGGAATTAGGAGCTGTCATAGTCGTTGTCAAGTATCGATTATGTGTATTAGGTGATTGTAACTTTGCCGAAAAAAGGCGCAGAACAAGCGTGGGTTACGAAATTATCGCCGTTCGGCCAATCTTCTAGACACCCTTGCCCTCCTGGAACTTGACGACGAAAGCGCCGCGCTCCATGGTGTTGATCAAAATGTGGCCGCTCTTGAAGAGACCGTAGCTCGACCAAGTGCCGACGAAGTCAACAGCGCCACCGCCGGGAAGGTCATCATCCTCAGGGTAGATGTCGAAGAATCCGATCTCCTTGACACCCTTGCCGGTGGGGTCACTGGGGATAGAGCTTACATCCAGAATGCGGAGACCGGTGCCGTAGTTGGATTGGAATGCAAGTCCCTTCGCAGCGTCGACGTATTGGTTGTGGTCTACACCCTTGGCGCCCGATTTGTAAAGTCCAGTTTGCTTAGGTGCTCGGAGCGAAGAAATGTCCCAAATGTAGGTGATGGGGTTACCCGGAATTCCAGGGCCAACCTTGTCGTACTCGTCGTACTCGTCGTCGAGAAGCAGGTACTTCTGGTTCATGGGGTCCAAGACAACACCTTGGTGGGTGTAGGCGGCGCCCTCGTACGAGGTGATTGAGAGGACCTTCGAATTCTTCTTGTCGGTCACATCGTAAATTGTGAGCGTGTCCTCGTTGTAGCCATAGCAAATCTCACGGCCCTCGAATTCCTTGTCGGGTCCGCGGTAGATCAGGCACTGGGCATCGTGCACGTAACCGTCTTGAGAAGCACTGCACCATGTTAGCAGCCGCAATATGAAATATTCCGGAGCTTTGTGAGCTTACCAGCCAGGGCTTGTAGGGTTAGCTGGGTTAGAGATGTCGATGAAGATGATGCCAGACTTGCAGGCTGACGTCCTAGGCACGGCTCCAACTGAGTAGATGAAGTTTGTCTCCGGGTTGGTGACAACGTTGTGGGTACGGCCATTGGGAAGGCCCTTATAATGACCTGCAAGATCCCTCTGGTTGCTGAAAGTCACGGGCTTTGCAGGGTCGACGGTGAGCAGTTTCTGTCAGGCATTAGAAATAGTGATCAGCAACGGAGCTTGCGTACAAACCTTCATGTCGAAGATCTGGATGCCGTGGTCGACGGCCTCACTTCCGATGATCATGAGGTTGTTCTGGCCACGGATCTTGTAACAGTCAGTATCAAGGCGAGACTGGTCAACTTCTTCAACGTACCTCGCGCCATGTGCTGGGCGTAGAGTACTGAGGCAGGCGTCCCAAGTACGACAGCTTGCCATCCTTGGTGATCTCAGCGAATGCAGCTCCATCCTGCTGACCGATGGCAACGAATTCACGGCCATCATCTGAGGTCCATCCTGTTGATAGATTAGCCTGAAAAGTTCCGTGGCACTATCGGCGCATACATACCCCATGACGAAGAGCCGACACCGCGGGTGCTACCAAGTTCCGCGTGCGACAGGAAGTGGAGGAGATCAAGGTTGCTGCACTTGAAGGTGTCCGTACTGGTAATAGCAGTGCCGTTGATGCATTCGACCTTGTCCTTCACCTCCCTGTACTGCTCCGACCTATAAGCACCGGCGGCCTCCTGAATGGCCCAATGCTCATGCTTGATGGCCATGTTGTTGGCGTGTCGGATGCCCGAATCGTACAACTCAGCGGCCCTGAACTCATCCTTTGGCATTTCCTTCGCCGCCGCAAGGGCGGAAAGCGACAAGAGAGCACTCCGGATGAACATATTGACAGACGTGGCGAGGTACTTGTGAGGTCGCGTACCTTTCAACACGCTTCTGGGGCGATCTTTTTATACTCATTTTGAGACATAGAGATGCTCGCTGGTGTCGGATTCGCCCTACGGCTCAACCTGGCAGGTCGTCACTGTACCTTCCCCTTCTTGCCTGCATGCTCCACGCGGTGCTCCATCACTCAATGCATTAATTGGTACTCTGGGCATGTGTATGTAGAAGCTGACTGCCGTGGATACGGGAGAGTGGGTATACTAAATTAATCAAATGCGATGGCCGAGGGAGTAGGCCACCGGATAGGCAGGAGGCTTCGGCGGCTACATTAAGCCTGCTTGGCATCGACGGAAGGAGCCACTGGAGGTTTTGATTCGACTGCCAACACATGGCCAAGTGCGATCGACGGGCAAAAAAATGCATCGAGGAAATTGGTGAGGATGATAAGCATAGCAGCTTCTGCATCTGTCAACTTTAGCATCGCCGCGATGTGACAAGAATTGCCCATTGGCATCCCGAAGAGCGCGACTTTGCCACCCGGGCCTTATCAGGCCCAGTAGGGAGGTCCAATATCGATGGATTCATGCGACAAATAACACCATTGCAGGGCTGTTTTGCGACTGACGGCCCGAACGGCAACATTGCACTTGCAAGACTCAGCCACAGCCACAGCCACAGCAGACGTGTTCCTGAGTAGCTAGTAGTGGCACGATATTGGTTGGACACTTGTATGTAGCCAGGGAGTTGAAGCATGTGAGTCGCGAAATCTGGTGTCGTTCGCGGGCAGAGCAAGAGCTGTCAGACACCCTTGGAGGTGTGCGCACCCTTTCTCGTCCGTGGTCCAGGCCTTTGTGGCATCGCAATCATACCTGGCATTGCACGCATGTCAAATTTTCATCGTAATTCGTGATGATGCGTTCGTCGACACGGACGCGGAGTTTGGTGTGAGGGCGCGCGCAGTGGAGTCGCCCGTTGAGCCCGGCCCGGCCAAAGCCGCTCCAGCCCATGTGGAGCCATGACATCAACCACAACAAACAGAAAGAAGCACAAGGAATGCGGGATCGGGAGGACAGGCTGTGATGGGACAGGACAAGAAGGACTTGATTCTAGTTTCTATCTGTTTACTCATGCTGTTGTATAGGTCGTTCCACATGTCTCGTTATGCCTACCGTCGCCGCAAGTAAGCTCGTCAAATGTCCGTTCCCACGAGGCTCGAGAGACTGTTAGCCATCTAGGACATGGTGGCCTCAACCTTCTTCAGGCAGTCCTGGAACTCCTTCCAGTCGTACATGATGGCGGCGCACTTGGTCTCCTCGGTGAGGAGCTTGGCCATCTGCTCCATCTTCTCCTTGCCCTCCTCGATGCCGTAGATGCCGACGTAACCGATGCAGGGGATGCCAGCGCGCATGGCAGCAGTGGCACCGCTCTTGCTGTCCTCGACGGTAACAGCCTCAGAGGGCTTGACATGGAGCTGCTCAGCGGCGTAGAGGTAGATGGCGGGGTCGGGCTTGGAGCTGGGAGGGCTCAGTGAGGTGGCAGCCGAGTAGACGTGCTCTGGGGGGAAGAAGTGGGCGATGCCGGCCTTCTCGATGGAGGCAACGACACGGCTCTTGGCGGAGGTGCTGACGACGGACATTGGGTAGCCCTGCTCCTTGAGCTTGTTGAGCTCGGTCGTGACACCAGGACACTCGACCGCCTTCTCGCTTAGCTTGCGGGTGACGGCGCCGAGTTCCTGCTGGACAAAGTCGTCCATCTCGTCGTCGGCCATGGTGAAGTTGTGCTTCTTCTGGAGGCCCTTGAGCATGCCACGGAAGTTGTGGCCAACAAAGTCCTCAAGCAGCGAGTCGGCTGTGTAGCGCTCCTTGATGTTGTGCTTCTCCATGACAATGTTGGTGAGGTCGGCGCAGGCCTCAAAGGCGAAACGCTCCGACTGGACAAGCGTGTTGTCGCAGTCGAGCATGATGTACTTGGCCTGCCATGTGTTAGCGGGGTAGGTGGGGGAGTGTTTTGGTACGTACCTTGCCCATGGTTGCGGTTGTTGGGGGGATGTAGGTTGGTGGGGTGTCTGTTTGGTACGGCGATGTCAATTGACGTGTAGAAGAGGCAGAGAAGAGTGGTAGAGATGGTAAGTGGGTGGTGTCTCGGATTTGTTGGGGCCCAAGGCAAATAAAGCAACTCAGTAGCGTGCACTGAGCTGGCAGGAGCGTTGAGCATGGGGGAAGGCGGGGCGATCCCGGAGGTAGTCGCGCTACGTCATTGGTGCCAGCACCCGCCCTCCGCCTCTCTCACCTCACCTTCTCCACAAAATAGAATATCAGGCGTTGGGGTTCGATTAATTGCCTCGCCTTTATCTATTCCAAAGACTCAAAGTTTCAATGGCTTTACCCCAAACCTCACCAACCAATCGCGCTTTCTTTTCCGAGTCGTGTACATTTTTCAGTTTCGCTCCGCCTTCGTGTCACTGCAACGGACACTTGGACTAAATCACGAGAACCATTCTTCCCCGCGCCGTCGAGTCGAGAGCTGCCTCGACCTCAGACGCGGTGTGCTAACTGGGCGGGTCCTGCATATGGCTGTGATATCGGTGCGTGGCCCTGCATGTTAAGGCGACGACCCCCGTTCCCCGCGTCGACGACGGCCTGTCATCGAGGGGCCATGGCTTTTCCTACAACGCACAATGGCCATAGTATCTGTCATGTACAACATAGACCAGACATTACACCAACGCAATGCACACGTTCTCGGCTTATTAGAGTTTGCCTTAGTTCAACAAATATTCATTGCGGATTCCTCGGTCGGCTTGGCCGAGCCAACATGAATCAAATTTCACATGTCTGGCCCAGTAGAGACGTCTAGAAGGTATTGTCTTATTACCACCACCACGGTGTTTTCTCGTAGGTTCTCCTGTCGGTGCCCATGTATCTGACCTCTACCTCACCCCCACTACCAGTTCCCAATTCCGCTATCATTTTACGCAACCTCTTTTCCACGTCCTCCACAAACAGTATTGCCCTTGTCTTGGTGAGGGACCGCCATTGCGTTACCTCTCCAAAGCTCTCCGCCATTTCATCTACACTAAAGACTAAATCGAGCATGAATTTCTGCAATTCAGGCAATCGCACAATGGTTGCCGCCCAAGCCAACACGTTGATTACAGGCATTAGCGCGTTTTGTGGATCCTGAGCATCGATGTCGAGGTGTGCGTTCAAGCTTTGGGCCTCAACTTCGCGCAAGTGCCAGGCATTGATCTAGACCCCAAGCTTGCGAAGACTTGTACAACTTCGAAGAAGATCATGGAACTGTCGAGTCAACGGGACAGAGCCCTTGTACCACATAAAGCCCGCAAGATAAACGTCGCGCAGGACTCCTCGGCACTTTAGTCCAAGCGAATCGAGCCACTGCACGAATATTGGGAGATACTCATATCCATAGGGTAGGATGATGAACTTTTTGGTGGCGTAAAAGAAAGTTCGAACTTCTTGACGTATAGCACGGCTAACTGGATCGAGCGTCTGGAGTGCGCTTACGGCGTCGTGCTGAGATTCTTCGCTTCTTTCGCGAAGTTTAAATCTTCGCCTCGGACCCCTTGCTGCCGCAACGAAGAACGGGGAAGGGGAGTCAAAGATAAGCGCATAGATGGCATTCCTGGTTTCGGGAGGTAGGTCCGCGAAGCCTGCAGTGATACTGGAAACCTCTGAACTGGGAGCTGGTGTTTCAAACATGTTGTTGGTTCAGTTGGTGGTAAGTATCTTCGACAAGGTTGAAGGTAAGAGCTTTTTGGTAACTCCAAGGTGTGGTAA
>Ga0265780_10005462_pt1 | contig 16106 bp, 15 predicted proteins | sample P1T30metagenome_FD_192432 | JGI IMG/M metagenome (GOLD analysis project Ga0265780, IMG submission 192432) | Plant litter microbial communities from East Loma Ridge, Irvine, California - P1 T30 | ecosystem: Environmental > Terrestrial > Plant litter > Unclassified | place: USA: California... | reverse complement strand
CAAAAGCTTTATTGAGGGTATGGATGGCGTACTTCACGGGGCGGCAAATTTCGCCCCGGTTGGGCGTTCGTAGCGATTATACATCAGCATACCGTAGCCAATGTGCCCCAGCCCAAAGCCCAGGCCAAACAGTAGCAGGCCATATTCGGGCACCAGCAGCGCCACCAGGCCCAGGGCTATTTGCGTCAGGCCCAAATACTTGATTTCGTCTAGGGTGTACTTGCTGCCATTTAGCAAGGCCACGCCATAAAAAACCAGCATGGCCGGCACCACCAGCTCGGGCGCGCCGCTCAAAAATAATTTGAGGCAAAAAATCCCACCCGCTACCAGCGGAATAAATACCGCCGCCGCCAGCCGGCGCGCCGGGGCCGTCCATATCGAGCGCAGGCCGTCGCGCCGGGTGCGGCGCAGCGTGAAAAAGGCCGCCGCCAGCAGCGCGGCCGCTATCATGGCCAGCGCCAGTCCCAGCAAAAAAGGTAGCGCGGTCAGCCGTTCGCTCTGCGAGGTTTGAAACAGCCGCTCGTAGCCCTGCGCGCCGTATTCCTGCTGCAAGTAGTAGTGCCCGATGGCCGTGCCCAGCAGCGCCACCACGCCCGCCCCCACCCCACTCAGCCCGCTGAGCGAGATAAAGCGCGAGCTGCGCTCCATAATGGCGCGGATTTCGGTGAGCTGGGCCAGGGGGTCTTGGGCGGCGGGCTTCATGCGGGGCGGTGAAGTACTTTGTGCTGCAAAGCTAATACGAAAGAGGCGTATGTTTACGCCACGGCAACCCTTTTTATTTTCTAATTATGGAATCCACATCTTTTCAGCTGCCCGCACGAAGTCAAGCCACGCAAACTTGGCTACTTGCAGTTAGCCTGGGTTCCTTACTCGTTATGGGGTACATTGGGGTACGTAGCACCTACAGCAACCTCGTGGCCTTTATACGCGTCGCCACCGTTCTTTTTCTTTTCTCTGCGCTGTTTTCGTCGCCGGTGTTGCTGATACTACCACTTGCCAGCCGCTGGGCCCTCCATGCACCCACGCTCCTATCTCGGCGGTTACGGCTCGCGCTGGCAGTGATTATCTTGTTCGGGGCCTTTGCAGTAAGTACTTTTCTATTTGCCAGATACTTGGATAAAGGCCCGAACAACATCAATATATTTTGGGCTGCGGCACCCTACCTACCAGCGGCGCTGGTGGCGGCGGCCTACGCCTATCGCCCCTGGCTTTTCCGCTCTTAATTTTCACGCATGGAAGTCCGCGCCTCTTTCCTTAGCCTCTGCGCCCACAGCTTCATGTGGTGGCTGCTGACCAATGCGCTTGGCACATTAGGCATCTTCCTAGTGCATCTTTCTCAAGCTGAGGGTTACGATGCTACCGGCCACTCCCTCGACGGCGCGCTACTTATTGGCTTCTTTATAGCCATTTACACTTTACCAGCTGGCTGCTTGGCCTGGTTGGTAAGCCTGTGGGCTATGGCGGCGGCTCAAGGTTGGCAGCGAGCAATTCGTCTGTTACTAAGCCTGACGGGGGGCTGTCTCATCCTGCTACTCGCGCCATCTTTAATAACAGGTAAAGTAGCATGGCCCGACACTTCTGCACTCAAAATAATAGTGCCTTATCTGGTGTCCGCTTATTTGTCAGCCTTTTGGCTTTATCGCCCGTGGATATGGTCCCCTAAAGCAAATTAACCCGTTTCTTACACCGTCAAAAATGGCTTGGCAGCGTAGAAGCCCCCGCAATATTAGCTGTTACGGTATCGGCATTTAATCCTATTCATCAGCCTATTAACCACTAACCCAACCTCCCCACAAGACCAAAACAGGGTAAGCTTGACGTTAACCCCGCCCGCTGCCGTCCGTTAGGATAAACCTCTCTCCTAGCCGATGTCCAGCTATGAAAACTGATTCTTTGCGCGGGGCCACCATCGTGATTACGGGGGCCAGCAGCGGCATTGGCCGGGCCACCGCCCTGGCTTTTGCCCACCACGGGGCCCACCTAGTACTAGCCGCCCGCCGCGCCGACGTACTGGCCGAAGTAGCCGCCGCCTGCGAGCAGCTCGGCGCCCGCGCCCTGGCCGTACCCACCGACGTAACCGATGCCGCCGCCGTGCAGCAGCTAGCCCAAAAGGCCGCTGCCTTTGGCGAAGGCACGCTTAATATCTGGGTCAACAACGCGGGCAGCGGGGCTATTGGCCGCTTCGAAGAGGTGCCACTGGCCGCCCACGAGCAGGTGCTGCGCCTCAATTTGCTGGGCTACCTCTACGGGGCGCACGCGGTGCTGCCGTACTTCCGGCGGCAGCGGCGGGGCACGCTGCTCAATGTCATCTCGCTGGGCGCATGGCTGCCCGAGCCCTACACCGCCTCGTACACGGCCAGCAAATACGGCCTGCGCGGCCTCATGGATACACTCCGCGCCGAACTCAGCAACGAGCCCAATATCCACGTCTGCGATATCCACCCGTCGTATATCGACACGCCGGGCTTTCAGCACGGGGCCAATTATATGGGCCGCGTGGTGAAGCCCGCCCCGCCGGTATTTCCGGCCCAAAAAGTGGCCAATACCCTCGTAGCCGTGGCCCAGCAGCCCCGTGCCACTACCATGGTGGGCTGGCCAGCCTACGCGCTGCGTTGGTCGTATGCTCTAGCGCCGGGCCTAGTAGGCCGCGCCAGCCGCCGGCTTTTCGACACCTATTTCCAGCAGGCTAAGCCGGCACCCGTCTCCGAAAACAGCCTTTTCAGGCCCCAGCCCGTACCGCACGGCGATACCATTTCGGGCGGCTGGCGAGCACCCACTACCCCACGCAACGGGCAGTGGCTGGGTGCGGCTGTGGCTGCTGGCCTCGCGCTGGGTCTACTGGCCTGGCAGCGCCGGGCCCGGTAATTATTATCTTACTTAGTACGCACCACTCTGCCTCCCCTTTCCACTTCCTCCCGCTTGCCCTGGGTTCAGGCTGCCCCCGACGCCCCTTACTTCCGCACCGAAGATGGGCAGCCCTGGACGCCCATCGGCCAGAATGACGCCATTACCTGGCCCGATTTCGCCGGCCTGTTTCGCCGCCAAAACCTGGCGGCGGTCGAAGGCCACCTGGCCTGGCTAGCTGGCCACGGCGTTACGTGCCTGCGCTTTATGCTCGAATATTGCCAGACCGAGCACCGCTACTTCGAGCGGCCCGTAGGCCGGTTTCAGCCCAACATGGTGCGCCTCTGGGACGACCTCTTCGCGCTCTGCGAAAAGTATGGCCTGCGAGTGCTACTCACGCCCTACGACACCTTTTGGATGTGGCTGCGCTGGCGCCACCACCCCTACAACCGGGCGCAGGGCGGCCCCTGTGCCAAGCGCTCGCAGTGGCTGCTCGACCCCGGCATGCGCGCCGCCATCAAGGACCGGCTCACCTTTGCGGCCGAGCGCTGGGGCGGCAGCGGCGCACTGTTTGCCTGGGACTTATGGAATGAGATTCACCCCGCCCACGCCGGCAACGACACCACGGTTTTCCATGAGTTCATCAGCGACCTGAGCCAGCACCTGCGCGCGGTAGAGCTGCGGAACTTTGGCCGCACCCACCCCCAAACCGTTTCCCTGTTCGGCCCGGTGCTCAATGACCACCCAAACGTAGGCGAGGTCATTTTTCGCCATCCAGAGCTCGATTTTGCCACCACCCACTTCTACGATGCCGCCACCATCAACCACCCAAAAGACACTATTGGCTCGGCCCGCTGCACCGGCGACCTGATGCGCGAAGCCCTAGCACAACTACCTATCAACAAACCCTTTTTCGACAGCGAGCACGGCCCCATTCATACCTTCAAAGACCGCTGCCGCACCCTGCCCGCGCCCTTCGACGACGAGTATTTCCGGCACATCCAATGGGCGCATCTGGCGGCGGGCGGGGCGGGCGGCGGCCTCCGCTGGCCCAATCGCCACCCGCACGTGCTTACCCACGGCATGCGGGCAGCCCAGCGCAGCCTAGCCACTTTTTTGCCGCTCATCGACTGGCCCCACTTTCGGCGGCGCAATCTCAACCACGAGGTGCGGCTTTCCACGCCCGCCTTCGCCTGCTTTGCCTGCGGCGATACCAACCAAGCCCTCGTGTGGCTGCTGCGCCTCGACTGCACCGCTAAAATCACTGGCCGTCTACGCCAGCGCATACCACCACTGGCCGTGCAGCTCACCGTACCGGGGCTGGTGGCTGGCGCCTACACGGTGCATCTCTGGGACACGGTAGCAGGCCAGGAAATTGGGCAAGTTTCAGCCCAGTGCGTTGACGAACAGCTGGTAATAAACTTACCCGCCGTACGGGCCGACCTGGCGCTGGCTATCGTGACAGCAGCCTAAGTCGAAACGCTACCCGGTCCGTATAAGCGAAGCTGCCCCCTACCTATCTCCCTTATGCGTCCGCTGTACCTGGTAGCGCTGCTACCGCCCGAACCCGTTTTTGCCCAAACCTGGGCCTTAAAGCAGGAAGTTCACCACCTCACCGGCAGCCGCAATGCCGTGCGACTGCCCCCGCACATTACCCTGCTTCCCCCCTTCCACGAAGCCGCTGATTTTGAAGATACTTGCGCGGCAGCCCTGGCCACCTTTGCCGCCACCCAAGCCAGCTTCTCGGTGGGCCTGGAAAACTTCGCGTGGTTTGGCGACCGCACGCTATTTGTGGGCGTGCCCGGCAAGGCCGCCCTACAAGCTTTTCACGCGCAGCTGCTCGACTGGTGCGCCGCGCACCTGCCCACCATTCCCCGCGAGGCTCGCCCCTACACGCCCCACCTCACGCTGGCCACCCGCGACTTGCCCCCGGCCCAGGTGCCTATGCTACGCCAGCTTTTTGCCGAGCGTACCTACGCCGCCACGTTTGAAGTAGCAAATTTTACGCTCTTTCGCCACGATGGACAGCAATGGCAGCCGTCCGCCACGTTTGAATTGGGCGCAGGTTCTTAGCCGGCAAATAGCGCAAGCTTTGCAGTTCGCATTTGCCTACGGGCACCCTACAGCGGTTTTGGACTCGCTGTACAGGTAGGCGTAGAGACGCATACTTGCGTCTCGTCGTTGTTGAGCTCGCCGACCGGGAGACGCAAGTATGCGTCTCTACGCCCACCCGTACACTGACCCTGAATTTGCTCTAGTGAATGCGGGTGAATGCGGGCGGCAAGCTTCGCGCCCCTATCCCGCCGCCGATAAACGCTCACTGCCTGCCGATAAACTCCCCACGCTAGCCGAGAAAACTTCGGCGCTAAGCGGTGCTGGCCCCAACTTGCGGGCTACTCGCCAAAATTGGTACAGCTTTTGGCAAGAACCCATTAGCCCGACTGTGATGTTGCCATTGCACCCGCGCCAGCCGGCCTCAGTTTATCCCTTGCTTATCATTTTCCTTTTGCCATGAAAAATCGTTTGCTCCTTGCTGCCATTACGTTAGCTAGTTTTACCCAAGCCGCTCACGCCCAAATTAGCCTGCCCGGTGCCTTGGGCAAGCTCAAGCTGCCGACCAGAACCAGCACGTCCTCGTCTTCTACCGGTGTGGCCGGCGTCACCAATACCGAGGCGGCCAACGGCCTCAAAGAGGCACTCATTCAAGGCATTAGCAAGGGCTCAGACCAGGCTTCGGCCACCGATGGCTTCAACCTGAACAGCCTCATCCGCATTCCCTTCCCGCCCGATGCCCAAAAAGTAGCCACCACACTGCGTAAAATGGGCCTGGGTAGCCAGGTCGATAAGTTTGAGCTGTCGCTGAACCGGGGCGCCGAAGACGCCGCCAAAAGCGCCAAACCCATCTTCATCAGTGCCATCAAAAGCCTGACCTTCACCGACGTGTGGAATATCCTCACCGGCCAAAAGGACGCCGCCACGCAGTACCTCAAGCGCACTACCACCTCGCAGCTCACCACGGCCTTCATGCCCATCATGCAGCAAAGCCTGGAGAAAGTGGACGCCACCAAGTACTATACCAGCCTGACCACCACCTATAATAAGATGCCGCTGGTAACGCCTGTGCAAACCGACCTCAACCAGTACGCCACCGGCAAGGCCATTGACGGGCTCTTCACGCTCATCGCCCAGGAAGAAGCCGACATTCGCGAAAACCCGGTGGCCCGCACCACCTCGCTGCTGAAGAAAGTATTCGGCGGCATCGGTAAGTAAATAGCCTGCTTCTCAATAGTAAAGCCGTCATGCAAAGCGATGCATGACGGCTTTTTTAGCACCCAGAAGGCCCGCTGCCGTAAGCGCTTAGTGTGAACTTTCGCTTGCACCTATTCGAGTTTGAAGACCAGCCGTGGTTTCCCGCCGTGCTGCGCGCCGGCCAAATGGATTACCTGCGCTTCATGATTTCGGGGCTGAGCATCTATCGACCAGTGGCCCCGCTGCTGGCGGCAGCCCTGCACCAAACCCACCAAAACCAGCTCCTGGAGCTAGGCGCCGGGGCCGGTGGCGGCACCGAAACAGTGCTCGCCGCCCTGCGCCAACAGCCCACCGCCCCGCCCGGATTACGCCTGCTGCTCACCGACCTCTACCCCCAGTCCGCCGCCTGGGCCGACGTGACCCGGCGCACCCAAGGCACCATTCAGGGCCACGCCGCGCCAGTCGATGCGCTGGCCGTGCCCCCTACCCTAGCGGGCTTTCGGGTCATCTTTTCGGCCTTTCACCACTTCGCACCGCCGCAGGCCGAAGCGCTGCTACACGATGCCGTGGCGCGGGGCACCGGCATCGGCGTGTTTGAGGGCGCGGGCAAAAGCTGGCTGGAAATCGGGCTGGCTCTCACAGTGCTGCCCGTGGCACAGCTGCTACTAACGCCGTTTTTTCGGCCTTTCCGGCTGAGCCGATTAGTATTCACGTACTTATTGCCGCTCATCCCGCTCACCACTATCTGGGATGGCGTGGTTTCCATCTTCCGCATGTACCCGCCCGCGCAACTACTCGCGCTGGCCCACCGCGCCGACCAGGCCGGCCGCTACCACTGGCAGGCGGGCAAACTGCGCCACTGGTGGGGCCCGCAGGTTACGTACCTTGTCGGCGTACCGAGGTAGGGGCGCATCGCACGCGCCCGCTCGTTCTGCAATACCCACTGGGCGCGTACGACGCGCCCCTACGCCATGCGCCTTACCCATTACCGCGCCGCCGTTCCGCTACTGCGCATCCCCTTCTCACTGTTCCTGATGCCGATATTTTGGTTCGGTCTCAGCGCCTTGCGCGAGCCCTTCGGCTGGTGGCGAGCGGCGGCGGTATTCATTATCCTACACCTGCTGGTGTACCCTGCCTCCAACGGCTACAACTCCTTCTACGACAAGGATGAAGACAGCATCGGCGGCCTTAAAACCCCGCCCAAAGTAACGCCCGAGCTGCTGCACCTAGTGTGGCTGTTCGATGCGCTAGCACTGGCCGGTTCCTTACTGCTAGGTTGGCCATTTACGGTGCTAGTCGTCGTTTACCTGCTGGTTTCCAAAGCCTACAGCTACGAAGGCATTCGCCTAAAAAAGTACCCGCTGCTGAGTACGGCCGTGGTGGTCGTGTTTCAGGGCGCATTCACGTTCCTGCTTACGCAAGTCGGCGTTGGGGCCAGTAGCACGCAACTCTCCGAGAAAACCAACCTGCTGCTAGCACTGGTAAGCACGCTGTTTTTGTGCGGCTCCTACCCGCTCACCCAAATATATCAACACCAGGAAGATGCCCGGCGCGGCGACCGCACGCTGAGCCTGCGGTTGGGCATCCGGGGCACATTTGTATTCGCAGCGGGCGGGCTACTGGCCGGCGCGCTCACGATGGCTGGGGCCTACTATCTGCGCGGCGAAGTCCGCAACCTGCTCATTTTTCTGGTCGCCACTGGGCCGGTAGTAGCGCTATTCTCACGCTGGGGTTGGCTGGCGTGGCAAGACACAGCCGTGGCCAACTTTGAGTGGACCATGCGGATGAACAAAGTGTCGTCGCTGTGCCTGAGCGCGGCTTTTATCGCCATACTCCTCCTCACTCAGTTCTAATTCTATTGCTTTTGGTATTGATAATCACCATGCCATCCTGAGCGCGGGTGCCACCAATAGCAATGGCTTTATTACTCTCCAAAAAGCTAATTGCCCGCACCCGCTGCCGGGTTACTACGGGCTGCCACTGCGCCGTATCAGTGGGCGCAACTACTCGGCCGTCAATTAGATAAAAGAGAGTAACACCTGTTGGCCGTGGGTCAGCGGCTTCGGCTTGGCGCTGCTTTTCCTGCGCAGCCTGATAGGCGCGCCGGCCCTCAGCCGTAAGGCAGCTGCTACAAACCGAAGTCGTGAATACCCGGCCGCGCACGCGGGCATCGCAGGCCAGGCGCTGGCGCACCGCTGCCACCTGTCGCTTTAAGGGCAGTTGCCGGGTGGCGGTTAGCCAGGCATCCGAGGCGGCTACGGTGGGGTACACTTGGCAGGGCGGAGCTAGTAAGATAATGAGCGATAGCAGCAGGTGCATAGCTTAATTGTTTACCACAAAAAAACGGCCCGCAGAGCGAAGCTCCACGGGCCGTTATATTTATTCAGATTTGCTTAGCCGTTCATAGCCAGCAAGAACTCTTCGTTGTCCTTAGTGCCTTTCATACGGTCCTTGAGGAACTCCATGGCTTCGGTGGCGCTCATGTCGGTCATGAACTTGCGGAGTACCCACACGCGGCTTAGCTCGTCGCGGCTCATCAGCAGGTCTTCGCGGCGGGTGCCGGAAGCCGGGATGTCGATAGCCGGAAACACGCGCTTGTTGGCCAGTTTGCGGTCCAGCTGCAATTCCATGTTGCCGGTGCCTTTGAATTCTTCGAAGATAACCTCGTCCATCTTCGAGCCGGTTTCAATCAGCGCGGTGGCGATAATCGTCAGCGAACCAGGGCCTTCGATGTTACGGGCAGCGCCGAAGAAGCGCTTGGGCTTTTGCAGCGCACCAGCGTCAATACCACCTGACAGGATGCGTGACGACGACGGCTGCACCGTGTTGTAAGCACGCGCCAAGCGGGTAATCGAGTCAAGCAAAATCACCACATCGTGGCCACACTCCACGAGGCGGCGCGCCTTGTCGAGCGCCAGCTCCGCGATTTTTACGTGGCGGTCAGCCGTTTCGTCGAAGGTCGAGGATAGCACTTCGGCTTTCACCGAGCGGGCCATGTCCGTTACTTCTTCGGGGCGCTCATCTATCAGCAGGATAATGAGATATACCTCGGGGTGGTTTTCCGAAATCGAGTTGGCAATCTCCTGCAAAAGCACCGTTTTACCGGTTTTGGGCTGGGCCACGATGAGGCCACGCTGGCCCTTACCGATAGGCGCAAACAGGTCGAGTACGCGGGTACTCACCTGGGTGGGCTTGGTCGAAAGCTTCAGCTTCTCATCGGCAAACAGTGGCGTCAAGTGGTTGAAAGGCACCCGGTCGCGTACTTCTTCCACCGTGCGGCCGTTGATGCCTTCCACGTTTACGAGGGCAAAATATTTCTCGTTTTCGCGAGGCGGGCGCATGGTGCAGCTCACCGTGTCGCCGGCTTTCAGGCCAAACTGCTTCACCTGCTGCGGCGACACGTAGATGTCGTCTGGCGAGGTCAGGTAGTTGTAGTAAGGCGAGCGCAGGAAGCCGTAGCCACCATCGGGCATCAGCTCCATGGTGCCCGAGCCGGGTACCGTGAGGTCAAGTTCGGGCGCACGGGGTGGGCGCTGCGCTTGCTGCGGCTGGCGCTGGGTATCATCGCGGCGTTGCTCTTGCGGCTGGCCCTGATTTTGGCCTTGGCCGTTGCTGGCGGCTACTTGGGGCTGATTAGCAGTACCTTGCTCGCCGGTGGGCTGGCCATCAGCGCCGGTGCGCTGGCGCTCTTCGCGGCGCTGCTGGCGCTGGGCTTCACGCTGGGCGTAGCGCTCCTCGCGGCTCAGGCGGGGCTGGTCGGTGGCGCCGTTGCCATTGATGGGGCGCGCCTCGCGGGGCTGGTCGTTGGTGAAGCGCGACTGGCCGTTTTCGCGGGGCTCCCGGTTCTCGCGGAACTCATTACGCGTCTGGTTAGTGCGGCCCTGCTGGTCCCGGTTTTCGCGGGTCTCACGGCCGTCGCGGTTCTCCCGGTCAAAGCGCTGCTCGCGAGTTTCGCGGCGCTCGAAGCTGCTGGTTTCGGGGGCTGCCTGCTCGGTAGTCGCTTCGGCTGGGGCCGCAGTGGCTTCGGTGGTGGTTGCCTCGCCATCGGCACTGGCTACGGCCGTGGCAGGGCGGTCTTCGCGGCGGGGCAGCGGGCGGCCGGCGCGGTCTACGCGCTCGCGGCGGTGGCGCACCGGGGCGCTCTCGCCATCGGAGTGCGTGTCCTGGGCCGGGTTGGTTTCGGCGGGTGGCACGGTGGCTTCCTCAGTGGCTACCGATACATTGGCTAGCTGCTGCTCGTCGGCCTCTACGACCTCATAGCGAGTGGGTTGGTGCGCCTCTACTTCGGGAGCAGCCTCGGCTACGGGCACGGCGGGGACCGGCGCCGCCTCAGCTACCGCAGGGGTGGCTTCAGCTACTACTGGCGCGGCCTCGGCTACTGCGGGGGCAGCTTCAGCTGCGGCCGGGGCAGCAACGTCGGTAAAAGGCTGCTCGGCCACGGGCGCGGCAGCCGGGCGGCGGCGGCCAGCCCCACCGCGAGCACCCCGGGCGGGTGCGGCGGCAGCTGGGGCCTCAGCTACTACGGGCTCGGCATCGGGCACAGGCGGCGCGGTGGCTACCGGGGCTTCGACGGCGGCAGCTGGGGCAGCAGCGGCCGCAGTAGCGGGCTTTTTGGTGGGTTGCTGGTCAGCGGGCAACACAGCCTGTTGGTCCAGGATTTTATAAATGAGGTCCTGCTTGCTCAGGCGCTTAAAATTGCCAACTTGAAGTTGCTCAGCAATTTCTTTGAGGTCGGACAGCAGCCGGTCCTTTAGCTCGTTGAGGGTATACATAAGGGGAATAAAGAGAATCAGCGCAATGGGTTCGGCTGCGGCGGGGCGGCCCGAAACCCTGACTCCTGGCCACTGGCAATTCGACCGGCGCTAGTAGCTGGGTTCGAATTCCAAAAAGCAGCAATGCGCAACACAACCAGCAAAGCGGCGGGCAACAACAGGAAACAGTGAGGTAGTTGAAAAAGGCGGCCGGCAGCTCCACCAAGGCAAAAAAGTCGGTCCGGCAACGCAATGAGCGAGAGGTAAACCTCGCCTACCGGCCCCACGGGCCAGCTTGCAGTTGCAATATTAACGCATTACGCACAAACTGGCAACCGGTTTTAGGAGAATGAAGAATTGGGGAGGTGATTTGGTGACGCAGTGCAAGGCCCGAAACATTTCTTAAAAACAGCTTCTCTAATAAAAACTACCTTTGCGGGCACTATGCTACAAATTTCTGTAATTAAAGAGCAGACCGAGCGCGTGTTGGCGGGCTTGGCCAAGCGCAATTTCAAAACCGCCGAAGCCGACGTGCAGGCTGTGCTCGACCTCGACCAGCGCCGCCGCTCGCTGCAAACCCAGCACGATGCCGCCCAAGCCGAAGCCAACGACCTGGCTCGCCGCATTGGCAGCCTCATGAAGAGCGGCGAAAAAGCCGAGGCCGAAGCGCTAAAAAGCCGCACTACCACGCTGAAAACGCAGATTAAGGCGCACGCCGACGAGCTGGCCGAGATAGAGCGGCAGCAGATGGAGCTGCTTTACAAAATCCCCAACGTGCCGCACGAGAGCGTGCCAGCCGGCCGCTCGGCCGCCGACAACGAAGTGGTGCGTGAGGGCGGCCACAAGCCCGAATTGGGCCCCGGCGCGCAGCCCCACTGGGAGCTGATTAAAAAGTATGACATTATTGACTTTGACCTCGGCATCAAAATCACCGGGGCGGGCTTTCCGGTGTACAAGGGCCAAGGGGCGCGCTTGCAGCGGGCGCTGATTAATTTCTTCCTCGACCAGGCTCGCGACGCGGGCTACACCGAGGTGCAGCCACCTATCTTGGTAAATGAGGCGAGCGGCTATGGCACCGGCCAGCTGCCCGACAAGGAAGGCCAGATGTACCACGACAAGGCCGATAACCTGTACTTGATTCCGACCTCGGAGGTACCCATTACCAACCTCTATCGCGACGAAATCATTCCGCAGGACAAGCTGCCAGTGCGCAATACCGGCTACACGCCCTGCTTTCGCCGCGAGGCCGGCTCGTGGGGCGCCGATGTGCGCGGACTGAACCGCCTACACCAGTTCGACAAGGTAGAAATCGTGCAGATAACGCAGCCTGAGCACTCCTACGCTGCGCACGAAACGATGGTGGCGCACGTCGAAAAGCTGCTGCAACTGCTGGAGCTGCCCTACCGCGTGCTGCGCCTCTGCGGCGGCGACATGGGCTTTACCTCGGCCCTCACCTACGACCTTGAAGTATGGAGCGCCGCCCAGGGCCGCTGGCTCGAAGTATCGTCGGTGTCCAATTTCGAGACCTTCCAGGCCAACCGCCTCAAGTGCCGCTACCGCGCCGAGGGCGGCAAAACCCAGTTGCTGCACACCCTTAATGGCTCGGCCCTGGCGCTGCCCCGCATCGTGGCCGCCCTCCTGGAAAATAACCAGACGCCGGAGGGCATCAACCTACCGGCAGCGCTGCACTCGTACTGCGGGTTTGAGAAAATTGGGTAGCCAAATTTTTGTGCGCCACATGCAGTCTATACTACCTATGGAATTGACTTTTAAAGACGTATTCCTTTCCTTCAGAGCTTACATCTCGCTCAATCTGCGTCTGCTCCTTAAAAGGAATCTGAGGATAGTTGTGGTGTACACTGTCATGATACTCTGCGGCCTGCTAAGCTGGTTTCTCATTATCGCCTCGGCACAGCTACGGGCGTCTATTCTGAAAGGTGATGCTTTTGGCCCGCTCATCACGGCGATATTTCTACCTATTCTCCCCTTTTCGCTTTGGCGGGGCTACCAGAAGATGTACAAGTCCAGCGCCTTACTCCAAGCTCCGGCCACCTACCGGCTGCTGGAGGAGGAAATACAGGTTATTTCCCCTTTGGCAAATTCTCAAGCCAGTTGGCAAACCGTTAATGAATTGTACTTACTCGGACACTACGCCGTGCTAATGAACAGCACCGTAACCGGTTATTTCCTCGATTTTCGCTGCCTCGAAGCACCGGCCACAATTGCCGATTTCCTGACGCTAGTGCGGCGGCAAGGCATACTCATCAAATAGACTTGTTCCTGGTTTGAGAAAGCATCAATCTACCGGCCTCGTGGCATTCGCACGGCGGCTTCACGCAGATTAAGTAAGCTTTCGCACACAGAAAACTGCTGTTGAACGAGGCCGGCTGGCTAGCTTCTGCTAGCCAGCCGGCTTTTGCTTTTTAGCATTATTCTTATTTCTAATTACTCCTTGACGGCTTGCGCTTTAGCTTCAATTGAGAAGGAATATAAACTTTATTCTTTCTTTAAACTAAGCTGCACTATACTCAGATTTTCGCTTTAGCTTGGCAGTGTCGATTTAATAATTCTTCCTGCTATGCAAAATTTTACGCTTCCCTTCGCCACCGCGTTTGCGGCTGCGGCTTTGCTGCTGGCTGCTCCTGGCGCCCACGCCCAAAACACGGCGTTTGCGACTGCTTCAACGGAAGAAGTCGCCAGCATTCGCCCCACCACTAGCCGCGTGCCCGAAATGCCGGCCGAGGCGGTGCGCAACTTGAGCGCGCCCGACGACGAGGTAACTGCCGACGCTTATTACGACGACTCGCACAAGGACTTGAAGCAGGCGCTGGCCTGGATGCAGGAAACCAATGCCCTGAGCCCCGCCTACCATACGCTGTACGCCGAGGCGCGCATCCGCTTGCAGCTCAAGGACTATGCGGGTGCCCACGCTACCGCGGCCGAAGCCAAAAGGCTATCTTTGGCCGCTGCCAAAAGCGACTATGCCCGCCGCAGCGAGCTGATAATGGCCCAGGCCAAAGCGCACCTTTAAGAGCCCGCGCCTGGCCCGAACTGGGTTAATTGGCTGCTTATATTTTCTACAAAACCCGCCCGACCGGCGGGTTTTGTTATTTTTGGCCTTTCAAATTTCCTTTTTTCCGCATGAAGAACGTTTTGATGTCGCTCGCAGCCCCCGTGGCTGTGGTGGCTACCCTGCTGGCAGCCCCCGCCGCCCAGGCCCAGATTACTACGCCCCAGCCCAGCCCCAAAAGCACCGTTACTCAGCGCGTTGGCCTCACCGACGTGACCATTACGTATAGCCGCCCTTCGCTGAAAAACCGCGAGGTATTTGGCGCTGGCACGCCGCTGGCACCCTACGGCAAGCGCTGGCGCACGGGCGCTAACGCCACCACCAGCATCAAGTTTTCGGACGATGTAATGATTGAGGGCAGAAAGGTACCGGCCGGCGAGTACGGCCTCTACACCGTGCCCAACGCCGCTGAGTGGACGGTAGTGCTCAATAAGAGCCTCAAGCAAGGTGCTGACGTTGATGGCTTTAAAGACGACCAGGACGTGGCGCGCTTCACCATCAAGCCCTATAAGCTAGCGAGCAAGGTCGAAACATTCACCATCAGCTTTGCCGAGTTGACGCCCGCCACGGCCAACGTGGACATACTTTGGGGCCTCACGGGCGCCAAATTCAAAATAATGGCCGACGTGGATACGAAAGTGATGGCCCAGATTGACGAGAAGGTCATCAAAAACGCCACGCCGGCCGCTGGCGACCTCGCCGCCGCCGCCGTGTACTACAACGACAACAACAAGGACCCGAAGCAGGCGCTGACCTGGATTCAGAAGGCCAACGCCACCGACCCCAAGTTCTGGAACGTGAACACGGAAGCCAAAATCCGCCTCAAAATGAAGGATTACAAAGGCGCCGCTACGGCCGCCGAGCAGTCCAAAAAGCTGGCTATGGCCTCAACGCCGCCCAATATGGAGTACGCCAAGATGGCCGACGAGCTGGTGGCTGAGGCCAAAAAGGGGGGAAAGTAATAGTGGTTGGTATCGCACAAAAAAAGCCCCGCACTGCGGGGCTTTTTTTTGTGTAGGGTAAGCTTTAGCTTGCCAGGCGCCTGGCAAGCTAAAGCTTACCCTACACCAGCTCGAAGCTCTTATTCAGGGCAATAATGGCTGCTTTGTACTCCTCGCGGCCCACCACAAACTGAATATTGACCTTGCGCAACGCGAAGCCCGCGCTCTTGATATTGATACCCGCCTCGGCCAGCGCGCCGGCCGCCTGGGCCAGCAGGCCCGCCCGGTCGATGTTGGAGCCAATGAGGCAAACCAGGGCCGCTTCCTCAACGGTTACTTTTTCGTAGCGTCCGTCGAGGGCTTCGAGCAGCTGCGGCTTCAAGTCCTTCTGCCAGATGACGAGCGAGATGCTATTGGCGCTAGTGGCCTTGAAGATGTAGCTCACGCCGAGGTCGTAGAAGGCCTGCATCAGGTGCAGGTCGAAGCCCGGCTCGCCCACCATTTGCGGGTCGTAGATGTCGATAATAACGACCTTTTCGGTGCCCGTAATAACCTCAATGTGCGTAGAATCGGCTACGTAGCCGCGGGTGATGAGCGTGCCGGGGTGCTCGGGCTCGAAGGTGTTTTTGATGCGCAGGTCGATGGCGTTTATCTCCAGCGGCTTCGAGGCTTTGGGGTGAATGGCCTCCATGCCCACATCGGCGAGCTGGTCGGCCACGTCATAATTGGTGAAGCCCACCGGGCGGCAGTGGTCGAGGCCGACCAGCTGCGGGTCGGCTGAGCAGAGGTGGTATTCCTTGTGAATAATGGCCTCCTGGGGCTTTACAGCCACGGCTATCTTGCTGAAAGTCACCTCCGAGTACCCGCGGTCAAACTCGCGCATGATGCCCTCGGTGCCTTTGGTGTAGCCGGTGGCAATGCAGATGGTGGTGCCAAAATCGATGCTGGCGAAGGCATCCCGAATGCGCTCATCAATGGTGAGCGGCCGGGCATCGTCGAAGCCGCTGAGGTCGACCAACGTGGCGTTGATGCCTTTGTTCTGCAAGATATTGACTGAGTTGAAGGCCGAGTGCGCCTCCCCTATCGAGGCCAGAATTTCGCGGGCGGCTTGCAGGATGTTGTAGCTGTTGACGTAGCCCGAGGCCAGCACATTCACCAGGCTGTCGAGGTAGGTTTGGGCCTGGTTGATGCGCTGCGCGATGAAGGCGTCGGCCACGGCTAAATCGAGGCCTAGGGGCTCGTAGGCTTTGT
>Ga0265780_10005461_pt1 | contig 16107 bp, 12 predicted proteins | sample P1T30metagenome_FD_192432 | JGI IMG/M metagenome (GOLD analysis project Ga0265780, IMG submission 192432) | Plant litter microbial communities from East Loma Ridge, Irvine, California - P1 T30 | ecosystem: Environmental > Terrestrial > Plant litter > Unclassified | place: USA: California... | reverse complement strand
TACCCCCCTAGTGCGATCTATAACGTCGACGAAACCGGCTTCTCGGTAGGATCTAGTAGGAAATCAGTTGTTCTACTTGATCAGCTTAATCAACGCCGAGAAAAGAAGCAACCGGGACGACAAGAGTAATCCACCTCTTTGGAGTGTGTCAGTGCCTCAGGGGTGACCCTGCCTCCGTGTCTGATTTTTAAAGGTGAGAACCTAAATTCAGGCTCGATTCCGAACGAAACCCCGACGGATTGGAAATTCGTTACATCGAAAAAGGGCTGGACTTCTGATCTGATTGGATTCGAATGGCTAAAAACGCATCTTCAGCCGTTTATTAGTAAATCAACGAACTCGCGGCACCTCTTGATTATCGACGGTCACTCCTCTCACGTTACGGCCCGGTTCATCGCCTTCTGTATACTATCGAAGATCGACCTCTTTCTACTACCGCCGCACTCGTCGCATAAGACGCAGCCTCTCGACTTATCGATTTTCGGACCTCTAAAAACAGCAATCAACTTAGAGGTCGACCGAATTTTCCGACATTCTACTACACGTTTACCGCGCGTAGAGTGGACTTTAGCTTACCTCAAGGCTAGGGCCCGATGCTTTAAGGCCTCTTCTATCGAGTCCGGCTTTCGAAAGGCTGGAATCTATCCGTTCAATCCCGAGGTCTTACTATCGACTCTTACCCCCCCTCCTCGGACCCCCTCTCCGGAAAATCAAGTTGTTAGTCAAATTAGCGACGGATCTCGGATTCTAAGGACTAGGGGTAGTCCGCGTACTCCAAGGCTCTTGATCTACGTCAGATTGTCGACCTTATAAATATTTTAATAGAAAAAGAAAAATAATAAAAGAAGTAATAACGTTATATAACTAGTTTACATTTCCTATAAATATATTTAAAACTAGTTATATTAGATATAATTAGAATATAGCTAGAATCTTTTTAACTCTTCTGGATCTAGTTTCTGGGAAGTATATCACTAAGATTAATAGAGTCTACTAAGCTATATTAATTGAGTTAACATCTATATTATACTCTGAAGTCTAGTTATAGTAGAAGTAGCTTAATCGAGTTTTTTATTGAGATTTATATAACTATAAGAATATAATAACTTTAATATGTATATAATCTATCTTAATTTTTCTATAGAAATCTAACAAAACAGAATTATAAATAAAGAATTAAATAAAAAATGGCTTACCAAGAATCTTTTCAAAAAATTACTAAAGTAGAGTTGTGATTTTTGAAAAACAGATTGATATCTATAAACTTATTAGACTATATAAGTTATATACTAGAGTCTTTTTTAAAAAATTTATATATTAACTAGAAAAAATCTAAAAAGAATTTCTAATACACTTCTTATAAGCTATAGTCTAATAGAACTAATAGCATCTTTAAGTTGTTCTCTAAGATTTAATAGTATAGGCTTTCTAGGTTACTGTATATTGTGTTTACCTATTAATAGTAAATTCTTATAAATAAAGTATGTTTCTTTCCAAAGACTTCTGAATATCTACTATATTTATCTTCTCAACTTATTGATACTTTATTTTTCGCTTACTAACTAACACCTTGAGTCTACAATTATTAAACTAGAATATAAACCTATTTTAGTATCTTATCGCTTATACTAACTTATCTTGTAGTCTATACTATAATGTTATAGAAATTAAAGACTTTAGAATATAGCTTAATTAAGCTAGTACTTAAGCTATAAAAATAGATAAAGAGTGAACTCTTGAATGATAAAGTAGTAGTTATATCCAAGCTTTATCATAAGCTCTTGAATTTAGCTAAGCTATAAAAAAGTCTGAATTAGATAATTTACAACTTGGCTCCATAGATAGCTTAAGACTATATATATACTGATTTCTGCAAAAGATAGACAAGAATATGTTTCATAGATTAGCTTAGCTATTTATATAATCATCGTGTTAGTAAGTTAGTAAATCAAGCTTAGAAGCCAGAAATGAAAAAATTAATCTAATTCTCTTTTCTACAATATTGTTATTAGCTGTTATATATACTACTATAATCTTTTTACTATATAACTCAGACAAAATCCAATATTTAACTAATACAAAGCTTGTAATTCTTAACCTTATTGAGTCTTAATTATATGAATAGCTAGTCTGACATACATTCTGATCTAATAATACTTGTTTTAAACGACCAAGTTAGTTAGTATTCTTATGATTTATAAAATCTAGATTCTTGTCTTCTTTAATACTAGTTTGTTAATATCTAATAGCTATCTCTAAGTTACTATAGTATTATCAAACTTTTATTATAAGATAATCTTAGTAAAAATTTAGCTAATAGGAATTTAACTAAGCTAGAACATTATCTAATCATAGTCTGTTTCTTTAAAAATTATGTTATAAGTTGTAAGATAACAAATCTCAGTAATCAACTATTAGAGTCTGATTTCTTTGATTACTTGTTTAATATAACTTATTGACTTTTTGAAAGAATCTCGTCTAAACTAATAAAAGTTACAATTATACTATAGTTGTTTTTAAGTTAGAAAGATAGAAAGATATACATAAAGCATTTAGAACTATAACTAACATTAATCTAACATTATATATTTCGTCTTTTTTCCTTCTTTTCTTTTCTTTTTCTTCTTAGTATCTCCTTCGAGATCTTAGACTACCTTAAGGATATCTTCTTTTATAAGAAGGTATTTGCCCTTTAAAGCCACTCTTTTGCCCGCTTTACGCGTCTTACGTGTATTAAGTAACGTAGGTGTAGGGGAAGTGACGCAGTAGGGGATATGACGCACTTTACCGAGGTTAGCTTTATAAACCCTGCTTTCTCCCCCGCCGTCTTTCTTCCTTATGCCTTCGTATACCGAAGAAGACGTAACTAACGCTTTAAATGCGTTAGTAAACGGTGAATAAAAGTCACTCCGCCGAGCTGTATTAGTTTTTCAAATTCCCGAGTCAACTTTGCGAAAACGAGCTCGAGAACTAAAATCAAGAATTGAAAGTCACGTTAGTCAACAATTACTAACTCCGATCGAAGAATCAATACTCGAGAACTGGATCTACCGGACCGTAAAGCTAGGAGCCACGATCACTCTTTAGTTAGTCAAAATCCTAGCTTCGGAAATTCAGTCTAAACGGAGTTCTAAAAACGACGAAAGTGAATTAAGTCCTATCTCGGATAGGTAGGCTGATCGTTTCCGGACACGACACCCGCGAATAAAGACGTGCTTTTCGCGTACTATCGACTCTATGCGGTCTACGGTATTTGATTTTCCGACGATAAAATCATACTTTGATAATTTAGGCGCCCTACTACGCGAACATAAATACCCGCCTAGTGCAATCTATAACGTGAACGAAACCGGCTTTTCGATTAGATCTAGTAGGAATTCAGTTGTTCTATTTGATCAACTAAAAAACCGGCGTGAAAAGCGACAACCGGGCCGACAGGAATGGATTACCTCTCTCGAGTACGTAAACGCCGCGGGGGTGACCCTACCGCCATGTTTGATTTTTAGAGGCGAGAACCTAAATTCAGGCTGGATCTCGGACGAAACGCCGCCGGATTAGAAGTTTATTATATTAAAGAAAGGCTGGACTTCCGATCTAATCGGGTTCGAATGGCTTAAAACGCATTTTTAGCCTTACGTTAGTAATTTAGCTAATTCTCGACACCTACTTATTATCGAAGGCCACTCCTCTCACATTACGGCCCGCTTTATCGCGTTCTGTATCACGTCGAAAATCGATCTTTTTCTACTATCGCCGCACTCGTCACATAAAACGCAGCCTCTTGATTTAACGATTTTCGGACCTCTAAAAACAGCAATTAACTTAGAGGTCGACCGAATTTTCCGACACTCGACTTTACGATTACCACGTATAGAATGGACTTCAGCTTATATTAAAGCTAGAACGCGATGCTTTAAGTCTTCTTCTATCTATCGAATCCGGCTTTCGAAAAGCTAGTATCTATCCGTTTAATCCCGAGATCTTACTTTCGACCCTTACTCCCCCCCCTCGGACACCCTCTCCGGGAAGTCAAGTCGCGTACGACTTTAGTAACATATCTCGGATTTTAAGAGCTAGGGGTAGTCGGCGTACCCCTAGGGCTCTTAACCTACGTTACATTAGTGATAACGTTGAAAATGACGAAGATATACCGATTTCGGCTCGAGTACTTATCCGGGATTTAATTAACTTTGCCGAAGATCGCGATACCGACGCGATCTTAGCCCGGAGGGAGCTACGCGAAAAGGACGTACTACTTAATACGCGTAAGACGCGTAAGACGGGGAAAAGAGTAGCTTTAAAGGGTAAATATCTCCTTACGAAAGAGGATATCCTTAAGGTAGTTCATGATCTCGAAGAAGGTACTAAAAAGAAAAAGGGGGAAAAAGGAGGGAGAAAGACAAAATATATATCAAGTTCTTCGGAGGAAGAAGAAGAAGACTCAGCAGATGAGTTAGCTTAATCAGTTTTTGTTTTACTGCGTTGGTGAGTTAGTTAGTGATTTTTGAAAATTAAAAATAAAAAAAGTGCGTCATATCCCCTACTGCGTCACTTCCCCTACACCCACGTTAGTACGTCCTTCTCGCGTAGCTCCCTCCGAGCTAAGATCGCGTCGGTATCTCAATCGTCGGTAAAGTTAATTAAATCTTAGATAAGGTCTCTAGCCGAAGGTAGTATATCTCCGTCATTTTGAATAAGATCGCTAATCTGACGTAGATCAAGAGCCTTAGGAGTACGCGGACTACCCCTAGCTCTTAGGATCCGAGATACGCTACTAACTTGACTTAGGACTTAATTTCTCGGAGAAGGAGTCCGGGGAGGAGGGGTAAGAGTCGATACTAAGGTCTCGGGATAGAACGGATAAATACCGGCCTTTCGAAAGCCGGATTCGATAGACGACGGCTTAAAGCATCGGGCCCTAGCTTTAATATAAGCTAAAGTCCATTCTACGCGCGGTAAACGTATAGTTAAATGTCGGAAAATCCGGTCGATCTTTAAGTTAATTACCGTTTTCAGAGGTCCGAAAATCGATAAATCGAGAGGTTATATCTTATGCGACGAGTATAGTAGTAGTAGAAAGAGGTCCATTTTCGACGTAATATAGTAGGCGATAAACCGGGCCGTAATATGAGAAGAGTAACCGTCGATAATTAAGAGATACCGTAAGTTAGTTGATTTACTAGTAAACGGCTGGAAATGCGTTTATAGCTATTCGAATCCGATTAGATTAGAAGTCTAGCCTTTTTTCGATATAATAAACTTCTAACCTACCGGAGTCTCGTCGGGAATCTAGCCTAAATTTAGGTTTTCACCTTTAAAAATAAGACACGGAAGTAAGGTCACCCCCGAGGCGCTAACACACTAAACAGGTAATCTACTCTTATTGTCCCGGCCGTTTCTTTTCTTAGCGTTGATTTTGCTAATCAAGTAGAATAACTAATTTCTACTAGATCCGATCGAAAAGCCGGTTTCGTCGACGTTATAGATTACACTAGGAGGATATTTATGTTCACGTAGAACCTCTCCTAAGTTGTTAAAGTACGATTTTATCGTAGAAAACTCAAGTGTCGTAGACTAGATAGTATCGATAGTACGTAAGAAACATGTCTTAATTTGTAGGTAGCGTGTCCGGAAGCGATTAACCTATCTGTCCGAGATAGGACTTAATTCATTTTCGTCGTAATTTAAACTCCGTTTAGACTAAATTTTAGAAGCTAAAATTTTGACTAAATTAAGGGTGATCGGATTCCCTAACTTAGTAGCACGATAAATCTAGCTTTCGAGTGTTGATTCTTCGATCGGAGTTAGTGCTCATTAACTAACGTGACTTTCTTTTCTTGATTTTCGTTTTCGAACCCGATTTTGTAGAGTTATATAGGGAATGCGAAAGACTAGTACAGCTCGGCGAATTAACTCATATTCACCGTTCACTAACGCACTTAATACGTTAGCTACGTCTTCTTCAGTATACGAAGGTATAGAGAAGGAAGAGAAACAGAGAGTGAGAAAGCGGAGTTTATAAAGCTAACCTCGGTAAAGTGATCGACTTCCCCTACTAATCGACTTCCTCTATAGTGACGTTAACTTCAAAGTTTCAGATCTCTCTATATATTTATTAGGATCTTCAAAAAACATTAACTTATATTTAAGAACAAGCTTATAATCTACTATTCCTAGCTTCTATATTTATGAGTACTAGCTCTAATAAGATATATTAAGCTTAATTAACTTAGTAGCTATTTAAAATATAAGCTAATAGATCCATATTGATAATTTTAGTCTAATTGACTAACTATCAAGTAAGTCAAAAGTCAATATTAGTACTAAATCCTAAATTTAGAAATCTAGCTAATCTAAGACTCTAATTCAGATAGCTTATAGCTTGGCTTAGACCAGTGTAATTGTTCTAAGATTCTGACAACCTCTAGATTATATAATAAACTTAGTTACTAACTTTCAATCTTAGCTTAATAGTACTAATACTTATTAAGTCAAATTAGTTTCCAGCTATAAACTTTAGATCTTTTATCTGTTTTTTCTACTGTTATACTTCTTCTACTATAATATTAGATACTAAACTTGTAGTCTAGGCTATAGAAAGTACTAAGTATTAGTAATATATATATTATAGTTAAAGATTGCCTAGTTATTAGCTAGTTTATTTATAACAATGTCGAGTTAGTTAGGCAATAGCCTAAGACTAGTTGTAACTTACTAATCTTCAATTATTATAACTTATCTTGATTAAAGAATTATTAATATAGATTAGATAAATTTTTTGAATAGCTTAACTTAACTAAGTCATATGTTAACTAAGCTATTTCAATTTTCAAACTTGATTATTTAGACTCACTTACTTATTACCTTTGATATTAGTAAATGTTTTTTTAGTATCTATGTAAGATCATGTAGGTTGTGACCAGACATACAGATGCAGAAAATCCATAGCATATCCAATTACAGTCAGCTAATTCTGTGTCTCAGTATGCATGACTTATAGTACTTGGGACGCTTGCACTTCCTTGTGAAATACATGAGCTAGTAGACCTCATTTGAATATATTAGATCTACTTTTTTTAATAGTCAATGAAACCTACTAGGTAGTCAAGTTATCCATATCACGAGCGACTTAGGCGATAGTAGTCTGTCTCATATCTTTCTTTCTTCTGAGAGCTCTATCTAGTCTTTAGTCTTATCGATTTGGTGGTCCTGGAGTCGTAGCACGATGCTCATCTATCGAGGAAGCGAACGAATCATACCCGGCAATGAGGCAACAAAGATTGCATTAGCGTGGTTTTTATATCGAACATATGTCTACTCACATCATCAATAGTGACAATGATGACGACGACAACACTGCACTCACCCCATCTTCGTCCCCCGATCATCTTCCTCATACAGCCCCTCCTCGCTAACCCACCATGCCACCCCACCTGTACACAGATCCTCAACAACTCTCCACTCGCCTGCCTTCGCCGCCTTACGGATAACAGTACTACTGACCCCCGCCTTGGGCGTAGGCTCCACCAATTCAACCCTGTCCGCCCACTCCCTCTTCCCTCCCTCAGCCTCCAAACCTCCCTCCGACAGGTTCCTCACAAACCCCCTCTGTTTCTCCTCACTTCCAAACTCGTCCCCCGGCCTCAGAGTCGCCCGCAACCCGTGTCCGGCGGCGAAATAAGGCTCTAGAGCCGAGAGAGGCGGGTCGAAGGAGGAGTAGTATTTTGGCGCGAAGAAGCGCGTCAGAGTGTCGAAGCCGATCAGGTGGATTTGCGCTGGCGAGTTTGGATACCAGTGTTTGCCTTCGGTTGTCGTGGCTATGGCGGCGGCTTTGTCGGTGTAGTAGGGCGCTTTGGTTACTCCGATATCAATGGGAATGTTTGGAGCATGCGTTGAGGCGTATTGAGGACTCTGGAGGGTCTTCTGGAGGTCTGTGGCGAAAATTGACATTAAGGTTAGGCGTTGGGCGAAAGAGGCTGCTGAAGGTGCCTTGTCGGCATTGAGGGTGCTGAAGAGGAGAAGGAGACGGTGAGGGCCGGAGGTGGTTTTGATAGATTTGGAGTCATTGGATAGTGCGCTTAGGGCGAGGGTTAGGTGGGCGGTACTGGGTGGGTTGAAAGAGGAGTCGAGGACGATGAGAGTTTGTGGATGTGTTGTTGGTGGCGAGGCAGGTTCCGGTGTGAGAGTTGTAGGATGCACTGTTTGTAGCAATCGGAAGGTTGAGCTGGATGATTGAAAGTCTTTCAAAGCGCTTGCGAGCTGACTTGTGAGGTTCTTGTAAAGGTTGCGGGATGCCATCGTGATGGTTGGTGTTGGATATTTTGTTATCTTGCGAGTGACAGTTCTGATACAGTGAATCTTTTGATCGTGAGTTCGCGAAACTTTACGGTGGTCTCAATGTCAATCTCGATGGTGACATGTAATTGTTTTATTGCAGTGATGTACCGATTGTCCATCTCATGTTAAGTGAAGTTAGGATGGAGGGGAGGCCTCAGGCAACACAGGTATCTGCTTACCTCAGGGCCTCAGACTTGGCACATCCGCGTACCTCAAGCGCAGCCGATACAGAGAGGCATTGGGACTCGCGCGAACGGCAAATCACCACATCTCCACTCTCAATCACTCACAAAGTCGCCATGGCTGAAGCAGGAAAGATCGGAAAGTCGCTGGCGTCCATGGGCAGGCGCACAGCTCAGACCAAGGCACGACAATAGCTATCTTCAAGCCACGACAAGCTAAACCGAGTTACTGACGGGGCGCGCAGAAATACACCGTCCAGCCCACCGGCATCTGGGCAAAGATCAACAACTTCTTCGCCGTCGACTCTGGCCGTTCCACCGGTATTCCTCTCAACCCGCAGTTCCGCTACCCTACACCCGGCGGCAACGACCCTCTCCTCTACGATGACCCCGTCACCGTGCCCGCCGGCGACATCGCAGAGAACCCATACTGGAAGCGCGACGTGCGTCGCTCATACCCTAAACTGTCCGTGGTGAGGCAGCCGGATGTTGTTGCGCTGCTGTCGGTTGGCTCGGCCGCGCAGCCCAAGGAGGACAAGCTTCAGATTGGAGAGGCCGGCAAGAAGCAACTGGTCGCGCTCAAGGAGGAGGGCGAGAAGGGACTGAGCGCATTCTTTGAGAAGGAGAAGAGCATGTCTGCGGGTGTGCTTGGCCCCAACGGCATGCCGCCGCTTCCTGCTCGCTACGGTGTGACCCCGAAGGCCCCGAAGTACGTTCTGGACAGCGAAGGGGGGCAGGCGTACGGACCAAAGTACGTGGAATTCTGCGTGATCTCGCAACAAACCATATCTCGAATACTGACATTACCACAGCTACCCTTGCAGGACCTTTGTGTAGACGGGAGAAATTCGATTGGAGTTTTGGGGTGTAAATAGATTAAGCCCAGAGCTGATGTCTAACATGTTCTTTTGTATAAACGATCCTATCTCACAGGCAAGGTATTGTGTGCCGTTAGATTCTCACGCGTCGGGTTCCAAATTCCTGGGCGATCAAGACGAGGCAGGAGCGACTTCCACTTACGGCGACTTCCAGGGATGCGCGCGCCGCCATCTCTCTTTCTGCAGCCTCGGTGCACGACCACCAGAACACCAACACACCATCTCAATGGCGCCAGTCGAGCCCAGCAGCGACGCATCATCTGCGGAAAGCCTGGCTTTGCCAGAAATTATCTTCAGCTGCGGCATCTGCCAGGCGACCGTCGCAGAAGTTTACGCGACATCGGAAAGCAACAAGGGATTCCACAGCGGCTCGGGCGACGACGACGGCATCGTCACGCGACTTTGGATCGCAGAGTGCTCGCACGTCGTATGTGGCAAGCATCTAGCAGGAGGAGGTTGGCCACCGTCGCTCGTGAGAGATGTGGTTCTCCACTGACGCGACATCCTAGCCGCACCATTCCATCCCCACGGCGAACAGCCACAGGCCCTGTGCCCTCAGTGTGCGCGCTTGGGAGATCAAGCATTGAAGAAGATGTACGGCATTCGTGGGCTCGACGAGGGCGACCACGATCCGGCGATCTCCAGAACTTGGTTCCAATGTCCTCCGATCAGGCTGGATGGCGCCACGCCGGGTATGGATGCAGTGCGGGTGAGTTTGGCTGACCAGAAGTAATGCGATCCTCTCTGACAAGAGCATTGGCAGTTTCAATACATGGCTTTAGCGAGGCACTCTCAGAAAGCTCATGCGCATTGGAAGGCAGCTGAAGAGAAGCACGCCGCTGCAGCTCACGCTTTGTCACGAGAACGCAAGCAGCGGAAACAGCTGCATGCCGATCTGGAAGACACGAAAAGTCGAGCTGCCGGCGACGTAGCAGCGCTCGAGAAGGCACGCGCGAACTTGAAGAAATGGGAAGAGCGTATGCCCGTTATAAATAGCTTGATGGCTGCAGTGACGCCGATGGCAGAGTCAGTACCTCTTGTCGCGTCACCAATCCGTCACGGTCTTTCTAACATCTGCGATAGTGACCTTCGACTGATGCGAAGCAAGCTGATCAAGCTCGGGTTCGATGTGCCAAGAAGAAGCTATGGGTTTGGAGATTCCGAAGAAAGTGACAAGAAGGTGCAGAATACTAGGGCCAACAGCCAAGCACGAGGTTTGTCGAACCCAAGGTCTCATGAGACGATTTTTTGCAAGGAGTAACACACAGTACAGAGCTGACTGTTCCCCAGCAAAAGCCCAAAGCCAGTACTCTTCGTCATCACCAAGAAAGCGAAAGCGTGACGAGCCTGAACTGGACAACAGCCACAAATCAGATACCCATCATCCGAAACGCTTGAATAGCCGGGACGAGATGCCTCCACCGCCGATTCAGAGGGCTCCGCGCCGCGAGCTGCAACCGAATGCCCCAAGTGTATCAAAGACTAGAGCACCACAACACCGCGAGGTGTATGAACGTCGTCCCGTCACACCAACGCTGCGCGACACATTCCAAGACTTGTTTGTGGGGCAGACTCACCCAAGTCAATTGCGCACAGGCCGATCTCAAGATTGGGAAGCCCAGCCCTATCTTGACCCAAGCACCGAGTATCAATCACGCTACGACTACGGGGACCATTTCGATCATCGGGACGTCGAGAATCAGCCGATTACATTCGTCAATGCCGAAACAAATTCTGGGTTTACGGACCCGACGTATGATCACGATTCTCAGTCTTCGAGTAATCACCAAAATTTCGCTGCACGACCTGCACATCCACGTGGAACGTATCAAGAAAGCACGCATTCAAAACCCCCGGAACGTCTGTATTCCACTTGGCAGATCGAAAATACCCAGCAGCACCAGGAAAGGCAGATGAGGTACCCTCTGCGCCCAGTACAGACCAATCAAAACGGGTCACGTTCTTCTATGAGGTCTCCATACCTCAATGCCGGCCCAAGAGCGAATATATCTCCCGCGGAAGCTGTCCCGCCAACCGCCGGCTCTGTCAGCAGTCCGTTTTTCCAACAAGGTTTGAATGCTCCTCGCATTGCACCGACAAGTCGCCCTTCATCGCGCGCAGGAAATGGCTCATTCCTGCGTGAACAACTTGACCAACACGATGCACCTCGCGAAAGGACAGGATATCCGATGCGGCATGAGGAACCTGTTACGAGAGACAAAATCTTCGGTGCTCGCAACGGTCAACAGTTCTCTAATGGATGGCAATCTTCAACCGGGTACAGATCTTTCGAGCAAGCTCCATCTAGTGAGACTCTTTCATACAGGGAGCCGATGGCAACGTCGCAAGCGCAAAGCGATATACGACGTCCGCTTGTCACGAGAGCTTATGTGCCTCCGTTGCAATATTCAATGACCGGCAAGCAGAATATGACGAGTCCACGAGGCCGCATCACGCTTCCTCCGTCTACTTCTGGTTCTCAAGATTATGGGATCTTGAACATGCGAGGTGTTCGTGGAGGCGTACCGTATCGTGCAGAAGATTTCTCAGCATCTCGTCAATCGGGTCACAGCGATTCTCGTCCGTTATTCGCACCCGTGAGTAGGCGAAGCGTTCGACGATGATATGTGAAGGTTCACGTCTATACCCTTGTTGGCGTCGTTCTGTTTTGTTCGTGGTGTGGTCTTTCTGGCTGACCGCTGGAGCAATCCTGCATATGTAGTGATATCAAGGCCTTGCTTGAAAGTACGCATGACCATGTTTGACTATCACGACTCATTGCTAAGCATATCGATCGACAATGTCGAGTCGTCTTCATGCACTGCCCACATGTCGTCGAATCCACTTTGGCTGCAGTATTGCATCATCACGAGAGCCTAGGAAAGTCTAAATAACCCACCCCTCCAAACCACCAAGAGTGCGCGAGTGGCCGCATATAAAGTCAAGCGCAGTCGTGAAAGAACGCCTCCTACACCACATCCATTGAACATAGTCGCTTGCCCTCAATCCTACACCCACACTCACCTCCACCATGTCAACTCGTATCCTGGAAGGCAAGCTAGCCATAGTCACTGGCGGCTCCAGAGGCATCGGCGCCGCAACCTGCACCAACCTCGCCGCCAAAGGCGCCAACCTCGTAATCAACTACACCTCCGATTCATCGGCCGAAAAGACCCAACAACTCGCCGAACAACTCCAACAAACCTACGGCGTCAAATGCCTCCCCGTGCAAGCCGACCTAGGCTCCGAAAACGGCCCCGCGCACATCATCGAACTCACCAAAAACAACTTCTCGCACCCCAAGAACGGCAGGTTCCAGATCGATATCATCGTCAACAACGCCGGCGTCGCCAGTAACCTCGCAGTCGAAGACTGCAACAGCGAAGACTTCGCGCACCTCTACAACGTCAACGTGCGCGGCCCGCTCTTCCTCATGAAAGCCGCCATCCCCCACCTGCCGCACGACCGCAGTGGCCGCGTCGTCAACGTCAGCAGCGTCAGCTCCTCGCTCGGGTTCGAGAACCAGAGCGTGTACGGCGGCACCAAGGCTGCCCTGGAGAGCATGACGCGGACCTGGGCCCGCGAGCTGGCGGAGCGCGCTACGGTCAATGCTGTCAACCCGGGCCCCGTTGCGACGGACATGTATGCGGGGACTACGGAGAAGTTCCAGAAGAAGATGAGCCATTGGACGATTAATGCGCCGCTTACGACTATTCGCCCCAAAGTTGACCGCAAGGATCTGGTCGACAATGCGGAGATTGCTGGGGGCAGGCCGGTGAGTTATACTTGTCCTTGTTTACTGCTTCGATGAGATGCCCAAAGCTGACCAATCTGATCTTTCACAGGCATACGAGGAAGAAATTGCAGGCACAATCGCCATGCTCTGTACGCCGGATTGCGCGTGGACGACTGGAAGTGTCATCTCTTCGAACGGCGGCTTCAAGTTCAGCTACTAGAGATGTCTTGCCGCGTCATTCCGCCGTTGCAACGATGACATGATATACATAGATCGAATTGGAATCATGAGTGCCGTAGACTGAATTCCGCCGGGCTTCGGTATCGGAGGAGTGAGCTCATAAGTCATCGGAAGAAGAAGAAGAATCATAGTCACAAGCGCCTTGTGACATGTTCTGAACGTAACCCATGCTATCCAAAGAAAAAAAGCATGAAGCCAAAGCCGTACAATCTCCCCGACCCACGAGAAAACTGGAATTAATAGAATGCCGATGAACCGATCCAGAACAATGAAAGGGCCTTTCCTCGACTCTTCACAACAATCGAGTCTCTTCTACAACAAGCAATCAGTAACAACCAAGCCCACTCACTCATCTCATCTCAGCTCAATCCACCCACTCGGATCTTCTCAGCCTCTTAAAACCCAACCCCCAATAACCCCAACAACCTCTCCCTCTCCTCCCGCTCCCTCCCCTCCATCATCCTCAAGAAATCCCCGGAACTCTCCCTGACAAAACTCTCTGCGCGACTCCCCGCTCGACTTCCTGTACGACTTCCAGCACGAGCAACCCCAGCACCGCCAACAGCGATTCCAGATTTCCCAGACTTCCCAGACTGCACCGAGATAAAACTCACACTCCGCCAATGTCCCTTGCGGTCATCGATGACGGTCACGGAGGGGTATCGGCGGATGGTGGCTGTTGAGGGTGTTGTTGAGGTTGGGGTTGTTGGGTCTATCGGACCTGCAAAACGGGTTGTCACTGGGGGGTTGAGGGATGTGGAGACTGGGGAGCGGAGTTTGGTGTTAGTCAGGGCGGTCGGTGGTGGAGGAGGCGGCATCGTGTTGGTTTGGAGGTTGCTGACGAAATTTTCGTCTTCGTCTTCAGTGCTGTCGACTGGGGAGGGTGGTAAGATTAGGCACTCTTGGTAGAGTTCGCTCCAAGCCTGGGACTTAGAAGGGGTGAGAATTGGGGTTGATGTTGAGCGTTTGGTCGAAATTTGCGTTGTTGTGGTGGCAGTTGTCGTTGGTGGGGTCTTTATTTTGAATGTCTCGGCCATTTCGATCGTCCCGTCAATGTCAGAGGGCATGTTGTCTTTGACGTGGATTGGCGATGAGGCTTGACTGTTGCTCCTACTGCTACTGCCCATCGTGGCCGAGAAGTAGTCCTCGGATCCGTCAGGTTGAGAAGAATCATGACCGGCTTTGACACTCTTCTCACCCTCTTTCGGCAACTCAGAGCTTAGTGATTTGAACATGCTGTCGCCGCGGAAAGTGGGTGGTTTGGAAGGATCAGGGCTCCCTGAGACGTTCAAGTGGTCGATCTTGTTGGGAAAAAGCGGGCTCTTCCCCTTCCCAGCAGAGCCCAAAATCTGCTCCTTTGTGGTAGGAGTAGAATCAGGTCCAAGGCGAAGCTGCTCAAGCTCATGAACATATGATGAAGTAGACTGCGAAATAGGGGAAGACGAGCAAGGCGGCAAAACAGGCGAGAGGATCTCCAGCTCAGGGCGATGAAGCTTACCTCCGAACGTCACGGAAGTGCGGCGACCTTTGCCGTGGAAGTCAGGGGGATTGCTGAATAGATTGCTGTAGTAGCGGGCGAAAGTGCCGCCGAAAGTGGCCGAACGACTCTTCGGGAGGGACTTTTTCTTCGATCTTGAGGAATGTTTTCCAGTGAGAACTCGGGTTTTGCTGCCGGGCTGGAATGGGTCTGATTCGTCGGTGCCGCCGCCAATGCGCTCGTGCTTGATGTCGAGGGCGAAGTCGAGAGTGCGGACGTTGTCGGCGCGGCCGGCGGAAGCACATCGCTCGCCTCGTGTGTGGGAGGGATAGCGAGACCAGGAATCTAGCGATGAACCGATCTTGCTTCTGATTGATGAGCGGGAGACCGAAGATGGCGTGTTTAGGATCACTGGCTTCTTCCCATTCGCGGCCGGTCGTTGATTGTTGTTAGCGACGAAACTTGAGTTGCGAGAACGACTCTCGACAGGTGTGCGTGGAGGCGAAAGATGTGAAGCACTCAGTCGTTTGACTTCTGCGCTGTCTAGAGGATCGCGCTCCGGGCTCTGAGGTTGAAGAGACGAGGGCTCGTCCCAAGAAGTGGCGGCGAAGCTCGCCGTAGACATCTCGCTTTGCGGAATGCTGCGCTTGCTGGCGGATCGAAACATGGCTTTCTCTCCCAGCTGTCTCTCCAGTGCCGCCTCCATCAACGGATCAGTCATCTGAGTTCTGGAGTGGTAGCTGAAAGAGTTCTTCGCGCTGACATGCTCGTGGTTCTCATCTTCTTCAATTTGGCTGAGGCGGTTGATGTTTAGTTCTCTGGTAGTGGATGGGAGACGGCGGTCGTCGCCAACAATCGAGAGATGTCTTTCATACTTAGCGAGGGAAGGTTTGAGGCGCAGGTCAGGCGAGGATGCCACGCCTTGAGATTCGTTTTTCACGGTTACTGCGAGGTCACCCAGACTGATCGGACGCGGCGGGTTGCTCTCTGAAGGGGAGAGTTCGTACTGAACTGTGATCATCTCGCTGTCATCTGCTGGTCCATCGACGTAGGGCCGCAGGTAAGGACTACACAACACCGGTGTACTAATGCTTCGGGTCTGGTTACGACGGCTGCCGGCACGCAGGAACTTGAAGATCGACCGACGTTTCGTGACCGACTTCTTGGGTGGTGTGAAGCGTTCGAGAAAGCGACTACGCTTGGTGGTTGAGCTTGAGCCGCTTTTGTGGGAAGGTGCTCGACTGGGTTTGCCGTCGT
>Ga0265780_10005459_pt1 | contig 16114 bp, 15 predicted proteins | sample P1T30metagenome_FD_192432 | JGI IMG/M metagenome (GOLD analysis project Ga0265780, IMG submission 192432) | Plant litter microbial communities from East Loma Ridge, Irvine, California - P1 T30 | ecosystem: Environmental > Terrestrial > Plant litter > Unclassified | place: USA: California... | reverse complement strand
CTCGACGAGGGCGTGCTGTACCATGACCGCGCGATCAAGGATCAGATCGCGGGCGAGGCGGATTACGCCGCGATGATCGGCGCGTTCAAGCGGATCGAGGCGCTGCCGCAGCCCGCGGAGGACGCGATCATGCGCTTCGATCGCGCCGACCTCACGCGCCGTCAGGTCGCGGCGGGGCAGACGCTCGAGGACATGGAGCTGATCCTGTCCCCGATGGTCGAGGGTGCGAAAGAAGCGATCGGCTCGATGGGCGACGATACGCCGCTCGCGGTCATCTAGGACAAGCCGCGCCTGATCAGCCAGTTCTTCCGGCAGAATTTCAGCCAGGTCACCAACCCGCCGATCGACCCGTTGCGCGAACGCCATGTGATGTCGCTCAAGACGCGCTTCGGCAATCTCGCCAACATCCTCGACACCGAGGACCGGCGCGACGGCGTGCTGGTGCTCCAGTCTCCGGTGCTCGACGGCACCGCTTGGGCGCAGCTCAAGGCGCATTTCGGCGCGCAGGCGGCAGAGATCGACTGCACTTTCGAGGCAGGCGGCGGGCCGGAGACGCTCCGTGCCGCGATCGCCCGCATCCGTGCGGAAGCGGTGACGGCGGTGCGCCAGGGCAAGAGCGAACTGTTCCTCACCGACATGGCGATCGGCGTCGACCGGATCGGCATCGCGGGCGTCCTCGCGGCGGCGGCGGTGCATACGCATCTCGTCCGCATGGGGCTGCGCTCCTATGCCAGCATCAACATCCAGACCGCCGAATGCCTCGACACGCATTATTATGCGGTGCTGATCGGTGTCGGCGCGACCACCGTCCACGCCTATCTGGCCGAAGCGTCGATCGCGGATCGCCAGGCGCGCGGGCTGTTCGGCGAGCTGACCCTTGCCGAATGTCTCAAGCGGCACCGTACCGCAGTCGACGAAGGCCTGCTCAAGATCATGTCGAAGATGGGGATCGCGGTGATCTCCAGCTATCGCGGCGGCTACAATTTCGAGGCGGTCGGCCTCAGCCGTGCGCTCGTCAACGACCTGTTCCCGGGGATGCCCGCGAAGATCTCGGGCGAGGGCTATGCCTCGCTCCATCTCAACGCACAGCTTCGCCACGACAAGGCGTTCGACGAGGGCGTCGCCACGCTGCCGATCGGCGGCTTCTATCGCCAGCGCCACACCGGCGAGACGCACGCTTACTCGGCGCAGCTGATGCATCTGCTGCAGAACTCGGTCGCGAACGACAGCTATTCGACCTATCTGCAATTCGCGCGCGGGGTGGAGGCGTTGCCCCCGGTCTATCTGCGCGACTTGCTCCAGTTCAAATATCCCGACGAAGGCATCCCGGTCGACCAGGTCGAGGCGATCACCGAGATCCGCAAGCGCTTCGTGACGCCGGGCATGTCGCTCGGCGCGCTCAGCCCGGAGGCGCATGAGACGCTCGCGATCGCGATGAACCGGATCGGCGCGAAGGCGGTGTCGGGCGAAGGGGGCGAGGACACCGAACGCTATTCGCCGCGCGCCAATGGCGACAACGCCAATTCGGGCGTCAAGCAGATCGCCAGCGGTCGCTTCGGCGTGACTGCGGAATATCTCAACGCTTGCGAGGAGATCGAGATCAAGGTCGCGCAGGGTGCCAAGCCCGGCGAAGGCGGGCAGCTGCCCGGCTTTAAGGTGACCGAGTTCATCGCCAAGCTGCGCCATGCGACCCCGGGCGTGACGCTCATCTCGCCACCGCCGCATCACGACATCTACTCGATCGAGGATCTCGCGCAGCTCATCTACGACTGCAAGCAGATCAACCCGACCGCACGCGTGTGCGTAAAGCTCGTCTCCTCAGCTGGGATCGGCACGGTGGCGGCGGGCGTGGCCAAGGCACATGCCGACGTCATCCTGATCGCTGGGCACGTCGGCGGCACCGGGGCCTCGCCGCAGACCAGCATCAAATATGCCGGGACGCCGTGGGAAATGGGGCTTTCCGAGGTCAACCAGACGCTTACGCTCAACGGCCTGCGCGGGCGGATCAAGCTGCGGACCGATGGCGGGCTCAAGACCGGGCGCGATATCGTCATCGCGGCGATTCTGGGCGCGGAGGAGTTCGGGATCGGCACGCTGTCGCTGGTCGCGATGGGGTGCATCATGGTGCGCCAGTGCCATTCGAACACCTGCCCGGTCGGCGTCTGCACGCAGGACCAGAAGCTGCGCGACAAGTTCACCGGCACGCCCGAAAAGGTGATCAACCTGATGACCTTCATCGCCGAGGAAGTCCGCGACATTCTCGCGCGGCTCGGCTTCCGCAGCCTCGACGAAGTGATCGGCCGGACCGAATTGCTCCGGCAGGTCAGCCGGGGTGCGGAGCATCTCGACGATCTCGACCTCAATCCGATCCTCGCCAAGGTCGACGCGCCCGACGACCAGCGCCGCTTCAGCCTGACCGGACGGCGCAACGAAGTGCCCGACAGCCTGGACGCGCAGATCATCAAGGATGCGGGCGCGGTGTTCAGCCGGCGCGAGAAGATGCAGCTGACCTATTCGGTGCGCAACACGCACCGCGCGGTCGGCACGCGGTTGTCGAGCGAGATCACGCGGACCTTCGGCATGTCGGCGCTGGCGGACGGGCACGTTCACGTCCGGCTGCGCGGGTCGGCGGGCCAGAGCCTCGGCGCGTTCCTGTGCAAGGGCATCACGCTCGAGGTGTTCGGCGACGCCAATGACTATGTCGGCAAGGGCCTCTCGGGTGGCATCATCGCGGTGCGCCCGGTGGTGAGTTCGCCGCTCGCGTCGCAGGACAATACGATCATCGGCAACACCGTGCTCTACGGCGCGACCTCGGGCAGCCTGTATGCGGCTGGCCAGGCGGGCGAACGTTTCGCCGTGCGCAACTCGGGCGCGAATGTCGTGGTCGAGGGCTGTGGTGCGAATGGCTGCGAATATATGACCGGCGGGACCGCGGTCGTGCTCGGGCCGGTCGGGGCGAACTTCGGCGCGGGAATGACCGGCGGGATGGCGTTCATCTACGACGTCGACGGCAGCTTCGCGCGGCGCGCCAACCCGGACAACATCACGTGGAACCGGCTGTCGTCGCTGCACTGGGAAGCGGTGTTGCTCGGGATGGTCCGCGCGCATCATGCGGCGACCGACAGCAAATGGTCGGGCGCGCTGCTCGATGACTGGGGCCGCGTGGTGGATCGCTTCTGGCAGGTGGTGCCGAAGGAAATGCTGACTCGCCTGAGCCATCCGCTCGACGACCGGGTGGAGCAGGTCGCGGCGGAGTAAGGCGGTTCTTGGTGTTGCTGCCAACCCGAGCGCCTGGTTTTGCCGTTTTCCCGCGAAAGCGGGAATCCAGGGTTTCGCAAAACAACGTCTGTTAGCGTTTGCGACCCTGGACTCCCGCCTTCGCGGGAGCACGAGCAGGCGGGCCAATCGACGTACGCCCCAAAAGCTGCTATCAGCATCGCCTGACCGCACTCCAAAAGGTACGCCATGCGCCTGTATCTCCTGGGTTTGTTCGCCCTCACCGCCGCCACCCCGGCGTTCGCGCGTGAGCCTGCACCCCGCTCCGCCCCGCAAATCGATGCCGCGCAGGTGGGCGCGCTCCTGTCGAATCCGTGGATCCAGGAAGGTCTCGCCGCAGTCGTCGACCAATATGCGGGCGCCTTGCTGCAAACCCGCGTGGGACCGGTCGCGAAACTGGCAGGTCCGGACGCAGGCATTCGCCAGGAGGACACGCTCGGCGACGTGATCGGACGGCAGGACCCGCACTATGCCGACCACATCCATCGGGGTGCCAAGGGTGCGATCGCAGCAACCGGACAGGCGGCAAAGGATGTTGCCAGCCTTACCGCGGAGCTTCAGCGCACGACCGACCGACTCCGCGCGGTACTGGGTAGCAGCGGGCTTGGCCTCGACGCGCCACGCTGACCCGCTGTCCTACAGAGCGCGTCACGGCTATGGATCCGGCCACGCTCTTTGACAGCTCTGCAACCCCATGATCGCGCAGAAAAGATCTGCCGGATGCGCGCTGCGTTTCGCCTAACTTTCCCCTAACCTTCCGACACCGGCGCGGCGCCGCGTGAGGCCGCCCGCCCGATAAATGCGGCGCACTATCTTCCCCCATGCCCGCACACCTCCTACCACGACCGCATGTGGCAACTTTACCAATTCCCGCTCTGCCCGTTCTCGCGCAAGGTCCGGCTCCTGCTGGGCGAAAAGGGCATCGGCTATGAACTCGTCCGCGAAAGCCCTTGGGATCGACGGGACGAATTCCTCGACATGAACCCGGCGGGGCAAGTTCCTGTGCTGGCGGACCAGACGCGCGGGATCCTGCTGATGGATTCCATGGCGATCTGCGAATATCTCGAGGAGACGGTCGAGAAGGCCGCGATGATCAACGGCACCGCGACCAGCCGCGCGGAGATTCGTCGCCTCGTCGCGTGGTTCGACACGCAATTCTTCGCAGATATCGTTGCTCCACTGCTGCATGAGCGTATGGAAAAGCGCATTGTGACGAAGGAACCGCCCGATTCGAAGCGGCTTCGCGACGCAATGAAGGCAGCGGTGCGCCATCTCGATTATACTGACTATCTGCTCGATCATCACAACTGGATGGCGGGCGCGACGATGAGCCTTGCCGATCTCGCCGCCGCGGCGCAGATTTCGGTCGCGGACTATCTCGGCGGGATCGACTGGAAGAATCACGAACAGACCGCGAAATGGTATCGCGGGTTCAAGAGCCGCCCGAGTTTCCGCCCGTTGCTGTCCGAACTGATGGAGGGAATCATGGCGCCGTAACATTATGACGATGTCGACTTCTGAGCCTTGTCCCCAGATCGACTTCGGGGATTTCCTCAAGGTCGACATTCGCGTCGGCACGATCGTCGAGGCGCTCCCCTTCCCGCAGGCGCGCAAGCCCGCGTACCGGCTGGTGATCGACTTCGGGCCCGAGATCGGCACGCGGCGCTCCTCGGCGCAGATCACGGTGCATTATACGCTGGAAGAGCTGGTCGGCCGGCAAGTCGCGGCGGTCGTCAACTTCCCGCCGCGCCAGATCGGGCCGGTGATGTCCGAAGTGCTGACGCTCGGCTTCCCGGACGAAGCGGGCGAGGTCGTGCTGATCGCGCCGGACCAGCCCGTCCCGAACGGCAGTCGCTTATTCTGACAGCGCGCGTTCCGCACGCCGCGTCTGCCACACGATCAACCCGAGCAGCGGCAGCGCGATATCGAGATACAGCGCGAAGCCGAACCACGCGTTCCAGCCCCAGAACAGGTTGGGCAGCGTCTCGAGCTTGCCGGTCAAAAACAGGCCGAGGAAGTTCCGCGTCCACACCGGCACCGCCATCGCTTCCGGCGCGAAGATGTCGGTGCTGGCGATGATCAGGTTGATGACGATCGACACCGCCAACAGTGCAGCCGCCGCATACCGCGCCCGAACGCTTGCGAGCGATGCCCAGAACGGTGCGAGCCCGAGGCCAAGGAACGCGATCGTCGGAACCGAATGCCGCGGCCCGACCGAGGCCCCGCCGTCCCAATAGAAATAGGACGCGTTGACCGACACGACGATCGCAACCACCGCCACCGCAAGCCAGCCGAGATCGCGCGTATCGGGGCGGCGGATCATCTGGACCAGCCCGACACCGCCGACGACCAGCACGGGCGACACGCACAATAGCCCGCGTCGCATGCCGAACACGATCTCCCACACCGCTCCCGGCTTGGGATAGGTCAGCCCGAACAGCCCCTGGTTCATCCCGTCGAAACCGACAACACCCTGATATCCCAGCACGAACGGCGTCCCGAACGCGATCATGTTATACGCCAGCACGGGCACGACCCCCGCCGCCGCACTGACCAAAGCGGTGCCATAGATCCGGCCACGAACCCGCTCCACGGCACTACGCGTGCGCCACAGCGCCCAGACCCCGATCGCAAGGCCGCTGAGCGCCGCCTGAAACTCGACGGCCACCGCCCAACCGAGCGCAAGCCCCGCCATGACCGGATAGCGCCAGCGCGCCATTTCACGTGGTCCTGCCGTCCCGCGCCAGATCGCCCAGGTCGCAATCAGCAGCAACGCAGCCACCGGTGCATGGCCGAACAGACTGGTCGACCACCCCCAGATGATCGACCCCAGCGCATACCCCAGCGCCGCGAACAGCCCAGCCGCAGGGCTACCGGTGATCCCCGTCCCCAGATCCAGCAACAGGACCGCGGCGAATGCGGTGAGCAGCGCCGCGCTACACGCCACGGCTGCGGTGAGGCGGACGCCAAGGAACGCCCTCAACCGCGGATTGGCGATGTCGATGACCTGATCGCTGGCCTTCACCCCGGACAGACGGTCGGCTGCCCAGACCGCCGGGACCGCCATCAGCGTCATGCCGGGTGCCTTGTCCATATAGTAATGCCGAGCGTTGCCCTGACCGAACTGCGCCTTGTCGATCGTCAGCGATTGATAGCGATCAATCCGCGCGTCGCCCTGCTCGACCAGCGCGAGCGCGGCGAACAGGCGCGTCGCGTTGTTGGGGTTGAAGGCATAGGAACCGAACCAGACACACGACAGCCAGACCAGCACGAACAGCATAGCCGCGACCGTCCGCGGGCCGCGGACCGCTTCGGGTCGTCGCATTCGGTCGTCCGTGGTCATGCTGCGGCGCGGGTCAGCACCGGTCCGCACCGCCCCGCTGCCACCACGTTATTCGAGCGCCCGGTCGACCGCGCGCTGGTCCTTCTTGGTGGCCTGCCGCTCACGCTTGTACTGCTGGCCGCGCTGCGCAAGACACCCCATCGAGCCGCCTGCGCCGACCGTCGAGCAGGTGCCGATGCCCTCGACCCCTACCTTGTCATTGGCCTGAGCCTTGGCCGCCCAGCTCTCGTTCTCAGGCGTCACTTCCAGTTCGCGCAATTCCTTGGGGATGCGGAACTGCTCGCCCGGGGCACGCCGCACGCACACGACGATCTCGTTGCCGTTGGTGTCGGTGGGGCATTTCTGGTTGCCGTAGATCGTCATCGTCGGGGTCGGCACGTTTTGCGCGGCAAGCGGTGTCGACACGATCAAGCCGGAACCAACTGCCGCGAGTGCAGCGGCGGACAGGGACAGCCGGGTAAACAGGGAACGGGTCATCAAGTCTCTCCGTCAAATACGCTTGGCTGTGGCGATCGCGACCTTGCAGCCGAGACGGATCAGTCCGCTCAACACCGGATAGCCGACTGCGCTTTCGGCGCCCGCGGCCAGCGCGGTTTCACGGTGCTCGACCTCTTCGGCCTGGAAGTCACGGATCGCATCGGTCAGCTCGGGATCGCTGTCGCCCAAGGCGACGAGCTGATCCTCATAATGCTTGTCGATCTCGGTCTCGACCGCGGCGGTACACGCCATCGCCGCTTCCGGGCTGATCGCCGCGGTCACCGCGCCCAGCGCGAAGCCTGCCACGTTCCAGATCGGCTCGAGCAAGGTCGGGCGCACGCCGCGCCGCGCCATCATCGCGTCGAAGAAGGCACGGTGGCGTTCTTCCTGGTTCGCCATGCCGGCAATCGCGCGCGCAGCAGGGCTGCGATCGCCAAGCACCGCCAATTGCCCCGCGTAGATCCGCGTCGCGCCGAATTCCCCGGCCTGATCGACCCGGATCATCGATCGGCTCTCGCGGCGCGCGTCACCCGGTTTCCAGCTCATGCTCATCTCCTCCGCAATGCCCAGAAGATGGCGATTGCCCCGGCGATCGAAAAGACCGCGTTGAACCCGGCGAGCGAAACACCGCCCAGCGTCCATTGCGCGACGTCACATCGCACGATCGGTGCCTTCATGATCGATTCGAGCGTGACGGGGCCGGTCATCGTCGAGGTGCATTCAGTGAAGCCCTGCCACCAGTGATATTCGACCCCGGCATGAAACACGCCGATCGCGCCGCTGACGAGAACCGCGACCGCGGCGAGCGCGACGAGCAGGCGCTGCGTCCCCCGCCCCGGCACAACGAACGCGAGCACCGCAAGGACGAGCGCGACGATATGCGGGTACCGCTGGAACCAACACAATTCGCACGGGTAGAGCCCGCCGATATATTGCGACGCCAATGCGCCGCCGAGCAGCGCCCCGGGCACGATCAGCGCCAGCGCGCGCGCGAGCGGAAAGCGATCGGTGGTCATGCTATTTGGAGGCCGTCGCCGAACGCGGTGCGACGGTGCCGAGGCGTCCGATCGTTTGAAGCGCGTAGCTCATCTGGAAATCCTCGACACCCTTGGCCTTGAGCTGTTCGGGGGTCGCGGCGAAGCGTGGGTCGGTCTTGGTGTCTTCCTCGATCGCCGCATTGTCCGCCTTGACCTCGTTGATTAGGTGACGACGCAGATCGTCCTCGCGGAATACAGGGCGCGATTTGTAGTCCGGGTCCGAGATCTGCGGCACCGCGATATCGGGCTCGATCCCACCTTCCTGCACCGATCGGCCGGACGGCGTGTAATAGCGCGAGGTCGTCAGCCGGAGCGCGGCGTTGGCACCCAGGTCGATCACGGTCTGGACCGAGCCCTTGCCGAACGACCGCTCGCCCATGATCAGCGCGCGGTGATGATCCTGCAATGCGCCTGCGACGATCTCCGAAGCCGAAGCCGTACCAGCGTTGGTCAGCACGACGATCGGCACCCCGTGCGTGAGGTCGCCCTTCACGTAGCTTTCGGCGTAGAACGGCTCGATGTCCGCCTTGTCGCGCCCGCGCTGCGAGACGATTTCCCCGCTGCTGAGGAAATTGTCCGCGACCGCGATCGATTCGTCGCGCAACCCGCCGCCATTGTCGCGCAGGTCGATAATATAGCCGAGCGGATCACGCCCGAGCTGCTTCTGGATGCCCTTGATCGCGGCGGTCACGGCGTCGCCGGTATGTTCCGAAAACGTATTGATGTTGATGACGCCGACACCGTCCTTGACGCTCCACTTGACCGGCTTCTGGACGATCTTCTCGCGGATCAGCGCGACCACCATCGGCTTGTCACGCCCGGGGCGCAGCAGCGTGAGGCTGACTTTCGATCCCGGCGGTCCCCGCATCTGCGTGATCGCCTCGTCGAGCGACTGGCCGAAGATCAGCTTGCCGTTGATATGCGTGATGTAATCGCCTGACTTGATCCCGGCGCGCCCGCCCGGCGTGTCTTCCTGCGGGGCGATGACCTTGATCGCGCCATCCTGCATCGTCACCGTCAGGCCGAGCCCGCCGTAGCTGCCGAGCGTCTGGATCCGCAGATTGTCATAGTCGAGCCCGGTCTCATACGCGCTATGCGGGTCGAGCGCGGCAAGCATCCCGTCGATCGCGCCCTTGACCAGCGTCTTGTCGTCGACCTTGTCGACATACTCCGCCTTCACGCGATTGTAGACGTCGAGGAAGACCGACATCTCGCGGTAGGTCCCGGTATCGACCGCCGCCATCGCGCTGGTCCCCACCGGCACGATCGCCAGCACTGCCGCGATCGCGGTAGCTTGCAGTAGGGACGTTGAGAAACGCGACATTGGCGGAATACTCGAGCGGCAGGAGGGCAGATCATACCCTAGCCGGGTTTATGGGTTGATCAAAGCACATGGCGCATGAACGCAAGCGGAACAAGGCGGCGCGGCGATCATCCCAGCAGCGGGGTGAAATCGATCGCACGGTCGCGCCGCCGCAACTCCACCGTGACGCGCGGCGACTCCGCCGCGGGGGTTGTCCCGATCGGGCTTCCCTGGCCTATGCGCTGCCCGACCGAAACCGCCGTTGCCCCCAGCCCGAAGATGAGGGACGTCCATCCCCCGCCATGATCGAGGATGACGATCGTGCCATAGCCGCGGAACGGGCTCGCGAACGCAACGCGTCCGGCCGCGGGGGCGACGACCGCGGCACCGCTGGCGGGCGCGAACGTCAACCCGCGCGACCGAACGCCCGCGTCGGAGAGTTCGCCGAACCCGGTCACGAGCTTGCCGGTCGTGGGCAAGCGATAGGGCGCACCGTCCGGCCAATGCGTGATCGGCGTCGTTCCAGTGGCGCCGGGGCGGGCTGGTCGAGGATCGGGGCCCGGCAGTGCGGCCAACGCCCGTTCCGTGGCAGACTGGGAGTCGGCCTGATCCATCAAGTCGACGATCTGACGCGCGGATTCGCCCAGCGCGATCGCGCGATCCGATTCGAACAACGCGTTGCGTCCGAGCGCCCGAGCGCGTTGGCGATGTGCCAGTTCGAGACGGTTAAGCGCGAGGCGCTGCCCCTCCAGTCGCGACCTGCTCTCGGCGAGCGCTTGTCCTGCCAGCGCGGCCTGTGCCTGAAGCCGCCGTGCTTTCGCAAGATCCGCGCGGACGCGTTGGGTCCGCGCGCGCAGTACAGGCAATGCTCCACCAAGCACCGCGCGAACATGGACCAGATCGTCAAGCGATCCGGGCTGTATCACGCTCAACACTGCTGGGCGACGCGCCAGCGACTGCAGCGCCGCCAGCAGACGGGCGACGGGACGTTGCTGCGCGACCAGTTGCGCGCTTTGCGCTGCCATCAGACCGGCTATGATCGAAACCTGCGCCTGACCCGCGACGATATCCGCTTCCGCCTGCTCGATCCGTGCGGCAACGGCGGCTTCGCGCGCGAGCGCCTGTCGCGCCTGGTCGCGCTCCCCCGCTGCCCGCCGCTCTAGCGCCGCCGACCGCGCGGCCGCCGCGAGGGAGTCGGCCCTGGCCCGAGCGAGTTGGGTGCGCCGATCGACCGGTGATTGGGCAGGTGCCAGGCTCGTCGCGCACAGCGATCCCACCGCGACCAGGGGCAGCAGCGTGCGGGCGCGCATTCAGCCTTCGCGGTGATACGGATGGTTGGCGAGGATGCTGGTTGCGCGCCACAATTGTTCCGCCAGCATCGCGCGTGCGAGCAGGTGCGGCCAGGTCGCCCGACCGAAACTCAGCAGCAGGTCCGCCTCCGCCCGCGCCGCATCGTCGAAGCCGTCCGCCGCCCCGATCAGGAAGCGGACTTCGCGCACGCCGGAATCACGCCATTTTTCGAGCGTACCGGCAATCTCGCGCGAAGGTAGGACGACGCCCGTCTCGTCGAGCAGCACAATCCGCGTACCCGGATCGACCGCAGGCATCTTGCCGCCCGTATCGGGCAACTCGGTCAGCTTGTACGGCCAGTTCAGCCGTTTGACATAGCGATCAACCATTTCGGATTCGGGCCCACGCCCGATCCGCCCGCGCGCAACGATATGCAGCAGCATTGGTCCCCACCTGTCCGTCCGCCCGCGCCGGGGCGCGGACGGATCGCTTTATGCTTCGCCGCCGAACGGGTCGGGCGTGGCGGGCGGGGTCGGCGCATCGCCGAACGCCCACATGCGTTCGAGATTGTAGAAGCTGCGAACTTCCGGGCGGAACAGGTGGACGATCACGTCGCCCGCATCGATCAACACCCAATCGGCGGTCGGCAGGCCTTCGATCCGGGTCGAGCGGCGGAGTTCGCCCTTGATCTTCTCGGACAGTTTCTGCGCCATCGACGCGACCTGCCGGGTCGAGCGACCGCTTGCGATCACCATGTAATCGGCGATGGTCGACTTGCCGGCGAGCGGGATCGAGATGGTATCGACCGCCTGATCGTCGTCGAGCGACGCGAGCACGAGCCGATGCAGTGCCTCGACCTCGTCGGGTTCGGACGCGCGATACACAGGAGAAGATGAAGCCAAGGCGATTCCTATTCTATAGGGGGAGTGACAGCATCTGGCAGGAAATGCCGCTGCCAGGCGGGGTCTGCAGCACGAAGCTGCGTCGCGGAGCGCGGGTCGGGGCGGAAGCGCAACAGCACGAGGGCCGGCAATCTCCACTGCGTCCAGTTCTTCGCCTGGTGTGCGGGCCGACGAGCGCGCCGCAACCAACCCATCGCGGGAGCCGCGAGAGCATCGCTGTCATACCCCGGACGCGCGATTACCGCAATCGGAACCTCACGCGCGATTCTGCGCCACCCTTTCCACTGGTCGAACTGCGCGAGATTGTCCGCGCCCATCAGCCAGATGAAGTGCTTCTTGGGGTAAAGGCGGCGCAATTTGCCGACGGTGTCGACGGTGTAGCGCGTACCCAGGCGCTGTTCGATCGTGCTGACGCGGATCGGTGCGCGGCGGGCCATGCTGATGGCGGAAGCGACGCGCACCGTAAGCGGTGCCATGTCGCCCCGGGCTTCCTTGAGCGGATTGCCCGGGGACACCAGCCACCACACTTCGTCCAGCGCAAGCGCATCCAGCGCCGCAAGGCTGATCGCGCGGTGCCCGGCGTGCGCGGGGTTGAACGAGCCGCCGAGGAGGCCGATGCGGGTCACAGCCCGGTTAGCGTCGCGCGGCGGAACGACCGGTCGATTGACCATCCCGTCCGACAGCTCATGACGAAAACCTGATCCGGCGGCGCACCGCCATCAGCCCCGCACCTGGCCGGTCCCGTAGCCGACCCATTTATACGTCGTCAGTCCCTCCAGCGCGACGGGTCCGCGCGCGTGGAGACGCCCGGTCGCGATGCCGATCTCCGCGCCGAGCCCGAACTCGCCGCCGTCGGCGAATTGCGTGGAGGCGTTCCACAGCACGATCGCGCTGTCGACTTCCGCGAGGAACCGCTCGGCCACGGCGGCATCGTCGGCGACGATCGCGTCGGTATGGTGCGACCCGTGCGCGGCGATATGGGCGATCGCACCGTCGACCCCGTCGACCAGTGCCGCGGAGGCGATGGCGTCGAGATATTCGGTGTCCCAGTCGGCCTCGGTCGCCCGCGCTAGGTCCGGCATCAGGCGGGACAGGTCGGCATCGACGCGCATCTCGCACCCGGCGTCGTGGAGCGTGGAAACCAGCCCGTGCGGATCCGAGAAGCCGCGGTCGATCAGCAGTGTTTCCATCGCGCCACACACGCCGGTACGGCGAAGCTTAGCGTCGCGGACAATCGCTATCGCCATCGCCGGATCGGCGGAGGCGTCGACATAGACATGGTTGATCCCGTCGAGATGCGCGAGCACGGGCACTCGCGCCTCCGCCTGGACACGTACGACGAGGCCCTTGCCGCCGCGGGGAATGATCAGATCGATCGCAGCGCCGCCACCCGATCCGTCCGCCGTGAGCATTGCGCCGACGGCTGCACGGTCGGTCGTGGGTACGAGTTGCACGGCATCTGCCGGAATGCCCGCCGCGGCAAGCCCATGGACCAACGCGGCATGGATCGCGCGATTGCTTGCGATCGCTTCCGAACCGCCGCGCAGGATCACCGCATTGCCCGCCATCACTGCGAGCGCCGCGGCATCCGCGGTAACGTTCGGACGGCTCTCGTAGATAATTCCGATCACGCCGATCGGGACCCGTATGCGACGCAGCACCAGCCCATTGGGACGGGTCGTCTCGTCGATCGTCGCGCCGACCGGATCATCGAGCGCCGCCACTGCAGCGACGCCGTCCGCTATCGCTCGCACGCGACCGGGATCGAGCCTGAGCCGATCGAGCATTGCCCCCGACAGTCCGGCACGCGTCGCGTTGGTCATGTCGTCGGCGTTGGCGGCGAGGATCTCGGCTTTGGCGGCCACCAGCGCTTCGGATGCCGCGCGGAGAGCATCCGCTTTCGTCTTGGTCGGCAACGTCGCGAGGATCCGCGCAGCGGTTCGGGCGCGAAGCGTGAGGTCTGCGACGAGGGCGGAAGGGTCGGTCATTACGCGGTCGCTATCATGCGGAGCCGGACCGGCAAAGCCAATCTGCGGCGCGGGGGCGACAACGATCCCCGCCGCCGGGTCATTTGCAGGGATAGAGACGCTCCATCGTCGCAGCAAAAGCTGATGCGACGGTGCGCGACCGTTCAGCCGGCGGAATGGCGTCGAATGCGGCGATCAGACCCTTGGCGTCGATCTTCGCCTTGCCGGTCGGCGGTGGGCAACTGCGTGGCGGTCGCCCGGCGACACGGTCGGCTTCGACGCGAGCGCGATACGCCGCCGCCGCGTCGCGGATTTCAGTGCGAACCAGCGCAAGATCGGGAGATCCTGCTGCGAACAGTCCTCGGGACTGCAGCGCTTTGGTTTTTGCCAGAAAGGTGTCCACCGTCATTGCCTGACCGGTTGTCGGCAACGTCCCTGCAATCGCGATAACAATGATCATCAAGCGCCGCACTTCTGCTCCCCCCACTACCCTCTCATGGCATGACCATGACAGGCGAAGCGGCCGCACGGAACCCGGGTAACAACGGTTTGCGCTCAAACGCCTTGCGCCTTCGCCAGACGCAGAAAAGGCACCACCCCTACCCGGGATGATGCCTTTGCCGCGTCAACGAAAATCAGGCGCCGAGCGGTGCCGGATTACCGAACGGGCCACCGCCCTTGGGACGGCGCGTCTTGGGGATCGACGTCCCAGCGCCGGGAACCGACGGCGACTTGGGTCCGTCATCCCGCGACATGCTGCCGTCCGCGATCAGCGACTTGATCTCGTCGCCCGACAGCGTCTCATATTCGAGCAGTGCGCCTGCGAGCAGGTGCAACTGATCGATGTGATGCGTCAGCAGATGCTTGGCGCGATCGAGACCACCCTGGACGATCGTCTTGATCTCGTCGTCAATCAGCTGAGCAGTCTGGTTCGACATACGGACTGGCTGCGAGCTCGAATAGCCGAGGAACGACTCACCTTCGGGCTGGGCATATTCAACCGGACCGACCTTGTCCGACATGCCCCACTTGGTGACCATGTCGCGGGCCAGACCCGTAGCATATTGAATGTCCGAAGACGCGCCGGACGACACCTTGTCGTACCCGAAGATCACTTCCTCGGCGACCCGGCCACCCATCGCAACCGCGAGGTTCGCGTACATCTTGTCGCGGTGATAGCTGTACGAATCCCGCTCGGGCAGACGCATCACCATACCAAGTGCGCGACCACGCGGAATGATCGTCGCCTTGTGGATCGGGTCCGATGCAGCCTCGTGGATCGAGACGATCGCATGGCCGGCCTCGTGATAGGCGGTCATCCGCTTCTCGTCCTCGGTCATGACCATCGAACGCCGCTCGGCGCCCATCATGACCTTGTCCTTGGCTTCCTCGAACTCGGCCATGGCGACCAGTCGCTTGCCCTTGCGCGCGGCGGTCAGCGCCGCTTCGTTGACGAGGTTGGCAAGATCGGCACCCGAGAAGCCCGGCGTACCGCGTGCAATGACGCGTGCGTCGACGTCGGGTGCCAGCGGCACCTTCTTCATGTGCACTTCGACGATCTTGATGCGACCCTCGATGTCCGGCCGAGGCACGACGACCTGACGATCGAACCGGCCCGGACGCAGCAGCGCAGGGTCGAGCACGTCGGGACGGTTGGTCGCGGCGATGATGATGATGCCTTCGTTCGCCTCGAACCCGTCCATCTCGACCAGCAGCTGGTTAAGCGTCTGCTCGCGCTCGTCATTGCCATTGCCGAGCCCGGCACCGCGATGACGACCGACCGCATCGATTTCGTCGATGAAGACGATGCACGGCGCGGACTTCTTGGCCTGCTCGAACATGTCGCGGACGCGGCTCGCGCCAACGCCGACGAACATCTCGACGAAGTCCGACCCCGAAATGGTGAAGAACGGAACGCCCGCCTCACCCGCGATGGCGCGGGCAAGCAGCGTCTTGCCGGTACCCGGCGAGCCGACGAGCAGCGCGCCCTTGGGAATCTTGCCGCCAAGACGCGCAAACTTGGTCGGGTCCTTGAGGAACTCGACGATCTCTTCCAGTTCCTCGCGTGCCTCGTCGATGCCGGCGACATCGGCGAAGGTGACCTTGCCTTCCTTCTGCGTGAGCATCTTTGCGCGGCTCTTGCCAAAACCCATCGCGCCCGAGCCACTGTTCTTCTGCATCTGGCGAAGCACAAAGTAGCCAAGGCCCAGGAACAGGAAGAACGGCAACGACTGCATCAACAGGATCTGCCAGATCGGCGCGCCATCTTCAGGCTTGGCGCTGATCACGACGCCCTTTTCACGCAGGCGGTCGGTCAGACGCGGGTCCTGCGGCGCAAAGGTGCGGAATTTGGTGTTGTCGGTATAGGTGCCGGTAACGACCTCGCCCGCGATATTGACGTCACGCACCGTGCCACCCTCGACCTTGTCGAGGAAGGCGGAGTAGGCGATCTGATTCGCACCGGTCGTCGCGGTCCGCGTGTCGATCAACGTTACGAAGAGCGCGAGTGCTACCAGGAT
>Ga0265780_10005458_pt1 | contig 16115 bp, 21 predicted proteins | sample P1T30metagenome_FD_192432 | JGI IMG/M metagenome (GOLD analysis project Ga0265780, IMG submission 192432) | Plant litter microbial communities from East Loma Ridge, Irvine, California - P1 T30 | ecosystem: Environmental > Terrestrial > Plant litter > Unclassified | place: USA: California... | reverse complement strand
TCGGCGCTGGCCGGCTCGTCGCGAATCGCGGTGGCGGGTTCGCGTTCCTGCGTCGGGCCGTCATCTTCCGGCGCGCTCGCGTCGAGCAGCGGGTTACGCTCGATCTCCTCGGCGATGAAGCCTTCGATCTCGAGGTTGGACAGCGCGAGCAGGCGGATCGCCTGCTGCAACTGCGGCGTCATCACCAGCGATTGCGACTGGCGCAGATCGAGGCGCGGCGCGAGGCTCATCGCGTCAGAGCGAGAAGCCCTCGCCGAGGTATAGCCGGCGCACGTTGGCGTCTGCGACCAGCTCGGCGGGTGATCCGGTGAACAGCACGCGGCCGTCGTAGATGATGTACGCGCGGTCGACGATCTCGAGCGTCTCGCGGACGTTGTGATCGGTGATGAGCACGCCGATGCCGCGCTGCTTCAACTCGCGGATCAGGTCGCGGATGTCGGCGATCGACAGCGGATCGATGCCGGCGAACGGCTCGTCGAGCAGCATGATCGACGGGTCCGCCGCGAGTGCGCGCGCGATCTCGGCGCGGCGCCGCTCGCCGCCCGACAGCGCCATCGCCGGCGCATCGCGCAGCCGGGTAAGGCCGAACTCTTCGAGCAGCGTGTCGAGCCGCGCGCGGCGCTTGGCCGGATCAGGCACGCTCAGTTCGAGCACGGTCATGATGTTCTTTTCGACCGACAAGCTGCGAAATATTGAGGTTTCCTGCGGCAGATAGCCTAAGCCGAGGATCGCGCGGCGGTACATCGGCAGCCCGGTGATATCCTCGCCATCGAGCATGATGCGGCCCGAATCGGGCTTCACCAGCCCCATCACCGAATAGAAGCAGGTGGTCTTGCCCGCGCCGTTCGGCCCGAGCAGCCCGATCGCCTCGCCGCGCCCGACGGTGACCGACACGTCGGTCAACACCGGGCGCTTGTCATAGGATTTGGCGATCGACACCACGGACAGGCCGCGCATCGCCGGTTGTTCGGAGATCGGCCGAGCCGCTTCAAGGGTGGTGGCGTCGCTCATCTGTCGTCCCGTGTTCGCATGATCGCGTTACCGCAGCCTGATGATGCGCCATCTGGCAGGCTTCGTGCATGATATGCCGCAACGCCGCCGCCGAGGAAAGCCAACGGCGGCAGGCGGTGCGAAAAACCCGCCTCTCAGTTGCGCTTCGGTACCGAGAAAGTGCCTGTCACGCGCCCGCCGCTCAACGTCGCATGCGGCTGCGCTTGTTCGAGATTGAGCGTAAGCCGCTGACTGTGTGTGACATTACCGCCCTGCGTCAGTGTTACATCGCCCATCATCAGGATGGTACGCTGGTTGAGATCGTAGATCGCATATTGGCTGCGCGCGGTCTGGTCGGGCCGGGTCACCACGACGTTGCCCGCCGCGTCGAGTCGCGAGACCTGCGGCGATCCGTCGACCACCTGCCCGGTATAGGCGACCGTCATCCGCGCCGAGTTGAGCGTCAGCTCCGCCTGCTTGACCGAGACGTTGCCGGTCAGGATCGCGCGGTTCGCCTTGTCCTGCAGTTCGATGTGGTCGGCACCGAAATCGATCGGCGCATCCGAATTGTGCTTTTGCTGACCGAGCGCGGGGGCCGCGACCAGCAGGGCGACGAGCGGGAGCAGGGGGAGCGGGCGCATCGCCGCTATCTCCTCTTTCGCGGCACGATCCGCAAGCGCGCATTGCCGTCCAGTCGTACGATATGACTTTCGAGATCGGCGCTAAGCTTCGATGCGCTGAACGTACCCTGCGGCACCGTGCCCGTCACCGCGCCGCCGCTCTGCATCTGGCGGGTCTTCAGGTCGATCGTCGAATCGGTGGTGTTGAGCTTGTAGCCGTCCGCCGCGACCACGTTGACCGGGCCGACCAGGCTGACGCGCTGGCTGTCCATGTCGTAACGCCCCTTTGGCGCGACGATCCTGGCCGGGCCGTCGCTCAGTTGCAGGCGTGCGGCGAGCTGGTCGATCCGCACGATCGGCTCGGCCGAACTCTTCTGCACGGCCGATCCGGCAGTAAGCGTAAAGGGCTGCCCCTTGCCGTCCGTGCCGCGATACAGCGCGCTTTGCAGCCGTAGCCGCTCCTTGGCGACCTCGACCTTGTTCTTGTCGAGCAGGAAGCTGACGTCGCCGCCGGTGGTGAGCGGCATCAGCACCAGGAACGCGGCCAGCACGCCGACCGCGATCGGCAACCCGATGCGGAGCAGCGCGACCATACGATCATGGCTGCTGCCGGGCGCTGCCCAAATCTGGCGCGGTGTGCGCGGGGGAAGAACAAAGTCCGCCATGGCTTACATGTGCGCGAATATGTCGACTTCGGGCCAGCCGGCGAGATCGAGATCGGCGCGGGCGGGCAGGAAGTCGAAGCACGCCTGCGCCAGCGCGGTGCGCCCCTCGCGGGCGAGTCTCCGGTCGAGTTCCTCGCGCAGCGCGTGGAGGAAGCGCACGTCGGACGCAGCGTAATCTTTTTGCGCGTCGCTCAGCACCGGGCCGCCCCAGTCGGACGATTGTTGGACCTTCGAGATGTCCTGCCCGAGCAGTTCGCGCACCAGCTCCTTCAGCCCGTGCCGGTCGGTATAGGTGCGCACCAGCCGCGACGCGGTCTTGGTGCAGTAAACCGGCGCGGCGACGACGCCGAGGTAATGCCGGATCGCGGCGATATCGAATCGGCCGAAGTGATACAGCTTCACCCGCGCCGGATCGGCAAGGACGGCCCGCAGGTTCGGGGCGGCATAGTCGCTGCCCGGCGAGAAGCGAACAAGATGCTCGTCGGGGCCACCATCGGAGAGCTGAACGACGCACAGCCGGTCACGCGGCGTGATGAGGCCCATCGTCTCGGTATCGACGGCGATGTCGGCGCCTGGGGCGAACACGCCTGCGGGCAGGTCTTCTTCGTGGAAATAAACGGTCATTGCGCGGCCCTAGCGGGGAAGCGCGCCGGGCTCAATGGCCGCCGCCGCTGCGCGCCTTGGCGCGACGCTGCCAGATGTTGAGCGCTTCGACCGCACCCGAAAAGCCCATCGCCGTGTAGATATAGCCCTTGGGCACGTGCGCGCCGAACCCTTCGGCGATCAGCACCATGCCGACCATCAGCAGAAACCCGAGCGCGAGCATCACCACGCTGGGGTTCTTGCCGATGAAGTTCGCCAACGAATCGGCGGCGAGCAGCATCACGCCGACGGCGATGATGACGGCGGCGTACATGATCGCGACATGCTCGGTCATACCGACTGCGGTCAGGATCGAATCGATCGAGAACACGATGTCGAGCGCGATGATCTGAAGGATTGCGGCCGTGAACGTCAGCTCCGCCGCCTTGCGCACGCCGCCCGTTCCCGAGTCTCCGCCGGGTTTCTCGTCATCCACGCCGTGGTGGATTTCCCTTGTCGCCTTATACATCAGGAACAAGCCGCCGGCGATCAGGATGATGTCCTTCCACGACAACGCCGTTTCGAACGAAGGCTCGCCGTGCGTGCCGAGCGGACCGGTGATGCCAAGGTCGATCACCGTCGCCTGCAGCCCGATGATCCACGCGATCGCGGTGAGCAACAGCAGCCGCATCGCCAGCGCGAGGCCGATTCCCGTGCGCCTTGCCTTCTGGCGGGTGGCTTCGGGCAGCTTGTTGGACAGCACCGCGATGAAAATCAGGTTGTCGATGCCAAGCACGATTTCCATCACCACTAGGGTAGCAAGCGCGGCCCAGGCGGCCGGATCAGCAAGGAGCGTGAAAACCGACATATCGCTCGCTGTGCCGTCCGCGCCACAGTGTTGCAAGCTTCTCTTCCGGATCGTGCCGTAATTTCGACGAATTTGTTTTCAGCGCGGCTCGTTTTAGGTTAGACAGACTCTGTGGCGCGATTGGTTTGGTGCCCAAAGACCTGCGTTTTCGTCCGGCGCATGTTTCTTGGATGGTGATTTGGACGAGCCGGGAAGACGAACAGGGCATGAGTTTCGATAAAGGACGCCGCGGAGAGCGCGGTGGGCGCGGACGCGATAAGCGCGATGGCTTCGGCGGCGATGATTTCGGCGGCGGCAGCAGCTTCGGCGGCGGCGGTGATCGCTTCGGCGGCGGCGGCGATCGCTTCGGCGGCGGTGGCGGTGATCGCTTCGGCGGTGGCGGCGGCGGTGGCTTCCGCAGCGGTGGCGGCTTCGGCGGCGGCGGTGGTGGCGGCGGCTTCGGTGGCGGCGGCGGCGGCGGTGGTCGCGGCATGCCCCCCCAGGTCGTCGGCGAAGGCACCGGCACCGTAAAGTTCTTCAACGGCCAGAAGGGCTTCGGCTTCGTGGTTCGCGATGACGGCGGCGAGGATGTGTTCGTGCACATCTCGGCAGTCGAGCAGGCTGGCCTGACCGGTCTCGCTGAGGGCCAGCAGCTCGGCTTCACCCTTGTCGATCGTGGCGGCCGTATCTCGGCGACCGATCTCAAGATCGAGGGCGAACCCCTCCCCGTCACCGATCGCGGCCCGCCGCGTGAGCGTGATGCAGCTCCCGGCGGCCCTCGCGGTGCGGCTCCCGGTGGTGCAGGTGGCCCGCAGCGCCAGCTCACCGGCGAAAAGTCGACGGGTACGGTCAAGTTCTTCAACGCGATGAAGGGCTTCGGCTTCATTCAGCGCGACGACGGCCAGCCCGACGCGTTCGTCCACATCTCGGCTGTCGAGCGTGGCGGCATGTCGACCCTTAACGAGGGTGACCGGCTCGAGTTCGAGCTCGAGGTCGATCGTCGCGGCAAGTATGCAGCGGTGAACCTCACCTCGATCGCCTGATTTTTCGGTCAGCTGAAAAAATCAAGACCCGGCGTGCTTTAGGGCACGCCGGGTTTTTGTGTGTTGGCGCCCTGGCGATTCGTTACAATAGTAACGGTCGAAGATCAGGGAGCCGATCATGACTCGTCGCGCCATTGCTACCGTTGCGCTGTTGCTAGCCTCATTCAACATCACGCCTACCTTCGCGGCGACCGCGCCGCACATGCCGATCACCAGCTTCGAACAGCTCAACAAACCGCTACCGTTGCCCTATAACGAAGGGGCCGACGCCAAGGCTGCTGTCGCTGCCGCAAAAGCGCGCGCCAAGACCGGACACAAGCTGCTCATCATCGATCTTGGCGGCAACTGGTGCCTCGACTGCCGCATCCTCGCTGGCACGATGGAAGTACCAACGCTCAAGACCTGGTTGGCGCGGCGCTACGAAGTCGTTACCGTCGATGTCGGCCGTTTCGACAAGAACCTCGATATTCCCGCGCATTACGGCATCACGGATCGTTTGAAGGGCGTGCCGAGCCTGCTGGTCGTCGATCCCAAGACCGACAAGCTGCTCAACGCCGGCCGCACCGCCGCGCTTGCCGACGCACGCTCGATGAACCCCCAAGGCCTCGCCGACTGGCTGGCTGGCTGGGCGCGCTGAACTCAAGCCGTTCCTCTGGATCGCAAACGACGCATTTCCACCACAAAGGCAGGGCGGCGCCCGCCCGGTCGCTTTAGGTGATGAGCTTGCGCAACCCCGCCACGGTATCCGCCTCGCTGGCGGGTTTGTCGGTCCGGATCCGCGCGATTCGGGGGAAGCGCATCGCCACCCCTGATTTGTGCCGTTTCGACTCGTGGATCGAATCAAACGCGATCTCGAGCACCATGGTCTTCTCGACCTCCCGCACCGGCCCGAAACGGCCGGTGGTATGCGCACGCACGAAGCGATCGAGCATCTTCATTTCTTCGTCAGTGATGCCCGAATACGCCTTGCCGACCGGGAGCAACTCGCCGTCCTCGGTCCAGCAGCCGAACGTATAGTCGGAATAAAACGACGATCGGCGTCCATTGCCACGCTGCGCATACATCATCACGCAATCGGCGGTTAGCGGATCACGCTTCCACTTGTACCACAGCCCGACCCGCCGGCCCGATACATAGCCAGAGTCGCGGCGCTTGAGCATCACGCCTTCGATCGCCGCATCGCGCGCGCCGGCGCGGATCCCCTCCAGCGCGGTGAAATCGGGCGCGGCGATCAGCGCGCTTACGTCGAAGCGCTCCGTCGGCAATCGTGTGGCGAAGGCTTCAAGCCGGATACGCCGCGCGCTCCACGGCTGGTCGCGCACGTCGTCGGTGCCGTCGAACAGAACGTCGTAGAGCCGCACGAACGCGGGTGCCTCGACAAGCATCTTCGCCGATACGACCTTGCGCCCGAGCCGCTGCTGGAGCGCGTTGAAACTTGCGGCGCCGCCTTCCTCGGTGGCGTGGCCCTGCGCGTCGCCCTTCACCATCAACTCGCCGTCGAGCACGCCGGCCACGGTGAAGTCGCGCGCCACCTCGGGGAAGCTGCGTGTGATGTCGTCGCCCGCGCGACTGTAGAGCCGGGTCTCGCCGGCGACATGGACGAGCTGAACGCGGATGCCGTCCCATTTCCACTCGGCGGCGTAATCGGTGAGATCGACCCGTCCGTCCTCAAGCGGATGCGCAAGCATGAACGGGCGGAACACCGGCGTGTCGGCGGCGGTCGGCTGCTCACCCTCGCCGACGGCCCAGGCGAACAATCCGGCATAAGGCGGGTCGATGCCGTGCCAAAGCTCCTCGATCGCGTCGATCTCCAGGTCGAATGCCTGCGCCAGCGCGGTTTTGGCGAGTCGGCCCGAAACGCCGATGCGGAGCGCCCCCATCGCCATCTTCAGCAGGGCGAACCGTTCGTTGGCGTTCAGTCGGTCGAGCATCGCCGCGAGCGCACCGGGCGCGTCGGCGCGCGACAACGCGCCGAGTCGTTCCACTACTTCGGACAGAGACAGCGGCCCTGTATCGCGCGGCGGCACGATTGGATCGGGCCAGAGCAACGATACCGTCTCCGCCGTATCGCCAACATAGTCGCGGCTCATCGCGAACAGCACCGGATCGACGCGTTCCTCCACAAGCGCGCGGATCAGCGCGGGCTTGATCGCGGGCAGGTCGAGATCGCCGGTCAGCACCGCCATCGCCCAGCCGCGATCGGGATCAGGCGTGGCACGCAGATAATCGACGATCAGCTTGAGCTTCGCATTGCGTGAGCGCGTGTAGATGAGCGAATCGAGGAGCTGCGCAAAGGCTTGCATGACAGATCAACCCTGCGCCCGTGCTGCCGGTTCCGCCAGCGCCTTGCATCTGGTAGCGCGTCCGCCATGCGTCGCCTGCTCCTGATCCTTCCGATGCTCGTAATCGCAGGCCTCGCGGTGGCGGCCTATGCCTTTGCCGAGGCGCGTCGCGATCCGGTCGTGCGGCGCGCGACGGTCGCATTGCCGTTGTGGCCGGCGGGGGCACGGCCGATCCGCGTAGCGTTGCTGAGCGACATCCACATCGGTTCGGCGGCAAGCGACGCGGCGCGGCTGCGGCGGATCGTCGCACAGGTCGATGCGCTGCGGCCCGATCTGGTGCTGATCGCCGGCGACTTCATCTTCGGCGAACGCTCGGACGGCGCGGCGCTGCACGGCGCGACGATGATCGCACCGCTCCGCGCGCTGCATGCGCCGCTCGGCGTAGTCGCGGTGGCGGGCAATCACGATTACCATACCGGCATCGGCGTGGTGCGGCAGCAGCTGGCAGCGGCGGGCGTCCGATTGCTGCGCAACCAGGCCGCGCAGATCGGGCCACTCTCGATCGGCGGCATCGACGATTCGGTGACCGGCCACGCAAAGGTGGTGTCGACGACCAACAAGGCGCGCAAGACGCCGGGCGCACGCATCCTGTTGACGCATTCGCCCGACGTCGCCCACTTTCTCACGCCGGACATGACCCTGCTCCTCGCCGGGCATACGCATTGCGGACAGATCGTGCTGCCGGTGATCGGCCCGGTCGCCGAAGTCGCTGCGGCACGCTATCGCTGCGGGCTGGTGCGCGAAGCCACGCGCACCGTGATCGTCACCGCCGGGATCGGGACCAGCGGCGTGCCGTTTCGCCTCGGCGCGCCGCCCGACCTGTGGCTACTCACGCTCGGGCCGAAAGCGGCGCGGTAACCGCCGGGCGGCACCGCGCCTTTCCGGATCAGCCGTTGCGGCTGGCTTCGAACAGGAACCAGGCACGTTCCTCGGCAAGGTCGGTCCACTCGTCGAGGATGCCGCTGGTGGCGTTGTCCTTCGCCTCGTCGACGATGTCCTTCGCCTCGCGGAGCTTCTCGACAAGCTTGAGGTTGTCTTCGCGCAGTTCGATCAGCATCCGCGCAGCGGGCACGAACTCCTCATTATTGTCCTCGATCGACTGGTGACGCGAGATGTCGCCGATCGAGCGCAGTGTGGTGTTGCCGGTCTTGCGCACCCGCTCGGCGATCGCATCGGTGGTGCCGAGGATCTGAGCCGCCTGATCGTCGAGCATCAGGTGATAGTCGCGAAAATGTGGGCCAGACACGTGCCAGTGAAAGTTCTTGGTCTTGAGATACAGCGCGAATGAATCGGCGAGAATGGCGTTCAGCGCTTCCGCCACGGTCTTGGCGGCGTTGGACTGAATGTCGGTGGGGGTTTTCAGCGCTTCGTCGGTCACGGACGGCTCCTGGAGAGTTGGTTCGTTGCGACAACGATCCGATGTCCAAATTGCTCCCACCGATCCGCTGTCTTGTCGCGATCACCGTGATCGAACTCTTAAATCAATCGCAACGCCGATAGGCCGGAGACCACGCCGACCGCGCACAGCAGCAGCCCGCTGCCGATCCGGACCGCACGAATCGGCAGCCTCGCACGCACATCCTCCCCCGCCAGCACCGCTGCAACGTTGACCAACCCTGCGCCGAGCGTGGCGCCAACCGCCGCCAACACCGGTGCATCGCTGCGCGCGGCAAATGCCAGCGTGGCGAACTGCGTGCGATCACCGAACGCGAGGATCGCGATGCCGAGCAGACTCGTCGCAAACGCCCCGAGCCGCCATTTCGCGAGTCGTTCGGGCGGTTTTAGCCGCCCGAACGCTCCGGCCCCGGCCGAGATCAGCGCCAATGCGAGCAGCAGCGCGCGGGCGTTTGGGGTGAGTTGCGCGGCCACGATGCCGCCGCCGTAGCCGGCAATGCCGTTACCGATCGCCAGCGCGATCAGCGCCGCGACACTCACCGTGCCACGCCTTGCGAAGCGATCGCCGAGGATCGCCGCGAGCCACGGTGTACGGTCGCCCGCTTCGATCAGGATCGCCGCGACGAACGCTGCCATCAGCGCGTCCATCAGCCGGCTCTTACAAGGGTGGGGATCATCGTCGCCATGCGGCATCGCTGCATCAGTCATGGTATCGGCGGCGTTAACGCCGCCCCCGCACTTGACATTCCGCCGGGCCTGCGTCATCGGGCTGCGCCTGAGGGGCGGCCCACATGCGGCCGCCTTTATCGTTTTACCGTATTTGCAGGATTAGGGCTCATGGCCAAGCCGACCACCGTCAAGATCAAGCTCATCAGCTCGGCTGACACCGGCTTCTTCTACGTAACCAAGAAGAACCCGCGCACGAAGACCGAGAAGCTGAGCTTCAAGAAGTATGATCCCGTCGTGCGCAAGCACGTCGAGTTCAAGGAAGCCAAGATCAAATGATCCGACCGGCAGCGTAGCTGCCGTTGGCGCGTCCCCGCGCAGGCGGGTCCACAGCCGCGAGGGTTACCTCGCGGCTTTTGGTGTTCAGGGCGCGATGAGCCTGTTGACCGCCTCGACGAATCGCATCAGCGATATCGGCTTGGACACATAGGCGTCTGCACCGGCGCTGCGAATCCGCTCCTCGTCCTCGCGCCCGCCATAAGCGGTGACCGCCATGATCGGGATCGCCCACAACATCGGATCGGCCTTTAACTGCGTGATGAGTTCCAGCCCGCTGACGTGCGGCAGCTGGATGTCGGTGATGATGAGGTCAGGCGCGAAAGCCTGCGCGCGCGCCACCACGTCGCGCCCGTCGCGCAGGCCCTCGGTCACGAAATCGTGGGCGCGCAGCAGATCGCAGAAAAGTTTCAGGTTGAGTTCGTTGTCCTCGACAACGAGCACCCTTTTTGCCACGTCCAGCCCACCTTGAAACCCGATTGAAAGCGCTGGTTACTGAATGCGCGCGCCCGACACAAACCCCGACGCAACCCAATTGGCGCTGCAAGCGCTGGTATGGACGCTCGCCGAGCCTGATCGTGCGCAGCGGCTGCTCGATACGACCGGCCTGATGCCCGACGATCTGCGCGCCCGCGCCGGCGAGCCTGCCGTGCTCTCCGCGGTGCTCGGCTTCCTGGAGGCGCACGAACCCGATCTGATCGCCTGTGCCGACGAACTGGGCGTCAAGCCCGAGGCGATCGTCGCCGCGCATGCTGCGCTTGACGGCGGCTGGGACGCGGCATGAGTCGTCCGCTGCTCATTACCGATTGTGACGAGGTGCTGCTCCACATGGTGCGCCATTTCGGCGTGTGGCTGCGCGAATCGCACGACATCGACTTCGACGTGCGCGGGCCGGACATGTTCAACAGCATGAAGCGCGCGAATGGCGAGCGCCCCAGCACCGAGGAGATGTGGGGTTATCTCGGCGGGTTCTTTCCGAACGAGATGGAGCGTCAGACGTTGGTGCCGCACGCGCGGGAGGCGCTCGCCGCGCTGAGCGAGATCGCCGACATCGTTGTCCTCACCAACTTGCAGGATCACGTTCGTGACGCGCGGATTGAACAGCTCGATCGTTTCGGCATCTGCCACCGCGTCGTCACCAACCAAGGCGGCAAGGGCGATCCGGTCGGGCGGCTGGTCGCCGAATATGGCGCGAGCGTCGCGGTGTTCGTCGACGATCTCGCCGTGCATCACGAATCGGTCGCGACACACGCGCCCTACGTCCACCGGCTGCACATGATCTCCGAACCCGATCTCGCGCCCAACGTGCCGCCCGCGCCGCACGCCAACGCCCGCATCGACGACTGGCGGCAGGCGCAGGCGTGGATCGCCGATCGCTTCGCCGCCGGCCTGCCCGCTTCCTGACTGTAAGAGAGACCGACCATGACCGATCGTATCGACCGCAAGCTTGCCGAGCTGAACCTCACCCTGCCCGCCGCCGCCGCGCCGGTCGCAGCCTATGTTCCCACGGTCGAAGCAGGCGGGATGCTGCACGTTTCCGGCCAGCTTCCGTTCGACAACGGCACGCTGATGACCGGCCGGCTTGGCGAGGATCGTGATGCGGCCTATGGCGCGCAGGCGGCGCAGAATTGCGCGCTGATGGTGGTCGCGCAGATCAAGGCGGCCTTGGGCGGCCTGCACCGGGTCGAGCGGATCGTGAAGCTCGGCGTATTCGTCAATTCGGCGGCCGACTTCACCGATCAGCCCAAGGTCGCGAATGGCGCGTCCGAACTGATGGTCGCCTTGTTCGGAGACGCCGGCAAGCACGCCCGCAGCGCGGTCGGCGTGCCGGTCCTGCCGCTCGGCGCCGTGGTAGAGGTCGATGCGATCGTAAAACTCGCCGACTGACCGTACAGGGACGCCCCGGCACGAACCGGGGCGACCCGCTTATTTGGCTTCGGCGAGCAGCACCTGCGCGCTTGGCGTGGTCCAGTCCATGCCGCCGACCATGCGCCACACTTCATGGCCGGTCGAATCGTAGAGGATGCTGGTCGGCAGGCTGGCGTTGAACGCGATGCTCAGCGCCACCTTCGCATCGAGGTATGGTTCGAGGTGGCGGAAGCCGTTCTTGAGGAAGAACGCGCTCACCGCCGCACGATCCTTGTCCTGGCTGATCGCAGCGACACGTATCCCCGCCGCCGCTTTGTCGAGCGTCGGCATCTCCGCGACGCACGGGCCGCACCACGTCGCCCACAGGTTCACCAGCACCGGCTTGCCCTTGAACGATGCGATCGTGGTGGGTTTGTCGTACGCATCGACGAAACCGACACCGGGCGCGGCCTCGCCCTTGTGGCTGCGGTCGATTGTGCCGATCGTGTCGACCGGCACCTTGTCACCCTCCTTCGGCGCGGACGTCGTATTGTCCCCAGCCGCAGGTTGCGCGGCGGCGGGCAGCGATGCAGGCGTCGCCGACGGATCGGCCCGCGGGACGGCTTGCCCCCGGGTTGAGTCTTGCTTATCGCCGCAACCGGCCAAGCCTAGCAGCGCCACGGCAGGGAGCAGCACGATCGTCGAGCGTAAGGACATGAAAGACGCATCCAATGCGATGTGGGGTGGCCGTTTCGCGGAAGGGCCCGCAGCGGTCATGCGCGAGATAAATGCCTCGATCCCGTTCGACAAGCGCTTGTGGCGGCAGGATCTCGCCGGATCTAAGGCGCATGTCGCCATGCTGGGCAAAACCGGCATCGTCGCAGCCGAGGATGCCGCCGCGATCGCCGCCGGCCTCGACACCGTCGCCGCGCATTACGAGGCGAACGGCGTCGCCGAGGACATGGTGCTCGAAGACATCCACATGCAGAGCGAGGCACGGCTCGCCGAGGCGATCGGACCCGTAGCGGGCCGTCTGCACACCGCGCGCTCGCGCAACGATCAGGTCGCGACAGACTTCCGGCTGTGGGTGCGTGACGCGATCGACCAGGTCGATGCCGCGCTGAAGGGCTTCCAACTGGCGCTGCTCACCCGCGCCGAGCAACATGCCGACAGCGTCATGCCCGGCTTCACCCATTTGCAGAGCGCGCAGCCGGTGACGCTCGGCCATCACCTGATGGCCTATTTCGAGATGACCGCGCGCGACCGCAGCCGCTTCGCCGATGCACGCGCGCGCGGCAACCGCAGCCCGCTCGGCTCGGCGGCGCTGGCCGGCACCGGCTTCCCGATTGATCGTGAGATGACCGCCGCCGCGCTCGGTTTCGACGGCCCGACGCGCAACTCGCTCGACGCGGTGTCCGACCGCGACTTCGCGATCGAATATCTCACCGCCGCCGCGCAAGTTTCACTGCATCTGTCGCGGTTGGCCGAGGAGTTCATCCTGTGGGCGTCGCAGCCGTTCGGCTTCGTGTCACTGTCGGATCAATGGTCTACGGGTTCGTCGATCATGCCGCAGAAGCGCAACCCCGATGCCGCCGAACTGGTGCGCGGGCACAGCGGGCGGATCATCGGCTGTCTCACCGCGCTGATGGTGACGATGAAGGGCCTGCCGCTGGCCTATTCGAAGGACATGCAGGACGATAAGCCGCCAGTGTTCGAGGCGCATGATCTGCTCGGCCTGTCGATCGCGGCGATGACCGGCATGGTCGAAAGCGCGACCTTCCGCACGCCCCGGATGCGCGCCGCCGCCGAGGCCGGCTTCTCGACCGCGACCGACCTTGCCGACTGGCTGGTGCGCGAAGGTGGCATCCCGTTCCGCGAGGCGCACCACATCACCGGCCGCGCGGTGAAGCTTGCCGAGGAACGCGGCATTGCGCTCGACGCGCTGCCACTCGGCGACCTCAAGGCGATCGACCCGCGCATCGACGATCGCGTGTTCGGCGTGCTGTCGGTGGACGCATCGGTGGCCAGCCGCACCAGCTTCGGCGGCACCGCGCCCGCTCGTGTGCGCGCCGCGATCGCGAAGGCCCGAGAAGACCTCGAGCGGGAGGAACCGGCATGAAGCGGCTGATCGTCACGGCAGCTTTGTTGACGCTCGGCGGCTGCGGTGCCGCCAACGAACTGCGCCCCACCAGCACGCAGAAGCAGCTCGCCACCCCGTACGGCGCGCGCGCGACGCCGACCGCGACTCAACTGCTCACCCCGTCGAGCCAGGACCGGCCGGAGCGCAGCGACGAACTGCTCAAGAAATCGGATACCCGCCGCGGCGACGAGTTCGACCTTCCACCCCATAACTGAACGGCTGACGATGAATCATTTTGCGCTGGTCGATGGCGCCCTGCACTGTGAAGGCGTGTCGCTGGAGCGGATCGCGGCAGAGGTCGGCACCCCCGTCTATGTCTATTCGGCCGCGACGTTCACGGGCCATGCCGAGGTGTTCCGCGATGGCCTGGCGGGCGTGAAGCGCAAGCACCTTGCCTATGCGATCAAGGCCAACCCCAACCTCGCGGTGCTGCGGCTGCTCGCCAACGCGGGCTACGGCGCGGACGTGGTGTCGGGCGGCGAACTCGCGCGCGCTATCGCAGGCGGCATCCCGGCTTCGGAAATCGTGTTTTCGGGCGTCGGCAAGACGGTGGCCGAGCTGACCCGGGCGCTCGACGTCGGGCTTGGCCAGTTCAACCTCGAGCTTGAGGAAGAAGGCGTCGTCCTGGCGGGGATCGCCGCGGCGGGCGGCACGGTTGCGCAGGCGGTGCTGCGCGTGAATCCTGACGTGGACGCCGGCACCCACGCCAAGATTTCCACCGGCAAGGCCGAGAACAAGTTCGGCGTGCCGATCAGCGAGGCGCGCGCGATCTTCGATCGGCTGGCGAGCCTGCCCGGCCTCAACCTGCGCGGCGTGGCGATTCATATCGGCAGCCAATTGTCCGATCTCGCCCCGCTCGAGGCGGCGTACCGGCGTATTGGCGCGCTGGTGCAGGAACTGCGCGCCGCCGGCCACCCGATCAGCCATGTCGATCTCGGCGGCGGACTCGGCGTGCCGTACAAGGCTGGCGACATTTTCCCCAGCCCGGCCGATTATGGGGCGATGGTGGCGCGCGTCACCGATGGCTGGGACGCGACGTTGATGTTCGAGCCCGGCCGGGTGATCGCCGGCAATTCCGGCGTGCTGCTCACCAAGGTGATCTGGGTGAAGCCGGGCGTCACCAACCCCTACGTGATCGTCGACGCCGCAATGAACGATCTTGCCCGCCCGGCGATGTACGACGCGTGGCACGATTTCGAGGCAGTCCGCCCGACCGGAGACCGCATGACCGCCAACATTGCCGGGCCGGTGTGCGAAAGCGGCGACACCTTCGCGATGGGCCGCGACATCGACGCGGTGAAATCGGGCGATCTCGCGATCTTCCGCACCGCCGGCGCGTATGGTGCGACGATGGCGAGCACGTACAACAGCCGTGCCTTGGTGCCCGAGGTGCTGGTAAGCGGCGACCGCTACGCGGTGGTGGCGGATCGCATCCAGCCCGAGACGATCCTCGCCGCCGAGCGCCTGCCGGAGTGGCTCACCGCGTGACGCTCGCCAGCCTGCCCGTCTTCGTCGCCGCCAAGGGCCGCGCGGTGATGCTGGTAGGCGACGGCGAACCGGCGGCGGCGAAGCGACGCCTGCTCGAACGTGCCGGCGCGGTGGTGGTCGGCGAAGACACGGCGGCAGCGCTGGCGATCGTCGCAATCGAAGACGATGCGGCGGCGGAGGCGACGGTCGCCCGCCTCAAGGCACGCGGCATCCTCGTCAACGCAGTCGATCGTCCCGCATTGTGCGACTTCACGCTCCCCGCGATCGTCGATCGTTCGCCGGTGATCGTCGCGATCGGCACCGGCGGCGTGTCGGCCGGGCTGGCGGCGGCGCTGCGCCAGCGTCTGGAAGCGCTGCTGCCGCCGACGCTCGGCCGGCTTGCCGAGGCGCTTTACACTGCCCGCGCCGCGATCCGCACGCGCTTTCCCGACGCCGGGGCGCGGCGCATGGCGCTGGGCGCGGCGTTCGGCGAGGGCGGCGCGCTCGATCCGTTGGCGGCATCAGTGGGGGTCGGCGGTTGGCTCGCGCAGGCCGGAGAGGCGCCCGGCGGTATCGTCCGGATCACGGTGCGCTCCGCCGATCCCGATGATCTGACGCTGCGCGAGGCCCGCTGGCTCGCGCAGGCCGAGCGCGTGGTGGCGAGCGACGCCGTACCCGAGGCGATCCTCGTCCGCGCCCGCGCCGATGCGATGCGGTTGCGCGTGCTGCCCGACGTGCCCGGCCCCGGCCTCACCGTCGTGATCGCCGCTGCCGACGGCTGACCGCCCGAGGGCGCTCGCCGACAAGGCAGCTACCCCTTACGCACCGTGCGCCACGCTTCGGCGATCTCCTCCAGCGTATCCGCCACCTCGCGGAACGGTGCGGGATCGAGACCGATGCTCGCGTCGATGATGGTCTTGCGCGCGCCGGCATAGACGCGCGCCAGCGTCTTCGCGACATCGCCGCCCGCGTCGAAGTCCAGTCCCGCCTCTAGCGCGAACAGGATGGCGGTGGCGCGCGTCACCTTCTGGCTGCGCATCACGAGATTGCGCGCCTCGACCGCCCACGCGACGCTGCGCAGCGCGCGCACCAGTTCCTCGTAGAGCAATTGCACCAGCGCCGGGCCATCGGCGCCGCCGGCGCGGCCGACGACGTCGATCTGGCGGTACATCGC
>Ga0265780_10005456_pt1 | contig 16119 bp, 12 predicted proteins | sample P1T30metagenome_FD_192432 | JGI IMG/M metagenome (GOLD analysis project Ga0265780, IMG submission 192432) | Plant litter microbial communities from East Loma Ridge, Irvine, California - P1 T30 | ecosystem: Environmental > Terrestrial > Plant litter > Unclassified | place: USA: California... | reverse complement strand
AGACGGCGCTTTAGTCCTTCAACCCAGTGTATCAGGCTCATACTGGTACTCGCTGCAAAACTGCGCCGACGTCTCCACTTCCCAATACCTCGTTCTCAACGTCACGGCGAGTGCAGGCGCGAGCTTCAACGTGCAGTTGCAGAGCGGCGGCTTTGGCTGCGATGGCCAGACTGCGATACAGCGTCTTAGTGTTGCGACGGCGGCGTATGGCAGTATGAATGGGAGTCCGGTTGTGCTGAGGATCCCGCTGAGCGATTACACGAAGATGAATAATGGCGCTTTCTCGTTGAGCAAGATTGATGCTGTTGCGTTGGAGGGGTTTAGTGCGGAGACGTCGAGGTATTTGATTCATTGCGCGTATTTTAGTAGTGAGGGTGCTAATGGGACGGTGGTGGGGAATGGTACTGCGACGTAGATGTAGTTGTTGATAGATCTTAATCGTATTGTTTACTTCATCGCGTCGTTGTATTGCTGGTGGTTGGCGAATTTGCACTCTCAAGCAACGTGATGTTCCCAGGTCTCACCTGACAATTAGGCTGCCGTCTTTAGCAGAGATACCTTTGTCTTTGCTCACATGTCAAGTAGATGATGAAGCTGCATGCGCTTCGCGACAGCCTCGAGACGATTTGTCTTTCAAAAAAAAAAAAAGTGACGTCGCCGTTTGGCAACGCTCTCATCACGCCACCCACTGTATTCCAACGACGGTTGGGTCGCTCGATTAGAGACTATGGCGGTCTTTCCCTGGGTGATGGGCAAAAAGAAGATTCTGGCTTATTGGCAAAGAACATAACACACGTTCTTGACGAAGCATTAAATTGCAAATACATGGTCCATTTCTGTCGACCTGTCCTATCATTCCGCCAGTGCAATTTGTGTTTATGGCGACATGGTCGCGTGTGCTGGCTTACAACGTATAGGATGTTTGACATCCAGGGAGCTCAAGTGCCGTAAAACCAAGTGAGACCAATTTACTGGAAAGAACTGGATAGAAGGATGTATCGATTTGTCGTAATGTCAACCTCAGCTAAACGGACGTAGGCTCAAGATTCGTGGCGTATGGCCACAATCGCAAGGTGCCGATGCTACTTGGCACGAAGTTTACGTCTCAACCGATTCACCCTTACATGCTTCCTATTCTCTCCGAAAACAAAAGAGTGCGCCTTTGACTCGGGCTATTCCCTCCGCCCATCTCCACATTAATTGGAGTGTTGGTCAAGATTCGAGGTAACCGTGGCTTCCTTCTAAACAACCCACTTAACCACGTCGAAATCTTGCGCAATTCTGCTCGAGTTGGCGGCCGGGCGATCAAGAAGACGACGGCAGTAACGGGGATTGCGACGGCAAAATATACCCAGAAGTGTTCGCTTCCTGGTACGTTCTCAGAATTCATGCTGAACAAGCTCGAAACGAAGCTTAGCGGGACGAAGACCAGGGCAAGAATAGTCAAGCGACTGATGTTTGCGGTTTCAGCAAAGGACTGTCGCGCGTCGATTATTTGGACCAAAGAAGTTACTACTGGCAACATGTTCTCTAGTCTGCGTCCGGCGTTCTCCATATCATCGCTGATAGCTTTATAGTCCTCAAGAACATCGGCGACTGAAGCAGCGTGGTCCAATGTTGACGATGCGTGTGGGCTGAGGTGGCGAATGACGACTTGGACCTTTTTCAGCGACATCATGGTCCGTCTACGCCACCCTTGAAGCTCCCGAATGTCCATGTTGAATTTGTTGAGGTCTAGCTGGCTACTCTCATACTCGTACAGCTTGATGCAACGCTGCATCACTGCAATGTATTTCACCCATTCGGCTGCAACAATCCGCAGAGGATAGTACGCAAGACTTTGAATTGAGGGATCAGCTGCCTCGAAACAAACGGGTAGTTCGGTTTTCCAGTAATGGACCAAATCATCCATCATACTGAGCCGGGTATTGTTCTTCTGCTGATCCAAGGCTTCTGAGAATTTCGGAAGCTCCATGAAGTTCTCATAAGTACCCAAATAAGGTTGCAGACTCAGGTGGACCTTGTGCTCAGTTTCGCCTTTGTATCCCTCTCGAAAGTACGTATTGCCAAGCGGCGGGTCGACCAAAATTAAGCCTTGGCATGTTAGCTGTGGTGACAGAGAGACCAGGTTAGATAACTCACCTAACCAATGACCCGAGCTTTGGCGAACTTTGATGATTGATACACGATGTTGCACGAGTCCAATATTTGTGGCACGAAGGAACACCAGCTTACGGTCGATCCCCGTATCCAGGGAGAATCTGTTTCCAGACGTATATGGGACGTCAGAGGACACTGGTTGGTGGTATGAGACATTGAGGTAGTCTCTGCCGCGGAGGCGAGATGGTAAGGTGGCGTCGTCGGGTGTTTGGTGGCGCATGCCTGTCCTGTGTACAGTGTGCAGATGCGTTGCAAGGAATAGCGGATCGAGATCAAGCTCCGAACCCAGTAACTGAATTATCTCAGCTGTCAAGTCTTCGATTATCAAAAGTCGTCCATGAACTTGGCCATCAGCTCCCGAAGGTTCCTTCCTCATACTGGATGACGTTTCGAATCGAACCTCATTGATCAGTTGATCCAGATCGTAAATTGCGCGAGATTCGGGGAGAGATGTGCCATGTCGGAAATCTAGAGCAGTAATTGGACATCCGTGGCTACGTGCGTTTGGGTTTACCAAGAACGAGTGAAGGGTTCTTAGTGAAGGATTCCTTGAGCATAGTCCTTGGATGTACTGTGAATATTCGTGCAGTCCGCTGTACGAACTCTCGCCAGTCTTGCGATAACCTGGTAATATAGCGTGTATTGAATTTGGATACATGGTATGTATTGCGCACCCGCAAAACAAATGCTGTAGCAGCGGTAATAGAAATGCGGCTCGAGTGCGCGGGGTCGGTGTTTTGCGATGGCATCAGGCTGAAGAAAGCCGAAAGTGAAGGACGTATTACGCTTGGCGGCGCGTGGCTAGCTGTACGACCCCCTGACTTACAACGTGTCTTTGTGCTGCGGCTTACTGACCGGTCATACGCAGACAGCAAGACGCCTGCTACGTCGAGGGTGCCGACGCAGAAAGAAGGCAAAAGAAAGGGCAAAAGGAGGGCAAGACGACGGCGTTCATTCGGCCGCAAATAGCCAAGTCTATAACTGTGGCTGCAAGGCTGCGTGTACTAAGCCTGCAAACTGCGCGATGGGCCGCGCAGGTGGGGCAGCACCCACAACCAGGCTGGGCGCCTGAATCTCAGCCTTGGTCATGAAGATTGACTTCTATCAAGCCATGAGGCTGATGAACGTTATAAAAATATCTAAAGATGCATATAAAGTCCTCATGAACCGCGCTCAGGTGCTCAAGTGCTATTTGTTCTGTTTTGGTCTATTCCCAGGCTATCAGCTTTTGTCGCGAACTCAGCCCTCACAAATGATTGTTTCGATATTATCCAGCCAGTAACTGTGATCAAACTTCCCACACCTCTGTGTTCTAGTATGTTCAGTTTCTACTAGCAGTCTAATACGCTTCAATTTTAGTGCATATGCTATACTAATGCTCTGTAGTTATTTCAAGCCCTGAAAGACCACAATCTTCGGCTGATCCTTCTCAACCATGAACAATTCATCCGGTAACCAGAGATTTGGTCTACCCGAGCGAGCCTCGGGCTCTTCCCAAGGCTCCGAACCCTTCCAGTCTGTTCAACATACAAATAGCTGGGAAGATTCGTCGCCCGTCATCGACCAATTTGTTGCAGGATATTTTAAGGAACGCGAACACTGGAAGGCTTGCGCTGACAGAGCAAGAGAACTGATTGAGGAGAAACTGGTGAACACCAAAGACGTGAATAAGGAGGTAGTGTTCGCGAAGGTGACTTCACGAGCGAAAGAAGTCAGAAGCGTGCTGGATAAGCTCAAATTGCGCAACTGGCAGCGACAAGAAGAAGATGGCAAGAGGCCTTATCTGAGTGTAGAAGAGATATACGACGATCTAGTGGATCTGGCTGGTGTGAGAGTGGTACTTTACACCCCGAATCAGGCTCAGCGAAAGAAGGTGAGGGAAATTCTCTCAGAGATTTGGGGCTCCAGCATCGATGAGAAACAGCATGATGATTCCCGACCTGTGAAGAAGAAGGATGGAGGCCGCAACACCTACGTTCAACGGCACCTTGGTTATCAAGCAGATCACTATCGGACTCACATGCCAGAGAAATACACCACACGGGACGGATACCAGCATAGTAAGGGCGACCGCGTCGAGATTCAAGTTGTTTCAGCTCTTGGACATGCGTGGGCTGAAGCCGGCCATGATGTCCTGTACAAAACACACGCATATGGTCGTCCCTCTGTCATGGAGCAGCGAATTCTCGATGCTCTCAACGGCTTGATCGTGTCAGGCGACCTTCTCCTCGAACAGTTTCGCGAGTCGGTGACGAAGAGAACCGTTGAACCGTGGAAATATTTCGACCAGTTCGAGAACTTTTTGCGGGACTCTGACCTTCTCGAGCGAAACGACACCGACAACAATACGTTCAGTACATGGAAACACTTTTCCACCGATGCGGCTAGGATCCTGTTCTGCTTTTTGAGAAAAGTCGATAAGAACTATGGCTTGGCCGTGCGTGACGAGCTCAAGGATCTTCAATATCCACTAGCTCCTGAGCCGACACTCCAAGCGAGACGGCGAAAGTTTAGGCCCACCATCCCCATCCAGCCCCATCTCTTGACGACGTTCTGCATTATCGACCACCTCCTTCCTCAACGCCAGCGGGCTGAGTATGATAATGCACGGCAGTGTCGCATCATGATGGATGCATTCATACTACTCCAGACCTTTGCGGGCGGCCCGGAAGCAGCAAGGGCACATCTCAACGATGCGAAGGTCGGGAGAACAGACGATGAAACGATTGGGCTGAACGTGGTACTGACAGATTACCAACGCGACCGTTGTCTTGCTGGCGAAGATGTATCGTTTCTTGAACTGAAGCTGCAATCAGCCTGGGCATGGTTCGAGAAGCAGGCGGCCAATCCGAGGTCAATATGCGGTCTGTTCTTCCGACTGGCTGAAATGGATGTTCCAGCTCAAGATTTAGACGACGCCGGAAGGGTGAACCTATTGAAGATTGGTGATTTACTTCGTGTGCGTTAGGGGGGCGTGGTGGCATAATTGTAGATCAATTTGCCGATCTTGTAGTGAGCTTGGGACAGGAACGTTTCCGGCTCATCTCATTCCGTTCAATAGCCCTTGAGACTGGATACAACAATACGCTGGCTTAGTAAATTTACGCCGCAATGACTTGATGATATGTCACGCGACCCTCATTTCCTCACCGGTTTCTGTTTGTGATATTGAGAACTGTGATACACCCGCAACCTTTTTGACAAATTACCTCAAAAAGCGCAAATTTCTTCCATGCAGATTTGCGCGGGAATTAATCTGGTGCACTAGTTATAACTTGCCTTATGAGAAGGGCACCGACCGACGCGCATCTTTCAATATGTCTCGATATTCTATAGTCGTGTATAAGTGCGCGTGTGTATTCGGTGGCAACGAGTGCAGGTACGCCGGCCCTGTGCGCCTCCATGTATCGCTAGGTCAGCTATGCCAAGCCACAATCGAAGCCTTCGGGCGAAACAAGGTTGGAATTCGATTTGTGTCAGAAGTTGCCCTTTGAATGCAGCTTTCACCACAGTGCATAACTTGCCTACGATACGGCTACACGCATGCCCAGGTGGAACGTGACGCCATGTCTAAGGGTCCGGGACCATCAAGGCAGACAGTAGCTCAGCCGACTTTGTACTCAACATGGTCTAGCGTTTCAGCCGACTTTCAGCCGTATCGGGACTAGCGCTCACTCATAGCGTCACCAATCAGAACATGCCCCCAGATGCCTCATAGTTGAAGATGCTCGCTCAATCTAGATATGTCGCAGGCTCGTCAACATGCTGCGAAGCAAAGGGGTCAAAACAACACCATGAAGCCTCATTTACGCTGTTCTTCAGACGTGATCTATCAACATCATTCGTAAGTCATGTCTATCGTAACTCATTATTCCACATGCCTCAGCCAACGCCAACAAATTACCAGGCATACCGTACATCAAGACACCTTGAACACCATGCTCAAAGCAACCATCGATACGCGAAGTAAAGAAACGCTCCAACCATACCGATAGCAGCAGCAACCAAACCAAGCTGCCTCTCGAACACCACCACTACATACGGACCGCGTTGCCCATCCCTCGGCCGACAGAAGACCTTCAAGAGACCCACTCTGCCTGAAAGACGGAGATCTAAGCCAGGACAATCGCCAGCCTCCAAACCTCCAACATACATACTATCCTGTTTGGGTGGTATGAGAGAAGTCTCTCCTGAACTCGGCGTCAGTTGCTTGGTTGCAAGGCGACCAGTCATTCCATCAGCCTCATCGAAGGGCATCCGTGTACGACGCGCCGTACGCAGTTTCTCAGGCTCGTCGCTTCCAGCAGGCTCCATTGAAGCAGGCTCGCTCTTGGCGAGTCCGTGCCTAGCTGGCTCAAGCTGACGAGATCCTTTGTCCTGTGCGCTGCTACTTGGAGACTTGTGTTGCAAGGATTCGCCGTTGACCGTCTCACCAATGGTCCGAAGCTCAATAGAACCACGCTTTCTTTTGCGTTCGGCAGATGGATTGATGACGTTGCTCTGCTGGGTTGCGGTTGCGGAAGGCTGACTTTCGGAACGTGTACCTTCGACGATTGAGCTTTGAGCGGGGCTTTGGGAGTTTCCGCTTTGAACACCATCCTTGGCACTGGACAGTCCTACCGGCCCGCTCTGGATTACAATGTCATCCATCGTCAAAGTTTTCGCGGAGCCGACAACATCAAGTTTGTGTAGACGAGCGTTGCTGTCAGTGGGCTTCTCCAGAGGAATACCCACCATGACACGGCTGGGTTTCATGGCGTCACAAGCGGCATTGGTCCCATCGGCCTCAGTATTGGCTATGTGACGATCTGCAAGATTGGCTTCCGCCAGGTTCCCGAGGGCAACGCCGTTGTTCATGCCTCGGTCCTCGTTGGTTGACATTCCAGCCCCAGAGATCTCGCTGAGGCTAGTCGCAGCGCGGACGATGCTTTCGCTCCCGACAGACACGCCCCGAATAGCAGCGCTCTCGATAAGAGGGTCCACGATGCCTTGGTTCTCGGCGGGCTTGTTTTCGGCAGCGTCGTTCGTATCGACGTCCATGATACGTTCACTCTCGACAGGCTTAGCTGGCTTGCTCTTGACGGTATCGCCTGAGGCTGCGCTCACAACACGGACTTGCCCGTTATGGTTGCCCGTGACGAGCCTGTCTTGGAGAAGATTGATGTTGCATGACGGTTTCGCCTCCTCAGCTTGTCTGATGACGCGCTTGACTTCTTCTAGGTCTTTCCTCCCAGCCATCGCGACGGCTTCATCGTGGAGGGGTTCTCCATCGATGATATCGCTCTCAAGCGCTGGTGTCCATTTTGCGTTCTCACTCGGTCGATCGGTAGGTACGGAGAAATTGACAACCGGGCAGAGCAAGGCGTCCGAAGGCACGGCTATGCCGTTGCTCTGAGTCGTCGCATCCGTTATGTACAACTGACGCACTACAATAATTAGCAGCCGACTGATACTAGGGAAGCGATGTGATTGCCACCACTTACCCCACTTATCGACTGTGCCTGGTCCTCGAAAATATTCGCTCACTTTCTGGAAGAAATCGGCCCAGTACTCAGCGGACCCGTCATGCTCATCTGCGCATTCGAAGGCAGCGGAGCTCCTCAGATGATGAAGAACCTTTGCCAGGAGCTTTAGCTGTTCTTGGCGGCTCCTGTCAAGCCCTGCCAACTTGTGATCGTTTATGCGCATGCTGTAGGCGAGCTCTTTGACGATCTCTTGGCCACCGCCTGTCTTGTAGGCGTCCTCTAGGATCTTCTTGATCTGCGCTTCGAGGTCGTCCGACGGCTCCTCTGGTACGAGTCAGTACAGCGTGTTACGTCGGCATGCGCGCCACAGTCTGCCTCCCCAGTGGAAGCCATCGTCGGTTATTTGACCAGGCGTCAAAGCACGAGCTCAAGTGTCGGTGGCTACTATGGAGAGTGCAAGGGAATGAGAACTTACCCAGTGAGTCGACAGGAACTTCCGAGCAAGGTCCGGGCGTCATCTCGATTCTTGTATAAGACCAGATTCGAGCGACTGGTGAAGGTGATGTGATAGGCTAGACCCTGGGGTAGATTTTCGTCTCAAACTAGAAATTATATGTTATGCAGCGTGCGAGACGTGCGAAGTTCTTCTTTATGGGAAGTGCAAGTGATGATGGCGGAACCTGGGTGTTGTTGCTGCGGGTGTAGCATGAGAGAAGGAGTCGGGGGCGCAGCCGCTGGCTTGTTCTGGCCCACCGAGCCTCGACAATCACGCACGGACCGTCGGGCGACCGACCAACACCTTCCAAGGTTGCGTCATCTCAAAGCGCACACGACGAGTCCAGTTCAATTTCAACCTTCTTGCTACGCTCTACATACATGATTGCGTCATTGAAGCCGTCATTGAAGGATGGCTACGAGCGCGACAGCTTGTAGGAGACCGCGTGGTGTTGTTTCACGGGCATGTCAAGGTGGCAAAAGTTCGTGCCAGCTGACATAATTAGCGACCGTGGTTTTGGTGAGAGTAATCGTACACGAATTCCTGCCACCCCTGGTGTGCACTCAGACCGCAGCAAGTACCGATCAAAATGAATGAACGACTCCAATGTTTCATTAGCTGTCAATACCATAGTTAGCGCGGGTGCAGCGGACCAGGCGGCCACTCCCTCTTGCACGCAATGCCTTGCGGAAGAAAACTGGACAGCAGCAGTGCTCGACAACGCAGAGGCGTTCTCAAGCCACTTCAGAATCATGTCTGTGTGCGAGTAGGCGGCATACGGTACGTTCAGCAGGTAGTCGTAATCCTATTATTGGATCTGTCGAGGCCGCGGCGGCGCTGACTTTGAAGGTTGCTGCAGCCAGCTTCCCTGTTTTTCGGTTTGATGACGTCAATCTAGCCTTAGAACGAGATTCGGAGCTTTTGCCGCAACGATTTCACTTCGATGCCTAATGTTGCTTGCAACGCGCACATGGCAGACATGCATGTAGTGCATCACAAAGTCAATAAGCTCTAGAATTCCGCCGATCAAGGCCCACAGTTTGACTTTAGTTCCCGAACGCGGGTACGCCGCTGTTCCGAGCCCGTGGACCCTAGCGCAGAGAGCTGCCAAGGCTTGCAGAGCTCTACACCGCCACAATCTCCACGTCTTCGGCCCACCACGACTTCACAGAATCGCAATGGAGTCGGATCACCTACAATCATGCTTGGAAGGCGTGTTCCCACCGGAAGAAAGCCTCGTCGATCCGGTTCAGACGTTTGCCGATCCATACCGCCCGAGCAACGCCAGCGTCGCATGGCCTTCCTCCGCCCCCACGAGCGCCTCACGAATGAACTACGAAGTACACAACTCTAAGGTAGAATGCTATCTAGATGCGAGATACGTGGATCTGGCGGCAGGGCTAGATCAGATGGACGAGCTGGGATGGCACCAGTGTGACTACTCGGCACGCTCCTACAATGGATATCATGCACAGAACGGGCAGAGTGCGTTCGATGCTTGCGGTAACGACTCGTTATCAAGCAGAGCGCGTGCAATATGGGAAACACCCGTCTCACTCCTTGGGACCAGCAACTACGATCAGTTCGCGTTTGTCCCGCCACATTACGATACGTCATTCGATCCCGCACTATTCAGCAATCCGTGCTCAGTATCCTCGATGCTATTCGACGATATTCAGAGCTCCTCTAACTCTGTATACCGGCCTGTCCATGATCATAACTTTGGGCCTGAGCCACATACTGAAACGCGACCTTGGTCCCGTCCGGACGATTCTATGCAGCTGCTTGTCAACACAGGCAGCCACTTGTACCATGATCTCGAGGCCGTCTCCAACGCGATACCCGGTCAGCATGATATGGAGCTCGAACCGTGCTGGTCAGAAACTGGGACTGCAACCTTTTCTGACACTACCTCCAATGTACCATATGAACCGGAGAGCAAACCTCCCCAAGACGCGAGTACCATACTGTCGTGTTCTTATGATGGATGTAGTGTTCCATTCAAGAATGTTGCGGATCGTAAGAGACATCTCAACACAATACACAATCAGGCAGGGCAAAGCTACATGTGTGCGCATGCGGGGTGTGTCAGAGCCTTTAAGGTGTGGAACCGTTTAGATAGCTTCAAGAATCATGCCAAGCTCCATAACCCCGGAGACATCGACAGCTTAATCAACAGCTCAGCCGATAGATCTCGAAAGGAACGCAAAGGTCTTCGTGTTGCTGTTACAACGCAAGCGAAGTTTGAGAAAATGCAGATCAAACGAGCTGTCCGCTCGTCTGTTCAGATGACATGATTATTACTAACTGGTCCTATCGTTCGAAGAATACGTTAAAGTTTGTCAAAGCGATGGAGTTTACGAACAAGGCGGTTGCGTAGTAACTCGCGAGCAAGCATCCAAGAAGACTGCGAGATGTCGCTGAGGAGGGGTCAGGGTGAGAGGAAAAGGGAACAGGCGGCAGTCTCCTTTTAGAGCAACAGTCGATGATGGGGTCAGCATGTGCGGCCAGGAAATGTGTTTCTGGATGATGCATAACCGATAAAAATCATATGGGATTGTGGTGGTAGCGGCGGTGGCAGCAGCCTCGCAGCCCCTGACGGATCGCCAGAGAGAGACATGGCTCAATCTTGGATGCTCGCGTGTGAAAGCATAGGCGAAATATTGGTATACAATGCTGACGCAAAGTTGAGTGAGGTTCATTAAGGCCCCATTGCAGAGGGCACGAACTCGTGGAGAATGTGCGTACATTGAGAACACAACAGTGCGTGCACATGAAGCATAGCACGATACGCTTATAATGTCATCTCTATTGACCGTCGTCCAGTAGTTACTCTGCACGTTAATTGCTATCTTATGAGATGTACTCGTTCGTTCTACATCTCTTGGATATTGGAAGCTACGCCTTGCGCCTTACTTGTCGGAGAGCTTGTTTTATGCTGGCCGCAGTCTCATGCAACCTCAAGTAAGGGCAAGCTGAGCAGGGTTGTGCAAGGTTACATCTGTAGGTCAACTGCGAAACCGCATGATGGCGATGAGGCTGTCGGTAGCCGTGCGTACAGCACAGTACAAAGAGGATCTGAGGTGACTGTACGTCCTGCCACTTTCCCGTCCCGCACTCCGCCCGCAAGCCAAAGCAGATGAAGAGGACGCAAAATCCTCTTCTGTGAGTCTGCTAGACCAACCTGCATCGTTCTTGGAGCACTGAGAATCCGACCGTTGACGGCCCCGGGGCTCAAGAGACCCTTCTTCGCTAGTGGCATGCGCTAACACAAGATCATTAGCGTGCCAGCTCCTCGCGATGACGAACGCCAAGGGAACGCGACGCTCTCTCAACTACAACAGCACATGCATCGCAGCACCCGCGACAGGATCTGAGATCTATATCGTCCCTTCCGAAGCTTTCCGCGAGCAACTAGGTGATCTCGAGTCTGACATACAACGACGCAATGTTAGAGGTACCCACCCTAGCTACAGCTACGACGCCCGAGCCCCGAGAGGCGTATCACCCGCGAGGAATATACCGCCAACCCCCAACGTAGCAGCCGAAGACATGTCTGGGTACGCACGAATCCGACAATACATTCCCACAATTACGGTCATCGATGACTTCGAAGGCACACGGCACAACGATCCGCAAGCCACGCGACTTGACGCGTTCTCCCACGGATACCGAACCAGCACAACTGTTCGCACTCGCTGTGAACTCACCGCCTACCCAATGGCTTGTAAGAAGCTGCAGTGACGGATCCGAATGCAAAGACTATCAACTCCGCTGGTTTGTCGGCCATGCAGAGGGCTACGGCTACATTGTACCGGAATCGGGAGGAGGGTCGACGCCCTCAATCGGTTGGCTTGATAACAACCGCGTTGCCGCTCTTCCTACTGCGACCTAGACATTCCGAATAAGCAGTGCGGTGTGGAGCCGTTTGAAGCTGAACGCGGCATCGGACAGCGAAAGGCTGACGAGGCCTGGTTCTTCATCGGATGTAGAGCCACTTCGATCTTCGCGCACTATTCGGAGCGAAACATCTTTGCGAACGCAGTATGAACGCAAGGAGATCTCAACGCTCCTTTAGCAGCAATGGGACGGTTGGTTATAATTACCTCATTAGACGCAGCCATTCCTTCCATATCGGTCGGCTGTTCGACTTTACGCCCTGCGCCTTACTTGTCTTCATGTCAACGGAGGATCAGACGAGGCTGTCATGACTGTCGCAGGGCGTCGTTGACAAGAGCATATTTTCCACCCATACTTAAGTGCTTATTCGGTGCCACATATGTCGCTTAGCCAAAGACCGTTCTAGAATCAGCCCTTGTCGATCTCCCGAGGCATTGTAAGGGCGCTCACGTCGGAACGGGAGCTATACGTATCGACCTAACATCTATAATCAACTCATGTCACACTCTGCATACAGCTCCGCCAGATACCCCACGGGGTCACGTTAGCGCCCGTAATTGGAGCTTGAGGACCTGACGCGGGTCTGCGCATCGACAGTCCCTCGCCGCATCTTCTGTCATCTGGACAAGCACAATTTATCCGGCCATTGTAGCGTCAGTGCATCGCATGTTCAGACTACACATCAGTCGCCGGAAGCCTTACATCGAAGCTACCTGGTCCATCATTAGCTGATGCTTTCAGACTAAAGTTCTTGTAGGATTCACATGCGGCACGCTTGACCGCCTTCACAACACGCAGGGTTCTGGTACCTTTATTATCATGCTCGCCCCATCCCCATCGGTGGCGTACGCTCCTAGCTGCAAGCAATGCAAGCCACGGTCGAAATGAGTCACTGTATACTGAGCTTGGCACGTCTGTAGAAGCTTCGGCTGTTCAAAGCTCACGTGTCTGCTACGTTCCGGCAGCGTCATATCCGTGACCTTTGACCTTAAGTAAAGCTATGCTAGACTGTAGCTAAGTCTCGCTCTCATCACAACACACCCTTTGTCCTCATCATTTCTCGCCCGCCATGTATCGAGGTGGCACGTTTATCCAAGACCCCGAAGTTCTCATCCCTCCCTCCGTCAAGCATGGATCAGAAGAGAAGGCAGTGCTCAATGATGAAGCCGTGCAAGATGGCTCCTCCCAGATCAAGCTTAACCCCGAAGAGCACCCGTTTAACTGGCCCGCCCGAAAGAAATGGACTGCGACGATGGTCATCGTCTTCATGACGGCGAATATCACCTTCTGCTCAAGTATTCACGCCGCGGCAATCCCTGGCGTCACCAAAACATTCGCATGTTCCCCAACCGTCGCAACGTTGGGAGTAACGACATTCCTGGTCGGGTTTGCCTCGGGCCCAATGCTATTCGCACCGCTCTCAGAAGCACTGGGAAGAGAGGTCGTCTTCCGCATTACCATGTTCCTTTTCTTCTGCTTCAACATCGGCTGTGCGCTATCGCCTGACCTTGCCGCTCTTCTGACATTTCGGTTCTTCAGTGGTTTCTTTGGATCACCCGTTGTGACCAACAGCGGCGGATGCCTAGCAGATATCTGGCCTCAAAGCCATCGTTCGGTGCCATTCGCACTCTTCACGACGGGGAGTTCCCTCGGTCCAGTCCTAGGGCCGGTGGCAGGAGGTTTCATCTCCCAGCACCTGGACTGGAGATGGCTCTATTGGGTCGTGACCATCATTGCCGCGATCGTGTACACCGCCATGCTCTTCTTCCTCCCCGAGACATACGCGCCAACCCTTCTCCAACGTAAAATGGCCAAGGCAGGCATCAAGCCCCCACGCCAATCCTTCAAAGAGCAATACTCTACCAACCTGACCCGACCCTGGCTCTTGCTCTTCACAGAGCCCATCCTATTCGTCCTGGGACTCTACTCCGCATTCGTCTGGGGTATACTGTACCTTGACTTCACCGCCTACCCAGTAGTCTTCCTGCAGACGCGCCATTGGAGCGAGGGTATCGCAGGTCTATCCTTTCTGGGTATCGGACTGGGCATGGCGATCGCAACGGCGAGCTCACCCTGGATTAACGACATCCACGGCATATGGGTCAAGAAGCTTGGAGGACCAAAGCCAGAAGCACGACTCCCTCATCTCACCATCACAGCATGGTTCATCCCCATAGCACTCTTCTGGTTTGGATGGACGGCGAATCCACCAACACATTGGATCGTATGCATCCACTCTGGCATACCCTTCGGCATTGGCTTTGTCACGCTCTTCTTGGGAACCAACGCATACCTGACTGACTGCTATGGGCGTTTCTCAGCAAGCGCACTGGCTGCTAATGCGGTCATGCGGTCTTTGTTCACGGCTGGTTTCCCGCTGTTTGCGCGGCAAATGTATGTTAAGATGGGGACACCGTGGGCTAGTAGTACGCTGGGCTTTGTTGCCTTGGTTATGGCGCCTGTGCCGTGGCTGTTCTTTCGGTTCGGTCCGAGGATTAGAGCGAGGTCCAAGTATCACTTGTGGACGGTGGAGTTGGAGGAGGCTGAGAGGGAAAGGGTTTAGTCACTGACGCATTCCGAGCATCTCACAGCTGCACACTTCAAATGTGGTGTCATACGCACTTTGTATCATGTTCTAGTGAAGCTAGTCGTAGCTAATGTAGCGACAGTGTTTTTGCCCAAGGCAATGATCTTGGTCGTCCCCAGACCACTTAACTCCGCTTGGCCGTCTCTTGGAGCCCTCATCCGAGCTCAGTCTTGACAGCTCCAACTACTACCCTCTCATAGAAGTTTCTTTCCTTCCTTGACAAGTTGTTAGCCTTTTTTGCCTGCAACGATAGCAATGTACTCAGCTATTGCTTACTTGGAACGCGACATCGCGCGTCTAGCGACCATTGCTGCCAGGTCTTCCGCCCCGAACTCCACGCGGCTCAGCGACTCCAAGTAGATCAGCATCTCTCTCCTTAACTCCCGATCCGCCACTGTGTCCCCCTGGGCCTACCCTTCCAGGCTCAGCATCTCGGGTAGTTAGAAAGCCGCCTCCACGGAATCGTTCCTTGGGATCAGCATCCCGAGAGGCTAGATCGCGACCTCCACCAAAACGTTTCTGGGGATCAGCGTCTCGGACAGCGAGACGGCAGCCGCCGTCAGGAATGACGCGTTGAGGCTCTGCGTCTCGGATGGCTAGACCACGACTGCCGTGAGGGACACCGCGCTGAGGCTCTGCGACTGGAGCGGCGGCTGCCAAAGTGACAATGATGGTGAGTAGAAGGGCTTGTAGCTGCATGATTGATAGTATAAGTATGGAGTGAAGAGCTGTTGTAGTTGTATTCGGTGGTTGTGTGCTACATGAGATGGAAGATTGCGCTGCTCTTTATACGTACGCTGGTCGACAATTTGATAGAGTACACCGTCGTTTCGTCTGATGTGAGAAACTTGGCTTGCTCGAAAGACTGTTGGTGGTAACTATAATCGATGAGGTGCTTGATGCCGTCGATGGTTGAGTGGTTGCTTTGTCAAGCCGGGCAACGGGCGTACAAGAATGTGACCATCGTCTGGCACCCATCAAGATCTGACTTGCTATGGATTCCATAATGCAACATGAGAGCCCATATTTACCTCCTCATGTACCTTGGTATCATCCTTTGATAGGTTTTTGTGTCAGTCCAAAATTCTTGGCTTTGACCAGAAAGGACTTCAGTCATCATCATATGCATATCAACCACACCTTAGCCCCGTTCGGTATCTGGAGAGAATTCAGGTGTTATGCCGCGGTATTTACATGACCTAAGAGGTTACGACACGCGTGGGGTACGAGCAACTCGCTAAGACAGCACTGGGGTGATCGGGCGAAGTAAGCACTCGTAGACGGACCAGTAGGTATTCCATCAACTGTCAGCCTTTGCGACTTGTGGACTTCTCCAAAATTTCGAAATTTTACTCTCTACCCGCCACCTTCCGCATCGAAGCGGTATCGGACAGCTCGACCATGGTCCAGCGAGTCACGTGCCTGCAGTTGCCTAAGGGTCCAAATATGTGATGTGCAAAACCATTGCCTGATGCAGTTTTCACATCAACGCAACTACCTTGAGACCGACT
>Ga0265780_10005455_pt1 | contig 16122 bp, 25 predicted proteins | sample P1T30metagenome_FD_192432 | JGI IMG/M metagenome (GOLD analysis project Ga0265780, IMG submission 192432) | Plant litter microbial communities from East Loma Ridge, Irvine, California - P1 T30 | ecosystem: Environmental > Terrestrial > Plant litter > Unclassified | place: USA: California... | reverse complement strand
TAAATTATTATGGATTAGTTAACAAGAATATTTTAAAAATCAATTAATTAAAAATGAAAATCTAAGCCATGATTCTAAACTAAATACTATAGAAATATTAAAAAACATTAAAATTGATTCAAGAATACCTAATAGAGAATGGTATAGAATTCAACATCATTATTTTGAAGAAAAAGATATAAAAAACATAGTGAATATGGCGTTTTATGTAGAACTTGAATATGACCTTTCTAATGGAACAGGCAAGCAACAGAAGAAAGTAAAACTATAATTAAAAAAGGGAACTTAAGTTCCCTTTCGTATTAAATCCATTCTTGGCTATTCATGAATTGCTTCAGTCTATAAAATTAGTATTAGCCTTTAATACCATCAACCATTGTACCAATCTTCTGCCCTAATGCAATGTTCTTTAGGTTATCTTTGCCAAGAATATCACAAACAATAATTGGAATGTTTGAATCCTTACACATAGTGAAGGCAGTCATATCCATTACTTCAAGATTCTGGGTAATTGCATCCATATAAGTGATGTGATCGTATTTAACTGCATCTTTATGTTTAGCAGGATCTTTATTGTAAATACCATCAACTTTGGTTGCTTTAATAATGACTTCGCAATCAAGTTCACGTGCTTTAAGTGCAGCAGCCGTATCAGTTGTTGAGAATGGATTACCAGTTCCAGCCGCTAGGATAACTACACGACCACGAGAAAGGTGCTTGAGAGCTTTAAGACGAATAAATGGTTCAGCAACTTCATTTGTTGCAATCGCTGTCATAACACGATTTTCAATACCTTTTGTTTTGAGAACATCTTGAAGATAAAGTGCATTCATCACAGTAGCCAACATACCCATATAGTCAGCAGTTGCAGCATTTACTCCATGACCAGCAATACTCTTTCCTCGCATAATGTTACCACCACCAATAACAATTGCAATTTCTGTTCCATTTTTCTGTAGTTTTGCAATTTCTTCTACAATTTCTGCAACAGCCTCACCATTATAGCCAAATTGAGCAGCACCTTGCAGAGATTCACCACTAAGTTTTAATAAAACTCGTTTATATTTGTGATTCATGTTTATCCTTTCGCTGGAATTAAATTTCTAAGTTTTCATTTTCATTATATAAAAATAAAACAAATTAAGCAATATAAAAACCTAATTTTATTAAAAAATATTGAGTAAATTATTGACTATATAAAATATATTGTTTTTACTATGATAAATAATATGTCAATAAAGAAGTTAAAATGATTAAAAAATTAATATTGATAGGTATATGCACTGGATTATTTAGTGGGCATACTTTAGCGTCAAATAATCACTCAGTATTTCCTAATGCTAAAAATCTTCAAAATGATAATAAATGTATTACTATAACTGATTCATGCTCATTTGATGGGACTCAAATATGCAAAACTGAATATTGTGGCAACCAAATTAAAACTTTATATTTGAAAAATTTTATTAAAGAACACAAATTAAAAGGAAGGAAATTTTCTAGTTTATTTGAATTAGAATCTTATATTAGAAAAAATTTACCACAAGAATTAAAAGGATTAAAAATAAACTTCACTTATAAGGGAGTTTCACGTGATTCGTATAACCCAAATAGATTAAATATACTTTTAGACTCTAAAGACTATATTAGTGATTTAATTATTGGCTAAATATATAATTTTAGTTATATACAAAATAAAAATAAAGCGACCATTAAGGCCGCTTTTATTTTTACGCTTTATTTAAACCTTTGCTAATTACTGCTTTTTGCTTATGAAGAGACAGTAAGATTCTTTGTTTATCATGACTATTTGGAAGAGAATTTGCTAAATTCAACATTTTATCGCAATTTTTATCCAATTCTTCAAGATTTTTATCTACCCTTTGAAAAAGATTTGTGACTTTTTCATTGTTATTAAATAATCCAAACATAGTATTCTCCTTTTAATATCAAATTGGAGCATCATAAAGACACAGCACTTTGTTTCGGCTATAAATAAGCATAGAAGTCATGAAAAAATCTTCAAAACTAATCTTAAGTTGAGGATTTTTAACAATAATATAACCAATTGTTGCAATATCTCTGAAAGTAGCTACTTGCATATTTTTGCTATCAACAAGGTAATTACGACCAAGAATGTTATATTGATTTTTAACTTCATTAATCAAAACTTTAGGAAGCATGATAGCTGATGAATTTTCGTAAACATTACCACCTTCAGCAATATTTAGTCTAGCATTAACTGAATTAGCATTAGGAATGTGTAGTGCTTCCAATCCAAATTTTACCTTAGAACGATTTAGTTCACGGAAAGTTCCATAATCAAATGTTTTTGACGGCATAGATGCTTGGCGAGGCAACTTACTATTAAATGAATAATCAAAATTTTTAGGTTTCTCATTCATTTGATTTAGAACATATGGATTATAGCAAAAATCAAATTTTTGACCGGCATTTACCATGTTTTCATTAGCTTTACCAGCAGCCTCTTGCATCATATTGTAAATATCTTGCCATTCTTGAGTTAATTCAATACCGCTCAGTTGAACTTGATTACTTCCATAAGTTTGCATGAGTCCTTTAGCAACAGCAGCTTTTTTGTCCCCATTATTGTTTTGCTTATTAGCCAAATAATTGCCAATCATGGAACCAAGGTCAACAGCATAAGCAGTACTTGAAGCAACCATTGCAAAAGCAAGGATAAAAGTATTCAGGATTGAACGCATTGTAATTTTTTTCATGATTATCCTTTAATGGATGGTTGCTTAGAATGGAATTATTATATATTAAGTAAATTAAAATGTACAGATAATAATATAAATACTACTCATTATTTTTTAAAAGTTTACTTGGGTAGATTAAATTTAATTTCTTCACCCTGTTCTTTTTTGACTTCCATAATTTTAAGTTCATCTTCATTTTTAAAGAGATACCAATAAGTTTTAAGTGCTAGTATTCCGTGTGGCTGAGTGGTCATATTTGCGATAACAAACGAAATGCGATCCAAGCGATTAACTACAGGAGAAAGTGCCCAAAAAACCAAAAATACAGCCAATGCAACAGCAAGACCGATCAAGATAATATTTTGTTCCATTTGTTACTCCAATTAAGTAGTGATTATAAATTAAGGTCTATTATACGCAGCTAAATTATTTGTGTACAGTATTTTAACCTATTATTTATTTTAATTGACAAGGAGAAAAATAAACATTAAATGGTGTAAGGTTAAAATTTACAATCAAATGAAAAAGATATTTTTATTATCCTTGTTAGCACTTCATATCAATTCTGGTTTTGCACAAACTATCTCAATTGATGTAGGTCATAGTTTAAAAGATCCTGGAGCTACGAGTGCTTATGGAGATAGCGAGTTTTCTTATAATTTGGCAATGTCTCGTGTTATGGCATTTGTAGTTAGACAAGATGGTGCAAATGTTAAGATTATTAATTATGACGGAAGTATTCGTAAATTAGAAGAAAGAAGTGATAAAGCTATTGGTTCAGATTTATTTATTTCTGTTCATCACGACTCTGTACATGAATCAGATTTAACCTATTGGGAATATAATGGAACAAGATTAAGATTTAATGACCAAGTAAAAGGTTTTGGAATCTTTGTTAGTCCTAAAAATCCCTATTTCCAACAGTCATTAAAATGCGCTAAGGCAATAGCTAAAAATCTTGTCCAAACAGGATTCGTTCCTAACTACTATCATAATAGAACACACAAAGGAAAAAAAAGAGAGTTGTTCTTTGATAACTTGCCTGTCTATAGGTATGATAACTTGGTAGTGCTTAAAAAAGCTACTGTTCCTGCAATATTGATTGAAACTGGAGTAATTATTAATAGAAATGAAGCAAAATGGATAGGACAAGAGGAAGTGCAGGTAGCTTTTGCTAAATCCGTTTCTATTGGTATTTCAGAATGCTTAAATAGCAATAAGCAATAAACAAAAAAGCCCAACATAAGTTGAGCTTTCTTTTCACTACAGTCCTCTAAGGGAAACGGCACTTCTACTACGGGCCTCAGGGGCGATTAATTGGTTGCAGACTAAAGGGCCTACATTCCTAAAGAATTAATTTCTTAATTCAATTCATTACCAACCTAAAAATTCACTGCGAATTATTAATGCAGCATTTAGATTTTCAGCTTCAAAATGATGAATTTTTTTAGCATTTTTTGTTTGGCTATCATGAAAATCTTTATCCTCAGACTCATCTCTTGTTCCTAAGAGAGTATAAGTATATTCTTTTTCATTAAACCAAATTTCAAAAATCATCAATTGTCCACTTTTTATTTTTATTAAAAATATAGTGACGACAATTTCGCTCTAATTGCTAATGTGGGACCACTATATTTTTCTTACTTGTTTGGCTCCCCGACCTGGACTCGAACCAGGGACCTGCGGATTAACAGTCCGTCGCTCTACCGACTGAGCTATCAGGGAATAGTCAGGAAATCTGTTAAACTGATTCATTATCAAGTTGAGTAGAAGGAAGTTTAACAATAGCCTGAAATCTTAAAATCTGGTGGGTCGTGACGGGCTTGAACCGCCGACCTGAGCCGTGTAAAGACCCTGCTCTACCAACTGAGCTAACGACCCAAATTCTGTATTTCTTTACTACCTTTGCTGCTTAAGTGTTCCCATTGTAGGGGCATTCCAAATTTTTGTCAACACCTTTTTTAAAATTTTATTAAACTTTTTTTTCTGACACAACTTGTTTAATACTTTGGTCAACTTTTGTGCTAAAAGTAATCTCAAAATCTTTTAGCCATATCTCTTTTAAATAATTCATATATGCATTTAATCTCTCTTTGGCATAAACATCATGCAAAGTTACCACTATTAAACCAAATTTATTTGAATTATTATGGTTTTCAGGATTAGGATTTCCTCTTCTTTGTACATAGGTCTTAAATTCTATAGATTTATCATTGCCTAAAAGATTTTTCCAATATTCTAATAATTCTTGCTCATTACTATTGGCTTCATAATGTTTAATACTAAAAAAAATATTCTTTCCTCCTTATCTTCAATATAATGCCAATAAGGAATTGGTGCAGAACATTCAGTAAATATATTTGAAGAACAATATATTGTTGCTGAATATGTTTTCCAATCTGTTAAGTCTTGAATAAATACAGATTTTCTAAACATTTCATTCATGTTTTTTACATTGGTTACATCCCAATTAGAAATATTTTGATTAAAATATGAAAAATAAAACATACATTTCATACTTTTTACATTTGATATATTCCAATTACAGATATCCCCATTAAAGTAAGAATTAGAAAACATTTCTTCCATATTATTTACTTGTGAAACATTCCATTGGCTAATGTCTCCTCTAAATTTAGATAAATGAAACATATAGCCCATATTTTCAACATTGGATACATTCCATCTAGATATGTTACCATTAAATTTAGATTCTTTAAATAAAGAACTCATATCAACAATATTAGATACATCTATATGGTTTAAATCACACTGTAGTCCATTATTAAATATTTCTGTTTGGATTAATCTTTTTAAATGATCTTTATTTTTTGCAATTATTGTAGTATTCATGTTTTTATTTAAATTTAATTAATTATATTGCATTAAGATATAAAATGAAAGTTAATGTTATTTTTGACACTAGATACTAGCTTGCTATAATAAATAAAAATGGAGTTATAAATGATAGAAAAAATATTAATAGAGGGTGATGAGCAGGATATATCGGATGCTTTTTATGCACTATGTAAAAAGGAATCGCAACAAGAGTATATTAAAGAGTTATTAGGTAATGAAAAATATACCAAAAAATTTACTAGAAATGTTTTGAATTATGGGATTATTGGTGCTTTAGAAGAGAATAATGAAGAATACATCCATATTATTTTTAACTATATTAATGAGAATAATATAGATAATAAACTTTATACAATTATTAATGGTTTGTTGCAAGCAGTAGATGTAGGCTATGAAAAAACTGTTATAAGTATTGTTAAATATATGGATAAGAATCAGCCTGAATCCGATGATAATTTACAGTATTTACAGGTATTATATAATTATGCAACTTCAGTTGGTAAAGATGAATTTGCTGATACATTAGACCAAAATCATTCAATCGTTAAAAAGTCCATCAGTAATGTAATGCCTGAACAAATAAGAATATTTGGGCAATTTCCTGATTGGTTAATGTTAGACAAGGGTAATTTAGGAGTTTGTAAAAGTTTGGGTAATAATAATTCTAGAGACAAAAAAGCAAATTATCTGATTAATCCAATTGTTTTTAATTTAAATACTAGTAACTATAAATTATTGGATTCCCTCTTTGAAAGAGAACATGAAATTCATCCATCTTTAATAATTCATGCAGTTGCTTGTAATATTTATTTAGGTAATACCGATGCAACATCATATTTATTAAGTAATCAAAAATGTAAAGCAATTATTGAAGCTTCTAATGAAATAACAATGTTTTTAAATAATGAAAAAGATTATTTAGATAGTAAGAAAGAATTCAAAAGTAAGTTATTAATGAATGAGTTAACAAAGGAATTAACAGATACTAATTCTACAAGTAAAAGTAAGCCTAAACTTTAATAAAAAATAAAGCCTCATTTTGAGGCTTTTAAATTTTCAGCTTTTTATCTTTAACATTATTTTGTTTAAGTTGTTGGCTTAATTCATTTTTTAATAAGTAATTATCTATAGAATTTACTATTAAACTTCCTTCAAAAATACTCCAATAAGGAGCTATAGCATTAGTATTTTTAAAAGCATCTTTTGATTTTTGTAATTTATATGGCTTCCATTGGGAAACATCTCCACTAAATTGAGCATCACAAAATATATTTTCCATGCTTTCTACATTAGAAACATTCCAATTACTAATATTATTATCAAATTCTGATTCAGCAAAAACAGATTTCATATTTTTTACATTTGATACATCCCATCTTGATATGTCACCATTAAAGGTTGTTCCAAAAAACATAGCCTGCATATTATTTAATTTAGAAACATTCCAATTTGATATGTCTCCAATAAAACTTGATTCCCAAAACATGCCAAACATATTCTCCGCATTACTAACATCCCATTGGGATATATCACCATTAAATTTATGATAAACATCAAAATATAATGGTGGCAAAGCATCAATGCTAGGATTTGCAAATAATTTGCTAAAATCTTTAATTCTAGAAACATCAATATGATTTAAAGAACATTCAAGACCATTCTTATCAATCTCTTTCTTGATTAAAAATTTTAAATGTTCTTTATCTTTTGCAATAATTTTGTTACTTAAAATTTTATTGATTAAATTATGAATATTTTTCATATTTTTATTTTCTTCTCTGAATTAGCATTATTCTTTAATTCTTGATTTAGCGCTTTTCTTAGCCAATAATTATCTATTGCGATATTTCTTTTTTCTTCATCATCAAATTTAGCCCAATAAGGAAGCGATTTAGATAGTGGACAATTTTCAAATATTGTAGAAATATTACGGTCACTTTTTACTTTATATGGTTTCCAATTAGTTAAATCAAAGTTCATTTTAGTTTTAAGGAAAAGGCAATCAAAATTTTCAACATTAGATACATCCCATTTAGAGATGTCATTGTTAAAGGGAGATGATGAAAACATTTGGAACATATTTTCTACTTTAGAAACATTCCAATTTGAAATTTCTCCATTAAATTTAGAATTTTGGAACATACTACCCATTCTTTTTACATTTTCAACATTCCATTTTGATAAATCTTTATTAAATTTAGAAGCACAAAACATTGAACCCATATTTTCTACTTTGGAAACATCCCACTTTGAGATATCTGAATTAAATTCTGAAAACCAAAACATGGCTGACATATTTATTACTTTAGAAGTATTCCAATTAGATATATCTATATTAAATTTTGAAAAAGAGAACATCTCATCCATATTTACTGCATTAGATGTTTTCCAATTAGATATATCATTGTTAAATGTAGAACCTCTAAACATCTGATTAAAATTTTCTACATTTGATACATCCCATTTTGAAATGTTGCCATTAAATTTAGTATTTTTAAATAGCTCTGACATATCTGTAATATTAGATACATCAATGTGATTTAGATCACATTCATTTCCATATTGATTAATTTCTTTGTCAATAAGTTGCTTTAAATGACTTCTATTTTTGGCAATAAATTTAGTGTTCATAGAGGGTTCTATTTTTTAATCTTAAAAAAACAAAAAAGATTAATACACTAATGCATATTAATCCTTTTGAAATTGAGTCCTACGGTTAGTAAACTCAAGCTTCTTATTTCAAACCGACATCCCGCTATAGGCAGAATTCAAAGAAGTTTAATTAGGTCGCACCTACGATTAATAGAGCAAATGCTTCTTTTTTCAAATCGATCCGCCGTATCGACAGCGGTATAAAGAAGTTATAAAGCAATTATAATATAAAACTATATTTTTGTATATAAATAAATGTAAATTATTTGGGCTTTACATTAGATATGCTAGATGATACAACTTTATCTCTAATAGCATTAACTTTATTAGTTATATTATTGGTAGTTGATAATTCAACAAAATTCTGTAATTGCTCTAAAAATTCTTTTTCATTTTTAAATGGTAAAATAACTGGCTCACTAGTTTTTTCATCTTTATTATACATTTCTACTACTACTATAGATCTTGCACCAGACTTAATTGATGCCAAAACTGATTCTTTTAAGCTTTCAACTAAAAAATTATTTGATTCGATTTTTCCTTTAGATAAAGCTGAAAATAAAATAGTATCATTACCTTCTTTGATTTTGTTTTCAATATTATTAACAAAATAATCAGGCTTTATTTCATATTCTTTATGATATGTGCCAAAATTTGATAGGTTATCTTCCTTACTCATTTCAAATGTTACTATATTAGAATTTTGTTCTAATAAAATTTTATTCATTTTGCCTGTTATTTCATTATCATTATTAACAATTAAAATAAAATTTTCTTTATTATTTAAGCTATTTTCTAAGTTCATTATATTTTCCTTATAGTTAGTTTATGTTTCAATGTTAATTATAAATTAAAAAAAAATAAAATCAATTAAGTCCACTCACCACGGTTAATTCTTTCAATTGCTTCTAATACTTTCTTTTTCCAATCATCATTAGAAACTAAAGGCTTACTAGGTTGTTGTCTTTTATTAATAGTATCTAATCCTAAACTATCAAAGAACAAGGAAATTCTAGCATTAGGCTCTAATTGGTTTAACGCATTAAACTTTTGCTCAGTATATGCAAAAACAACTCCATTTGCCATAATGGTTTCTTTTCTAACAATATCATAAACAGAAAGAACTGGACGTTGTTCTTGAAGAATTTCAATACCAACCCCAATTATTGGATTTTCTACTTCATTTGTTAAGCAAATAACCAGTTTGCCTACCAAACCTTCTAATGAGCTATCTACTTTAGAAGATGTAAAGTTATATGGTTCTGGCTCTACTGTTTCAGGTTCTTGATAAACACTATTCTTTCTCCAAACTTTTGGAGTTATTCCACTAGAGATTGAATTATCGGCTTCACTAGTGATTTCCTCACCTGACTCATCGAAATTAGTTAATCCTGGTTCATTTTTACTTTGTTGTTCTTCTTCAGTATTTTTTCTTTTAAATAATCCAAACATAATTTTGTCCTTATTTTTCAAAGAGCTTAAAAATAGATTCCATAAAAAGCAAGACCTAAATTGTTAAAATTTGATATTTAAACACTTTTTATGGTAATTTTAATTGCTTTTAAGCAAAAAATAGATATTATCTAGCAAATTATAGTAAACAAGGAGAAATTATGAAAGTTTGGATGTGTATTATTTGTGGCTTTATTTATGATGAAGAACAAGGTTTGCCAAAAGAGGGAATAAAACCAGGAACAAAATGGGAAGATGTTCCTATGGATTGGTTATGTCCTGAATGTGGTGTAGGTAAATTTGATTTTGAAATGGTTGAAGTTTAATTTATAAATAAAAAAAGAGCCTTTAAAGGCTCTTTTTTATATAATTGGATTTTTTATTGTTCTACGGTGAATTTAGATGTAAGATGCTTCATAGCTTCATCAAATACTTTTTCTAATGGAACAAGTTGATGACAAATTAGGTTAAGAGTTTCACTTCCTAATCGTCTTTGAAATTCTTGTGATGAAATCACTGTCTTTTCTGTATTAACTTGTAACATTTTATACCTTTTTTATTTGGCTACAACAAATTTAGCTTCAATATACTTACGTGATTCATCAAAAGCTTTTTCTTTACGCATGTATTCAAAATACATTAGATTTGCAGCTTCAATCTCAACACGCTTTTCAAACTCTTCTACTGAAACTGATTTCTTTACGGTTTCTTCTGCATTAGTTACTTGTTGTTTTGACATTTATTTTTACCTCTTAAACTACTTGGAATTTTGATTCAATATATGCACGAGCTTGTTCAAAAGCTTTTTCTTTACGCATATAATCGAAATACATCATATTTGCAGCTTCAATCTCAACACGCTTTTCAAAATCAGCCAATGAAACTACTCTTTTTTGGGTGCTTACTTCTGTCATGATACTTATCTCCTATTAGAAATTTAAATTAAAAAGTTTATTTTACTGCTTGAAATTTTGATTCGATATATTCGCGTGCTGCTTCAAAAGCTTTTTCTTTACGCATATAATCAAAATACATTAGATTTGCTGCTTCAATTTCTACACGCTTTTCAAATTCAGCAGTTGAAACGACTTTTTTATCTTCTGTTTTCATTTTTGGACTTCCCTTAGTTTTAAAAATTAATCTATTTGAATAGGTTAGATTAAGAAACCTGATACTTGGATTCGATATAGGTACGCGCGGCGACTAGAGCTTTAGCTTCAGACATGCGGTCAAAGTACATAAGATTTTGTGCTTCAATATCAATTTTTTTGTCAAATTCTGCTTGAGGTAATGCGATTTTAGAGGTTTCGTTCATTTTGAATCTCCTACTACTATTTTTAAATTTAATAAACAGCAATCAATTAAGTTTGCCACCGTGAAACATTATACTACATTTTAAGATAAAATACCTTAAAATTTTCAAAAAAAATTTCGATGCTCTTCTTATAACTATATTAAACAAGAGCTAACGATTTTAATACTGGTGCTACCAGCGGGGTTCGAACCCGCGACCCAAGGATTATGAGTCCTTTGCTCTAACCAACTGAGCTACAGTAGCATTCTTAAATGCATTATTACATAAAACCAATAATATGTGCAAGATTTTATCTAATAATCTTTTTCGTTGTTTTTGTGGTACCTGAGGCCGGAATCGAACCGGCACGCCTCGCAGCGACAGATTTTAAGTCTGTTGTGTCTACCTATTCCACCACTCAGGCATTTTCTATTTTAAAGAGCTTGGGTTGTTTTATTTCTCAACCATGAAATGAATTATAAACTCCTTTTTTGTTTTTGCATAGCAACTTTTAGTGTTTTAACTTAAAATTTTTTATCAACTTAGTATTTTACGATATTTCATAGGTGGAAAAAAAACAACAGTGCTTAAAAATGCTTTTGACTTAAATTCAATCGTGTTCATGTCTATTTTTTAGTTTTTTAAATTAAAAAATATAAGCCTTTGATTCTTATGGGAAATAATATTTTTTCACTTATATGGTCTTAAATATGCTATTTCGTGTTATAATTTCGTCATTAATAATAAAAGGAGGATATATGGGATTAGATATGAATGCATATAAAACTAAATTTCAACCCGATTCACAGATTGACTTTAGAGTTCCTCAAGATGAGGAAACAGAAGAACTTTATTACTGGAGAAAACATCCAAATCTTCATGGATGGATGAATGCCTTATATGAGAGCAAGGGTGGTAAAGAGGAATTTAACTGTGTTAATGTTCAGTTGACCTTAGAAGACCTTGAGAAATTAAAAGAAGATCTTGTTAACGATACATTGCCTTCAACTTCAGGATTTTTCTTTGGAAAAAGTTTTGGAGGTGAGGAAGAAAAAAAACACGATCTTGTATTTATTGATTTAGCTAAAGAAGCTATTGAGGATGGTTATACGGTTTATTACACTTCTTGGTGGTAACATTAAAAAAGCCTCAATATGAGGCTTTTTATTTTATTCTTTGTTGATTTTAGTTCTGACCCTGCATAGCTTTTGTCTGTTTATCAAAATATTCTTGTGTAGTCATTTTTTTTCCTGCTTTTGCCATTCTGCTTTTTTCTCTTTCCTGTGCAGATCTTAATGCTTGTTCATATGCTTGACGACGAAACTCTTCTTCTCTCATCCTCTGCATCTCTGCCACTCTTTCCGCAACCATTCTTTTTCTATTCTTATATTCATCTAAACCAGTTACAATATTACTATCATAATCTGCTCCACCTGTAGCAGCAGGAGTATTTAATGGTTTACCAGTTTTTGAAATGATATTTGACGTGGGAAATTGAACCTGAGCAGAAGGACTATCTATCAATTTATTTAATTCATCATTTTGTGTAGGAGCAGCTTGATTCATAGGATTAGCTTGTTGCTTATTTTGGGCTGAAGCATGACCTGTTGCTAGCAGGGCGGAAATTGATAAAACAACCAAATATTTCAAATTACACATAACAAAGAGTTCCTATAATATTATAAAAATAATTAATAATTTATTAATATCAATTAATTTTTAAAAATCAAATTTTTTGTTGATAATCACTATTAAATTTGACTTGTTTAGACACTTTATGGTATTATTTTATTAATTAAATTTCAAATATAAACACATGAAAAATTTCTTAGTGAATTGCTGGCGATGGTAAACCTGATTGATAACTTCAATCAATGGCTTGCTATTACCTACAATTTATATTTACTAAGGAAAAATCATGGAAAAGAACTTACCTATTATCGTAACAGGCGATAGACCTACGGGCAAACTTCATTTAGGCCATTTAGTTGGCAGTCTCCAAAAAAGAGTTGAATTACAAAATAGCCATAATATATTCATTATTATTGCTGATACTCAAGTATTGAATAACGATATTACTAAAGCTAAACATGTTAAAGAAAACATTTTAGAAGTGATGCGTGATTATCTAGCAGTTGGGCTAGATCCAAACAAAGTTAAATTCTTCTTGCAATCAGAAATTCCTGAGCTTTTTGAATTAACTAATTATTTTTCCAATATTATTACTTTACCCCAAGTTCTAAGAATTCCTACAATTAAAGCTGAGAGCGAGATGTATAACTCTAGCATTAATATGGGGTTCTTAAATTATCCTATTTCACAAACTGCTGACATTACATTGTTAGGTGGTGAATATGTTCCTGTAGGCATTGATCAATTGCCTATTTTGGAATTTGGTAATGATCTAGTTGATAGATTCAATTATTCGTTTAAAACAGATATTCTTAAAAGGATTAAACCAATCCTGTCATAAAATTCTAAGTTAATGGGAATTGATGGAGATAGAAAAATGTCTAAAAGTTTAGATAATGCAATTTTTTTATTTGAAGATGAAAAAACTATTCATAAAAAGGTATATCAAATGTTTACCGATCCGGATCATATTAGAATTACTGATCCAGGTAAGATTGAAGGAAATGTAGTATTCCAATTTTTAGATGTTTTTCATACAAATAAAGCAGAGCTAGAAGATTTAAAGGCTCATTATCAACGAGGTGGTTTAGGTGATGTTTTCTTAAAGAAAATGCTAACTAAAGATTTAAATGAAGTATTGGAACCGATCCGGATTAAAAGAAGCTCTTTTTCTGATGAGGATTTGAAGAATATCCTTAACGATGGAACTAAATTTATTCAGGGTATAGCTAAAAGTAATATGGGGAAGATAAAGGATATAATTTTCCAATAATTTTTAAAAGGGCCTCGCGCTCTTTTTTTATTTCTAATTATTGGTTTTGTGGATAGTCTATTATTTTTGATGTGACATTATTCAATATTTAATAGCTAAATTTTATATTTTTACATTAAGTACAATTTAACTTAATTTTATTAGTACAATTTATCTATTATATTTATTTGAATTTATCTATTGCTTTTGATTTGGTTTTTATCTATGCCTTGAACGGCAAAAGCTCACCCTTAGGTAAATCATGACGATTTAACCTCCGGCTTTTGCGGTAAAAGGCTGCCCCATTACGGCCTTGTTAATTTTAAGTTTCACAAGTTCTCTAGTTCAGGTTACTTAAAAACCCCACAGCCCGGTCTAGATTTAGCTTCGGTGATAGTTTGCTGTGTTCCCATTGTACTATCTTCGGATTAATTATCCTTATTAACCATTATTCCAACTTTAAACTCTGATGGCTATCTTTCAAGATAGGTTGTCAGTTTTGTTTTTCCATGCCTCAACATTGAGTTTTATTTGGTGGTTCTAGTGCCCCAATCGGGAAATTAACAGATAGATTTTTCTGACGAATCAATCGGTCGTAATTGACGCCTAAGACACTAGGATTGTGAATATAGGGTAATTTTTAAAATCTGTCAATAGACTTTTTTTGACTTTAAAAAACAAAAAGGCCAACTTTCGTTGACCTTTCTGTTTTTTGTCAATTACAACTGGTTGACTCGTCAGAAACCATATTGTCTTATAAAAATAAACCAATGTCAAGCATAAAACTACTTTTTAATATAAAAAACATAGAGTTATTTAAATCTGCCTGGTTTTATCAACAAATAATTATAAGTTGAAAATCATTTAAAAGAAAAAAATTATAATAAATTAAACTAATCAATTTGTAAAAACCGATTTATTAATTTAAATTAAAAAAAGCCAATAAAATAATTGGCTTCTTTAATAATTATTGAACTTTCCCTGTTTGCGGGACTTTCGGAAGAGGTGTTCCATTACTCATTGCTCCCATTGCCTCTCTAGTTACCCCTGCTTGTCTACCATCTGGTCCAGCGGTATTTTCAAATCTAGTAATTGGAATTCCCATTTGTCTTCTATATTCATCTTTAGCTCTAGATCTTTCATATGCTTCTTTTTGCGCTTGAAGAAGTTGTTCGCGTCTTTGCATTTGTATATTTCTTGCATTTTCACTTTTCTTTAAAAACATTTGTCGCCTTTGGTTATATTCCTCTACAACGCTTAAGGCTGGCTTTACTTCTTCTTTGATATAAAATACTTTTCCTTTTTGTAAGGTTGGATCATTTTTAATATCTGCTGCTGTAAAATTAGTAATATTTGGAGGGAATACTTTTGCTTTATTATTAGCAACTGAAGGATTACTGTTAATTTTTTCTTGTTGTTGTTTTACAAAATCTGGAACTTTATCTACTACTTGCGTTTTCTTTTGAAGTTCTCTTAATGGAATTTCTTCTTGTTTATCACCTTTTCCAACAGGAATTTTAAAAGGGGCAACACTAAATGATTTTTTAGTTGGTTTTGCTTGTGCGGCAGTATTTTTATTTGGATTGTTAACTTGTGCAAAAGAATTCGCAGTTAAGAATAATCCAATAAGGCATATAATTTTTTTATTCATATAAACTCCATGATGTATAACTTATTTAATTTATACATAAATAAAAATGTGTCAATATTTTTTATCCATAAAAAAAATAAAGTTAATTTCACTTGAACAAAAATAATTTCTTTTCTACATTTAATATAAGAAAATGAAAATTTTCCCACTTAAAATAACTTTGAAAGGAAATTGTATGAAAGTTAATTTAGACGAAATTAAGGATAAAGTAAAAGAAAAACTTGATTCAACCAATATTATTCTTACAGGTCTTGAGGAGGAAGAAAAAGAATTCGCTTCTATTTTACATGGAACTGGATTAATAAATCACAACACAGTAAAAGATATCCTTGTTTATGGTTCTTGCACTTCAGGAAATACAAAACTACAACAAGCAAAGAAAAACAAAATTAAATGTTATTCTTTAACTGAGTTTAAATCTGAGTTTTTATATAACCATAATGCTAAGAATGTTTTTGAAGGAAAAACAATTTTAGTTGATATTAATTTAGATTATAAAGCTGTGATGCCAATTTATCTTTTAAATCCTAAATCAGTTATCTGGAGTAATCAAATTAATAAAAGAAGAGTTCAAGAAGTAGATATTCTTATTTCTAATGAAGAAAAT
>Ga0265780_10005454_pt1 | contig 16124 bp, 10 predicted proteins | sample P1T30metagenome_FD_192432 | JGI IMG/M metagenome (GOLD analysis project Ga0265780, IMG submission 192432) | Plant litter microbial communities from East Loma Ridge, Irvine, California - P1 T30 | ecosystem: Environmental > Terrestrial > Plant litter > Unclassified | place: USA: California... | reverse complement strand
TGGAGCGCCGCACTTCGCTGTAGGCCAGTTTACGCCCATGAAGCTCGGTCAGGGTATCCCGGAGCCGGGTCAGTTCCAGTTCCTGCTCCAGCACTTCGCGCTGCGCTTGCGTCAATAGCAAGTTGCTGGCGTCATGCTTGCGAAATACCTCGAAAAACAGCGACGACGACGCCTGCACCTGGCGGTTCGATTTCGGCTGGCCCGGATACCCCTGGAACACCAGCCCGGCAATGCGCGCCACTTCACGGAAGCGCTGCTGCGACAACTGGGTCGCGTTCAGCGAATCGAGCACGTCTTCGAGCAAGCGATCGGTATCGAACAGGCCCACCGCGGCGCCAGTCGCCCCGCCAAACACCAGCCCCCACTCGACCGGCTCGCCGGACAGCAGCTCGAAACCGTAATCGTTGACGGCAATCGAGAACGTGATCGGCTGGACCTTGCCGATCCGGTACGCCATCAGGGACGCCAACCCGGTATGCACCGAGCGCCCGGCGAATGGGTAGACGAATAGGTGGTATCCCTCGCGGCTTTTCATGCTTTCCATGACCAGCGTGTCGGTCGTCGGCAGTGCCGACCATTTTTCCTGGATCTCGATCAGCGGGCGTATCGCTTCCATCTCCGGGCCGTCGAACACGCCATTCGCCGCCTGGCGCAACTGTTCGAGCGACGCGTGCGCGAGTTCCGACGACATCGGCATCTTTGCACCCTGCCACCGCGTGACGGCACCGCGCGAACCGGTGGCGCGTTTCACGAACGCCGTCATCTCGTGCACGCGGATGAATTCGAGGATGCGTCCGCCAAACAGGAAATGGTCGCCCGCCTTCAGCCGCGAGATGAACGATTCCTCGACGCTGCCAATTCGCCCGCCGCTCATGTATTTCACCTGCACCGATGAATCGGACACGATGGTGCCGATGCCCATCCGGTGGCGCCGCCCGATCGCCACGTCCGGCACGCGGTAGACGCCCTCCTCGTCCGGCAGCACGCGCCGGTATTCCGGGTACACGGTCAGGCTCTGGCCGCCGCGCGCGACGAAATCCAGCGCCCACTGCCACTCTTCGTCTGTCAGGTGGCGGTACGACCACGCGCCGCGTATTTCTTCGAGCAGCTCGCTGGACCTGAACCCGCCGCCCAGCGCCACTGTCACCAGGTGCTGCACCAGCACGTCGAACGGTTTATTGGGCACCAGCCGCGCTTCGATATTGCGGTGGGCGACGGCCTGCTTGGCGCCCGCCGCTTCCAGGATTTCCATGGAATTGGTCGGCACCAGCGTCACACGCGAGACGCGACCCGGCGCGTGGCCGCTGCGTCCGGCGCGCTGAAGGAGCCGGGCGATACCTTTTGCGCTGCCGATCTGCAGCACGCGCTCGACCGGCAAAAAGTCGACGCCAAGATCCAGGCTCGCCGTGCAGATGACGGCTTTCAGTTCGCCTTTTTTCAGGCTGGTTTCCACCCAGTCGCGCACCTCGCGCGCGAGCGAACCGTGGTGCAGCGCGATCACGCCCGCCCAGTCGGGCCGCGCTTCGAGGATATTCTGGTACCAGAGCTCGGACTGCGAGCGCGTATTGGTGAACACCAGCGTCGCCTCGTGCTGCTCGATTTCGCGAATGACCGGCTGCAGCATTTGAATGCCCAGGTGACCGCCCCACGGAAAACGCGCGACGTTCTCGGGAATCAGCGAATCGACGCGGATCTCCTTGCGCAGGTCGCCTTCGACCAGCACGCCGGCCGCTTCGCCATCCTCGGTATTGCCCAGTAAAACGCGGCGCGCTTCGTCCAGGTTGCCCATCGTCGCCGACAGTCCCCACACCACCAGTTCCGGATTCCAGTGGCGCAAACGCGCCAGCGCCAGCTGCACCTGCACCCCGCGCTTGCTGCCCATCAGCTCATGCCACTCGTCGATGATGATCATGTCGAGATGCTTGAACTGGTCCCTGGCCGCAGCGTGGCTGAGCAGCAGCGACAGGCTTTCCGGCGTCGTGATCAGCGCCGACGGCATGCCACGGCCCTGGCGCGCGCGCTCGGCCGAACCGGTGTCGCCCGTGCGCGCACCGACTGTCCAGCCAGGCATCAGGTCCGCTGCCGACGTTTCCAGTGCACGCTGCGTGTCGGCTGCCAGCGCGCGCATCGGCGTGATCCAAAGTACGCGCAGTCCGGTGCTCTTGCGCTTTGCCGCCAGTTGCCCGCGCAGCAGTGCCGCAAACCAGACTGCATAGGTTTTACCTGCGCCGGTGTTCGCGTGGAGCAGCCCCGACTCTCCAGCCACCGCGGCTTTCCATACCGCGCGCTGGAACGGGAAAACCTTCCAGCCGCGCGCCGAAAACCACGTATCGACCGCCTGTGCCGCAGCCGACTTACTCATGCGCGGCTGCCAGCAAACCCTTGAGCGTATCGAGCGTGTCGGCGTCGTCGACGGTTTTATCGAAGCGCTGGCGCAGGATGCGCGGGAAGCGCACCGCAATGCCGGCCTTGTGGCGAGTCGACAGGGCGATCCCCTCAAACCCGATCTCGAACACCATCGACGGCTTCACCGAGCGCACCGGCCCGAATTTTTCGATGGTGGTCTTGCGGATCGCGTTGTCGACCTTGGCGATCTCCGCATCGGTCAGGCCCGAATACGCTTTGGCGAACGGCACGAGCTTGCGCTCGCCCGCTTCATCGTCATCCCACACAGCGAACGTGTAATCGGTGTACAGCGACGCGCGCCGCCCATGCCCCGCCTGCGCATAGATCAGCACTGCGTCGATGGAATACGGGTCGACCTTCCATTTCCACCACGTGCCGACATCCTTGGTGCGGCCGACACCATACTGCGCATTGCGCGCCTTGAGCATCATCCCTTCGACGCCGCGTGCGCGCGACTCCATGCGGATGGTGCTCAATGCGTCCCAGCTCTCAGCCTCCACCAGCGGCGAAATCTGCAAGGCCGGCTGCGCCGCATCGCGCACCAGTGTCTGCAACAGCGCGCGGCGCTCGTGCTGCGGCAAGGCGCGCAGGTCGACGCCATCGAGTTCCAACAGATCGTAGGCCAGCAGCACTGCCGGCAGTTCAGCCAGCAGCTTGGCCGACAGCGTCTTCCGGCCGATGCGCTTTTGCAGGTCGGCAAACGGTGCCGGTCCATCGTGCCAGACAAGGATTTCGCCGTCGATCACGGTGCCCTCGGGGACGCGAATCGCGGCTACCTCAGGGAACCGTTCCGTGATGAGGTCTTCGCCACGCGACCAGACAAAACTCTGCTCGCTGCGCCGCACCAGCTGCGCGCGGATGCCGTCGTACTTCCACTCCACCTGCCACTCGGCGAGGTCGCCGAGCGCCGCCGGCTCGCCCTGCAGCTGATGCGCCAGGAAAAACGGGAACGGCTGGCCGCCGCGCAGCTTGTGTTCATCGTCGGACTGCTCGGCGATCAGGCGCAGGAAACCGGTGGCGGTCGGCGCGACGCTGCCATCGGTCCAGCCCATCAGGCGCTGCGCAATCAGCTTGCTGTCGACGGCAGCCATCGACGCCAGCGCGCGCGTGACCAGGAGTTTCGAGACGCCGACGCGAAAGCCGCCGCCAATCAGCTTGACCAGCAGGAAGCGCTCGCGCGCCGTCAACTCATTGAAGTACGCCAGCAGCTTTTCGCGGACAGTGGCGGGGTCGGCGCCGCGCAAGGGACCGATGCGCTCTTCCATCCACACAGCCAGGCCGACATCGCTTTCATTCTCAGGCGGCGGCAGCACCAGCGCCACGGTTTCGGCCAGGTCGCCCACTGCCTGGTAGCACTCCTCGAACAGCCACTCGTCGAGCATGGCGTATTCAATGGCGAATTCGCGGAGCAGTTTTGATGGCACGGCCTGGCGCGGCTTGCCACCCGCGAGGAAGTAGACCGCCCACGCGGCGTTCTCCGGCGACGCCGCGGCAAAGTACTGCTGCAAGGCGTCGAGTTTGCGGTTGGTGGCGGTGGTTTCGTCGAGTTCAGCGTAGAGGCGGGCAAATTCACGCATCGGCTGCCTCGGGTGCATCCGGCGTTGTTTCTTCTGCTGCCTTCTTCGATTCCTTCATTTCCTTCGCTTCCGGCGCGGTCGATTCATCCTCGTCGCCAAATTCGGTATCGAAACCCTTGGCCTCGTAGCCCTGCTGGCACAGCCAGCGCACCATCGTGGGAATCGAGCCGTGCGTGACGATGACCTTTTCAGCCTGCGTCGACTGGATCGCGCTCATCAAGCCAGGCCAGTCGGCGTGATCGGACAGCACGAAGCCGCGGTCGACGCCGCGGCGCCGGCGCGCCCCGCGCAGCAGCATCCAGCCGCTGGCGAACGAGTCGCTGTAGTCGCCGAAGCGGCGCATCCACGTCGAACCAGAAGCCGATGGCGGCGCCACCACCATGGCAGTCTTGAGAGCCGCCTTGTCGATATCGGTGACCAGCACGGTGGGCGGCAAATCGACGCCGCCGGCGCGGTAGACGCGGTTCAACGGCTCCACCGAGCCGTGGCAAACGATGGGGCCAATGCTGGCGTCGAGTCCGGACAAGATGCGCTGGGCCTTGCCAAACGAATACGCAAACACCACGCTCGGCCGGCCCTGTTCGGCGTTCTTGCGCCACCAGGCATTGATGTCGTCGAATACTTCCTGCTGCTTTTGCCAGCGGTAGATCGGCAGGCCAAAGGTGGACTCGGTAATGAACGTATCGCAGCGTACTGGTTCGAACGGCGCGCAGGTGGCATCCGGCTCGACCTTGTAGTCGCCGGATGCGACCCACACTTCGCCGCCGCATTCCATCCGCACCTGCGCCGAACCGAGCACATGGCCTGCTGGATGCAGCGATATGGTCACGCCGTTGTGCGTGATGCGCTCTCCGTACGCCAGGCCGTCGATGGTGATCTCGCCCAGGCGCGAGCGCAGGATGTCGACCCCTGGCGCTGCAGCAAGGTAATGGCCGTGGCCCACGCGGGCATGGTCGCCATGTGCGTGTGTGATCACAGCGCGGTCGACCGGCCGCCACGGATCAATATAAAAATTTCCTGGAACGCAGAACAAGCCTTCCTTGCGAACGACAACCATGTCTCCCATCGATGCGTGACCTTTTTATTGTGCGACTGGTGTCACGAAGTTTGCCATGAACGTGCGCTGCTCGCCGTCGGGGAAGGCGATAGTGACCTGGTCACCTGCCACCGCAACCACGTCGCCAAGATCGTACTTGGGCACCTTGACATGGTCGCCGACGGCGAAGTGCGGGCCTTCGTCAGCTTGCTCGGCATGTGCGGTGCGGTCGAATTCATCGTCGCGGATCGGCAGCTCTTCGGTCAACGCCAGCACCGGGGGATTGCGGCAGTTATCGCACTTGCAGCACTTGTCGAAACCGGGCGCCTCGTCGGAGAAATAGTCGAGCAATACCTTCCAGCGGCAAAACCCGCTGACGGCGTACGATACCATCGCCTCCAGCGCTTCCTTGTCATGTTCCTGCTTGAGACGGTAAACGTCAGCCAGCTGCTGCAACACGGCGGTGTCCGGCTGCTTGCTGGTCAGCGTGAAGGCAAGCTTGCGGTTTTGCTTCAGCAGGCCGCCATCCTTGAGCATCTTCATACAGATTTTGAGCTTGCTGGTAGCAAACTCGGCGGCAAGCGTATCAACCTGCTCGAACGTCACCGGACCCTGCTCGGCCAGTTCGCGCACGGTCTCGTAGACCATGGCCAGTTCCGGCACATCGGGATAATGCTTCGCGAGGAAGAACTGCTGGATACGCTTGTCGTCCTGCAGGAACAGCAGCGTGCAGGTGGCGTCCAGTCCATCGCGACCAGCGCGGCCCGACTCCTGGTAGTACGCTTCCAGGTTGGGCGGCACTTGCAGGTGGACGACGAAGCGGGTGTCGCTTTTATCGATGCCCATGCCAAACGCGTTGGTGGCGACCATCACACGCGCGCGGCCATCCATGAACTGGTCCTGGTTCTCCTTGCGCTCACGTGCCGACAGCTTGCCATGATAAATCGTGACGCTCTCGCCAGCTTCACGCAGGATGGCATGCATTTCTTCAGCTGCCTTGACAGTGGCCGCGTAAATGATGCCGACGCCTTCCGTGGCGCGCACCAGCTCCAGCGCGCGCTGGTATTTTTCAGGCGTGCTGGTCACCTGCATCACGTTGTAATGCAGGTTCTGGCGGTAGATACCGGTATTGATGACTTTCATGCGCGAGCGGCCCAGCTGCTTGCCAATGTCACGGATCACATCGTCGGTGGCAGTGGCGGTCAGCGCCAGCACAGGTGGCTTGCCGAGCGCATCGATGGACGCTGCCATTTGCAGGTAAGCAGGACGGAAATCATGGCCCCAATGCGAGATGCAATGCGCTTCGTCGACGACGACCAGGGTGACTTTGGTCTGCACCAGCACATCCAGGAACGCCGGCGTCGTAAAGCGTTCCGGCGTACAGAACAAAATTTCGCATCCGTTGCCGATGGTGGCAATGGCCGCATCCTCTTCTTCACGCGTCAAGGTGCTGTTGAGCAGGACGGCATTGACGCCCAGCTCGCGCAGGCCATCCTGCTGGTCTTTCATCAACGAAATCAACGGAGAGATCACCAGCGTCAGGCCACCGAGCAGCTTGGCTGGCACCTGATAACACAGCGACTTGCCGCTGCCGGTGGGCATGATGGCAAGAGTATCTTTCCCGTCCAGGACGCTGTCGATGACTTGTTGCTGGCCCCCGCGCAAACGTTCGACGTGGAAGACGGAACGCAGCAGCTGGCGGATGGTATGGCGGCGCATGGCAAGCTGGCCGTTGTGCAGGAGTTTGGAGTCGTATCGGGTCATGGCTCGACTATATGGCGCACGATTGCCGGTCGCTATAGGACGCGGCCTACCTGAGTCGTAGGAAGTGAACATGTGACAACTGCGCATAACCATACGGCCCCGCAAGCGCTATTCCTACAAGAAAGAGGATGCTTTGCCGATAGTTGCTTTGAAGAACATCAACTACGATGACCATACTGCTTGACCACGACCAATACCGGAGACTTACCATGATGCGCAACCTGCCAATTACCTGGGCTGCTTTGAATATCGCACTGGCCAGCGGCCTGACATGGTTTGTTTGCCAGAGCGAAGCGCTGGGCGGCACCGCTATTTTGTTCGGTCAGTAAAAACGCAAAATCCTGCCCGAAGGCAGGATTCTTGTAGAACGATACTCGTTTAGTTGCCAGCCGACTCCACAGCCACCGGCATGCGGATCAGGTAGTCAAAGGCCGACAACGCGCTCTTCGAACCTTCGCCTGCGGCAATCACGATCTGCTTGAACGGCGTCGTGGTCGCATCACCGGCAGCAAACACGCCAGGGATATTCGTCTTGCCGTGCGCATCGACGACGATTTCACCAAAGCGCGACAACTCGACCGAGCCCTTGAGCCATTCGGTATTCGGCACTAGGCCGATTTGCACGAACACACCTTCGACCGCCACCTCCTGCTCTTCACCGCTGACACGGTCCTTGAAACGAATGCCTTTGACCTTGCTGCCGTCGCCGGTAATTTCAGTCGTCTGCGCATTTGTGTGGATCGTCACGTTCGGCAAGCTTTGCAGCTTATTGACCAGGACCGCATCGGCTTTCAGCTGGTGCGCAAATTCAAACAGGGTCACGTGCTTGACGATACCGGCCAAGTCGATGGCCGCTTCCACGCCTGAGTTACCACCGCCGATGACTGCCGTGTTCTTGCCCTTGTACAGCGGGCCATCGCAGTGCGGGCAGTACGCCACGCCGGCATTCTTGTATTCCTGTTCGCCCGGCACGTCCACATTCCTCCAGCGTGCGCCGGTCGAGAGGATCACGGTGGCCGATTTGAGCGAGCCGCCATTGGTGAACTGCACCTCGATCAATTCGCCAGGGACGGATGGGGCAATGATCCTTGCCGCCGTCTGCTGGGTCATCACGTCGACACCGTAGTGGCGCACTTGCGCTTCGAGCGCGGTCGAAAATTTCGGACCGTCGGTTTCCAGCACCGAGATGTAGTTCTCGATCGACATCGTGTCATTGACCTGGCCGCCCATGCGTTCGGTGGCGATACCGGTACGGATACCTTTCCGGGCCGAGTACACAGCCGCTGCCGAGCCACCAGGGCCGCCGCCAATGATCAGCACGTCGTACGGATCCTTGGCATTGAGCTTGACTGCATCGCGGGCGCCGGCGCCGGTATCGAGCTTGGCGACGATTTCTTCGACCAGCATGCGGCCCGATCCGAACAATTCACCGTTCAGGAACACCATTGGCACGGCCATGACCTTGCGCGATTCCACTTCGGCCTGGAAGGCGCCGCCTTCGATGACGGTGGTTTTGACACGCGGGTTCAGGATCGCCATCAGGGACAGCGCCTGCACCACGTCCGGGCAGTTATGGCATGTCAGCGACATGTACATTTCGAAATTGTAGTCGCCGTCGAGCGCCACGATCGCGTCGATCACGTCCTTCTCCACTTTTGGCGGGTGGCCGCCGGTCCACAGCAGCGCCAGCACCAGCGAGGTGAATTCGTGGCCCAGCGGCAGGCCAGCGAAACGCAGGCTGCTGTCGCTACCGACGCGCTTGACCGAGAACGATGGCTTGCGCGCATCGTCGCCGTCAAAGCGCAGCGTGATCTTGTCGCTACGCAAGCCCTGGATGGTTTCCAGCAGGTCGCGCATCTGGGTGGCGGTGTCGCTGTCGTCGAGCGAAGCGACCAGTTCGAATGGTTTCTGCACGCGCTGCAGGTAACCGGCGAGTTGTGTTTTCAGTTCTGGTTCCAGCATGATGGATTCCTGTAAATTCAAAAAGGGTTGTGTCATTAACCAACCTCGTCAATCTCAGGTGTAGGGAACACCGAAATCGACCAGGTTGATCTCATTGCCGGGCCAGCCCGGCAATGATTCAATCAGTTACGACGGTAGTGCTTAGATCTTGCCGACCAGGTCCAGCGACGGGGTCAGGGTTGCTGCGCCTTCGCTCCACTTGGCTGGGCACACTTCGCCTGGGTGGGCTGCAACGTACTGGGCAGCTTTTACTTTGCGCATCAGTTCCGAAGCATCACGGCCGATACCGTTGTCGTGCACTTCCATCAGCTTGATCTGGCCTTCTGGATTGATCACGAACGTGCCGCGCAGTGCCATGCCTTCTTCTTCGATCATGACTTCAAAATTGCGGGCCAGGATGCCGGTTGGGTCGCCGATCAGTGGGTAGTTGACCTTCTTGATTGCGTCCGACGTGTCGTGCCATGCTTTGTGGGCGAAATGGCTGTCGGTCGACACGCCGTACACGTTCACGCCCATCGATGCGAATTGTGGCTGGAAATCGGCCAGGTCTTCCAGTTCGGTTGGGCACACGAAGGTGAAGTCGGCTGGGTAGAACATGACAACCGACCACGAACCTTTGAACGACTCTTCGTTCAGGTCGATGAACTTGCCAGCGTGGTAAGCGGTGGCTTTGAATGGCTTGACTTGCGAATTGATAAGGGACATGAAAACTCCTGAGTTAGTGGGGTTAAGTGCTGCAATGGAGACCAGTGTATCTGGCCTGGTGAAAATGTGGAAATTGATTGATCGGATAAGCTCGATTGGTTTTAACTATAATCAAGACAAGGTTTTCCCGCAAGGGGAAAACATCGAGGTCAAGCCGTGGTAGGGGTCGCTGCCGGTACGCTGGCTGGCGCGAGCTTGTCGGAGCAAGGCAGCGTCAGGGTGAAGGTCGAGCCCTTCCCTATTTCGCTGGCGACTGTGAGGTTGCCCCCATGGGAAGCCGCCAGCTGGCGCGAGATGTACAAGCCCAGGCCGAGGCCCTTCAGTTCGCCCGTGGCGACGCCCCGTTCGAACGGCTCGAAGATGCGCTCCATATCGACCGGGTCGATGCCGCGACCCTGGTCGCGCACGCTGATGCCCACCGTGGTGTCGGTTTCATGGATGCTGACTTCCACCGGACGACCGTTGCCGTAACGCAATGCATTTGTCAGCAGGTTGACAATCACCTGCTCGATGCGGAATTCGTCCCACCGCCCGTGGACCGGCGCATGTGGCAGCAAGGTGACGGTGGTGCCCATAGCGCCGGCGTGCAGCGACAAGTCGGCCACGACGCGTTCAACCAGGCCAGTCAGCTCCACCGGACCAGGACGGATCGACAAGGTGCCGCTGCGCATGCGCGATACGTCGAGCATATCGTCGATCAGGCGGATCATGGCCTTGATCTGGCGCTCGTCGCGCTTGACCATGCCGCTCATCTGCTCCGGGCCGAATGCGGCCATATTGCCGCGCTTGACGTGCAGCGTGCGCATCTGTGTTTCCAGGAACAGCGTGTTGAGTGGCGTGCGCAGTTCGTGCGCCACCAGCGACATGAATTCGTCGCGCATGTTCAGCGAGCGCTGCAGTTCAAGTTGCGTATCGCCCAGTTCGCGCAGCAGCATTTCCTGTTCGCGCCGGCTGCGTTCGAGCGCTGCCATCTGGCGCTGGGTTTCGCGGCGCTGCTGGTCGAGCGCGACGAATACATTGACTTTGCCGCGCACCGCATCGGGATCGAGCGGCTTGTACAGGAAGTCGACCGCGCCTGTTTCATAGCCCTTGAACGCGTAATTCAGTTCACGCCCTGCGGCGCTGACAAACACGATCGGGATATTGCGCGTGCGCTCGGTGCTGCGCATCAGTTCGGCCAACTCGAAGCCATCCATGCCGGGCATCTGCACATCGAGGATGGCCAGGGCAAATTCGTGTTCGAGCAACAAGGCCAGCGCTTCGTCACCGGAACTGGCCTGGATCACCTGGCGCTGGTCGCCGCGGATCAGGGCTTCCAGCGCGCGCAGGTTTTGCGGCAGATCGTCCACGATCAACAGCTTGCTAGGGATATCGGTCATTACTTCTCCAACATTGGAAACAACGCTCCGATCTGCGCCAGGGGCAACACCAGGTCGGGTGGACAACGTTTGATGGCGGACTCGGGCATCATCGAAGCCTGGGCATCCGCCGGATCTTGTACAACAGTCAAACCGCCCCGCTGGCGCACGCGCGCCATACCGGCGGCGCCATCCTGGTTGGCGCCGGTGAGCAAAATGGCAGCCAGTCCGGGGCCGTAAACATCGGCTGCCGACTCGAGCAGCACATCGATGGCCGGGCGCGCATAGTGCACCGGCGCCTCGCAGCTGAGCGAAAACGTCCGGTCGCGTTCGATGGACAGGTGATACCCCGCCGGCGCGAAGTATACCGTGTACCCAGCCACTGGCACTTTGTCGTGCGCTTCCTTTACCGGCGCAATGATGCGCGCATCAAACAATTCAGCCAAGCGGCTTTCGCGGTCGCCCGGGACGTGGAGGATGCAGATGACGGGCAGGCTGAACCGGGGTGGCAATTGCGGCAGCAGGTTGAGCAAGGCATCGACGCCACCCGCGCTGCCGGCAATGATCAACGCCTGCGGCTGATAGCCAGCCACCACCGCGGCGATTTCGCCAGTGCCGTATTCTTTCATTGCGCGCTCTTGCGATAGACGCGTTCGCGCCGCGCCACGACGTCGAAGCGGGACGCATAGCTGGAAAACTCCAGGCTTTCCTTGGTGCCAAGGCCGAGAAAACCGCGATGGCACAGCGAATCGTGGAACAGGCCGAGCACGCGGTCTTGCAGGCGTTTATTAAAATAAATCATCACGTTGCGACAGCTTACCAGATGTGTTTCCGCGAACACACTATCGGTGGACAGGCTGTGATCAGCGAAAGTCACATTCTCCACCAGAAAACGGTCGAACAGGACGCCGTCATACGCTGCCGTGTAGTAATCGGAAAATGCGCGCTTGCCGCCTGCCTTTTGGTAATTCTCCGTATACAGGCGCATCCTTTCGATGGGAAACACGCCCCGCCGCGCTGCCTCCAGCGACACCTGGTTGATATCGGTGGCATAAATCAGGCTACGCTCGAGCAAACCTTCCTCGTGCAGCATGATCGCCATCGAATACACTTCTTCACCCGTGCTGCAGCCCGCTACCCAAATCTTCAGCGACGGATACGTCTGCAGCAGCGGCACCACCTGCGCGCGCAGTGCGGCGTAATACTCGGGGTCGCGAAACATCTCGGTGACCGGGATCGTCAGGTACTGCAACAGCTGCGCGAATGCCGCGGGCTCGTGCATCACCCGAGATTGCAGCTCCGAGACAGTGGCGCACTTCATCTCCACAAGGGCGTGCAGCACCCGGCGCTTTTGCGAGGCGCCAGTGTAGTCGCGGAAATCGTAGTTGTACTTCAGATAGACCGCTTCGATCAGCATCTTCAGTTCAATGTCGATATCCTGGTGGTGTGGCACGATCAAATACGCTCCAGGTTAGGCATCCACACGCGCAGCAGCGAGTACAGGCGCGTCAGGTCGATCGGCTTGGCCAGGTAATCGTTGGCGCCAGCCGCGAGACACTGCTCCTGGTCATCTTTCATCGCCTTGGCGGTAATGGCAATGATTGGCAAGCGGTTGAAGCGGCCATCCGCACGAATGCGGCGCGTCGCTTCCAGCCCATCCATGCCGGGCATCATCACGTCCATCAGCACCAGGTCGATCGCCTCCACTTCATCCAGCCGCGCAATGGCTTCGAAACCGTTGCGCCCCACGACAATCTTGGCGCCGCGCTGTTCCAGCGCGGCCGTGAGGGCAAACACATTGCGCACGTCATCATCCACCAGCAGAATGGTGCGGCCGTCAAACACGCGGTCGCGGCCGCGCACGGTTTTGAGCATCGTCTGGCGCTCGGACGACAGCTGTGACTCGACCTTATGCAGGAACAATGTCACTTCGTCGAGCAAGCGCTCAGGCGACCGGGCGCCCTTGATGATGATCGACCGCGAGTACTTCAGCAGGTCTGCCTCTTCATCGCGCGTGAGGTTGCGGCCGGTGTACACAATCACGGGCGGGAAGGAGCAGATCTCTTCTTGAGACATCCGCTGGAGCAGTTCGTTGCCCATCATGTCGGGCAGTTTGAGGTCGATCACCATGCAGTCGAATATTTCGGTGCGCAGCAGTTTCAATGCTTCGCCACCGGTACCCACCGCGGCAATGTCGACGTCGGTATCGGCAATCAGCGCCATCACGCTTTCCCGCTGGCGCTCATCGTCTTCCACCACCAGCACGCGCTTGATTTTCTGCGCGGACTTTTCTTCCAGCTTGCGGAACACGCCTTCCAGGTCGGCGCGCGACGCGGGCTTCAGTGCGTAGCCGATGGCGCCCAGGTGCAGCGCTTCGCCCGCGTTGTCAGCGGAAGAAACCACGTGCACCGGGATGTGGCGCGTTTCCGGGCTGTCCTTCAGCAACTGCAGCACGGACAGGCCGGAGCGGTCCGGCAGGCGCATGTCGAGCAGGATGGCGTCAGGCGTGTGCTGCGTGGCCAGTTCCAGGCCTTCACCGGCGGTCAGGGCCACCAGGCAGCGGTAGTCGAGGTCGTGCGCAAGGTCGTACAGGATGCGCGCGAAAGCGGCTTCGTCTTCAATGACGAGCACGGTGCGCTGCCCCTTGACCAGCTTCTCACGGTCGTCGGCAAATGGTGCTGGCGCGTGTTGCTGGGCAGCTTGTGCAGGATGCGCGGCCACGGCAGGCGCCGGTGCTGATACTGGCGCCGGCGCGCGCACCACTGGCGCAGGCTCGGCCTGCTTCGGCGGCGGTGTCGTGGCGCCGGCATCGATATTCGCCGGCAATGTCAGGATAAATACGCTGCCCTCGCCCGGGGTGCTGGTCACGTCGATTTTCCCGCCCAGCAGCGCGGTGAGGTCGCGTGAAATCGACAGGCCGAGACCGGTGCCGCCAAAGCGCCGGCTGGTAGTGCCGTCAGCCTGGTGGAAGGCGTCGAAAATCTTGTCCTGCTGGTCCTGCGCGATGCCGATGCCGGAATCGCGGACGGCAAATTGGATCCAGTCGCCATCGACACTGGACACAGTCAGGCTGACCGCACCGGACTCGGTGAATTTGACCGCGTTCGACAGCAGGTTTTTCAGTACCTGCTCGAGGCGCTGGCGATCGGTGTGAATGGTCAGCGGCACGTTCGGTTCCACCGTGGCCGAGAACGCCAGCTGCTTCTGCTTGGCCATCGGCCCGAACGTGTGTCCCAGGTTTTCGACGACGCGGCGCAGCGGCAGGTCTTCGACCACCAGCTCCAGCTTGCCGGCCTCGACCTTCGAGATGTCGAGGATGTCGTTGATCAGGTGCAGCAGGTCGTTGCCGGCCGAATAGATCGTCTGCGCAAAGCGGATCTGTTCTTCGTTCAGGTTGCCAGCGCTATTGTCTGCCAGCAGCTTTGCCAGGATCAGCGAGCTGTTCAATGGCGTGCGCAGCTCATGCGACATGTTGGCCAGGAATTCGGATTTGTAGCGGCTCGAGCGTTCCAGTTCGACCGCGCGCTGGCGCAGCAGTTCCTGGGCGTCGATCAGGGCCAGGTTCTTGGTGTCGAGGTTGAGGGCCTGCTCGGCCAGCTGGTCGTTGGTCTGCTCCAGTTCGGCCTGCTGGTTTTCCAGGCTCGACTGCGATGCTTCCAGCGCGCGCGACTGCTCTTCCAGCTCTTCGTTGGCAGTGCGCAGCTCTTCCTGCTGGACCTGCAGCTCCTCATTGAGCGCCTGCGTTTCGGACAGCACTTCCTGCAAGCGCTGGCGGTACAGCGCCGCGTTCACCGAAGCGCCCACGGCCTCGCCAATCATGGTCAGGAATTCGCGGTCGCGTGCAGTGATGCTATGCAGGAAACCGATTTCGATGACGCCGTTGACCTTGCCTTCATGGCTGAACGGCGCGATCAGGAGGTTGCGTGGCGATGCATCGCCCAGGGCCGAATTGATCTTGATGTAATCGCGCGGCACGTCGGCCAGCGCAATCACGCGGTTTTCCTGCGCCGCCTGGCCAACCAGCGATTCGGCGCCGCGAAACACCATGCCGTTTTGCGCATCCGGCGGGAAACCGTACGTGCCGCTGCGGCGCAGTGCGCCTTGCTCGTCGCGGATATACATGGCGCCCACCGACGCTTCGAGATAGCGCGCCACGTAGTCGAGCACGGCTTCCGACAGCGGCCGCGCTGTATTGTGTCCGGCGCTGCGCTCGGACAATTCGGACTGCCCGGTGCGCAGCCACGCCTGGTGCGCCAGCAGCGCGTTGTGTTCTTCCTGCTGCTGCAGCGCGCCAGCATAGGAATTCGACAGGCGCATCAACTCGCGCCGGCCGAACATCGCCAGCAAGCCGCCCACCACCAGGCTGAACAGCATATACAGCGCCACCGACCAGCCCGTCACTGTGCGGGACGCCGCGTTACGTTCCTGCAGCAAGCCGCGTTCGACTTCCAGGAAGCCCTGGACCTGTTTGCGCATTTCGTCGGTCAGGACCTTGCCGCGACCGCTTTTCACGAGCTCGATATATTCCAGGTTTTGCCTGCGGCGCTGGATCATTTCGTCGGCATATTTGGCCCATTCCTGCTCGGCTGCCCGCACTTTGGCGACGCGCTCGACCTGGCCTGCGTTATCCAACACCAGCTCCGTGAGCGTGGAGAGCTGTTGTTCGACCCGCGGCTTGGCCACCAGGTATGGCGCCAGGAAGTTTTCGTCCGCGGTGATCAGATAACCGCGCAGACCGGTTTCCATGTCCGCCGTCAGCTTGCTCACTTCCGTCGCGTTGCCGATCACCCGCTCCGAGTGCTCGACCCAGTTCAGGACGCTGATCAGGTAGACGATGATGCCAACGAATACTGCTGCGCTGAGGACGCCCACTGCCAGGGGCATGGCGACGTTGCGCGTCAGGATGCGTTGAAACTGTGTTTGGTCGATGGATTTGCCGGGCATGCGATGGCTTCTTGATGAGGAAAAATAGGCGAAGTGTAACTCATCTGCCTCAGGCGGCGCGCTTCTGTATGCTGCCGCTGGTAACCGCCGGTGCGCGCTTGCCGGCGTCGTGGCCGCTCAGGTAAGGACGCAGATACGGCGCAGTGCGGCTCTCTTTGCTGTCTGCAACGGCTTGTGGCGGCCCTGCCGCCACCACTGTGCCGCCGAGGTCGCCGGCGCCTGGGCCGATATCGATGACCCAGTCGGAGGAGGCCACGACGCGCATCGTATGCTCGACCACGATCACCGTATTGCCGGCTTCCACCAGCCGGTCGAGCTGCTGCACCAGGCGGTCGACGTCGGACGGGTGCAATCCGGTGGTCGGTTCATCGA
>Ga0265780_10005453_pt1 | contig 16124 bp, 14 predicted proteins | sample P1T30metagenome_FD_192432 | JGI IMG/M metagenome (GOLD analysis project Ga0265780, IMG submission 192432) | Plant litter microbial communities from East Loma Ridge, Irvine, California - P1 T30 | ecosystem: Environmental > Terrestrial > Plant litter > Unclassified | place: USA: California... | reverse complement strand
CAAGATCATGCTCAACGTCGGCAACCCGCAACTGGCTTTCGACTTCCAGTCGGTGCCGAACGCAGGCGTGGGCCTGGCGCGCGTCGAGTTCATCATCAACAACAATATCGGCGTGCACCCGAAGGCAATCCTCGAGTACCCGAACATCGACGCCGACCTGAAAAAGGCCGTGGAGTCGGTCGCACGCGGCCATGCGTCGCCACGCGCCTTCTACGTCGACAAGCTGGTCGAAGGCGTCTCGACGATCGCCGCTGCGTTCTGGCCCAAGCCGGTCATCGTGCGCCTGTCCGACTTCAAGTCGAACGAGTACAAGAAGCTGATCGGCGGTTCGCGCTACGAGCCGGACGAAGAAAACCCGATGCTGGGCTTCCGCGGCGCGGCGCGCTATCTCGCCGACGATTTCGCGGAATCGTTCGCGATGGAGTGCGCGGCAATGAAGCGCGTGCGTAACGAGATGGGCCTGACCAACGTCGAATTGATGATCCCGTTCGTGCGCACTCTGGGCCAGGCTGAAAAAGTGGTGAACCTGCTGGCCAAGAACGGCCTGGTGCGCGGCGAGAATGGTCTGCGCCTGATCATGATGTGCGAGGTGCCTTCGAACGCGATCCTGGCCGACGAGTTCCTGGAGTTCTTCGATGGCTTCTCGATCGGCTCGAACGACCTGACCCAGCTCACCCTGGGCCTGGACCGCGACTCCGGCATGGAGCTGCTGGCCAAGGACTTCGACGAGCGCGATCCGGCGGTGAAAGCCTTGCTGTCGCTGGCGATCAAGGCATGCCGCGCCAAGGGCAAGTACATCGGCATCTGCGGCCAGGGTCCTTCGGACAATCCTGATTTCGCGCAGTGGCTGGTGGAGCAGGGCATCGAGTCGATGTCGCTCAACCCCGACTCGGTGATCGACACCTGGCAGAAGCTCGCCAAGATGTAAATAACGACGGCCATACGCCGCCTGCGAAACCCTCGCCGCCCTTTGTCGGGTCGCGAGGGTTTTTTCATGTCAAAACAAGAAGGCGCGACGTCCATGACCGGACCTGGCGGCCTGCATGCCTTGCTTATGCAAATGAGAACGATTATTATTCTGCATTTAACGAATTCGCTATAAGGCACGCGCCAACATCATGTCACCCGTTTCCCTGCGTCGCTGGGGCTGGATCCACAAGTGGAGCAGCCTGGTCTGCACCATTTTCATGTTGCTGCTCTGCCTGACCGGTCTGCCGCTGATCTACCATCATGAAATCGGCCACCTGCTCGGCACCGAGGTCGAGCCGCCCGTGCTCTCGAGCCCTATGCCGCAGGGGAATGTCGACGCCGTGATCGCATCGGCCAAAGAACTGTACCCGACCAAGCTCCCGATGTTCATCTCGCAGGAAGCCGATGTGCCCGAAATCTGGAACGTCACGCTCGCCGACCACATGCACGACCACGATTACAAGCCGATCGCGGTCGATGCGCGCACGACGAAGGTCATCGAAGAGCCGGCGTTCGAGGGCGGTGTCTTCATGTCGACGATGCTGGCGCTGCACGTCGATCTGTTCATGGGCCTGCCCGGGATGTTGTTCCTGGGCTTCATGGCCTTGCTGCTGCTGGTGGCCATTGTCAGCGGCGCGGTGCTGTATTCGCCGTTCATGCGCAAGCTCGATTTCGGCACCGTGCGTAAAGAACGGAGCAGCCGCCTGAAGTGGCTCGACATGCACAATATGCTGGGCATCGTCACGCTGGTCTGGCTGTTCGTCGTGGGCGGCACCGGCATGATCAACACCTGGGCCGATCTGATGTACAAGTATTACCAGCGCAACGAGCTGGCATCGATCCTCAAGCAGTACGAAGGCAAGAAGCCGCTGCCGCACACGGCATCGGTGCACGATGCGATCGAGACGGCCAGGGCAGCGCTGCCGGGCATGCGTGTGGCCTTCGTCGCTTTCCCGGGGACCGATTTCAGCAGCGCGCATCACTACGGCATTTTCATGAACGGCAACGAGGCGTTCAGCTCGCGCATGTACCGTCCGGTGCTGGTCGATGCCAACAGCGGCGAACTGACCGACGCGCCGGAACTGCCGTGGTACCTGAAAGCGCTGCTGGTGTCGCAACCGCTGCACTTCGGCGACTATGGCGGGCAGTGGATGAAGTTCCTGTGGGCGGTGCTCGACATCGCGACGATCATCATCCTGGGTACGGGCCTGTACCTGTGGCTCAAGCGCGGCAAGGCCGGCAAGACCTCGACCAGGATCGCAACCCGGGCGCACGAGACGCCTGCAACCCCGGCGCTCGCGCGCAGGGCAGAACCATCATGATCCGCACGCCGCTGCAAATTTGGGGCGCGCCGATCGTGATCGGCATCCTCACCACGATCGGCCTGATCTCGGCGCTGCTGGGCGATGGCGTCTGGGACGCCGTCTCGGCCATCACCCTCGGCATCCCATGCCTGCTGGGCTTCTGGTACTGCGTGCGCCGCGCACCGAAACAGCGCATCGGCCACTAAGCTTCCTCACCTCGACAGGGCGGCCGCGCATGCGGGCGATATTCTCGCGCGCTGCGCTTGGCCCCACCCCGGCCCACGCTGTATACTCGATCCCTTGCGGATTCCCGCTCCGGCGCCTTGCCCGGCCGGGAATCCGGAAATCATCGAAAGGGCCTCATGTTTGCAGCAGTCGACCTCGGGTCCAACAGCTTCCGCCTTCACATCGGCGAGCCGGCCGGCGGCCGCATGCACATCGTGCGCACCGCGCGCGATCCGATCCGCCTGGCGGCCGGTCTCGATGCCGACAATATGCTCAGCGAAGCGGCGATGCGCACCGCGATCGGCTGCCTGCAAGCGTTCCGCAAGATCCTCGACGAGTACCAGCTCGACGCCGTGCGTGTCGTCGCCACCAACACGATGCGCGTAGCGAAAAACGCCGACCTGCTGCTGCCGCTGGCCGAGAACGCGATCGGGCACCCGATCGAAATCATCTCGGGCGAAGAAGAAGGGCGCCTGATCTACATGGGCGTGGCGCGCGCGATCGAGCGCCACGATGAGCGACGCCTGGTGATCGACATCGGAGGCGGCTCCACCGAGGTCATCGCCGGCACCGGCAGCGATATCCAGCTGGTCGAATCGTTCGGCATCGGCACCCAGCCGCAAACGCGCGCCTACTTCCCGGACGGGCGCATCACGGCGCACAATTTCGACGCTGCCGTCACCGCCGCACGCGCGCGCTTCGAAGACGCCGCGTCGCTGTACCACGTCCAGGGCTGGGACATCGCCTATGGCTCGTCGGGCACGATGCGGGCAATCTCCGAAGTCATCTGCCGCAACGAGATCGGCGACTGCACCGTCTCGCTCGCGAGCCTGCACGCGCTGCGCGACATACTGATTGGTCTGGGTCACGTCGACGCCTTCGTTCTGCCGGGCGTCAAGCGCGAGCGCGTGCCCGTGATGGTGGGCGGCCTGACAGTCTTGATCGGCGCGATGCAAGAGCTCAAGGTCGAGCAGCTCACCGCGATCAACGCCGGCTTGCGCCTGGGCGTGTTATCGGACCTCGAGCTGCGCGCCAACCGGCGCGACCGGCGCGACGCCGCGATCCGCGCCTGCATGGGGCGCTTCCGGGTCGACAGCGGGCGCGCCCTGCGCACGGTGGGCATTGCAACCGCGCTGTTCGAGCGCCTGCAGCCACAGGGCGACACGCACCGTCCGTACCTGGCCTGGAGCGCGATGCTGCACGAGATCGGCCTGGCCATCTCGATGAGCGGGGCGCACAAGCACGGCGCCTACATCGTCGAGCATGCCGACCTGGGTGGATTCACGACGCGCGAGCAGCGCATGCTGTCCACGCTGGTGCTGGGGCAGAAGGGCAATCTGCGCAAGATCCGCGAATCGCTGGTCGAGGCCGATCTGGCCAAGGCGGTGCTGGCGCTGCGCCTGGCCATCGTGTTGATGCATGCGCGCGCGGACGCCGATATCGGCGGCCTGCGCCTGCGCATGAAGTCGCGCATCGAGATGGACCTGCCAGCGGAGTTGATGCGCAAGCATCCGACGCTGGCGCCGTGGCTCGAGAAGGAAGTGCAGGCCTGGGGTGAGGTCGGGGTGGCGTTCCAGGTGCGGCAGGGCTAGCGTAACTTGCCAATCACATCCGGCCCCGCCACCAGCCGGATATACGGGATGCCATCACTGCCCTTGTGCTCGATCCAGAACACGCCGCCCTTGCGGATGCGCCAGTCCTGCTTCTGCCCGCTCAACACCAGCGACGCCACTTCACCCAGCAGCGGCTGGTGGCCGACCACCAGCACCGGCTGCCGGTGCGCCGGCCAGCCGCACGCTTCGATAATCGCTTCCGCACTCGACGCGGTACTCAGCGCCTCGGCCACCTTGTAGCGCCGCCCCAGCGCATCGGCCGTCTGCACGCAACGCGTGGCGGGGCTGACCAGGATACGGCATTCGGGCGGCAGCGTGCGCTCGAGCCACGCGCCCATGCGGGCGGCGTGACGCTGGCCTTTCGGCGTCAGCGCGCGCTGTTCGTCGGGCAGTTCAAGCGTACCCGGTTCGGCTTCAGCGTGGCGCCAGAGGATCAGTTCCATTCTCGATTTCCTTGTTGGGGGCGCTCTCGGCGCCAAGCATGTCCATCAATGCCTGCTGGGCGCTGTAGCCGACCTGCTTGCCGCGCGGCCGGCGGCGGCGGTAGCGGCCATCGCTGCCCAGTTCCCAGGCGTTGACGTTGTCCTTCAGGTAGGGCAGCAAGCCTTCGCGCATCACGCGCCGCTTGTGCAGCGGCGAGCGGATCGGAAACGCCACCTCCACCCGGCGGAACAGGTTGCGGTTCATCCAGTCGGCGCTGCTCAGGTACGTGTCGTGTTTCAGGTCGTTGCGGAAGTAGTAGATCCGCGTGTGCTCCAGGAAGCGCCCGACAATGGAGCGCACCTTGATGTTTTCGGACAGTCCATCGACACCCGGGCGCAGCGCGCACGCGCCGCGGATGATCAGGTCGATCTTCACGCCGGCGCACGAGGCGTCGTACAGGGCCTTGATCACCGATTCGTCGGTCAGCGAATTCATCTTGGCGATGATGCGCCCCGGTTTGCCCCCTTTCGCCAGCTCGGTTTCGTTGCGAATCGCACGCACGATTTCCTTGTGCAGCGAGAACGGCGCCAGCCAGATGCTGGCCAGCTGCTTCGGCCGCGTCATGCTGGTCAGGTGGATGAAGACTTCATTGACGTCGGACGTCAGGTCGTCGTCGGCCGTGAGCAGGCCGAAGTCGGTGTAGAACCGGGCCGTGGTCGGATTGTAGTTGCCGGTGCCGAGGTGCGCGTAGCGGCGCAGGCCACTCGGTTCGCGGCGCAGCACGAGCGCCATCTTGGCGTGGGTCTTCAGGCCCACCACGCCGTACACGACCTGGGCGCCGGCCTTCTCGAGCTTTTCGGCCCAGTTGATATTGGCCTCTTCGTCGAAGCGCGCCATCAGTTCGACGATGACGGTGACTTCCTTGCCGCGCTCGGCAGCCGAGATCAGGGCTTCGACCAGTTCAGAGTTGCTGCCGGCGCGGTAGATCGTCTGCTTGATCGCCACCACGTTCGGGTCGGCGGCCGCGGCCTGGATGAAGTTGATCACCGGCTGGAACGATTCGAACGGATGGTGCAGCAGCACGTCTTGCTTGCGCAGCGCGGCGAACATGTCGGCGCCCGACAGCTTGCCCGGATAGCCCGACACATAGGCCGGAAACTTGAGCTCGGGCTGGTCGTTCTCATTGACGATTTCAAGAAGACGGCCCAGGTTCACCGGGCCATCAACCGTGAACAGGCGGCTGCGGTCGATGTGGAACTGGTTGAGCAAGAAGTCGGCCAGGTGCGCCGGGCACGAGCGGCCCACTTCAAGGCGCACGGCGAAACCGTACTGGCGCCCATGCAGCTCGCTTTGCAGCGCCTGGCGCAGGTTTTTCACTTCTTCTTCGTCCACCCACAGGTCGCTGTTGCGGGTGACGCGAAACTGCGAGTACGACACCACTTCGCGGCCCGTGAACAGGTCGGCCATGTGCGACTGGATCACCGACGACAGCAGGCAGTAAGAGCTGCCCGGTTTGTCCGACAGGTCGTCCGGCAGGCGGATCACGCGCGGCAGCACGCGCGGCGCCTTCATGATGGCGATGCCCGAGCCGCGGCCGAATGCATCCTTGCCACTGAGTTCGACGATGAAGTTCAGGCTTTTGTTGATCACGCGCGGGAACGGGTGCGCCGGGTCCAGGCCGATGGGCGTCAGGAGCGGGCGCACTTCGCGGTCGAAATACTGCTTGACCCAGGCGCGCTGCGCCGCATTGCGCTCGCTGCGGTGCAACAGGTGGATGCCGTACTCGGACAGCTGCGGCAGGATGTCCTGGTTGAACAGCGCGTACTGGCGCGCAATCAGGTGGCGGCACTCGGCGCTGGCGCGTTCGAGGTCGGCGGCCAGGGTCTCGGGCAGCACGCTGTCGGTGCGGTCGATCTGGTGCGTGGCGAGCAGGCTGGCCACGCGCACTTCGAAGAATTCATCCAGATTGCTCGCGACGATGCACAAGAAGCGCAGGCGCTCGAGCAGCGGCACGGTGGGGTCTTCGGCTTGCGCCAGCACGCGCCGGTTAAATTCCAGCAGCGACAGCTCGCGGTTCAAATAGGCGCTGCCGTCGGAGAATTGTTTCAGGTCAGCCTCGGTGGCCTTTTTCTTCATGTCCATGGTCTGCGGTCGTAGTCGTCCCGCAATCAGTCTAGTTGTCGAATATGACAGCGTGGTGACACTGCCGGCAAGTTTGCAGCTTGGCGATCAAGCGACAGACCTTCACAGGCAAGATACCACCGACCGCGCAAAAAGTGGCGCACCCCGCCGCACCCCGGCGCTCGGGCACAAGGGGGAGCAGAAAGCGCCGGCGGCGGATCGACGTGACTGAAATGGATTACAATCGCAGCCCCAAATCCCCGTCATCCGGCCCCTTGCATCGTGCAGCGCCGGCAGGTTTTCCGAAAGCGCCGTCCATGCAAAAGCTCCTTACTGTCATCCTCGCCTGCCTCGGCATGATCGGGGCCCTGGCCATCGACACCTATCTGCCGTCGATGCCGGCCATCGGCGCCGAATTCGCCGTCGGCCCGGTCGCCGTGCAGCAGACCCTCAGCGTGTTCCTGTTCACGTTCGCGTTCATGATGCTGTTCTACGGGACGCTGTCCGATTCGTTCGGCCGCCGCCCGGTGATCCTGACGGCGCTCACCGTCTACACGCTGGCCTCGATCGGCGCGGCGTGGGCGCCGAGCTTCGGCTGGCTGCTCGTGTTCCGCGCGCTGCAGGGCCTGTCGGCCGGCGCCGGTTCGGTGATCGGCCAGGCCATCGTGCAGGACCGTTTTTCGGGCGCGCAGGCGCAGCGCATGATGTCGCACATCATGATGGTGTTCGGCCTGGCGCCGGCCATCGCGCCGATCCTGGGCGGCTGGCTGCACGTGACCTTCGGCTGGCGTTCGTCGTTCGTGTTCCTGGCGGTGTTCGGCGCGCTGCTGATTCTCGTGTGCCTCAAATTTCTGCCCGAAAGCCTGCCGCGTGAAAAACGCCAGGCCTTCCATCCCGGCACCATCGGCCGCAACTACGTCAAGGTGCTGCGCCACCCGCAGTTCGTGCTGCTCTCGCTGGCGCTCGGCCTGGCCTTCAGCGGCCTGTCGCTGTACATCGGGTCGGCCTCGAACTTCGTGATGGTCATCCTGGGCCTGCCAGAAACGGCGTTCGCCTGGATGTTCATTCCGCTCGTCGGCGGCATGGTGGTCGGCTCGGCCTGGGGCGGCAAGCATGCCCATAAAAGCACGCCGACCCGCATGATGTGGCTGGGCTTTGGCGTGATGGCGCTCGGTGCGGCCTTCAATGTCGGCTACAACGCCTTGTTTGCAGCCGCCGTGCCGTGGGCCGTGCTGCCGCTGTTCGTCTACACCTTCGGCCTGTCGGTCGCGATGCCGGCGATCCAGATCACGGCCCTGGGCCTGTTCCCGAACAACCGGGGCCTGGCCTCGTCGATGGTCGGCTTTATCCAGATGATGTCGTTTGCGCTGGTCTCGGGCCTGGTGGCGCCACTGCTGTTCGATAGTGCGCTGCGCTTGGCGCTGGGCGTGGCAGGCGGGTTGGCGCTGAGCTTTGGCGCCTGGCGCCTGTCGGTGCGCATGGCCGCCAAGCCGGCCGTGGTCACGATCTAAGTGAACGCGGCGCGGCGCGGGCGGATGGCGGTGGCCGAACCCTTCGGCGCGCTGTTCCTGTTGCGCCGCCGCTATTTCGCCCTCCAATCCCGGGCGCTGTATGCGCGCTACGCGCATGTGCTGACCATCTGCCTTTCCATGTTTGGCCTGGTGCTGGTCGAGCGGCCCACGCTGCTGGCCGCGCCCATCCTGCACTTCTGGCGCGATCCCGGCGATTGGCGGGCAGGCCTGGCGTATGGCGCCGGCTGGCTGCTGGCCATCGCATTGTGGGCGCGCGTGCACCGATCCTTCGTGCGCGGCGCGGCACTGGCCGAATTCGCCCGCGCCAGTCTGCACGGGCAGCGCGTGGCGCCAGCGCTGGATATCGCACTGCTGCTCGTGGCGCTGCAATGGTGGGCGCTACCGTTCGCGATCGCGTTCTGGACAGTGGCCACGAGCGATGCGCCGCCGCCCGGCGCCGACGGACGCTTTCCCCTGTATGTGATCGTGCTGATCCTGGCGACCTTCGCCATGGCGTATGCCGTGGTGTTTGGTGCAGCGCCGGTACGTGGCCGGCGCCGGGCCGGTGCCGGCGGCGTGCTGCGCGGTCCTGCGCTGGGCTTCCTGGCGCTGCTGCATGTGCGTGCGCTGTGGCGCGGCCATCTGCACGCGGCGCTGCCGCGCGCCGGTGTCGCGCTGCTCGTTCACGCGGCGAGTTGGTGGATGATCCATCAGGTCGGCAAGCAGCGCGATGCGACCGGCTTCATCGCGCTGGCGTGCTGCGTCACCGCGTACGCGCTCTCCGGCCTGCATTATGCCTTCTGGCGCGCGCGTCAGCCGCTCGAGCCTTATTTGCGCAGCATGCCGTTCGGCGTGGCGCGGATGCTCGTGGCCGAGCATCTGGTCGTGCTGGGCATGGGTGGCATCGTGTGTGCGCTGGTGTGGATCGCGTATGGCGCCGGGCCGGCCGGCGGCCCGAATCTGCTGCCCGTGCTGGCGCGCTGCACGGGTGCTTCGCTGCTGCTGCTTTTAGTGCTCGGCGCGCCGATCCTGCAGCGCCATCCCTACGGCGCCGCGTTCAAGGTCGCGCTTACCGTGGCCACGCTTTTCTTGATGGGGACACTCGGATGACGATGTTGCTGGAAGCCGAAGGACTCGGCATGCGCTACGGCGGCCACGTGGTGTTCGAGGGCTTGCACCTGTCGTATGGCGCCGGCGCCGTCGCACTGGTCGGGCGCAACGGCGCCGGCAAGTCGACCTTGCTGGCGCTGCTGGCAGGGATCGATGCGCCGCAGGCGGGCCGCGTCATGGTTTGTGGCGCCGATCTGGCATCGGCGACAAAAGGGCAGGGCGCCCGCGCGCGGCTGGCCTGGGTGCCCGACGCCTCGGTCGCTTACGACTTCATGACCGGCGACGAATTCCTGCGCATGGTGCAGGCGCTGCGTGGTTGCGCCAGCCCGCAGCGCGCGCTGCTGGAAGGCTTCGGGATCGAAGGGTATCTGTGTGCGCGCTTTGGCGACATGTCGCTTGGCACGCGCAAGAAATTCATGTTGGCCGCCGGCTTGATGGGCGACGCGCAGGTGGTGCTGATGGACGAGCCGACCAATGGCATCGATGCCGATGCGCGGGCATTTCTCGTCGCGCAGATCACGATGCGGGCGCGGGAACACCTGGTGCTGTTCTCGACCCACGACCATGAGGTGATCGCGCTGACCGGCGCCCGCGTGCTCGACTTGTCGGCACGGGGCAGCTGACAACCGTCAGCGCCGGTTGGTCTTCATCGCCGCGTCGACTTCGCGCTTGGCGTCGCGGTCTTTCTCGGTCGAGCGCTTGTCGTGCTGTTTCTTGCCCTTGGCCAGGCCGATCTCGCACTTGACGTTGCCCTTCTTGAAGTGCAGGTTGAGCGGCACCAGCGTGTAGCCGGACCGCTCGACCTTGCCAATCAGCTTGTCGATCTCGGCGCGGTGCAGCAACAGCTTGCGCGAGCGTAGCGCCTCCGGGTGGCTGAAGCTCGACGTGGTCGACAAGGCACTGACGTGCGCGCCGAACAGGTACAGCTCGCTATCGCGCACCAGTACATAGGCTTCCTTGATCTGCACCCGCCCTTCGCGGATGGCCTTGACTTCCCAACCTTCCAGCACGAGGCCTGCCTCGTAGCGGTCTTCGATGAAGTAGTCAAAAAATGCTTTTTTATTGTCAGCGATGCTCATGAAAAGGCGAAAATTCGCGTGTCGGTTAAACTACTGCTATTGCGCCAACATTGGCGCCACATGCAAATGACCCCCATCATAACAAACGGTTGACCAATGGCAGTAGTGCACAAATCAGTTTTCCTTGGCTATAGCGCAGAACAGATGTTCGACCTGGTTGCAAAAGTCGAAGATTATCCCAAGTTCCTGCCCTGGTGCAGTGGCGTGAACGTGGTCGAGCGCACCGATGACAAGCTCGTCGCGGCCCTGCAAATTAATTTCCATGGCGTGAAGCAGAGTTTCACGACGTCGAACCACAACCAGCGTCCGACCCAGATGAAGATGCACCTGGTCGACGGTCCATTCAAATTGCTCGAGGGCACCTGGACCTTCAAGTCACTGCGCGCCGACGCCTGCAAGATCGAGTTCGACATGCACTACGAGTTTTCCAGCGTGATCCTGGCGCAGATCGTCGGTCCCGTGTTCGGCATGATCGCCAACAGCATGGTCGACTCGTTCTGCAAGCGCGCCGAGGTCGTGTATGGCTGACGTCGCGCCGGCGCTGCTTGGCATTTCGGTGTGCTATGCCAGCGACAAGGTGGCGTGGTTGCGCGAGCTGCAGGTGGAGCCCGGCACGACGATCGGCGTGGCCATCGAGCGCAGCGGCGTGCTCGAAGCCTTCCCGGCGATCAACCTGACCACGCAGCCGGTGGGCATCTACGCCAAGAAGAAGACGCTCGAGACGGTGCTGCGCGAGCGCGATCGCATCGAGATCTACCGGCCGCTCGTGGCCGATCCGAAAGAGTCGCGCCGCAAGCGCGCGGCCAGGCGCGACGGCGCTAGCGACAATCCTGAAGCGCCCGATTGACCTGGGCCGCCTGCGCGGCGCGCTCGGCATCCGACATATAGCGTTTCTCGCCATCCTGACCATAGCGCGCGATGCGTGCGCCCGACGCCAGTTGGGCCTGTGACTCCCGCGCGGACGCGCAGCGCTCGGCCAGTTGCCGCGCGCGCTGCGCTTCTTCCTGATCCTTGCGATTCTGGTCGTCGCGCGCCTTGTTGCGCTCGCGGTAGGCGGCTTCCTGCTGGGCCAGCGTTGGCGGGCCTTTCTGCGCGACCGGCTTGGCGGCCGGGTCTGCCGCCCCCGCAGGCAGCGGCTCGGCGGCTGGCAACGCGGGCGATGGCGCCGATTCCGGGTTGGGGCGCCCCGGCGCCTTGACGATCTTGCTGGCCGGCGTGTCCGGCGGCGGCGGACGATCGGAATACTGGCGCGTGCCGCCGGGCCCGATCCAGACGTACTGGGCCTGTGCGGCGGTGGCGACGAAGAGCAGGGCGGCGCCAAGGGCGCGGGACAGCGTAAGCGGCATAAAATTGCTCCTGAGAATTAACAGATTTCGCCATGGTTCGGGCCGGCTGTCAATCGCAAACCGCGCCGCGCAACTTAATTTGGGTCAGGCCGGCGACGGAAATCATGGGTTTCTGTATAATTCGCTTTTGCGCCTATAGGAAATACTATGCGTCTCCTCCAAAAAGCACTCACCTTCGATGACGTGCTGCTCGTCCCGGCCTACTCCAACGTTCTTCCGGCCCAAACTTCCCTGCGCACCAAGCTGACCCGCAATATCACGCTGAACATTCCGTTGCTGTCGGCGGCGATGGACACCGTGACCGAAGCCAACCTGGCCATCGCCATGGCGCAAGAAGGCGGCATCGGCATCATCCACAAGAATCTCCGTCCAGCCGACCAGGCGCGCGAAGTCGCGCGGGTCAAGCGCTTCGAAGCGGGCGTGCTGCGCGATCCGATCACGATTCCTCCCACCATGAAGATCCGCGAAGTGCTGGCGCTGTCGCAGCTGCACGGCATCAGCGGCTTCCCGGTGGTCGAGGGCAACCAGGTCGTCGGCATCATCACCAACCGCGACCTGCGCTTTGAAGAAGACCTGGACGCCGAGGCGCGCGCCAAGATGACGCCGCGCGACAAGCTGGTGACCGTCAAGGAAGACGCCGATACCGCCGAGGCCAAGCGCCTGATGAACAAGCACCGCCTCGAGCGCGTGGTCGTCATCAACGATAACTTCGAGCTGCGCGGCCTGATCACCGTCAAGGATATCCAGAAGTCGCACGAACACCCGCTGGCATCGAAAGATTCGCAGGGCAAGCTGCTCGTTGGCGCCGCTGTCGGCGTAGGCGAGCGCGATGAAGAGCGCATCGAACTGCTGGTTGCGGCTGGCGTGGACGTGCTGGTGGTCGACACCGCCCATGGTCACTCGCAAGGCATCCTCGACCGCGTACGCTGGATCAAGGACCGTTACCCGCACGTGGACGTCATTGGCGGCAATATCGCCACCGCCGCGGCCGCGCTGGCGCTGGTCGAAGCCGGGGCCGACGCCGTCAAGGTCGGCATCGGCCCTGGCTCGATCTGCACCACCCGCATCGTCGCTGGCGTAGGTGTGCCGCAGATCACCGCGATCTCCAATGTCGCCGAAGCACTTGAAGGCACGGGCGTGCCGTGCATCGCCGATGGCGGCATCCGCTTCTCGGGCGACATCTCGAAAGCACTGGCCGCTGGCGCGCACACCGTCATGATGGGCAGCATGTTTGCCGGCACCGAAGAAGCGCCGGGCGAAGTCATCCTGTACCAGGGTCGCAGCTACAAATCGTATCGCGGCATGGGCAGCCTGGGCGCGATGGCCGACGGTTCGGCGGACCGCTACTTCCAGGAAGCGTCGAGCAAGGCCGACAAATTCGTACCAGAAGGTATCGAAGGGCGCGTGGCCTACAAGGGCAGCGTGCTGGCGATCATCTTCCAGCTGATCGGCGGCGTGCGCCAGTCGATGGGTTACTGCGGTTGCAGCACCATCGAAGAGCTGCGCGAGAAAGCCGAATTCGTCGAGATCACCTCGGCCGGCATGCGCGAATCGCACGTCCACGATGTGCAGATCACGAAAGAAGCGCCGAACTACCGTTCGGAGTAATCGATTCTCGACGCGGCCGCTAGCGGCCGCGTTTTTCTATGGTGGACGGCGTCGCCGCTCACCGTACGTAAAGCTCACCACTCAAGCTCTCCTATGCATTCGAAAATCCTCATCCTCGATTTCGGTTCCCAGGTCACCCAGCTGATCGCCCGCCGCGTGCGCGACGCCGGTGTCTTCTCCGAAGTCTTCCCCTACGACGTCAGCGACGAGTTCGTCCGCGAATACGGCGCCTCGGGGATCATCCTGTCGGGCAGCCACAATTCGACGCTCGAAGGCGATTCTCCGCGCGCACCGCAAGCCGTGTTTGAAGCCGGTGTGCCGGTACTGGGCATCTGCTACGGCATGCAGACGATGGCAGCCCAGCTGGGCGGCAAGGTCGAAAACGGCCTGAAGCGCGAATTCGGTTACGCCGAGGTACGCGCGCGGGGCCATACGGCGCTGCTTAACGGCATCAACGACTTCGTCACCGACGAAGGCCACGGCATGCTCAAGGTCTGGATGAGCCACGGCGACAAGGTCCTGGAAATGCCGGAAGGCTTCAAGCTGATGGGCTCGACCGACAGCTGCCCGGTGGCCGCGATGGCCGACGAAGAACGCCGTTTCTACGCGCTGCAATTCCACCCGGAAGTCACGCACACGTCGCAAGGCGAAGCCATCATCGGCCGCTTCGTGCACGAGATCTGCGGCTGCAAATCCGACTGGAACATGCCTGACTACATCGGCGAAGCCGTTGAAAAGATCCGCGCACAGGTCGGCACCGACGACGTGATCCTGGGCCTGTCGGGTGGCGTCGATTCGAGCGTAGCAGCGGCGCTGATCCACCGCGCGATCGGCGACCAGCTGACCTGCGTGTTCGTCGACCACGGCCTGCTGCGCAAGGACGAAGGCAAGATGGTCATGAGCATGTTCGAAAAGAACCTGGGCGTAAAAGTCATCCGTATCGATGCCGAAGACCAGTTCATGGGCCACCTGGCCGGCGTGAACGATCCGGAGCAGAAGCGCAAGATCATCGGCCGCGAGTTCGTCGAAGTGTTCCAGGTCGAGGCGGGCAAGCTGACCAACGCCAAATGGCTGGCGCAGGGCACGATCTATCCGGACGTGATCGAGTCGGCCGGCAAGGGCAAGAAAGGCCAGACGATCAAGAGCCACCACAACGTGGGCGGCCTGCCAGAGACGCTGAACCTGAAACTGCTCGAGCCGCTGCGCGAATTGTTCAAGGACGAAGTACGCAAGCTCGGCGTGGCGCTCGGTCTGCCGCATGACATGGTATATCGCCACCCGTTCCCAGGTCCGGGTCTGGGCGTGCGTATTCTGGGCGAAGTGAAGAAAGAGTTTGCCGACCTGCTGCGTGAAGCGGATGCGATCTTTATCGAAGAGCTGCGCAATACGCCGTTCGAGGTGCCGCATGTGCCGGGCATCGATGCCGGTAAAGCGCCGATCAACTGGTATGAGGCGACGAGCCAGGCGTTTGCGGTGTTCCTGCCGGTGAAATCGGTGGGCGTGATGGGCGATGGCCGCACGTACGAGTACGTGGTCGCGCTGCGCGCAGTGCAGACGCTGGACTTCATGACGGCGCAGTGGGCGCATTTGCCGCATTCGCTGCTGGGCAAGGTGAGCAATCGGATTATCAACGAGGTGCGGGGGATTAACCGCGTTGTGTATGATATTTCGGGGAAGCCGCCGGCGACGATTGAGTGGGAGTGAAGTTTCCCAAGGGAAACTCTGATTTAAGGCTTACAGAGCTCGCTTCGGCGAGCTTTTTTTATGAAATTAAGCGATCCGGCGAGTGCTGCCTCGAACTGGCTCGAGTTACGAAACTCAAGCTTCGCACGCGCTTCGATACCATAGACTCACTATGGCGTTGCCTCCGCTGGGCTGCGGCCTGTAGATCCTTATGCCGGATCTAACGTCGCCCTTGCAATCATGATATCCCGTTGCGACGCTGAGCCGTAATTCAGATCAGATGCTAACCGCTGGCCTCATGGGTATGGACCTTAGACTCTCAACTCGTCCGAGGCCTCATGGCTCGCCCGTATCGAACAAACCCGGCGCGACTCACATTCCGAACCATCGAGTGCAAAACTCGCAGGGCTCTTCTCGGGGGGCGGCCTGAGTTATTCTGCATGCATGAAATGTCGAGTATCTGGTGAAATACCACTTAGATTTCGCAGTTGCAGCTGAGACGGCGGTAGAATCTGAGGCCTAGTTAATTCTTGATATCGTTATGTCTACTCGTAAAATGCAGATCGCTAACTTCATATGCCGCTTCGGCGAAAAGTTTGTGCTCCTTGACCTGTTTGAAGAAGTAGTTATGTCTGCTTTTACAATTTCTAAGCGAAAGAGGACATACTCTGACGCTGAGTATTTTTTGATAGGCGTGAAATTGGTGCGATTCCCTGATGGGGAATTGGCTTTCGTTGGAAGGCACGTTAAGGATACTTTGATTGAACGTGATCAAATACTTGTTAATGGAGAAATTAAGAAGGATTACATCGCAATCGAAAGTGCTCCAACTAGCTTCTTTGTATTGCTTCTCTCAAATCACAAATTGTTATATGTGCAGGAAACTGCGGGTGCTCCAAATATTGCACAGTTTGCGACTACGATGGGACAGTTCCTTGGTAATGCATACTCTGAGTGGGCGCGAGAAAAATATGATCGAGTGAATGCAGAAGGAAGAAGACTGACATGGAAACAACTGCGCGAACAGTATCCGCCCCCAACGCTTGAGGTCACAAAAATCGCTACTGAAAGCTCAGTAACTGCATACGTAGAAAAGTTTAGAGTAATCAATACGGTAGAAGTGAAAGTTTTT
>Ga0265780_10005452_pt1 | contig 16126 bp, 13 predicted proteins | sample P1T30metagenome_FD_192432 | JGI IMG/M metagenome (GOLD analysis project Ga0265780, IMG submission 192432) | Plant litter microbial communities from East Loma Ridge, Irvine, California - P1 T30 | ecosystem: Environmental > Terrestrial > Plant litter > Unclassified | place: USA: California... | reverse complement strand
CTGTGGTCGATGAATTCGAGTGGTGGCGCCGGCCGGTCGACATCGAGCAGCCGCGCCACCACCGGCAGGATCTGCTCGGCCGAGGCTTCGAGCTTGAGCGCCAGCATATCGTCGGCGCGCGTGCGGCCCAGGTTGAGCGCCGCGATCGGCTTATTGGCAGCCTGCGCCAGGCGGCAGAAACGGAAGCCGGAATACACCATCAGCGAAGAGCCGACGACCAGCAGGGCGTCGGCCGCTTCCATCTGGGCCAGCGCGCAGGCGGTACGGGCTGGCGGTACGTTGTCGCCGAAAAAGACCACGTCGGGCATCAGCACGCCGCCGCAGTGCACGCAGGCCGGTATCGACACGCCGGTCACCGCATCGGGGTCGAGCGCCGCGTCGCCATCCGGCAGCGGCGTCGCCATCGCCTCGAGCAGGGAGGGATTGAGCGCTTCGAGCTGGGTCTGCACGAAGGCGCGCGGGAATTGCGCGCCGCACCCAAGGCAGGCGACGCGGTGGATATTGCCGTGCAATTCGAGCAAGGCATGGCTGCCGGCCTGCTGGTGCAGGCCGTCGACGTTCTGGGTCAGGATGAAACCGAGCTTGTTGCCGGTTTCGAGAGCGGCCAGCGCCCGGTGCCCGGGGTTTGGCGTGGCACGTGCCAGCAGCGGCCAGCCGACCATGCTGCGTGCCCAGTAGCGGCGCTGGACCGCAATATCGCGCCGGAACTCCGGCCCCTGGATCGGCAGGCGGCCGCGCCGTACGCCGTCACGGTCGCGGTAGTCGGGAATGCCGGACGCTGTCGACAGTCCGGCGCCGGTCAGGACCAGTGCGCGCGGATGCCGCTCCAGAAAAGAGGCCAGTGCGTCGGCCCGCTCATGAAGGCTGAAACCCTCTGCCATATTCGGTAATCCTCCCATGCCTGTGATCGTACCTCAGGCACAGTGGCGCCGACACACGATACTAGCGCGCCGAGACCGCGATCCCGCCGACGATCATGCCGAACGCCAGCACATGGTACAGATGCGGCGCCTCGCCAAGGAAGGCGGACGACAGCAGCGCCGTGAACAGCGGCGTCAGGTTGATGAAGAAGGCGCCCAGGCTCGGGCCGGCGCGCTGCACGCCGGCGCCCCAGCAGCGCATCGCGATGATGGCCGGGCCGATCGCCACGTACAGCAACGCCGCCGCCAATGGCCAGCTCCAGGCGATATGCACATCGGTCAAGGCCCATTCGCCGCCCGCCAGCGCGCCGGACCAGAGCACGCCGAAAGCCACCTGGGCCAGCAGGAAGGCGGCCCAGTCCGCGCGCAGGGCCGGCACATCCTTCTGCTGCATCAACAGCCAGCTGTAGAACGACCAGGCGATGGTCGCCAGGATCATGTACAGGTCGCCCGGCACCAGCCGCAAGGCGGCCAATTGCGCCGGGTCGCCCCGGCTCATCACCACCAGCACGCCGGCAATCGACAACACGGCGCCCACGATCTGCTTGCGCTTGACCGGCACCTTGAAGAACAGGCGCCCGACCAGCAGCATCCAGACCGGCACGCCCGAGGCGACCAAGGTGACGTTGATCGGAGAGGAACTTTGCAGCGCCAGGTATTGCAGCGAGTTGTACAGGCCGACGCCCAGCAGGCCAAGCAGGCAGTAGCGCTTCCAGTTGACCAGCACGCCGCTGCCGTGGCGCAGCGCCGCGCGGCCCAGCGGGATTAGTACGGCCAGCGCGATCGACCAGCGCATCAGGTTGAGCGTCATCGGCGGCACTGCGTCGCGCACCAGGCGCCCGACAATGGCGTTGCCGGCCCACAGCACTGGCGGGATGGTCAGCAGCAGTGCGGTGGAGGCGGTGAGTGGCTGGCGGTTCATTTCCGGCGCGGCGTCAGGACGCTCGGCAACGCCTTGGGCAGGGTGTCGGGGAAGTCGCGCGAATAATGCAGGCCGCGGCTTTCGTGGCGCGACAGCGCGCTTTTCACGATCAGATGCGCCACCTCGACCAGGTTGCGCAGTTCCAGCAGGTCGGGCGTGATACGGAAGTTGCGGTAATACTCGTCGATTTCTTCCTTGAGCAGCTTGATGCGGTGCTGCGCCCGTTCCAGGCGCTTGGTCGTGCGCACGATGCCGACATAATTCCACATGAAGCGTCGCAGTTCATCCCAGTTATGGGCGATGACGACTTCTTCGTCGGCATTCGTGACGCGGCTCTCGTCCCAGGCCGGCAGGGCGGGATGCTCGACCGGACCGGCGCCGGCAATGTGCTCGGCGCAGGCGCGGCCCACCACCACGCATTCGAGCAGCGAATTGCTGGCCAGGCGGTTGGCGCCGTGCAGGCCGGTGCAGGCGGTCTCGCCCACCGCATACAGCCCGGGGATATCGGTGCGGCCGGCCAGGTCGGTGACCACGCCGCCGCAGGTGAAGTGCACCGCCGGCACTACGGGGATCGGTTCCTGGGTAATGTCGATGCCCAGTTCCAGGCAACGCGCATAAATGGTTGGAAAGTGTAACTTCAGGAATTCCGGTTCCTGGTGGCTGATATCGAGGTGGACGTAATCGAGGCCGCGTTTCTTCATCTCGTAGTCGATGGCGCGCGCCACGACGTCGCGCGGGGCCAGTTCGCCGCGCTCGTCATGGGCCGGCATGAAGCGCGTGCCGGCCGCCACGCCCGCTTCCTGCGGCAGTTTCAACAGGCCGCCTTCGCCGCGGATCGCCTCGGTAATCAGGAACGACTTGGCATACGGGTGGTACAGGCAGGTCGGATGGAACTGGATGAATTCCATATTCGAGACTCGGCAGCCGGCGCGCCAGGCCATGGCGATGCCGTCGCCGGTCGCGGTGTCAGGATTGGTGGTGTACAGATAGACCTTGCCGGCGCCGCCAGTGGCCAGCACGGTGTGCTCCGCTTCGAAGGTGACAACCTTGCCGCTCGCAATATCCTGCACATACAGGCCGTAGCAGCGCGGCTGGCCCACCAGCGACGGCGCCCCCGCATGCACGCCCTTGGGGCCGAGCTTGTCCGAGGTGATGACGTCGATCGCCACATGGTGTTCGAACAGCGCGATATTCGGATGCGCGCGCACCTTCTGCTCCAGCGTGACCTGCACCGCGTGGCCGGTAGCGTCGGCGGCGTGGATGATGCGGCGCTGGCTATGGCCGCCCTCGCGGGTCAGGTGGTAGCCCAGTTCGGCCGTCTCGTCGCGGGTAAAGGGCACGCCTTGTGCGATCAGCCATTCGATCGCCTCGCGGCCATGTTCGACGATGCTGCGGGTGGCGCCCTCGTCGCACAGGCCGGCGCCGGCGACCAGGGTGTCCGAGATATGTTCGTCATGACTGTCGCCCGAATCGAGCACGGCGGCGATGCCGCCCTGGGCCCAGCTGCTTGCCCCATCGAGCAGTTCGCGCTTGGAGATGATGGCGACCTTGCGGGTCTGTGCCAGGTGCAGGGCTACCGACAGGCCGGCCAGGCCGCTGCCGACGATCGCGACGTCAAATTTCATGGCAATGTCATTTGTATACAGAAGCGACACTATAAGCGAATTATGGTGTTGACGGGACCTCTGCCATTCGCCCACCAGGTGGCCGCTCAGCTGCCCACTGTACGGCCGCGCACCGAAGGCAGGCCCGGGGCGCACTAGACTGGGGTTTTACACATCCAACAAGGAATCACCATGACCGCAGACCGCAACCACGCAGCCGCGCTGGCCGACCGTATCGGCTCGCTGCGCTTTGCCATGTTCACTTTCCGCGACCAATATGATCACCTGGTCAGCCAGCCGATGACCAAGCAGCAGATCGATGCCGAAGGCGGGATCTGGTTCTTCGTCAACTCGACCAGCGAGCTGTGGGACAGCATCGCGCATCAACCCGAAGTCAATGTCAGCTTCTCCGACGCCGACGACAGCAACTACGTGTCGGTGAGCGGCCGCGCCGAGCGCGTGGTCGACCGCGCGCAGGTGGAAAAACTGTGGAACCCGATGGTGCAAGCCTGGTTCCCGGCCGGCCCTGGCGACCAGCATGCAGTGCTGGTACGCGTCGATCCGCACGCCGCCGAGTACTGGGATTCGAACGACAGCAAGATGGTGCGCCTGTTCGCCATGGCCAAGGCGGCCGTGACCGGCAAGCAGCCGGACGTCGACGCGGAACACGGCACGATCAAGCTGTAATCGTTCAGCTGTAATAAGTTGCAGCGGGACATCAGTCTCGCGTAGAGTGGCCGCTCCTTCCTTACTGGAGCGTCCACATGCGCCAATCCCGATGACCAGTCCGCTTGAACTGGCGGCGAACGCTTTCACGGCCGCCGCCATCCTGCTCGCCGGGCGCAATAACGTCCACACCTGGTGGACCGGCATCGTGGGCTGCACGCTGTTTGGCCTGCTGTTCGCGCAAAACCACCTGTACGCCGATGTGGTGCTGCAGGCATTCTTCGTCGTCACCGGGGTGCTGGGTTGGTGGCGCTGGTTGCACGGCAACCATGGTTCTCCGCTACCGATCACCCATGCAGGGTGGCGCACCCTGGCCTGGATCGCGCCGGTCGGGATCGGCGCCACGGCCGCTTACGGCGCGATGCTCCATTTTTATACCAACGCCTATGCGCCATTCATCGATTCGGCGGTACTGGTATTGAGCGTCATTGCCCAGCTCCTGATGATGCAGCGGCGGATCGAGAACTGGCCGGTGTGGCTGCTCGTCAATACGATCGCCGTCCCGCTGTACTACAGCCGCGGCCTGCACCTCACGGCCTTCCTCTACCTGTGCTTCTGGGTCAACGCGATCGTGTCCTGGGTATGGTGGACCAGGCTGGCTAAACGCCAGCCTGCCCCTGTTCAGGGTCCGACTGGCGGCAGATCGGCTTCGTCCTGATTGCCGCCGGTCTCGCGGGCGCCTAAACCAGTTTGCTTGACGCCAGCCTGGCCGGCGCGGGTATCCTGGGCGCCCGGATTGGAATGCGTCATGGCGGCGTCGACCGACTCGGTGCGCGGCGCAGCCTCGGCGGTCTCGACATTGACGCCGGTGGCTCGCGGCGCTTGGCCTTCGGTCCCGTCCGGCGCATTCACATAGGGGCCGGACTGGTTGCGGGTCAGGCCCGGGCCGCCATTGCCGCCCGTTTCTTCTTGGCTTTCATGGGACGGCGTGGCGCCTTGCTGGCCACTGGTCTGGGCGCCGACGCCGACCGTCACGCTATCGTCGCTGCCGGACGTTCCTGGGGTATTGTTCGCTGGGGTAGCCATGATGGTCTCCTTGTCTATTGATCGACCATTCTCGGCGACCCGACGAGTAACGGGTATCGGCTTGCGGTGTCCGCTAGTGTAGGACTTGGCCGCCTGGACCTTCGTCGCCGGTGGTTGCAAATACCTTGGCAAAATTTTCCCCACCGCGCAGGCGGGCCATAGAAGCGTAGAGTAACCGTGGCGGCTGGCGCTCGAGCACCTGCGCCGCAGCGCATTTCGCAGCGCGGTAGTTGGCAATGACCTGGTCCCGGCCGCCATCCCAGAATTGCCAGGGACGCATCAAGGTTTGCACCTCGAGGATGCGCCGCGCGCCCAGGCTGGCGCAATCGATCATATACCCCCGGCGCCAGTCGAGCTGCAGGGCGAGGCCCTCGTCGAACCAGACTGGCAGCCGTACCGCCCAGGCCCAGAACCCGAGGCGGTCGGCCACCTCCGCGTGCATCAACTCGTGCGCCGTCACGTCGACACTGAAATTGGGCATGCTCAGCACGACCTGGGTGCCGAACGGGGTAATGAAAGCCGAGCCCGGAACGCCCTCCAGCAAGCCCAGGCCGGCAGCTTCGGCATCGGTGGCGGCGATGATCGTCACGGGGCGGGCGCGCGGCGCGCCGAACATGCCGGTAATACGAAGCCGCGCGGCTTGCACGTCGGCCAATGCGCGCCGGCGGTCGGCGTCGCTCAGGCTGGCGGTAGCGTAAATGTCGTCGGCGATCTGGACATACTTCACCGGGACGATTGCGCGGTTCAGCCATGCCGGTGCGGCGAAGGCGTAGCTGGTGCCGGAGAGCGCAATGGCGCCCAGGATCATCGTTGGAAGTCGTCGCATAAGCCAGCGCCAGTCACTATCGGGGAGGGAGCGGAAGTAGATATTGACGCAGTGTAAGAGGATTCTTTCCTTTTAAGCAAGCATGTGATGCTGCGGCTGACTGTGCCAGATCTCTTCCGCGACCGATATGGCGGTGCTATACTGTATATCCATACAGTTCTTGCATCACATCCCACATGCCCGTCTTCCTGCCGATCGACCTCGACCCATTGCCCGAAGAACATCCGGACCGGGCCGCGGCGACGCGTCCGGATGCGGGCATCTTCGATGGCGTGCATGACGAGCCGGCAACATCCGCACGCAATGACGCCGAACTGGCGCGCGAATACATCTCGCATGGAGAACTCAGCCCCAAGTCGATCGCCAACCTGCAGAAGGAGCTGTACCGCTTCCTGACCTGGTGCCGCGAAGCAGCCAACAAGACCTTCAAGCAGCTGAACGTGGCCGACCTGAACGCCTACAAGGAATTCATCCGCCAGCCGCCGCCCGAATGGATCTGCACCACCAAGTGGCCGCGCAACGACCCGCGCTACCGACCATTTTCCGGGCCGCTGTCCGACACCAGCCGGCGCCAGTCGATGATCGCCATCAAGGGAGTGCTGGCCTACGCTGAGCAGACCGGCTACCTGCGCCGCAATCCGGCCCGGCTGGTGCGCAATGTGCGCACCGCGCAGGCCAGCCGCATCACGCGCTACCTGACCCCGGCCGCGATTGCCTATGCCCTGACGGCGGCCGAGGCGCGTCCTGGCGATTCCGAAGCCGCCGCGCGCCAGCGCGCCCGTGACCGCTTCCTGCTGGTGGCCTTCGCCCAGACCGGCGCGCGCCTGAACGAGATTGTCGGCGCCCACATGGGGTCAATTTATAGCGAGGGAGACGGACGCTGGTGGCTGGACGTGGTGGGCAAGGGCAACAAGCCGCGCCGCCTGCCAGTGCCAAGCGCCACCATGGCCGCCTACCGCGATTACCGGCTGGCCTTCGGCCTGCTGGAACAGACCAGCCGGGGCGACCGCATGCCGCTGGTGCTGTCGAGCCGTACCAGGGAATATGTGCGCGTGACCGACGAAGCGGCGGCCGAAGCGCTCAAGGCAATTTTTCAACTGGCTGCGAACGATGCGGCGGCCAAGGGCGACGGCGACAGCGCCGCGATGCTGCGCCAGGCGTCGCCGCACTGGCTACGCCACAGCATGCTGACCAACCACGCCAATAGCGGCGTGCAGCTCAAGACCCTGCAGGACACGGCCGGCCACGCCAATATTGCGACCACGGCGGGCTATCTGCACAAGACTGACCAGGAACGCCATGACGAAATCCTGGGCTCCGGTGGCGACAAGGGAATTATCTAGTCAGGGTACTGCCTAGACCGGGATCGACGAGGTCCCGCCATCCGAGCTACCATAATTCTGCAACTCGTCGAGTGACAGACGGCGCTCGTTCAGGGCGTTCAGGATCGAGCCCAGTTGCGTGTCGTCGGGCTGGATATACACGATGCGCTGCTCGAGCAGGTTGTCCCAGTAGGGCGTGTAGGGGACGTCGGTCTCCGTCATCACCTTCGCCTTGAAGCTGCCATCGTTGAGTTCGCCGACCAGCGTGATGCGTGCCTTGTCGGGGACGGTATTCTGGACCGTGATGTTCATGCTATTCCTTTGAGTGATCAGTTTACGTGAGTCCATTGTCACGCAGCCAGCAATCGCATGCAAACAAGGGGCGGCCTGGCGTGCGCGGCCCCTCGGCTCCCTTTCGGCCAGCGTCGATGGATTCGAATAGCATCGTGAAAATTATCCGCTTTTCAACATTGCCTTTTGAACCCGATACTGGACGCCGTCCAATAACAGGGAGTCACCATGAACAAACTTACCAGTGCGCTGCTGGCCGCCGGCCTGCTGTCCGCCTCGCTGGCCCAGGCCCAGGCTGACCTGATCATCACCAACGGCAAGATCGCGACCATGGCGAAGGAGGGCGAGTTCGTGCAGGCGCTGGCCATCAAGGATGGCAAGATCGCCGCCACCGGCAGCAACGAACAGGTCCTGCGTCTCAAGCAGGCACAGACCCGCGTGGTCGACGTTGCCGGCCGCACGGTGATCCCGGGCCTGAACGACTCCCATACCCATGTGATCCGCGCGGGCCTGAACTACAATATGGAGCTGCGTTGGGACGGTGTGCGTACGCTGGCGCGCGCCATGGAAATGCTCAAGGAGCAGGCCGCCCGCACGCCCGACGGGCAATGGGTCAAGGTGGTGGGCGGCTGGAGCGAGCACCAGTTCACGGAAAAGCGCCTGCCGACGCTGGCCGAGATCAATGCCGCAGTGCCCGACAAGCCGGTCTTCATCCTCTACCTGTATGGTCTGGGCTTCCTGAACCAGAAGGGCGTCGAGACCCTTGGCTATAGCAAGGAAACCAGCTATCTGGACGGGGAAGTGCAGCGCGACGCCAAGGGCAAGCCGACCGGCCTGCTGGTGGCCAAGCCGAATGCGATGATCCTGTATTCCACGCTGGGCAAGACCAACAAGCTCGACCGCGCCGAGCAGCTGAACTCGACGCTGCACTTCTATCGCGACCTCAACCGCCTGGGAATGACCAGCGCGGTCGACGCCGGCGGCGGTGGCCAGGCCTATCCGGACGACTACGGCGTGACGATCGAACTGGCCAGGCAAGGCAAGCTGACCGTGCGCACCTCGTACTACCTGTTCGCCCAGAAGGCCGGCAAGGAGGTCGAGGACTACGAGCGCTGGATCGCTATGACCAAGCCCGACAAGAACGACCATATGTTCTACGCCAATGGCTTTACCACCGAAGGCGCGGGTGAGAACCTGGTCTCGAGCGCGGCCGATTTCGAGAACTTCCTCGAGCCGCGTCCCGACCTGCCACACCAGATGGAAGACGAACTCGAACGCGTAGTGACGCTGCTGGTGAAGCACCGCTGGCCGTTCCGCATCCATGCCACCTACGGCGAAAGCATCGAGCGCGACCTGGCCGTGATCGAGAAAGTGAACAAGAGCACCCCTTTGGCCGGCCTGCGCTGGATCGTCGACCATGCCGAGACGATCACGGACGACCAGCTGAAACGCATCAAGGCGCTGGGCGGTGGCATCGCGGTGCAGAACCGGATGTACTTCCAGGGCGAGGCCTACTGGAAGCGCTATGGCGCCCAGACCCGCCAGCTGCCGCCGATCCGCAAGATGCTGGACCTCGGCCTGCCGGTCGGCCTGGGCACCGACGGCACCCGCGTGAGCAGCTACGGGCCGTGGCCGTCGGTTTACTGGGCCGTGACCGGGAAGACTGCCGGAGGCCTGTCGACCTGGCAGGCGAAGGATGTGCTGTCACGCCACGAAGCGCTGGCGCTGATGACCCGGGGCAGCGCCTGGATGAGCGGCGAGGAAGCGCTCAAGGGCCGGCTGGCCGTGGGCCAGTATGCCGACCTCGCTGTCTTGCCCCAGGATTACTTCACCATGGATGTCGACAAGATCAAGGACCTGGAAAGCGTCCTGACGGTGGTGAACGGGCAAGTGGTGTACGGCGCCGGCGAATTCGAGCAACTGGCGCCGGCCCTGCCGGCAATCACGCCCGCATGGAGCCCGGTGCGTGCATTCGGCGGCTACCAGAACCGCTGACCAGGCTTGCCAGTCGTCCCGTTTGCTTGAAACGGCGCGCTCGCCGGCATAGAGTAGGACGGCACACGCAAACGGGGGGATGAGCGTATCGCTGCGCTGAATATCTTGCGCCGGGCACCGACCATCCGTCAGTGGCTGGCGCTGCTGCTGGCGGCCTTCATCGTGCCGACCGGCATCGCGGTCGTCGCACTGTTCCTGCACGCCTACGGGCGTGAGCGGGCCGGGGTCGAGCGCGCCTCGCAGGATGTGGCACGGGCGCTGATGCAGGCAATCGACCGCGAACTGGGCAGCGCCCGCGCCGCACTCGAGGCGCTCGCCACCTCGCCCAGCCTCGACGCCCGCGACCTGGCGGCCTTCAGGGCCCAGGCCAGCGCGGTGCTGTATTCACGACCCGGCAACGTAGTGGTGATGAGCGATGCCAGCCTGCAGCAGGTGCTCAATACCGGCCAGCCCGACGGCGCTGCCTTGCCCCGCCACGGCGATCCGGAATCCGTGCGGCGCGTGTTCCGGGGCGCCGGCGCGCTGGTCTCGGACCTGTATATCGGCCCGGCGGCCGGGCGCCTCCTGACCAGCGTCGACGTTCCCGTCCTGCGTGGGGGCCAGGTCCGCTATGTCCTGTCGATGCAGTACTTCGGCGAACGCCTGGGACAGATCCTCGAGCGTCAGCGTGCGCCGCCGGGCGCAACCGTCACGATGTATGACGGGCGGGCCCGCATCGTGTGGAGCAGCCACGCCCGGCGTGTCGACGTCGGCCAGCACGCCAGCACGGCCCTGGCAGCCGGCATGGCCCTGGGGCCGGAGGGGACGGTCGACGAAGTGGGGCCGGACGGCCGCGCCCGGGTCACGCTGTTCAGCCGCTCCTCGTTGTCGGACTGGACGGTCGCGATCGCATTGCAGCGCACCCTGCTCAATGCGGGCCTGTGGCGCGCGCTGGCGTCGATCGTGCTGATCGGTTGCGGCTTGCTGGTGCTGGGCATGGCGCTGGTGGTCACGATCGGCGCCCGGCTCGAGGCGGCCATACGGAGGCTGGTGGGCCCGGCATTCGCGCTCGGCCGTGGCGAGCCGCTGGTGCTGCCGCCGCTGCCGCTGGACGAGGTGCGCGAAGTCGCTCATGCCCTGGTCCAGGCCGCCGCGCTGCTGCAAGAGCGCACCGCCCAGCGCGACGAGGCCGAGCGCGCCGAACGCCTGCTGCGCGAGGCCAAGCGCACGCTCGAACAAAGCGAAGCGTTCCTGCACGGGATTTTCGAGGCAACGCCGGACGGCATCCTGCTGGTCGCGCCCGATTGCCGGGTGACCCGGGCCAACGCCCAGGCGGAACGCCTGTTTGGCTACCCGGCAGGCTGCCTTGACGGGGCAATGCTGGACGGGTTGCTGGTCGAACCCGGCGCTGCGCAGGGCAGGGTATGTGCGCGCATGCATGCCTCGCCACCAAGAAGCGGCATGGCCGGCACCGGCCATCTGCGCGGCATGCGGCGTGATGGCAGCGCGTTTCCGGCCGACGCCATGGCCAATCCACTGCCCGGACAGGCGCTCCTGATCGTCACGGTGCGCGACGTGCGCGCCGGCTGGGAACAGGCGCAGGCGCTGCGCCAGGCGCTGGAAGACAAGAACACCTTGCTCAAAGAGCTGTATCACCGCGTCAAGAACAACCTGCAGCTGATCATCAGCCTGTTCAACCTGCAGGCGCGCTGCCTGGACAACCAGGATGCCAGGCGGGCCCTGGCCGACGCCGCCGATCGGGTGCGCGCCATGGCGCTGGTGCATGAACGCCTGATCCAGTCGCGCACGCTGGGCGCGATCGGCCTGCCGGAATACGTGGGCGACGTGTGCCGCCAGCTGGCCAGCGCCGCTTCCAGCGAGCAGCGCGGGATCGACATGGTGCTTGACGTGGCGCCGCTCGACGTCGGCCTGGACATCGCGGTGCCGCTTGGCCTGCTGCTCAACGAGCTCGTGTCCAATAGCCTGAAGCACGCTTTCCTGGAGGGGCGCCGCGGCACGATCCGGGTCACACTGGAACCGGAACCGGCAAGTATCCCTTCCGCCGAGGATGCTGCATTGCGGCTGACGGTGCGCGACGACGGCATCGGCCTGCCGCCCCTTGCGGACCGAACTTCCGCCGAAACCTTCGGTCTTAAACTTGTCGGCGCCTTGAGCGATGGCTTGCATGGGCAGCTCTTGTTCGAGAATCGGGGCGGAGCCTGCATCAGCCTGCTGTTCCATGCACACTGTGTCACGCCCGACGCTGCCCGGCTGGCAGACATCCTGTCTCGCGCCCACGCACCGATCGCCGATGAACCCGCCCTGAAAGACGTGTCGCCATGATGCTACAGCCACTTGCCGTGCCGCCACCCGGCATGCCGAGGCTCCTGGTGGTCGAGGACGAATCCGTGGTTGCCATGGATCTCGACAACCAGTTGCGCGACATGGGCTACCGGATATGCGGCTGTGTCGACAACGGCCCCGAAGCCATCGCTCTGGCGCGCGCCGAGCGGCCCGACCTGATCCTGATGGATATCGTGCTCAAGGGAGACATGGACGGCGTCGCCGCGGCCGCGGCCATCGGCGCCGAGCTGCAGATCCCGGTGCTGTTCCTGACCGCCTACAACGACGACGATACCGTCGAGCGCGCCGCCCAGGCCATGCCGTACGGCTATCTCAACAAGCCATTCCAGGGCCGCGAACTGCGGGCGACGATCGAGGTCGTCCTGCGCAAGGCCGAAGCCGAGCGCGCGCTGCGCGACAAGGAGCGCTGGCTGACCTCGGTCCTGCAGGGCGTCGGCGACGCCGTGATCGCCACCGACCTCGATGGCCTGGTCGGTCTGGCCAACCTTGCGGCCGAGAACCTGCTGGGCGCCGACGGGCTGCGCGGGCGCGCCGCGGCCGATATCGTGCACCTCGAGGACGAAGCCGGGACCGCCGTCGGCCTGGCGCACAGCGACGGCGCCACCCACAGCGGCGCCGCGCTGCTGGTGACCGGCGCCGGGCTGCGGGTGCCGGTGGACTTCTCGACCGGCCCGATCCGCGACGACCGCGCCCATCTGATCGGGCAAGCCATCGTGCTGCACGATGAGCGCGACCGGGTGGCTGCCGAAAAACGGCTGGCGCGCAGCGAAGAACGCTTTCGCAGCGCCTTCGACAATGCGCCGCTCGGCCTGGCGCTGGTCGACGGCGACAACCGCTATGCGCGCGTGAACCACGCCATGTGCCGCTTGCTGGACGTTCCGGCAGACGCGTTGGTGGGGGCCTCGCAGGACGGCTTCGGCGACAGTGGCGACAACGCCATCGAGCGCGAGTACCAGCTCGACCTCCTGTCAGGGCGCCACGACGCGGTGCAGTACGAGCGCGGCTACCGTCCGCGCAATGGCCGCAATGTCTGGGCGCTGGTTTCGGCCACGCTGCTGCCCGCCAATCACCAGCCGCAGCAATTCCTGATCCAGGTGAACGACGTCACCGAACGCAAGCGCGCCGAAGAAGCACTGGCCCACCTGGCCCACCACGACGCGCTGACCGGCGTGGCCAACCGCGCCATGCTCAGTGAACAGGTCGAACACGAGCTGGCCGTGGCGCGCCGTCACGGTTCGCGGCTCGCCGTCGTTTTTCTCGACCTCGATTTCTTCAAGCACATCAACGACAGCTATGGCCACGAGACGGGCGACCTGGTGCTCAAGGAGCTGGCCAGCCGCCTGACTCGCAACGTGCGCGCGATCGACATCGTCGGCCGTATCGGCGGCGACGAATTCGTGGTGGTGCTGTCCGAGGTCTCCGACACGCACGACGTGATCCGGCTGACCGGCAAGCTGCGGCAAGAGTGCGCACGGCCGCTGCACGTGAACAGTGTTGAGGTGCGCCTGGCAGTCAGCATGGGCGTGAGCCTGTTCCCCGACGACGCCCAGGACTTTCGCAGCTTGCTGCGCTTTGCCGACAGCGCGCTGTACCAGGCGAAGGGAGAGGGGCGCAACAACGTGCAGTTCTACCGCCCCGAACTCACCGCACGCATGGAGATGCGGGTGCGCCTGGGCGCCGGACTGCGCGTGGCGCTCGAGCGCAACGAGCTCGAGATGTTCTACCAGCCGATCGTCGCGCTGCCCGGCGCGCGGCCGGCGGCGGCCGAGGCCTTGCTGCGCTGGCACCACCCCGAGCTGGGCCTGTTGATGCCCGACGTGTTCCTGCCGATGCTGGAGGAATCGTCGATGAGCGAGGAAATCGGCGCCTGGACCATCGCCCAGGCCTGCCGCCAGGCGGCGCTGTGGAACGCGAACGGCGCACCTGGCTTGCGCATGGGCGTCAATGTTACCGCGGCCCAGTTCAAATCCGGCCGCCTGGCGGCGGCGGTCGAGGAAGGACTACGCGCCAGCGGCCTCGCACCGGGCCGGCTGTGCCTCGAGATCACCGAGCAGAACCAGCTGGCCGACACCGAACAGACGCGCACGACCATGGCGGCCCTGAAACACCTCGGCGTGCTGGTGGCGATCGACGACTTCGGCACCGGCTACTCGTCGTTGGGCTATATCATCCGGCTGCGGCCCGATGAATTGAAGGTGGATAAATCCCTGGTCACCGATATCGACACCAATGCCGACCGCGCCGGCGTGGTGGTGGCCGCCCTGGCCATGGCGCGCAGCCTGCATTTGATGGTGGTGGCCGAAGGCGTGGAAACCGAGGCCGAGGAGGCGTTCCTGCAAGAGCACGGTTGCGATATGGCGCAGGGCTTCCTGCATGCGCGGCCGTTCCCCGCGCCCGAGTTCGAAGCCTGGCTGGCCAGGACCGGGAACGGTCATCGGCCGGCAGCGTAGGGCATTGCTCTACGCAGTCTTGTACGGCAGCGATATATAGAGCTGGCCTAATTCAGTCAGCTGCCCATTCGCGCCAAGCAGGCTGGTAAAGTGCGGATCGGGACTCATGCGGCCGATGAACCAGGCATAGCGGAACACGTCATCCCGGCTTTCGCAGGTGGCGACCATCTCGGTCATCTGCGTCATCTGCTTGGGCAAGGTATCGATCTGGGCGCCGTCGTTCTGGCTGTGCCAATTGGCCATTTCCGTGACCCAGAACGGCTTGCCATACTTCTTCAGCCGGTCGAGCTGGCCGCTCAGGCCGTAGTCGTACCAGTGGAAGGCCAGGTAGTCGATCTGTGGATCGCGTCCGCCATTGGCGGCGCGGTAGGCGGCATAAAAGGCATCGAGCCAGATGACAGGATCGCTATAGTTGGCCAGTGTGCCCCAGGTCATCGCCGGACCGACCAGCTTGACACCCGTGCTGGCGGCGACAGCTTCATAGCGCGGCCACAGCTGCGCCGCGCGCGCCGGCGACATATTGGCCTGGTCGACCAGATTCGGTTCGTTCAGCAGCAGCAGGTATCTGGCATTGCTTGTCATGATAGCCGCTTCGATACGGGCGGCGTCGAAGTCGTCGTTCCACAGCATCGGGATGTAGTCCATGCCGTACCGCGCCGCGTAATCGGACGGCACGCGGGAGTCCGGCGCCGAACCCCAGTTGTACCACCAGCTGACGCCGGGGGCGAGCGCCGCCATATCGGCGCTGGAAGCCAGGTCGTAGGCGATGCCACGCTTGGGGCTTTTGTTGAAGGTGGTCGCAGGTGGCGTCGTGGGGGGCGGCGTGACCGACGCCGGCGGCGGCGTGGCGATCGGATTGGCGCCGGCGTTACCGCCAGGCGTACCAGCCTCGCCGCCACCGCCGCAGGATGCCAGGCTGCCCGCAGCGGCGGACGATGCCAGCAGTTTTAGAAAGTGCCTGCGTTCGGCCAGAGCGAGTACGGTAGTTTTTTTCATTGTCGTCGTCGGATTGAGTCAAACAGGATGTCCATTGAGGGCCACGAAACGGCGGGCCGACTATGGCCGTTGCGAGGCAGAATAACTCAAAATGATTCCACAAGGAAAGTATCAATTCGTAAGAAGTGGTCACAAGAGCTCTGCATGCCTGTCGTAGTGCGGGAACGCGCGTATCAACAATCGTGAGCTGGCGTAGCGCATTATCTGCAGCGGGGTTGGTGGTGGCCGAAGGCGTGAAAACCGAGGCCGAACAGGCATTCCTGCAGACCCACGGCCGCGATATGGCGCAGGGCTGCTCACATGCGCGGCCGTTCCTCTCGCCCGAGTCACGCGCATTGATGTCGCGCGCGGATAGGCCAGGGCGGTCCGTGTCGGCAATTTTTCGATCGACGCAGGCGTCGTCTATCGGACCGGTACGAAGGTCAGGGACTGTTCGCATCAGGCACATAAGCGCCGCCGGCGATCACACCATGGTCGTTGAGCCCGGTGACGCGGACGGCGAGAAGAGGGCGGAGCAGTTCGAGCGCCCAGCGCCTGGTGCGGGCGCCGGATTCCATGCTGGTTTGCATTTGATCCCCTTGAACAGTTGATGCGTCAGGTCACGGTGCAATTCGCGAAGTGAAGCTGGACCGACGCACCGGTGCAGATTAGGGATGCGAAGAGGTCGCCACTGGCCGGATCAGTTGCTGTGTTTGTCTAGATTTG
>Ga0265780_10005450_pt1 | contig 16128 bp, 20 predicted proteins | sample P1T30metagenome_FD_192432 | JGI IMG/M metagenome (GOLD analysis project Ga0265780, IMG submission 192432) | Plant litter microbial communities from East Loma Ridge, Irvine, California - P1 T30 | ecosystem: Environmental > Terrestrial > Plant litter > Unclassified | place: USA: California... | reverse complement strand
TAGCTCAAGATTCTCCAAGATTTCTTTGAAACCTGGTGTAGTCAGAGCACGCCGTGTCAACGATCTGCCAGTCGCAGTGAGGACGGTTTCGACCGAATCGGTCGAAGTCGAACACTGTGCGCGCATGACTATTGAGATGCAACGAACGCAGCGCAGTCGGTTTCCTTCGCCATTTACAGACGTTCGAGCTGAGCGAAATCCTCTGCAACCTTAGTCAACTCGCCTGTCTCGTGGGACCAGCAATAAACTTCTGCCTCGAACCAGTCGTTAGACCGGAGGAAGAGCAGTTGGTCGCCAGCACCGCTGTTTGCTATCGCGAGCGCCTGGAAAGGAAATCGTGCCCACCCGGCCATGTGTTCCGTCTCCTGCATCACGTCGTTACTAGTTCGTGCTTTTAACTTCAGACTGTGATCGACCAATGACAGCTTTTGGCCAAACCCGGCTGGTCGCCGTCAGGCTGGTTCGATCCAAAGCAGACCTTGGCAAAACGAACATTGCGCACTGGCGGAAAGCGTCAAATTGCTGACATCCAACCGTTGGCCTCGAGAGAGGCAATGACCCCGTCAAAAGAATCTTTGTCTATAGTGCAACCTACGCCGTAGCCCCCTTCGGGTACCTTCCATGCAGCGCGACCTCCGAGATGCCTGAAATAGCCGCCAGTAGAGCTTCCAATTCTGCTTGCTCCATCTGCCCGTCCTGTGTTGAGTTATGACTACGGATCAATCTCAAGTATCCCATCTAAATCACGCCAAATTGGTATGTCTGCTTTTGGTCGAACCCGGCCATCCAGCCAGGGTATCAAGTTGCCAGGCTGAAAAAATCACGGATTGTCGAGAAGAACCGAACCCGACTTAAGGTGGACGTCGTTTGCCACTTTAGGGGCCCCATATGCACTTGGCCTGACCAGTCAGCCATCTTTGGCGAGTGACCACGCTCGAGGAGGGAATAGGCGCTCGCGAACCGCGCCAGGTCGCCGCGACTTTCTTGTTTGATTTGTCTTGCGGGTCTGCTGGCTGGCGACGTACTCGCGCTGTGCGGCGACTGTAGGGGCTGCAATACGCGATGCTGGAAGAGAAAGCGACCACACAGTCCACCCTTTCTGCGTACTTCGAGCCTTCAATTTAATATTTTGCGTAGTGTGCGCATTTTTTGACTATTTAGGTTTATAGTCGACTCTAATCTGCTCAAAGTAAGCAGAAATTTCTTTTTATAACAAATGAAAAGGTGGAGACATGATTCAGATTCCTATCAAACGCACGCTAGACCGCATCCCCGGCGGGATGATGATCGTGCCCCTTCTGCTCGGGGCCATCATCACGACGTTCTTTCCGCAGACGCCAAAGTTCTTCGGCTCCTTTACCGGCGCGCTGTTCACCGGCTCGCTCCCCATCCTGGCGGTGTTTTATGTATGCATGGGTGCCAGTATCGACATCAAGGCGACCCCTTACATCTTGAAAAAGGGTGGCTCGCTCTTCGGTGTGAAAGTCACCTTGGGAATTTTGCTTGGCCTGGTATTCGGGCATTTGCTCGGCGAAGCGCCAATCTCCGGCGGTCTGTTTGCCGGACTGTCGACCCTGGCGATTGTGGCGGCAATGAATGACACTAATGGCGGCTTGTACATGGCGCTGATGGGCCAGTACGGCCGGCCCGAGGATGTCGGCGCATACTCGGTCATGTCGGTGGAATCCGGTCCCTTCCTGACAATGGTGACGCTTGGCGTCGCGGGCTTGTCCGCCTTCCCTTGGCCAACATTGGTGGGCAGCATTCTTCCGCTGGCACTCGGCATGCTGCTCGGTCACTTCGATCGCGAGATGCGTGCCTTCCTGAGCAAGGCCGTGCCCGTCATGTTGCCGTTCTTTGCTTTTGCGCTGGGCGCGGGACTGGATTTGCACAAGGTCTGGCAAGCCGGCCTGCTGGGCATCGGCATGGGCGTCGGCGTGGTCATCGTCACCGGCATCCCGCTGTACCTGGTCGATCGCCTCACCGGCGGTAATGGCGTCGCCGGCGTCGCCGCCGCTAGCACTGCCGGCAATGCAGCTACCGTACCGGCCATTGTCGCGGCCGCCAATCCGGTCTATGCCGATGCGGCCAAGTCGGCGACGGTCGTCGTTGCCGCCTGCGTGGTGGTGACTGCAGTCCTCGTCCCGATCGTCACCGCCTGGGTGGCGCGCAGACAGGTGGCGAAAGCCGCCGAGTCTCCCGGTTTGGCGCCACGCCCCCATGTCAGTGGAGGGGTGTAACCATGGCACAGACCCTCATTATTGCCGACGATTTGTCTGGCGCCGCCGATTGTGCCAGCGCTTTTGTCAAGGCGGGGAAAGAAACGCTGGTTGTCATCGATTGGCAGGCGGGGCAGTGCGCTGATTCCAAGGAGATTCAGGTCATCTCGATCGACGCTGATACGCGCCGCCTGGTACCCGAAGACGCGGCTGCCGTTCACCGCAAGCTGTTGCACCGCTACCGTTCACCGGGCCAGTCGCTGTACAAAAAAATCGACTCCACGCTACGCGGCAATTTTGCGCAGGAACTTGCCGCCATCGTGAGCGATGCCGGCCTTGCCATTGTGGCGCCGGCCTTCCCCCAGGCCGGGCGCTTCACCCGTCGCGGCCATCAGTACCTGAACGATGTACCGCTCGAGAACACCGAGGTATGGCGCACGGAAGGCATTGCAGGCACGGCGCATATTCCTGGCATGCTCAGCCGTCAAGGTATCCGGACAGCGTCCATCGAGATCGACGATATCCGGTTGGGACCGTCACACGTATGCACGCTGCTTGAGCAATTCGACAATGCAGGCATTCAGGCTGTCGTATGCGACGTCGAAACTGAACAGGATCTCCGCATCATCGCCCAGGCATCCTTAACCTTGACGGTGCCGCATTTCTGCGTGGGCTCGGCCGGGCTGACATTGCATCTGGCAGCTGCAGGCAGTTCGTCGGCAAACGCGGTCTCGACGCCGCCGGTCGCAACCCGCGGGGCCATTCTGACGGTGGTGGGCAGCCTCTCGAGCATTTCACGCCAGCAAGCGCACTATCTTCAGGAACAGACCGGATTGGCTCGCCTCGATATCCCGCTTGATGTGTTGCGCGAGGGGCGGTCGCATGGGCGTTGGAACGAATTTCATGAAGCAGTCCGGGACGTACTGCTCGATGAGCGCGACCTGCTGGTTGTAATAGAGCAGGGCACGTCCATCAACATGTCCGAAGGCTTACATTTGTGTCAGGCGCTTGCCGCGCTGATTTCGCCTCTGGCTGATCATATCGGCGCCGTGATTTCGACGGGCGGCGAGACCGCCAGGGCGATTCTGTCGGCGCTTGGTTCCAAAGGGCTGTATCTGGCCGGTGAAATCGAATCCGGCGTGCCTCTGTCGGTGGCGGCTGGCATTAAACCGATCCCCGTTATCACCAAGGCTGGCGCGTTTGGTTCGCGTGAAACGCTGCTACGCTGCTATCAGCGGCTTCAGCAGGCGCGTATCGATGACATTGCGCCAGCCAGTCTTTCACTTTAAAGGAAAACTTTTCATGTACCGCCCCATCATTGCTATCACCATGGGCGACGCCGCTGGCGTCGGCCCCGAAGTCATTATGAAAAGCCTGGCAGCAAAGGATATTTACGAGCACTGCCGTCCGCTGGTCATCGGCGACCTCAACCGCCTGCGCGAGGCGGGCAAGATCGTTGGCAGCAGTCTTGAGCTGCATGCGATTGACGACGTCAAGAGCGCGAACTATCAATACGGTATGGTCGAATGCATCGACCTGGGCCTGATCCCGCCCGGCTACCCGTTCGGCCAGCTCTCGTCGCTTTGCGGGCACGCGGCATACTGTTACATCGAGCGTGCCGTTGCACTTGCCGTCAATCAGGAGATCGACGCCATCTGCACAGGCCCGCTGAACAAGGAAGCGCTTCATGCCGGAGGCCACCTCTTCCCGGGGCATACCGAAATGCTGGCCAAGCTGACAGGTACGCCGGAAGTGTCGATGATGCTGGTTGCGCCGAATCTGCGCGTCATTCACGTCACCACGCATATCGGCCTGCTCGATGCCATCCGCAAGATCGAACCCGGGCTGGTGGAGCGTACCATCGCGCGCGGCTATGAAACCCTGGTGCATTCGGGCATTGCTAACCCGCGCATCGGCGTGTGTGGCATTAACCCGCATGCCGGTGAAAACGGCTTGTTCGGTTATGGAGAAGAAGAAGAAAAGATCATCCCTGCCGTCAAGGCGCAGCAGGCGCTGGGACGGTCAGTCGAAGGCCCGCTGCCGGCTGACACGCTGTTTTTCCGGGCCGGCCGCGGTGACTTCGACCTGGTGGTGGCGATGTACCACGACCAAGGACATGGCCCAGTGAAAGTCATGGGCCTGGAAGCCGGTGTCAATGTGACAGTGGGTCTGCCAGTGATCCGTACCTCGGTCGACCATGGCACAGCCTTCGATATTGCGGGCAAGGGCATTGCCGACGAAGGCAGCATGCTCGAAGCCCTCCGCCAGGCGGTGAGTTTGGCGACACGCCGGGGCTAGCAGCCGGCTGTTTCTTGATTGCGCGGAAGTAATGCCACGTCATCGACGTGGCATTTTGTTTCTAGGGTAACATCCGTCTATTTAGCGGCACGCAATGCGACCCTCACCAGGCAATGACCAAGACTGAACTTCGCCGCAAGGCCATCCTGAATATTGTCTCCCGCGAGGAGGCCAACGTCGAAGCCTTGAGCCTCCGTCTGGATGTGTCGGAATCAACCATCAGACGCGATCTGGCGGAGTTGGCAGATCGCGGCAGCATCTTGCGTACCTACGGCGGTGCGGCATTGCAACGTGACCATCGGGCGGAATCGACTGCGAATGAACGAATCGGGATGAGCCGCGCGCAAAAGGATGCGATCGGTTGCCTGGCAGCGGGCCTTGTCCACGATGGCGATACTGTCATCCTCGATAACGGCACGACGATTGCCGCCATGGCGACCTATATGCGCGGCAAGCGCGACGTGCATGCTATTACCAATAACCTGATGATCTTGCCCGCCCTCGCCGAGGAAGATGGCATTGCGGTCACCGTGCTGGGTGGTACATTGCGCAAAATGAGCATGGGCACCGTCGGCGCGCTGGCGGAACTGAGTTTGAGCCGCATGACGGCCGATAAGCTGTTTCTCGGCGCCGACGGTCTGGTTGCCGGTCGTGGGCTGTGCGAAGCAACGCTGGATCAGGTGATATTGAAATCGAAGATGATGGAGCAGGCCGCGACGGTCATCGTGCTCGCCGACTCGACCAAGCTTGGCTTTGCTGGCCAGCAGGCCTGGGCGCCATTGGAGCGGCCATGGACATTGGTGACGGATGCTGGCGCCAGTCCGGCGCAGCTGGCTCAGTTCAATGCCCTGCCGAATGTGACCGTGCTGGTCGCTGCGGTCAAAGATAACGCATAGCTGTAGCGGTTCGCGTTTGAAGCGGACCATGCTCATTTGGCCGGCGGCAGACTACCAATGCCGCCCGCTACCGACACAAACCATACCTCGTCAGCCGCGCGCAATCCATCGCAAAATTGCGCGCGATTTTTAGATCAGATCACGCCTTGTTATCCAGCTCAGGGATACCGCTGCTGCGGTCTGCATAGGCAGCCTGGAAACTGGGACGCTGCTGCCAGCGCTTCCAGTACGCGTCCAGGAACTCGAAACGCTCGTCCAGCGGCGTCGCATTCACCGGGAACTTCGAGAACGCGATCGCGGTTGCCAGCGTGATATCGGCGAACGTAGGTTCATCGCCCCCCAGCAGCCACTTGCGACCATCCGCAAGATGCTTGTTGACCAGTGCAGCATGGGCCAACGCTTCTTTGCGGCAGTGTTCGCCCCAGGCTTCGTTCTTCGTCAGTTCGAGTTTGAAGCCGAGACCGGTATGCAGAACATGGAAGGCCGTGACGATGCGATAGAGGATGTGAACCCAGATCCGGTTATCCCACATGTTGTCCAGGCCCTGTTCCAGTGGCGTGTCTCCCATGATCTTTCGGCCGGGGTAGGACTGGTCCAGGAAACGGACCACAGCCGCCGTTTCGGAGATGTAGCTACCGTCAGCGAGCTCGAGGGTCGGTGTCTCACCCCAGGCATTCATGTTCAAGTGACGCCAACCACGCTGTTCACCAACAGGGGTCATGTCGTAAATGGTCTCCTGGAACTGATCCGCGATTCCCTTTTCATGCATGAACAGGCGTAGGCGCTGTGGGTTGGGGAAAGCCGATGGCGAGGTGAAAACGTTCAGTTTGCTGGTCATGTTAAAAGTCCTTTAAGTATGTCGAAGTGGTGGCCAAACCATCTTCTGCTTGAGTAGCGTGGCCTTGTCGCGTTGTTGCTGAGGCAGTAGAGGTACTTTAATGCGATGTTCTTGATTGATAAACCATGTGATAATCAATTCATTTATTACACAAGGTAAAGAATATGGCAGCTGGTAGTCCACTTCAGCTCGGCAGCATTGAACAGTTTTGCAAAGCAGCGGAGACTGGTAGCTTCACCAGTGCAGCCGAGATTCTCGGTTTGACGCCGGCCGCGGTCAGCCGGTCGATCAGCCGGCTCGAGCAGCGCCTCGGCGTACGTCTTTTTTTGAGGACGACGCGCGCCGTCAAGCTGACAACTGAAGGCAATCTGTATTGGAAGGAATGTCAGCTGGCACTCGAGCAAATCGCCGAGGCTGAGCGTGCGATCACAGGTGCGCAAACTGTCCCAAGCGGGCCGCTACGCATCAGCGTCAGTGCTGCTTACGGAACGTTTCGGTTGTTGCCTTTAATGCCTGCATTCACTGAGCTTTATCCGCAGATCGACATGGAGATCAGCCTCTCGGACAAAATCATCGACTTTGTCGAAGAAGGTTTTGACGTGGCAATCAGGCTGGGCATTCCGCAAGATTCGCGCCTTGTCGCGTTTAAGCTCGAGGACGCGCTGCTGGGCGTGTTCGGTACGCCAGCATACCTTGCAAAAAAAGGTACACCGCGCGGTATGGATGATCTTATCGAGCACGACTGCATCCAGTACATATCGCCAAATACCGGGCGCCCGCTGCAGTGGCTGTTTACCGATGCACAAGGTACCTTGATCGAGAAACCGATCACGAGCCGGATGCGTGTCCTGAACGATGCGCTAGGGGCTGTCGCCTGGGTGAATGCGGGAGGAGGACTTTATCAAACCTACCGCTTTGCAGTGCGCGACGCCTTGGGGCGCGGTGACCTTGTGGAGGTCCTTGAAGAGTATGGCGGCCGCTCCCGCCCGTTTTCGATCCTCTACCCCCAGAATCGTCACCTGTCGGCGCGCGTGCGCGCATTTGTCGAGTTCTTGCGCGCGGCAGTGAAATCTTAGCTTGTAACCTACGGGCGCAATATCGAAGTTCAGTCCCGCATAGCAGGTTGTCAGGTTGAAAATCCAGCAGTGGCCTTGTCAGCCCGGTACCGACACAAAGCGGCGATACTCATTACTCTCCTATCGGCTTTTTCTGGTAACGATCACCATCCGGGTCGAGGTCTCTGTGTTCGCGAACAACTGGAAGTTGAAGCTTGGACCAGAGCTGTCCCATCATCTCGCCAAGGCCACGCAAGTGCGCAGTCCGCTCGTGTTCCGGCAGTGTGCGAATGATGCGATCTGCTCCGTTGAGGGCTTCGCCTATGCGTTCGTAGGCCGACATAAGCTTCTGCGCAGTTGAATGATCCATTTTCTCCTAGCATTTTTCTCGTTAGCAAACTGAAACAATCCGAAAACTAACGGCCACTTGGAAGAAATCAGCTGGTAGCTGTCAGACCGGTTCCGACCCGAAGCGGGCGATCGACTTCACGCATCCTTAAAGATCAGTAGCCCATTCAGGATAAGCATCCCAAGTAGCGTAGTGACACACCATTTGAGATTTTGTCTCTCTAGATCTACGTTTTGAGGCAATCATCTCCAGCAACTCAGTTACAAGCTTAGCTTCGAGAAAATAGACAAACCCTTCTTCCTTGTCGTGCCGCACGACGGTGTCGTGCTTTACGTTTGCTGTCCCGCAGTTGGGTTAGCATCCCTAACAGCTTGTGACAACAGGACTGTCGCGAACAAAATTTCGATCAAGCCGCCAAATGCTGCGCTTGCGGCAGGGACCAACGCCCAGAAATACGCAATGTATCCGGCAACGATGAGGCTCGCACCAATAACCCAGAAGATTGATCTGCCAAAAACGCTTGCAAAGACCAGGTAGCGGCAGCCTATCGTTCCCATCATGACCGGGAAGAAGAAAACTGGTTTTAGCAAAAAGAGGCCATAAGCCATCGCGCAACACAGAATAAGCCAAATGGTCGACGCCATGGCAAGCTGGTTGAGGGAATTGCCTTTGGCTCGCCCGGGCCTTCCGGTTGCCTTTGTGAGCATGGCACTCATCGGAGATATCAGCGCACCGCCGATAATCAAGGTCCATACGCCTCGGTGAATGTCGAGGAAATGGGACACAACCGCTGCGACAATCCAAACAATTCCGGATACCAGAACACCAGGGGCGCCGTCCCGGTAAGCATGGCGCATCTCCTCTTGTTGCGCTTCGGATAATGATAGTCTCATCAGCTTTTCCGTTCTCTGGTCGTATCGCTGGATATGGTAAATGGGTACGCAATGTCTGTTGGCGGCCCATCGCTCACTCGGCAGTTCGACTCAGCATAGCAGGTTGCTAAGTCGAAAATCTCGCGGAGTGTCACGAACTTCCGCATCTGGCCGAACCCGGCCGTTCGGTCGAGCATAGCAGGTTGCCAGGTTGAAAATCCAGCCTCGGCCGCGACAGGCCGGTACCGACCCTAAGCAGACGTTTGATGAGACACTTTATTTTGCTCAGGCCGGTGTACGGCCGCGCACGAAACGACTCCTGCTACGAGTAAAGCCATTGCTGCACCCTCGCCAACAGTCGGCCAGCGCTGCTCCCACAGAAAGCCGTACAACGCGGCGAAAATGGTTTCGAAGACGATCATCTGCCCTGTCAACGTCAAGGGCAACGCGCGGCTGGCATAGTTCCAGAAACCGTTACCGATGACCGAACACAGGACTGCAACACCTATAACGATGACTGTAAAGGAAATCCAGTCTGAACCGCCTTGGGTTGGGGCACTGAAGAGGAACGCAGGAATTGCAAGCACGATTGCTTGAAGGCCGGTGACTAGCCCGGTTAAAAGGCTCCACTCATGTGATGAAATGGTGTTCAGCTTGGCCAGCCAACGGCTATTGCTGACCGCGTAAACCGTCCATGAGACTAGGGCACCAACGGCGCATAGCAAGCCGGTTAAAGAGCCATGGCCTGGTGATGTCAGTGTTTGCCAGCTGATGCACAGAAGGCCAGCGGCACTTAGGCCAAGGGACGGTAGCAGCTTTCGTAAAGGCACCGCGTGTTTGTCACGGCTGCCAACGACTGTAACTACTACTGGGAGCAAGCCGATGACGATCGAAGTCATAGCAATCCCTCCCTCATGCACTGCTTCTGCCAGGAACACATAGTAGACGATGTTGCCCGTGAGGCTTAGCCAGATCAGGGCCTTCCATTCTGTCCATGAAACACGTGAAACCAAACTACGCCACGACGGCGCTACAAGTAGCAACGCAACAATGCCGTAGGCCAGATAGCGGCCTGCAGACAGCTGAAGCGGCGAAAATTTTGGGGTAAGTTCCGGGGCTAGAAATACCAATCCCCACAGGGCGCCAGCCATGATGCCAGCGGCAATACCAAGCGTTTTATTAGCGACCACATCAATCTCCTGAAAACAGAGATGATGCAAGTGCTGCGCCGTTATTTCTTTGCTTATTCTACTGAGGTTTGTGCCTAGTCTCCTGCTGGCGTTGGCGGTAAGCTGCTGGAGTGCTTGCGACGTTCTGCCGCATGGCGCGCGTTAGGGCGCTCTGGTCCGCAAAACCTGCACTGAGTGCAATATCTACAATTGTCCGATTCGTACGTGCCAGAAGTTCGCACGCTAGACCAAGTCGCTTCTGCAGTAGCCAAACACGCGGACTAGTATTTAGACTCTCTTGAAACAGCGCGTGGAGACGGCTGATGCTCATAGAAGCATATCGCGCCATGGAATCGGTAGTCCACGGCAGAGCTAGATTTGCTTCAATCTGGGCCAGTAAGACCGCTAGCCGGGACTGCGCTTGAGGAGCGCCTAGGGCCATGGTATCAAAAAGTAGCGGAATCCATCCCTGTAGCTGCGCTGGACTGACAGTTCCTACCTCGACACTGACCTGCATAAATTCGACCAATTTACGCGCTGCAGCCCCGATTTCAATAAAGGGCAAATTGATGAGACGGTCCCACATTCCGTCGATGAAAACTGATCGATCAACATCCAGAATGAGAGAGCGATTGACACCCACGCCATGCTGCGAATGCCAAGCCCCTGCCGGAACAATAGCAGCATGTAGCGGATTCAATATTCTCTGGGATGTATCGACAGCAAGATGTATTTCGCCCGACACTGGTAACACCAGCTGCACGAACCCATGCTGGTCAGATGTCTCTTGATCATCGTAACTTCTGATCTTGACGCTGACTTGTGAAGTGTCAATGAGGCCCACAAAAATATGCTCTAAGCGAAGGTATGCATCGAGTCTAGCATGTACGTGGTCCGCACTTCGAAAGCAGCCGGGTATGCGTTCAATGTCTGCTTCTGGCCGATTGCAGTCCTTAGCGTGCTAAGGCAAGTGTCTTAGTTCAGCCAGGGCGCCCATGCACGGTGCCGACGGACGGGCGCTGACGCAACCGGTCACGCAGCTTTTGCGAGTTCAGCTTGAAGTAGCGGTTGTCCAAGCTCATCTCGTGCATTTTGACGAATGGCGTATCAGTGTCGACCGCAGCCATCACCCGCTCTTTCCATTCCGGCCGCATGCGCGCGCCGAGATAAATACGACGCAGCGCGCCGACGTCGAATTCGTAGCGGCCCGGGCCGCCTTCAGAGGCCAGCAGCTGCGCGATGTCTTCGCACTTGTCCGGTTGCTGTCTGTACAGGTCGCGGTAATACGCATTCTCATCGTCTCGCACCGGCCGCTTGATGCACCGCCATTCGGATTCATACCGCCAATGCGGTGATTTCACGAACAGTACTTTTTCCACCAGCTGCTGCTCCCTGCTAACGGTGTTCAGCGGCGCCACAAGGGCGCGGCCTTCCTGATAGTGAACTGGGTGGGCGGTTGAAAATGGCTCAAAGCCAGAGTCGAACCCCAGGCAGATACCGGTGTGATTCTGCGCGTAATGTGCCCACATCAACAAGTTGTCCGGCGAGGTAGTCAGGCATAAAACGCCGATCAACTCGATCCACTCGCGCGACACGACGCGGTTAGTTCCCAGCGTGGCCCGAACCTGCTGGTAGATCTTTGCACGCGCAGACTTCGATAGATAAAGGTCTGCAAACGCGCTTCTTTCGCCGAGCAGCTCCATTATTTCGTCTTGGTCTGGAGCGCCGAATATGGCCGACATCTCGAACGGGTCGTTGAAGCTGGCGGGCGACGAATAATAGATTTGGCCCCTCAATATCGCCACTAGCCGCTCCAGCGCTTCCTCGCTCTGAACCGGCATGTATTTGTACAGTGTCTGCTTCATAGTCGCATGTTCCCGGTGCCCGTTGCGCCTAACGAGGAGCAAGCGCCCATCGTCATGTGCATGTCATTGGGAAAGAATAGCACGCAAGAGCACTGGCGAGGCAGAACTATGGCGTCATCGTCGTGTAGAAAGATTAACGTTTGCTCCTGGCGGAACCCGGTCATTTGACCGAGCATAGCAGGTTGCCATTTGGAAAATCCAGCGAAGGCCGCGACTGGCCGGAACCGACCCTAAGCAGACCTACGTCACATTGCCGTTGGCGGATTCGTTTTCGTAGAAAACAAAAAGGCGGGAACTATCACCGCTCATCCTGACGCCATTCACGACGAGCGCAGTGCCATTGTCAACAAGCGGATAAAACTCTTGCAGCCCACCCGTTCCGTGGACTGACTCATGTAGAAGCGACAGTGCAAAGTCGTACATCGCACGACGAGTTGAAAAACTTAGGTAAATATCTCGGTTGCGTGTATCGCATTCCGCACGTAAAACGTGGTGCAGCCCTTCTTGGACGCTAAGCGACGAGATCTCGTCTCCCTCTGGAGTGATCACTATAGTTGTCGGCAGTTCAGTGCTCATTCCCGCTCCGTAAATGCTAAGCCCGCTCTTGGCCAAACCCGGCCGTTCGGCCAGGATAGCAGGTCGCCAGGTTGAAAATTCAGTAGTGGCCGCGAGAGGCCGGTACCGACCCGAAGCGGTCGTTCGTTCTTCAAATAACGATGAACTCAGGGTAGATTTGAAGGCTTTCGTATTGGGTCGAATTGTCGTGCAGGCGCAGCCGCAGTCCGTTCTGAAACCTGATCTCCATGGTCTGCTTGCTTAGCACGGCGTAACTATCGACCGTCTCGTTCATGAGCTTTTGAAACGCCGTAGTAGTCCAATTTCGCTCTTCGTCCCACGTAGCAACTAGCTTCTCGCCCTCAAATACCTCAACCAAACTTTGAACGCAGATTCTGGTTCCTGAGCCAAAGAGAAATTGGACGTCGTACCGCCCGAGACAGATCTGCTGTATCTCCGATCCGACAACACCTTCCAACTTTAAATCTTCCGAAAAACCGTGCATTCAATTCCTTAGTGTCCCGGTAGCGAGTTGCCAGTGTCCGCTTTTGGCCGAATCCGGCTCTTCGGCCCAGCATAGCAGGTTGCCACGATGAAAATCCAGCGGTGGCCCTGACTGGCCGGTACCGACCCAAACCGGACATCGACAATAGCCGTTCCCGTCAGTTTCTTAACGGCTGACTATCTTGCTGCGGAGCTTAAGCTGTCACGTACCAATCCGATCCGAAATTGTTAATAGCTCAACTCGGCGATCAGGGAGCGATGTGCAGAGACACCGGCCATTGCACCGTCGGCCACGGCAAAAGCGACATTGCCGGCAGGCCGCGCCATGTCGCCACAGCTGAACACACCAGACACCGTGGTGGCTTTCATCATGTCCGTCGTCACAAAATCGCCCATTGGACCCGCTTCAACGGCACATTCCAGTTGTCCGGCCAAGTCACTCATGCTGTGGGTACGTGACGCAACGAACAGGCCTTGCATCGGTAGCAAGCGCCCATCGACCAACTCGACATCGGCCACGCCGGTAATGCATTTGACCGGCGTTTCCTCTACGGTTACGCCACGGCTATTTAGAGCTGCGCGTTGCGTTTCGTCGGGCATAAACGTTCCATTAAGGAAAAAGGTAACGGAGCCCCAGTCGGGCAACATCAGCGCATGATGCATTGATATTTCTCCCACGGCGAGTACCCCAATCGCCTGCGCATCAAGTTCATAGCCATGGCAGTACGGGCAGTGGAAAACGCTTGTGCCCCATCGGTCGGCCAGTCCGATGATCGGCGGAAGCACATCGGCCACCCCGGTAGCCAGTACCAGGCGCTGGGCAGTGGCGGCGCCGCCTTCGAGAAACTCCACCTCGAAGTGCCCTTTCTCGCCGCAGGCGGAGATAGCAGTCTCTTTCGCCCAAGCCACGTTGGGATATTCTTCTAATTGAGCTCGGCCGACCTCAGCAATGCCTGCGGCAGTGCTGCCGTCCTGGGTCAAAAACCCATGAGAGTTCTGGGCAAAGCGGTTGCGACGCTGGCCGTTGTCGATGACCAGGATCCGGCGCCGCGCGCGGGCCAGTTGCAGCGCGGCGGACAGACCAGCGTAACTACCACCAATGACGATGACGTCGAAGTCAGGTTGCTGGGTTGAGATGGGCATGCAGATGTTCTCCATATTGTGAATTGAAGCGGTTCGACAGATCGGCCAAAGTTACGTCGGAAAATCTGGCGATCAGCAAGGCCTCGGCTTCGTCGAACGCGGAGGTGAGCGAATCGTTGACGACGCGCTCAACCAGGCATTGCGGGTGCGGGTCCCGGTTACCCATCGCGAACACAGCGGGTGATCCGACGCTGGTGTAGATGTCGCGCAGCGTGACTTGGTGCAGGTCGGCGGTGATGATCCAGCCGCCGCCGTGACCCTTTTCCGATCCCACATAACCCCGCTCTCGCAGTCCCGCCAGCGTGCGACGCACGAGAACAGCATTCGTCTGCAAAAACGCTGCCAGTTCATCCGACGTGAGTGGCCGCTTGCTGTGCGCCATGTGCAGGAGCAGATGGAGGATGGAAGAAAGTTTACTGTCGCGTCTCATGCAACTTATGATAGTACATAAGATCTACAATTACAACGGTTGTGTGCGAATACATCTGCGTAGGAAGGCGCTGAGCGCCGCAGAGTCTGTGTTTGCTGGACTGATTAAGATGCGACTGTGGAGTGGCCGCTTTTGGCCGCATCCGGCCGTTCCCCAAGCAAATCAGGCAGCTATCATGAAATCCAGGCGCGGCCGCGACAGGGAGGAAGCAATCCATTGCGGCCGTTCGCTAACCCTGCGCGACTGACTTCAAGCTTTCGCTACTGCGGCACCGATTGACCTGGCAAGTCGAGTTGTCGCGCCACTTCCACGAGCTGTTCGCGCAGCCACCTGTGGCTCGGGTCGTTGGTCTGATAGCGGTGCCACTGCATCGACATGCGTAGCGCCGGCAAGGGCACGGGCGGCGCCAGGACGCGAATCGGCAGGCGCGCCTGCGTGTCGAGAGCCAGCCGGGTCTGCGTGATGGCGATCATTTGCGTATTGACGACCATCGGGATCAGCGAGGTGAAATCGTGCGTCGTGACACAGCTGAAGGTGTCTTCGAACAGCTGCTCGTGAGGTTGTTCCGGGTCGATGAAATCAGCCGGCATGATCGACAGGTCGGTTTCGCCGTTGCGCAGGAACTGGTGGACGTTTTCGATCTGCGGCCGCAGTTCCAGGGAGATGGACGGCGCCACTGCCTACAGCCGGTGCATCAGCGGCGCCAGTATCAGCTGCACGGCGTAATCCGAGACGGTGATGCGGAACGTGCGCTTTTCCGTGGCAATGTCGAGCGTGGGCCGGTGCGCCACGGTCGCCTGGATCCGCAGCAGCAACGCGCGCACCGGTTCCTGCAAATCCTGGCCGAGCGGCGTCACCGTCATCGTGCGGCCGGTGGGCACCAGCAACTGGTCGCCGAAATGGACGCGCAACTTCGCCTGCATGCCGCTGACCGCGGATTGGCTGGTCGAGAGCCGCCTCGCTGCACCAATAATCTTCTTCTCGTCCAGCAGTGCGTCCAGCACGACCAGCAGGTTCAAGTCCAGGCCGTTAAAACGCATGCTATTCCTTTTAGTGCAGCTACCGCTTTTTTAGATGGGTCGTGCTTCTATTCTCGAGCACATAAAACTTGCAATAATAATACAATAGTTGCAAATATATAATAATTTACTTACATCGCATTTTATCACTCACCATTCGACAAGAAGTTAATATGAAGAAATATCAGTACCTGGCAGGCGTTCTTGCCTTGCTCGCCCAGCCGGCCTTTGCCGATCCAAAGGCAGTCGACAATGCCGCCGCGCTGCAAGAAAAGCAGATCCGCCTGGAAGCGGCAGAAAAACAAAAGGCGTTGACTAATGACAGCGCGGTCGAGGCCCCAGCGCCAGCCCAGCCGCTGGATTTGCCGATGGATGAAACCGATTCGCCAGGAGCGACCAAGAAATGATGCATGCTTTCACTCCTACCCGCCGCACGATGATGCGCACCGGCCTGCTGGCCCTTTCCCTCGGCACCATGGCGATCGCGTCAGCATACGACGTCACCCCACGCACGACGCCGATGGTCGGCGACGACGTCGACGCGCGCGTGGGCGCCATGATCGACAACATGAGCACGTCGCAGAAGATTAATTTCACGCGTGTCAACGACGGCCACATGATTCCCGTGCTGCCGTCGCAAGGCCTGGCTGGCTCCCTGGCGTACGACTCTTCGATGGGCGTCGGCAAGAACGCCGCTACGTTCGGCGCGCAGTATCCGTCGCAGTCGGCGCTGGCGGCCAGCTGGTCGATCAACCGTGCCAAGCAATTCGGTCTGGCCATTGCCTACGAAACGCGCAAGGCCGGCGCCCAGCAGATGCTGTCGCCCGGCGTTAACCTGTACCGCGCTCCGTACAGCGGCCGCGCTGCCGAGTACCTGTCCGGTGAAGATCCTTTCATCGGCGCCGTGCTCGGGCCT
>Ga0265780_10005449_pt1 | contig 16129 bp, 15 predicted proteins | sample P1T30metagenome_FD_192432 | JGI IMG/M metagenome (GOLD analysis project Ga0265780, IMG submission 192432) | Plant litter microbial communities from East Loma Ridge, Irvine, California - P1 T30 | ecosystem: Environmental > Terrestrial > Plant litter > Unclassified | place: USA: California... | reverse complement strand
GATCGAAGCGCCTGCAACTGGGGGCGCGTGCGTGTCGATTCGCCTGCCGTACCGGATGACCGAAGACGGTTGACCATCCATGCCCACTGCCCTGATTGCCGATGATGAAGCCCTGATGCGCGACCAGTTGCGCTCGCGCCTGCACGAGGCGTGGCCCGAGCTGCGCATCGTTGCCGAAGCCGCCAACGGGGTCGAGGCGGTGGCGCTGGCGGCGCAGCACAAGCCGGACATCGCGTTCCTCGACATCCGCATGCCGGGCATGGGCGGCATCGACGCGGCGCGGCAGCTGTACGCCGACTGCCACATCGTGTTTGCCACCGCCTACGACCAGTACGCGGTCGAGGCGTTCGAGCATGGCGCGATCGATTACCTGCTCAAGCCGGTGACGCTGGCGCGGCTCGATACCACGGTGGCGCGCCTGCGCCGCCAGCTCGAGCACAAGCCGCAGGACATCGGCGCCCAGCTGGCCCGGCTGGCGCAACTTGGCGACCAGCTGCTGGGTCGCGCGGCGCCTTCGTCAAAACCGTCGTATCTGCGCTGGATCCAGGCCCAGTCGGGCACGAGTCTGCGCATGGTCGCAACGTCCGAGGTACTGTTCTTCCAGTCCGACGACAAGTACACGCGGGTGCAGACGGCCACCGCCCAGCACCTGATCCGCAAGACGCTCAAGGAACTCGAAGAAGCGCTCGACCCGGACGAATTCTGGCGCATCCACCGCTCGACGCTGGTGCGGGTCGATGCGATCGCCGAAGTACGGCGCGACCTGCGTGGCCGGCAGATGCTCACGCTGCACGGCTATCCCGAGGCGCTGGAAGTGAGCCGCAATCACGGCGCGCTGTTCCAGCAGATGTAGTCGTGCACGACCAAACCAACTCAACAACCGACGCTGCTGCCGATGGTGCAGGCGCCAGTTCTCTGTTCGCCATCTTCGGGATTTTCCTGCTGCTGGGGCTGCGCTCGTTCGGCGGCCCGATCGCGCACTTGGGGTACTTTCGCAACGAATTCGTCCTGCGCCGCCGCTGGCTGGACGACGCGCGCTATGGCGAGCTGGTCGCGCTGTGCCAGTTCCTGCCCGGGCCGGCGTCGAGCCAGGTCGGTTTCGCGCTGGGCGTGCTGCGTGGCGGCGGTGTGCTGGGCGGCTGCGCCGCGTGGCTCGGTTTTACCTTGCCGTCGGCGCTGCTGATGCTCGCCTGGGCGCTCGGGGCCGCCATCACGACCGGTCCGCTGGCCACTGGCGCAGTGCACGGGCTGAAACTGGTGGCGGTCGCTGTCGTCGCGCAAGCCGTGTGGGGGATGGCGGGCACGCTGACGCCCGACTGGCAACGCAAGGTGATTGCCCTGGCCGCCATCGCGATTGTGGTCGTTGCTGCCGGCCCGGGTGGTCAGCTCGTCGCCATCGCGGCCGGCGCGCTGGCCGGCTGGGCCTGGTGCCGAGGGGAGGCACCGCACGGCGCTGCCCCGCTCGCGTTTCCGGTGCGCGTGGCGGGCGGCGTGGCCGCGCTGGTCCTGTGTGGTTTGCTGTTCGTGCTGTTGCCTGTCGCCGCCGCTGCCACGCTGTACCGGCCACTCGACTTGTTTGACGCGTTATACCGGTCGGGCGCGCTCGTGTTCGGCGGCGGGCACGTGGTGTTGCCGTTGCTGCAGGCCGAGACCGTAGCCAGCGGCTGGATCGCCAGCGAAACCTTCCTGTCGGGGTATGGCATGGCCCAGGCGCTGCCCGGGCCGCTGTTTGCGTTCGCCGCATTCCTTGGCGCGCAGGCCGGGATGAGCGCCACCGCCGTCGGCGGCGCCTGCGTGGCGCTGGTGGCGTTGTTCTTGCCGGGACTGCTGCTCGTCTACGGCGCCCTGCCGTTCTGGGCCCGGCTGCAGCGCCAGCGCGCGCTGCGCCACGCTGTCATGGGCGCCAATGCCGCCGTCGTGGGCATCCTCGGCGCCGCGCTGTACAACCCGGTCTGGACGAGCGCCGTATTCGACCTGCGTGACGCCGCCGTGGCGCTGGGCTGCTTCATGCTGCTGGTGACGTGGCGCGCGCCGGCCTGGCTGGTGGTGGCCCTGGCCGCCGCAACCGGCGTACTGATGACGCCCGTCTGACGAGCGTCGCGTGCCTGATCAGGCCGGGAAATAACGCGTGCTGTCGACATCCTCCATCAGCGTGCTCTGGCGTGGATGCCAATCGAGCACCTCGCGCGTCCAGCTGCACGCTGCCGGCACGTCCATGCCGGCGAAATGCGCCAGCGCGCCAAAGTGCTGCGCTGCTGCCGCGCGCGCGATGCCCGTCACCGGCACGCCCAGCCGGCGTCCGATCACCGCTGCGATGTCGCGGAACGGGACGCCCTCCTCGGCCACGGCGTGATAGCGCGCGCCCGGGGCGGCGCGCTCGAGCGCCAGACGAAACACGCGCGCAGCGTCCAGGCGATGCACCGACGACCAGCGGTTGGCGCCATCGTCGACAAACGCCGCCACCCTTTTGTGCGGGCGAAACCGATCATCATCGGCACCAGGCCATGATCGCCCTCACCGTGCACGGATGGCGGCAGGCGCACGACCGACGCATTCACACCGCGTGCGACCAGTGCGCTGGCAACATGTTCCGAGGCGCGCGGATAGGCCGGGCTGAGCGGGAACGTCACATCCGCCTCGGTCGCCGGTCGGCCCTGCACATCGAGCACCATGCCTGACGTCACAATCAACGGACGATTCGAGCCCTTGAGCGCCGCGCCCAGCGCCTCGATCGCGCGCCGGTCCTGCTGGCAGTTGGCGGCGTACCGTGAAAAGTCGTAATCGAACGCGGTATGGATTACGCCATCGGCCGCCGCAACCGCGTCGCGCAGTCCCTCCACATCGTCGAGCGTGCCGCGCCACGCCCGCACGCCAAAAGCAGCCAGCGCAGCCGCGCCGGCGTACGACCGCATCAGGCCAGTGACGGTATTGCGAGCGGCAAGTAAATCCTATGCAACGGCGGTGCCGACGAATCTTTGCTTATGTGCATATAAAGATCGCCCAGCTGTCTACTATTCATAGGGGCCTGTCTACTCGTAAGCTTACAATCTTTCTGAATATGTAATTCTTACACTTTTATAAACAACAATGCTTTACGGTCGTTTCATATTCGCTACACCTGCGTCGGTTACTGGGTCACCGATGATCGAGGAACCTCCGCATAGCGCCTGGTATCGGCCTCCTTCACGTGGGCCATCAGACGGTGGCCCATATGCTTGCCGCTGCCGACATTAGCTTCGCCGGTGTCCCTTTTATTTTTCCGTCGAAGAACATATTCAGAAAGATAATTTCAAAGATGTCGTCGCCATGGTGTGTGAAGGGCGATCTTGTCGAAGCCGAGTTCATCGGCGACGCGGTATAGGATGCCGCGGCGCAGGCGCGAGCGTGGGTGCACGTGGCCTTACCCCGGGGCTGCCGGGTTCGGCGTGGGTGAGGCGAATTTAAGGTGCTCAGCTGAGAACATGTGTGGCAAACTTGCGAGGTCACAACGGCGATATGCTAAATGAATTCTTATCTGAAAAAATACAGCTTGTTGGCTGAACACGAGCAGCTTTTGACATCGAAGCTAGCGCATTGGCCGCTCGGAGAAGTGGCTGGTCTAAAGGAGATGTTCGGTGATGACTGGGATTTCATCGGGACATCCGGACAGAAACGGAATTTTGGTACACAATTTAAACGAGCAGTGAAGGAACGAGCTGTCGAAGACTTCGAATGGTCTGGTATCAAGAACGCAGGACGGTATGACACGTACCGTAGAACGAAGTAGTTGACCAAGCACCGAAGTTAGCCAAGAATATCGGTCCTTTAGTTGGTAAATTTGTAGTTTTACGATTTAAATGGTGAAAAGATGATTTTTTACGAACTGGCCTATTACTCGAATTCTCAAGAATTGAGCGTGAGGCTGCCACTCAGTGCCAGGACCTTGTATGAAGCGCTGTTGCAAGCACACAATTTCGATACCTCTGATGCTAATGAGAGATTTAGACTGGGGATGTGGGTCTCTGCTCTGACGCCATCGTGGAATAGAACTACTATAGGCGAACTGACTATTAAGAATAGTCAAGGTACACTTCCACGTCTGCGGTTAGAGGGAGGTTGGCGAAAACACATTGGCGATTTATTGTGTAATTTGGATCCGCAGTATGATGGAACATACTTGCGAGAACTACATAGGCAGGTTTTAAGTCAAGTGATGGGGGTGCTAACATTGACAAAAGGGCTAGACTCTCAGCAAGTGTCAGCTTTGTTAGCGGTGCATACTAAGCTTGATCGTCTGCTATCTGTGCATAGGGCCGTCCCCCCTACGGGGCCAATCGAATTCAGTCATGAAATAGACTCTCTTCTTCACAAGCTGAGACATAGTTGTCCGAGTATTCCTGTGGACTTCAAAATTAATTGATATATTAGACGTATTTTCTATGGATTTTAATTATGGCTCAGGCGCTTTTATCGATTAGCGAGGCCAAAGCCAAGATTCTGGACGAATATAAAAAACTGCCTGTCGCGTATGCGGATGATAAGCTCCGATCAAATAACTAAGATTGAGGATGGAATTCTTCTCTTGCAGCAGCTTCGAGAAAAAACGTACGAGGTTTTGAACCAAATTCAACATGAGCTACTAGTTATCTCTGCGGTTGACTGGTTGATTAACAAGGGGGGGGTCTATCCGGAGCACATGAGCTGGGAATGGAATCCTCGACAAACGGGCGACAACACAGAGTCCGATCTGCAAGGATATTTTGGTCAAAAAGCCCTTTTTTCCGTAGAAGCGACTACATCCGCGCGTCTTGTAGGCACGATTGACAAACGGATGCAATGTATGCTTAAGAAGCTCGCCGTGATGGCTGGCGATAAGTATTATATTGTTCGAACCACTGAAATGGCCTAGCGAGCAAGAGTAAAGATTTCTAAGGGGCGGTGGACTATCAATGTAATGGAACTGAATCTTGCTAGAGATATTTTGACTTAAGAAGATACGATAAGATCGCCAATCCCACTCAAGATTCCTTCAATTTCGTTGAGGCAAACCCTGATAAATTGCTCGGTTAAGCAAAAAACCCAAGGTTTACCCGAACTCGTTGCCAATGCAAACCAGTCATTCCAACCATTTTCTTGGATCAAGTGGGCAAATTTTTTTCGCTCATGTTCAGGCCACTCCAATCCGCAGTGGAGCACTTTGTTCCGATAAGCAAACAAGGCTTGTAGGACTTTTTGGCATTCTAAGGAGAGAAAAGGGGAAAGACCGACAACTGTACAAAGTTCAGCTATGCCTCTAGCGAGATCTTTCTTTTTTCCGCTACCAGATACGTAATGGCAATCCCACTGGATCGCGACTGGCATTTCCCAGCGCGGATGATGTGGGCTGGGTAAGCTTGAGCTTCCATAAAAAATGTGGAAATTGAGAAACGTCTGATGAAACAACGACTCGATGAAAGGCGCTAGCATTCCAACCGCAGCCGTACTGTGGGCCGCGCTCTGAAACACTGATCGATGGCATAACTCATCCCGCTCACATGAAATCAAGTACGCCCGCTCTTCCGATTCACAATGTTGCGTCTCGCGCTCAATTTTTTCGATTCGGCGACTAATTTTTTCCTCTTCTCGGGCATAGCGCTCTAACTGCTCCGTGATTGCAAGAAGTTGTGATTGATAGTCCAAGCTCGGCAGAAGCACAACTGCTAGTTGGCTGTTACTGTACATTTGCAAGGCTAATCTTCCCTATTGAAAACCGGATTTGGAGCATGCTATTCAACTCGGCGTCTCAAGTGTGTTATTAGGGCCGCCGACGCCGAACCGTCCGTCGAAGTCATGATAGGGGTAGACCGACAATATTTTTTCGCTTGGCAAAACCAAGAAATAGACTGATACGACTGTAGCGAGAACTTTTGCGTAAAAGTCATCGAAGTCCATCGGAAAATATCCCTCATGCATAAACTCATTTCGAGCTGCTTTAATTTCGATTAGCCGCTCCACAGCATACCGTGGCAAGTGCTTTTCGTTGCGCCCAAAAGGATTTGCAAAGCCTTTTTTTGCCTTCTTTAAATCCGTTGAATCAGAAAGATTTGCATTCCCATAGACACCATGATGCCATGCTTGGCGGTCTTTTAGATTTCCCGGGTTTACGATCTTTGCAATGTTGTCTCCGTATGCCTCAAGCAGTGTGAAGGTGTAAGCGGCCGCAGCGGGCTCATAGGGGAAACATGCCAGCTCAGACGGCACCTCCCCAGGGAACAGATCCACATCTGTATGTAAAAATCCTCCCCAGGCACCTTCAATTAGCCGCAGGTTGGTGCGGTTTGCTCGAAGCCCAGCCCCCTTTATTGGGTAATCAATATGCAACTCTTCTTCAAGGCCTCTCCAATTGTTACTGGATTGGCGGTGAATGTATGAAAGTGAGCTGTACGAAACATGAAACCGTAAGAGTAGATTCAGGATCTGGTGCGTCTTATCTTTAATTAAATTGCGCTTATGTTCAGTAAGTCTGGTCATGACTACATTAATAGGATTTTGAAGATAGCATGCTGCCATTGAGACACATTAGATGCAAGCGTTAAATTCCCCCATGAGCCGCTCTAAGATTCTTGAGAGCGACACAGAATCCCTAGCCTGGGACCTGCCGTCCAATTTTCCTGATTTCCGCGCCATTTGTGGTTCTAATATTAGCTAGCAAAAAGAGTAATATTTCAACCTACATTTCTCTTGGGAAACATAAGCGTGGTCTTTCTCAAACGTGAAAGCGTGCCACTTAGCTACTGTTTCACCATCGAAATTGCGTGCAATCTTGACTGTAATTAGGCTTTCGCTAGGAAACGCAGGACTCAGTTCAAGGGAGAGATAGTCGAAGAGTACACGTTCATGTACCGCGATTTCTACCTGCTGATCCATGCCTTTTGAAAGTGAACGGAGCAGCGCAGCAAACTGGGTAATGTGGACGTCGTCCATCGACTGGACCGGTTGGTCGAGTGTCAACCAAGGCATACAAACCGGAACAGATAGATGCAGTGCAGGAAAAGTGTCAGCGCCGCGGTATTGAGATTGCCTTGGCTGAGCATTGCTCCAGGTGAGCCAGACACTTTGCCAGAACGGTGCAGCGTCTCGAGCACAGCCTCGACCTTGCCGCTGTTTTCGATAGGAAGCCGAAACGCGGGGACGAACTGCTCTGACGGGGCAAGCCTTATGAACAAATCCCGCCTAACCTTATTAAGGAACGTGTTAACACCTTCGTGACCATCTGAGCGTACTTTCTCGGCGGTTTCTGAGACCTTCTTGGCATGGTCGCGCGTAGAATCGATTTCCTTGAATGTCGTATCGAGTATACGAAGGCGATTGAGCGTGTCCTCGCGTTCAGACTGCAGGGTAGCAATCTGGGCGAGGTCGCGGGTCATTATGTCGAGCTCCGAACTGGCTCTGATTTTAACTGCCGCGACACTCTTGGCTTCTGTAATTCGTTCTTCAAGGGCGCGATGAACCTCGGCAAGCGCGAGATCGATGCTCTCGAAGCTGCTGGATGTCCTCTGCAGCACAGTCTGCACCATAGTCTCAATTTCCGAAAGCAGTGAGACCGACTGTTCCCCCCTCAGCCGGGCTGTTAGTACTGCCTTTCTGGTTGTAGCTGGTCGACCTCGTAAAAACCGAACGAAGATGGGATTAAAATCTTTCGTTTATACTATTCAGCTCCAAATTAAATAAAGCCGATCATGAATGATGGCGACGACAAGGGCATAGCGCCGATAGAAATCGACAAGGTACGGGCATCAAAAGCAGGCCATGCCTTTCATGAAGCTTGGGCGGCGCGCACCGCTCTTGAGCTGTTGCCTCCGTCGACCGACCTGACTGCCATCACGCTTGAGGGCTTCGATGAACAAGACGAGCAGAGCCTGGGAACCGGAGCAGTTGAGATCGCCGATCTTGTCCGTTACCACGGCGCCACTGACATCGCCCACGCGCATCGAGCTACAGTCGTTCAGTTCAAATATTCGATTGCAAGCGCCGAAAAACCAATTCGAGCCGCTGATCTGGCATCAACACTTGTCAAGTTTGCTACGACCGATGCTGAGCTTCGTGCAAAGCATGGCGACGACCACGTTACGGCCGTAGTCCGGTATGAATTCGCCACGAACAGGCCCATCCACGAGAATCTAAAGAAGGCGATCTTAGCAGTTGTCTCGGAAGTCCAGGGTAGTGGCGACACAGGCCGCCAAGCAGACCAGATCTCCCAAGCTCTCTCAGAGTATCCCTATCCCTTTGCTGAGCTACTGCTGCGATTAGAACTGGTCGGTAGCAAGGGAAGCTTACTTGAAGCAGAGCGTGCGGTCGCAACGATGTTGGCGGCGTGGAGCGAGCCAAGCGATCCGGATGCGGAAAAGCGCCTACTCAAGTTACGGAATTTCATCAGGTTTAAGGCCGGCCCCGGCAGTGAAACAGACAAACGGGTTGATCGGGTAGCGGTCCTGGCTGAGCTGGAGGTCGAGCACGAGGATCGTCTTTATCCCACACCTGACGCATTTCCTAATGTTGGGGTAATTATTCAGCGTGATGTCCTTGATGAGATTGCAAGTCTTGCCCGCGAATCTGGACTTTCTCTCGTCATTCATGCTGCAGGCGGGATGGGTAAGACTGTCTTGATGCAGGGGCTCGCTGACCGATTGCGAGCTGATGGCCCCGTAGTGCTCTTCGATGGTTTTGGAGCTGGTCGCTGGAGGGATCCTGCCGATGGTCGCCACCTTCCGGAACGAACGTTAGTACACCTTGCCAATCTCATGGCCGGGCAAGGCTTATGCGATATTCTCTTGCCAGTTGCGGACGTGACAGGCTTGCTGAGAGCCTTCCGCCGAAGGCTTGCACAATCAGTGGAGACCGCGCGGCGAACACGCCGTGATGCATGGGTTTCACTATTACTTGATGCGATCGACCACGCCGGGCTTGCCGCGAAAGAAACCGCGACATCCTCGTTCGCACACCTGCTCATGCGCAGCATCGGAGTTGATCCGATTGAAGGCGTTCGAATCATCGCATCGTGCCGGACTGAACGGCTTACGATAGCAACTGGCAGTACCTCATATCGTTCCTGTTCAGTTCCGTTGTTTACTGACACAGAGGTCCGTACGCTGGTCGAGCGACGCGTGCCGGATGCGTCGGTTGACGAGATCGCCGCTCTGCTGACAAGGTCAGGTCGCAACCCGCGCTGCCTTGATAATTTAATTACGGCCGGACGGCCGTTTGATCCCGTGATTTTCCCGGACTCCGTCGATGTACCGCAGGATCTTCTTGACGTGCTGCTTCGCAAGCGTCTCAGCGAAGTACGTGAGACTGCACGCGCTCGCGGTGCCAGCGACGCAGACGTCAACCTCCTACTCACAGGCATCGCGCTGCTAGTGCCTCCGGTTCCTATTGAAGAGCTCGCTGCGGCACACGGCTTGATCGCGGAGCAGGTCGAAAGTTTTGCAGCCGATCTTGCACCCTTGCTAGAACGAACGCCGCACGGCTTAATGTTTCGTGATGAGCCGACAGAGACCTTGATCCGATCAAACTTCGGCGCGAATCAATCTGATCGAGATCTTGTGATCGCTACTCTCCAAGAACGTCAACTCACTTCAAATTATGCTGCACGCGCGCTGCCTGCGCTGCTCACCTCCCTACGCGATGCCGATCAACTTATTCAGCTTGCCTACGACCAGCGCGTTCCAAAAGGTGCGTCACAAGTAAGCGCTCGCGACATTCGCCTCTCGCGGATAACCTCAGCGATTGCACTGGCAGGTGAACTCAATCGACGCGACGACCTTTTGCGCCTACTACTGGAAGCGTCTCTTGTTGCCGCAGGTCATGAGCGATCTGATCGCTTCCTATACGAACACCCTGATCTCGCTGCTGTAGCGAGCGATCCCGAAGCTTTACGCCGGCTTTCTGCAACAAATGTTGGCTGGCCCGGTGGGAAGCATGCCGCCCTCGCGATTGCGAACGCATTTGCTGGCGACAAGGACGAAGCTCGCCGCCACGCCCGGCGAGCAATCGACTGGCACAATTGGGCAGCCCAAAGCAAAGGCCTTAGCCGTTTTAACGATTCCACTACATCATGGCAGCAGGACGACATTGGCTTCGCATATGTCGAGATGGTTGCTGGCAATGAAGTTCGCGTAGCAGAGTTCTTCTCCCGCCGAGATGACGACGTAGCCTTCGCTAAGTTTCGGGAATTATTCGACCTTCTGGATCGACACCAACATTTAGAGCATCGGCCCGAAGCACGCGTCGCAGCACGCGTCGCAGCACGATTGTTGCGTTGTCGGCTGACATCTCGAGCCCTTTATGCCGCAGCGATCCCATTTTTCGGTCGTAATCCACTCCACGCCAAGAGGCTTCTTAAGGCGCTTGCGGGTGCTCCGCCTACCAACGCCAATAGCGAAAGCTTGGCAATGGCCACTGTGCTGGCGTCGGCACGAGCAATTGATCTCGGCTTAGAACGAGATGCGGCAAGTATTCTCGCCGGAGCAGCGCTTAAACCGCAGAATGTCTATGACTATTCAAGTCACTATCCGGTCGGTCACACTGTCCACGTAACCGTGTTGGCCGCTGGTGTTCGAGCAGCCTTAAGCCGTAAGCCTGCTGCCTTGGTCGACATGGCTCCGGCAGAATTCATCCAGTTAGTGCCTGCAAGCGTGCGGTCACGGGGGCCTGCGGCCTTCAGTCGCATACTTGACCAAAAGCTGGCAGCTCCGAAGTTCGATGGAACTCGGAACCAGCGTAAGAAGCGCGATCGCCTGGATGAGCAACAACGGTCAGACTATTCACGCGCACTGACCAGCCGGATATTGCCACTCCTAAACTACGCACAGGATGTCGCGAACATCATCCGTTCGCCCTGCGGACAAGCACGCAACGAAATGGTGACCGCGGCTTTTGACAGGCTTGTTCGCGATGTCGAGCATGCAACCAACTATCCGTATCGGGACGCGAAAGATTATCTTGCACGAACCGGCTTCCGGGTGGTTTTCGATCTCGCCGACGCGTTACATGCGTTAGACGCCACTCTCGCAAACCGCATGGCCGAGTGGGCAGCAAATGCCCCGGGTTTGTTTACTCCAGAACTAACTCGCATGGTTGCTCAGCTATCGTGCAATCCGCAGTGCCACAATGCTGCGCTCCTCCTCGCAAGCCATATCGAGCGCAAAATCCAGTTGGATACCGATGTCGGATCCAGAGTCTCGTCCTATGGTAATCTCGCCCGCGCAGTCTGGCGGGTCAGCATCGATGAAACTACGGCATATTTCCGACGTGCACTGGACCTTGCCGAGGCAATTGGATCAGATGACTTCGATCGTACCAACCATTTACTCGAACTAACTGGTCACTATTCAGGTCCCGAACTTTCGGCGACGGCAGGGCATACCTTAGCGCGTATTCTCGAGCTAAACCAGAATGAAGACGGTAAATTCCCTTGGATTGAATACGCGCAAACAATGGTGCCGATTGCTGGCCGAGCGACATTAGCAGTGCTGGCACGCCTTGATGATCGTGATTCCGCTCGACTTGGGCTGTCACTTGGCCCTGCGCTAACTGTGCTTGCCCGCAATTCAACACTCTCGGCTGAGGCCGCCATCGCGCTCTTTGGCTTGGCAGATCCAATTGAATCTTGGACATGGGATATCTCGGACTTTGCCTCGGAGGTTATTGGTCGCTTGCCGCAAGAGCGACGGGAATGGTTCTTTGAGTTGCTTCTGGTTGAGATCGACCGCGCTGATCAATTGTCGCCCGCAAGAAAGACAATCGAAAAACTAAAAGATCTCGCTCAACGGTTTCTCCCTGCAGCTTCCCAAGCTCGAACGCGAATTGAGCGCCTGCGTGCTAGGGTTGAATCCGACTCCGGATCGCAAACGGCCATTGCCCAGAAGGTAACGGTAGCGCCTCCGCGCGTTTTCCCAGCGGACATTACCGATCCAGATGAGATCGACCGCCGGATACTCGACGAGGAAGCTGACCATACAGGACGAAGATGGCCTGTTCGAACATTGATCGATTTGGCCCGGCAAGCAGTCCGTCCCTCCGAGCGCTTGGGGTTTGTCCGCGCAGTTGTGGAAGCAAGCGCTGCAACGCTTACCGACAAAATCCGTGCCCTGGACGATCACTTGAAAGAGTGGAGCAAGCTATCCCCGGCGATGCGCGATGCGCTGCCGGATTTGGGACTGCGTTTGGCAACCAAGCATGCCGCCGAACTCGCCAGCTCTGGAGTCGACGCATGGAGCAGTTGGCGGGGCCTTGAGCAATGCTTTCACGTCAACCGGCCAGCTCTTGTCGAGCATGTAGTTGCCGCGCTCCGGACCACCGCAGATAGCCTTGGGGGCAACGCTTGGCTCGCACTCGCTGCAAAATTGGCACCTGGCGTTAACGCTGGCGCTATAGCAGAGGGGCTTGAACGGTTTTTAGCGAATTCTGAGGTGAAGCTACCTTCAGAGGTCGGAGATGGACCGTGGGCCGCTGACTTTGTGGTTCCGGCCGAAGAGGCGAGGTTCGTAGCGGGACTCGTGTGGGCAAGGCTGGGCCATCCTATTGCAGCAATGCGCTGGCGTGCTGCTCATGCTGTAAGGCGTTTGTCAGCGCTAGGGCGCTTTGATGTGATTGAAAAATTGACTGAGCGATTCGATTCTAAATTGGGCTTGCCATTCTGCGATCCGAAACTACCGTTCTACGTCATGCATGCGCAGCTTTGGCTACTGATTGCACTCGCTCGTGTAGCGAAAGACAACGTTTCGGTATTAGTCCACCATCGTGCTTTTTTCGAACGTATCGCTTTTTCAGCTGAGTTCCCGCATGTCGTCATGCGCTCGTTCGCAATCGAAATATTGCGCAAGGTTGGGCAACACCTGGCAGTTGGCGAGCGTGATATTTTGATCGCCAAACTCGCGGTGGGAAACCAGTCGCCCTACCCGCATGCTCCGGGAACTGGCTGTAGTGAGTTTCGTTATATCGACAGGCCAGACTCCTCTCCGCGACCAGAGAATGCCTTTCATCTTGACTACGATTTCAACAAATATCAGGTTGAGCGATTGTGCCTTGTCTTCGCTTGCCCAGGTTGGGAACTGGAAGATCGCATCGGCGCGTGGGTGCGGAGGTGGGACGCAACTGTTCGAGGAATGCATGATTGCCTACGCAGCGGAAGCTATGACGGATCCTGGTCGTCTGGATACGTTCCCGATCGCGATAGGTACGGAGGATATCTGGCTTGGCATGCTCTCATGGTTGTTGCCGGTGATCTGCTTGCGACACGAGCGGTTATTGGCGAGGAGTGGGGTGGCAATTCTTGGGCTGCGTTCCTAGAGGAGTACACGCTATCACGAGAGGATGGTCTTTGGCTCGCCGATCTCACGGACCTGTTTCCACTCGATCTTCCTGATGAAGAGAGTTTGCCTATGCCCGAGAGTGGTAAGAGCGTTACTGTTCGCGAAAACTGTGATCTTCTGTTACCTGCACTTGGCGTGGTGAATGGTAAGGTGGAGGCAGAGTGGTTTCCGGTTGCCGGATACTGGACGATTGAGGGCGATACGACGGTTATCATCCAAAGCGTACTTGCGAGTAACAACGATGCGAGAGCAGCTGCTATGACGTTGCTTTCAGACGAGCCGTTCCACCTGTGGCTGCCTGACGATGAAGATGAAATTGAACGTCATTTTGGTCGTACAGGGCATACCATTCGGCCGGTAGTTGCAAAGAGAGCAAACACCGAGCGTCAGCTCGATCGGTACGATCCCTACGGCGCGAGCACAGCGCTCGATAGGCCTTCCCCATCAGATTGGATGCGAGAAATATTGGAAATCGATGCGGATGATCCTTCTGTACGTTTCTGGTCGATCGACGAAAGATTATCTTATCGGGCTGAAGCATGGGGCGCTGAGGGTGGACGTGGTGAGCATGCTTGGAGCTTGACGGGAAACCGTTTGTTCGCGTTCCGCGGCGCATTGCTTTCGCTGCTTAAGTTGAGTAATCGTAGCCTTGTTGTCGCGCTCAAGCTCCGAAAGTATCATAGAGGTAAATCGATAGGCCGTGCCGGTGACACTAGTGCTTTTACGCACCGATCGCTTGTGATCGTTGTTAATGAGCACGGCCAGATTTGGTCGCCACGACGCCTCTCTCAACAAGCGAAGAAAGCCTTGGGGACTCTTGACCTCGATCGGCGACGTGATTTTTATGCACGGTTCCGTGCCATCGCTGGACTGCCGGATGAATATTTATCTCGGCACGAAAATTCTCGGAACATTGAGAATATATATAGAAAAATTTTCGATGGTCTATCGTTTGAATAGTAAAGCGAATTTATAGCTTTAGAGAACAGAGCTGCGAGAGACTTCGTAGCGGGTATTAAGTTCTACAGCTATAACCTGATAAGTCTTCACTAGTACGAAACGTAGCCAATAATCGATGCCGGCCGGAAGGTAAGGATCTAGTTTGCCTTGCACAGCTTGCGCACTTTTTGTTCGAGCGCTTGACGCGTTCTTGCTCGGATAGTAGGTTCTGGGCGCTGGTAGATATCGCCCCCCTGCTGGAGTCCCAAGCGGTGCAGTGTCTTGGGCGTACAGTCAATCTCGGCGGCGATGGAAGTGATCGCTGCCCGCTGCGATTCGTACTCGCTGCTCGCTTGGCTGTTCATACAGACAGCGCGTTCGATCACTTCGGAAAAACTTTCGGCTGCTTCATCTAGATCTTCTCTCAAACAATGGAGTATACAAGATCCGGGCGCTTAATTATAAAGAAAGCGCCAATATCCTTGCCGTAACGGTTTAAAAAGCTAAGGTACCTTTCTCTAGAACTTTGTCAAAAAGAATTCCTGTAATGACGGGTCTTTATCAGCGGGCAGCCGGTTCCAGGGTCGAATGGAGGGAATTATTGGCCAGCCGACGGTCGATGCCGCGACGGAGATTAGCGGCAACCATATTATAGACATGTTGGTGTATATATCTTCCCTCTTGAATCAGAGCGGCGATTTTCCGCGTTGTGTACAAGAGAACGTTCCAGACTTGGGCGAGTGATACCCGCTCGAGGCAGCATCAGATCGCTTCAGCAACCTTTGGGGAGAAAATAGCCTCCTTGGAAAAACGGTAGCACTCGCATATTTCGTCAGAATAGCGCTCATATTCCGCCTCGACAACTATGAAGCAAGGCCCAGCAACTGACACAAGATCACCCTGGTCCTAGACGATTCCAGCGAACCTAGAACAATTCTGTGGGTGCTCCATCCTTTAAGAGGGCTAACGCCAAGTTGACCTTTTGAGGTGGAGAATTAAGTGCGCCTGACACATCGCCGCGATGATGTAAGGCTTCCAATTCCTGCGCCAGCGCAGCCCGGACTTCGACGCGCTGTGGCAAAGCCGGGATGTCGGCACCTACGGCGAAGGCACGAAGCAGTTGAACCATCCTGTGGCCGGCTGGCTCGCACTGGAATATTCGTCGTTTGCCGTCGATAGCAGGCCGGACTTGTCGATGGTCGTCTATAACCCTGCGACACCGGACGATGCAGCGAGGATCACAGCGCTCGTGACCGGCTAAGCTTGCGCGTGCCGGCCTGTTCAGCCGAACACGCCCTCGTCTGACCCGTCGCCATCGAAGAACCCGCTCGGCTCATCGCCGTGATTGCTGTCGGCCAGCGGATCGTCGGCCGCACCCGGTTCATCGATGGCGCCGATGCCGGCCTGGTCGGCGAGCGCGCCGCCGCTGTTCGCCTCACCCGTCCCGGCATCAGCCAGCAAATGATTGGCGCCACCTTCCGCGCCAGCTCCCGCACCATCGTGATCGAGCAGATTGCCGATACCATGGAACAGGAAACTACCCGCTGCCACACCGGCTGCCGTAGCCGCGATCGTGCCCAGCATGCTGCCGCCAGCACCACCCAGGAAACCCCCGCTGCGTGCCGGTGCTGCCGTACCCTGTGCTGCGCTTTGCGCTGGTGCCGGCGCTGGTGACGATGGATTACTTTGCGCCGAATTACCCCACGTATTCGCGTCAAGGAACCCACCGCTACCCTTCGTGGTCTGACGTTCCAGCTCGGCGATACGCGCTTTGGCATTGCCCAGCGCCTGCTCCACCAGCAGCGCGCGCTGCACCAGCAGGTAGGCGGCGTCCGGCTGCTCGGCCACGGCGCGCTGGA
>Ga0265780_10005448_pt1 | contig 16136 bp, 8 predicted proteins | sample P1T30metagenome_FD_192432 | JGI IMG/M metagenome (GOLD analysis project Ga0265780, IMG submission 192432) | Plant litter microbial communities from East Loma Ridge, Irvine, California - P1 T30 | ecosystem: Environmental > Terrestrial > Plant litter > Unclassified | place: USA: California... | reverse complement strand
GACATGCGCCTGGATTCGGGCGTGGGTGTGTGCGGCAAGGAAGGGCAAAGCGTGCCGGTGGGCGTCGGCCAGCCGACCCTGCGCATCGATGGGGTGACGGTGGGAGGTACGGCCTGATCCGGTTCTCCGTTCTTCGATAAAGACGCCCGGACTTGTGCCGGGCGTTTTTACTGGTACGGCCAGCGCCAAACATTATTGTTATAAAGTTGCTCAGAATAATTCGTTTGTACTGACTTGTTGGCTTGTTAGAGTTCGTTTCCCAATAAAAACAAGCCAATCATGAAACACACCTACCTCCTGGCCGCCGCCATCGGCGCGCCGCTGCTGGCCCACGCCCAGACGGCGTCGACCTCCGTCGATGCGCCTGCCGCCGCCGCCAACGCCGCGCCCGCGTCGGTCCTCGTCACCGGCTCGCGCATCGCCCGCGCGCAGCTGGACGGCCCGTCGGCCGTCACCGTCATCACCGGCGACGAGATCACGAAACAGGGTTACAAGAACGTGTTCGACGCCCTGAACAACCAGGTGCAGAACAGCGGCTTCGTGCAGGGCGCCGACTTCGGCAATACCTTCACGCCGTCGGCCAACACCATCAGCCTGCGCGGCCTGGGGCCGAACCACACGCTGGTCCTGCTCAACGGACGGCGCCTGGCCGATTTCCCGATCGCCTACGAAGGCACGGTCAACTTCACCAACCTGGCGAACATTCCATCGTCGATCGTCGAGCGCATCGAGATCCTGTCCGGCGGCGCCTCGGCCATCTATGGCTCCGACGCGATCGCCGGCGTGGTCAACATCATCCTCAAGAAGAAGGCAGAAGGCTTCGACGTCAACGTCAAGCTGGGCGGCACCAGCCGCGGCGGCGGCGCCGAACGGCGCGTGCAGTTCACTGGCGGCAAGCAGTTCGACCGCCTGAGCACCGTGTTCGCGCTCGAGTTCTCGGAGCGCAATCCGATCGGCGCCTACCAGCGCGACTTCATGGCCGAACGCTCGGGCACGCCGAGCAATCTGCTGTCGCGCCGCGACGCCACCGTCGGCCGCTACATCGACCCGGGCGCGACCTGCTCGCAACTGGGCGACCTGTTCGGCGGCAGCGTCGTCAACTACGCCTCGCGCACCGGCAACTACTGCGCCAGCAACAAGGTCAGCCCCACCTACTGGTCGGTGCAGACCGAGAACCAGAGCAAGAACGCCTTCGGCAGCGCCACCTATGAGCTCGACGAGAACACGACCTTGTTCGCCGACGTCCTGCTGGGCCGCAACAACACCGTCAACAATACGCGCGGCCCGTCGTGGACCTCGAATTCTCTCAACGGCGGTTATTTCCTGAACCAGAACACGGACCACTACGAAACCTGGACCCGTACCATCTCTCCGGAAGAGATGGGCGGCCTGTCGCGCTACAACCGATTCTGGGAAGATGGCGCGGTCGCCGCGTCGCTGGGCGCGCGCGGCATCGTGCCCGGCACCAGCTGGAAGTGGGAAGCCGGCTACAGCGCCTCTTGGTATGAGAGCAAGGGCAAGACCCCGCGCGCGCTGTCGAATATCGACAGCTTCTTCCTCGGGCCGCGGCTGGGAACGGACGCCAGCGGCGTGGCCATCTACGCACCCGATGCGGCGCGCCTGGCCACCCGCGTGAACCCGGGTGAATTCGGCGGCATCACCGGCTACGCCGAAAGCGACGACGAATCCTGGACCCATACCGTATCGGCCAGCGCCAACGGCGAGGTGCTGCAACTGCCGGCCGGACCGCTCCAACTGGCGGTGGTGGCCGAGGCCGGCCGCCAGGGCTTTACCAACGCGCCCGACGAGCGCATCAACGCCGGCTACTTCAACCTGGCGCCGAACACCGCCGTCACGGCCGGCACCCGCAACCGCTATGCGCTGGGCGCCGAGGCCAGTATCCCCTTGCACAAGATCCTGACCGCGACCCTGGCCGGCCGCTACGACCGCTACGAATTCGCCGAGCGCGACAGCGGCAAGTTTACCTACGCCGGCGGCCTGGAACTGCGGCCGACGCGCCAGCTGCTGGTGCGCGCCAACTACGCCACCAGCTTTCGCGCGCCGGACATGAACTACATCTACAAGGCGCGCGGCACCGGCTACTACTCGTCGACCACCGACCACTACCGCTGCGGCGCCACCGGCCAGCCGCTGGCGAACTGCGAATTCGCCAGCTACTCGCCGGGCGCCGACTACGTCCAGTACGGCAGCACCGATCTCAAGCCGGAGCAGGGCAAGTCGTATGGCGCCGGCATCGTCTGGTCGCCGAGCACGAACTTCGATGCCTCGGTCGATTACTGGGATATCAAGATCGACGACCTGGTGACCAATCTGTCGGCCGACCAGCTGCTGCGCGACGAAGCGGCCTGCCGCCTGGGCTCGCTGGACATCGGCTCTTCGCTGTGCGCGGACACCATCTCGCGCATCACCCGCTACGCGGCCAATTCGCCGGTGCGGCCGGGCGAGATCCGCGAGATCCGCGTCAATCCGATAAATGCGGCCCAGGAATCGAGCAGCGGCATCGACGTCAGCGCCCGCTATGCGCTGCGCACCACGGCCTGGGGCACGTTCACCGTGCGCGGCAATTATTCGAAGACCTTGACGCGCCGCTCGAAACAGTTTGCCGGCGACACGGTGCGCGACGAACTCAATTCGCTCACCAGTTCGGATTGGCCGGACAAGCTGGCGGCCAGCCTGAACTGGAACGCGGGCGCCTGGTCGTCGACCGTGTTCGCAACCCGCTACGGCAAGATCCCGAACTCTGCGCAAACCGATTACCTGACGCCGACCACCCTGGTTAATGCGAGCGTCGTGTATCGCGTGAATGACCGCCTGACCCTGTCGGCTATCGTCAATAATGTGTTCGACCGCATCAAGCACGACACGACCGGCGGCTGGCCGAATTATGCCGTGGGCAGCTACAGTCCGGCGGGGCGGACCGGGTATGTGGAGCTGAATTACCATTTCGGCGGTTGAACCCACGTTGAACGTGTGGACGGCAAGCCGTCCACCCTACGCGAGCGCCCGCTCGTTCAACCGCAATCACATTAGAAAGCGTATTTGGCCCCCAGCGTGAAGAAGCGCCCGATCGCGCCGTAATAGTCGAGCGGGTTATACGACACCGCACCATAGGTCAGCGGATCGAGCGGCGACTGTTTGTCGAACACGTTCTGGATCGAGCCGAAGACTTCCCAGCGCGGCTGCGGCTTCCAGCGCAGCACCAGGTCGACCGTGGTGAACGAGGCCAGTTCGCAATCGCTCGGGGCATCGTCGCCGTTGGCGAAGTGGCTGGCGCAGCCGTCAGGATCGTCCTTGAAGAAGGTGTTGTCGATCGGGCCGCGATAGTTGACGTTGGCCGACACGCGCCAGTTGGTGCGCTCCCAGGTCGCGCGCAGGTTGAGCTTGTGGTCTGGCGTGCCCATGCAATTGCTCACGTCACAGTTGCCGTGGGTGCCGGCGTATTCGCGGACGGTGCCGTCCTGCTCGGTACGTTGCCACTTGTCGAGGAAGGTGTACTTGGCGTCGAAGGTGAGGTTGCCCCAGTTGTTCGGCAATCCGAAGCTCTGGCGCGCGTCGAGGTCGATGCCGCGCACCTCGGTCTCGGCCGAGTTTACGTAGCGCGCCAGCACCGCGGTAATGGCGCCCGGATCGCCCGGGATCGTCGGCACCGCCGTGCTCGGATCGCGCGCCACGCTGCCGGTGGCGATCGCGGTATCGATCTGCTGCTGGTTGATCTCGTTCTTGCGCTTGATTTGCCAGAAGTCGAGCGAGATGCTGGTGCGCGGCAGCGGATCCCAGATCGCGCCGATGTTCCAGCTCTTGGAGCGTTCGGGGCTCAGGTCCTGGTTGGGCGAGGTGATCACCGCCACCGAGGCCGGGCTACAGGCGCTTTCGATGCCCAGCGCGCAACGCGTCGGGTCGCTGGCGTTGGCGAAGGCGGCCAGGCCGCCTTCGCCGTTTTCGGCCGGGCTCGGCGCGCGGAAGCCCTTGGCCCAGGTGGCGCGCAGCGCGATCTCGCGCCGCGGATTCCACTTGACCCCGAACTTCGGCGTCCAGGCGTCGCCCACGTCGGTGAAGTGGTCGTAGCGCATGGCGCCGGTCAGTTCGAGGCCGGGCAGCACCGGCGCCAGCACCTCGCCGTAGATGCCGGTCACATTGCGCTGGCCGTCGTAGGCCGAATATCCCAGGCCGATGATGTTGCCGCGCTCGGTCCCGGCGGTCGGATCCAGGCGCGCCGATTCATGGCGGAACTCGGCGCCCAGCGCCACGCCCACCGCGCCGCCGGCCAGCTTGCCGATCTCGCGCGTAGCCTTGAAGTCGACCTGGGCGATCTCGGTCTTGGCGTCGTTGGAGATGACCGGCGACAGGGCGGCATACACGCCCGCCGCATTCAGGCCGGCATTCTCGCCGATGCGCCAATAGGTTCCGGGCGGCAGGGCGCGGTAGCCGGGGTTGGCCTGGGCCGCCGCCACGTTCGCGGGCGACGGGTCGAGCAGGGCGAAGGTGGCGTCGCGCTGCAGGTAGCCGCGGCGGTCGTTGTTGACCTTGCTGGTCGAATACAGCAATGAGGTATCCCAGTCCCAGGCGCCACTGGTGCCGCGCGCGCCGAACAGGGCGCGCAGGAAGGTCGAGGAAATGTCGGATTCGCGCGGGCCGACGTCGAAGGGCAGATAGCGCAGCCGCGCGGCGCGTCCGAAATAAGGGTTGTCGGGGTGATCGGGACCCAACTGGACGCCGGCGTTGCTGACCGGTCCCCCAGGGTAGCCGACACTGCCGGCGATCGGGTTCGGCGTGGTATTGGACTGGGAAAGGCTGTTATATAGGTTGAGCTCGGTATAGGCCTCGGTCTCGCCCTGCAGCTTGAGCGTGCCGCGCGAGTACAGCGACACGTATTCGCTGTCGGGCTGGATCTGGTTGTAGAGGAAGGACGAATCGACCACGCAGCCACCGCCCGGGTCGCCCTGCGGGTGGTTGGTAAAGTTGCCGCAGGCGGCGCCGGGGAAGGTGCGGGTGAAGCCCGGCCCGGCCAGGTTGCCGCGGTTGTAGTAGTCGAGCGTGTCGGGATTGCGCACATTGCCGTTGATGGCATTGCCGGACTGGTTGTTGCCGGGAATGGCGCCGGTGCCGCCGAAGCCTTCTTGCGCCGAGTAGCCCCAGGGCCGCAGGTCGACCTTGCCGATGTAGTCGCGGTTGCCGCGGTCGCGGTACCAGATCTCTTGCGTGTGCTTGTACTCGACGTTGAACAGCACGTTGTAGCGGTCGGTCTCGAGGTCGCCGAAACCCCAGGCCAGGGCCAGGTTGTGCTGCTGGCCGTCGCCGGCCTCGCCGGTGCCGGCCATCAGGCGCGCGCTGCTTCCCTGGAAGTTGCGGCGCAGGATGATGTTGACCACGCCGGCGATCGCGTCGGAACCATAGATGGCCGAGGCGCCGTCCTTGAGGATCTCGACCCGTTCGACGGCGTCGGTGGGGATCACGTTGAGGTCGGCGAACACCTTCTGGCCGTCGTCGGCCAAGCCATAGGGCGCCATGCGGCGGCCATTGAGCAGCACCAGGGTCGAGGCCGTGCCCAGGCCGCGCAGCGAGATGCCCGAGGCGCCGGCCGCGAAGCCGTTGCCAAAGCTCATCGGCACCGAACCCTGGTTGTCGACCGCCAGGGTCTGCAGCAGCTCGGCCACCGTGCTCTTGCCCGAGCGTTCGATGTCGTTGCGGTTGACGGTGAGCACGCTCGACGCGGTCTCGGCCTCGGCGCGGCGGATGTTCGAGCCGGTGATTTCGACGCGGGCCACGGGAGCGGGTTCTTGCGCGAGGGCAGCGTGGGGAAGGGCCAGCAGCACGGGGCCGGCAAGCGCCAGGCCGGCGGCGCCGCCGCCCGCGAACAGGCGGCGCACGGAACGGGAAAGCAGGGTTTCAGTCATGGTCCGACACTCCAGTGGATGGAAGGATCCGGATGGCGCGCGGGTGGAGGGCTTGATCCTTAGTGCAGATCAATATCCTTGGCACCTCTTAACACCAATTTGTGTCTACAATCAACGCGCGCGGCAACCGGGCTTGAATCGACTGTTGCATCGGCAGGCATCGCGGGACTGATGTAACGCAAGCAGCGCGCAAGATAAGGGGAGTAGATGCCCAGGCTCAGATCAGGATGTCAGTTTGCTGCAACCGATTGTTGTCTGTACAAGCGTGGAGCGGGCGACAAAAGGCTTGCCAACTTTCATGCCTTGTTGTTATAGTCAATTCGACCAAACCCGGACGACACCATGCGCCACGCTTTCTTTACCCGCTTTTTTTACTTTAGCCATTCCAGCCTCAGGCGGTGGAGTAGCGGCGGGTACGCGCAGTAACAGTCCCGGCAGCATCCAGACAAACCGCCAGCGATGGCGGTTTTTTTATTTCCAGTCCTGAACACGACCAGCACAGAACAGCACGAAAGGGAGTCCCAGCATGCCCCGCACCGACGATTTACGCATCCGTGAAATGAAGGAACTGACGCCGCCCTCGCACCTGATCCGCGAGTTCCCGGTGACCCCGCAGGCCGAGCAGACAGCAAGCGGCGCGCGCGTCGACCTGCACCGCATCCTGCACGGCCAGGACGACCGCCTGATGGTGGTGATCGGACCGTGCTCGATCCACGATCCGAAGGCCGCGCTCGAGTACGCGCGCAGGCTGGTCAAGGAACGCCAGCGCTTTGCCGGCGAGCTCGAGATCGTGATGCGGGTCTATTTCGAGAAGCCGCGCACCACGGTCGGCTGGAAGGGCCTGATCAACGACCCGTACATGGACAATAGCTTCCGCATCAACGACGGCCTGCGCATGGCGCGCGAATTGCTGCGCGACATCAACGAGATGGGCCTGCCGGCCGGCACCGAATTCCTCGACGTGATCAGTCCTCAGTACATCGCCGACCTGGTCAGCTGGGGCGCGATCGGCGCCCGCACCACCGAGTCGCAGGTGCACCGCGAGCTGGCCTCGGGCCTGTCGTGCCCTGTCGGTTTCAAGAACGGTACCGACGGCAATATCAAGATCGCGACCGAGGCGATCAAGGCCGCCTCGCAGCCGCACCACTTCCTGTCGGTGACCAAGGGCGGCCACTCGGCCATCGTGTCGACCTCGGGCAACGAGGATTGCCACATCATCCTGCGTGGCGGCAAGGCGCCGAACTACGATGCCGCCAGCGTCGACGAGGCGTGCCGCCAGATTGCCGCGCTGGGCCTGGCCAGCCGCCTGATGATCGACGCCTCGCATGCGAACAGCTCGAAGAAGCCCGAGAACCAGGTGCCGGTGTGCGCCGACATCGCGGCCCAGATCGCGGCTGGCGACGACCGCATCGTCGGCGTGATGATCGAGTCGCACCTGGTGGCGGGGCGCCAGGACCTGGTGCCGGGCAAGGAACTGACCTATGGCCAGTCGGTGACCGATGGCTGCATCGACTGGGAGTCCAGCGTGGGCGTGCTGGAAGGATTGGCGGCGGCGGTGCGCCAGCGCCGCTTGCGCCAGGATTAAGAAACACAGCAATAAAAAACGGCGCACCGAGGTGCGCCGTTTTTTTTACCTTCAGCCGATTAGAACTTGGCGGTCAGGTTCAGGAACACGTGACGGCCCATCGAGTCATACACTTGTGGGTAGGTGTTACCGTTACCGAACACCTCGGCAACCACGCCCGACAGCGGAGGATCTTTATCCAGCGCGTTGTTCATGCCGGCGCGCAGTGCGAAGATCGGGGTGATCTGCCAACCGGCGGTCAGGTCCAGGTAGTTGCGTGCGCCCAGGCGTGCATCGGCCGCTTCGAAATCGCCGCCCAGCAGCGGGTTGCTGCTGGTCGAGTCGAGGTCGGTGCCGCGGACGTAGCGCCAGGTGGCGCCCAGCTCCACGCCGCGCCATGGGGTAGCCCAGGCGGCGCGCAGCTTGTGACGCCATTTCGGCAGCGGCACGCCGCAGGTGGTGCCGTGCAGGCCAGCGCAGTCATACTCGCCCGAGCCCGGGAAGTCTTCCTGCTTGAACTCCTTCAGGTAGGTGCCCATCAGCGACAGGTTCAGGCCGCCCCATGCACCCAGCTTAGTGTTCCAGTTGGCGCCCAGGTCGATACCCTTGGTCGAGCTCATGCCCAGGTTCTGGTTGGTGGCGGTGATGTTGGCCGTTTCCAGGGCCCACAGGCTGCCCAGGCGGTCACGCGTGATCAGGTCGCAGAACTGCGCATCGCCGGTGTTCAAGCATTGGGTCAGCGTGGTCGACGCCGGCAGGCCGCCGATGACGCCCTTGACCTTCATGTCGAAGGCATCGATGGTCAGCGAGGTGTTGCGGGTCGGGGTCAGCACGACGCCCAGGGTGTACGAATCCGACTCTTCCGGTTCCAGGGCGGTATTGCCACCGATGATCTGGTTGTACTGCTGGGCAGGGGAGTTCAGGATGTTGCCGTACTGGGCTGCCGTGACACCGGTGCGCTGGCACTCGGCCAGGCTGGCGCTCGGGTTGGCGCCAGCGCATGGGTCGGACGACATGCCGAACAGTGCCAGGCCAGCCGGGGTGTACAGCTCGACCACGTTGGCGGCGCGCGCCGCGCGCTGGTAGCTGAAGCGGAACTTGGCTTCCTTGACCGGCGCCCATTCCAGGCCGACACCGTAGGAGTCGGTGTCCTGGCCGGTCGAGTAATCCGATTTGCGGTAGCTGCCGGTCAGGGTCAGCTGGTCGGCGAACGGCACGTTCTGCAGGATCGGGATGCGGGTTTCAGCGAAGTAGTCACGCACGCTGAACTGGCCGCTCACGTTCTTGGTCGGGCCGCCCTGGCCGGCCAGGTCGCCGGATTCGAACGCGACGTCCGAATTGAGTTCGAGCTTCTCGGTGCGGTGTTCCCAGCCGAATGCCACGCCCACGCCTTCGCTGCTGGTCGGCAGCTTGATGCCGTACTCGCCCAGGTCGGACGACAGGTTGATGCCCTGCACGGTCTGCGAGGTGTGGCCTTTCTGGAAGCCAGGAGTCTGCAGGTAGGTCAGCGCTTCCGGGGTCACGCCGCCCAGGCTCCAGATATTGTACGGAACGCAGTTCGGATCGACGCCGTTCAGCGTGCTGCGGCAGACTGGCTGGCCGTTGGCGCCCGGGACCACGTCGAGCGCGCGCGCGCTGCGCGAGACCGAGAAGTCGTTGAAGTAGGTTTCCGAGTACAGCACCTTGCCGACCTGGGCGAAGGCGTCATATTGCCAGTTGCCGATATCGCCCTTGACGCCGACCACGCCGCGATAGGAAGTGTGGCGCAGGTCGTCGCGGCGGCCGCCGCCTTCGACGTTGCGGCGGAAGATCACGAGGTCGGCGCTGTCGCCAGGCGCGTTCAGGCCCAGGGTGCGGCGCCATGCGTCGGACAGCAGCGGGTTCTCATAACGGATTGCATTGGCGCCGGAGGCATCCAGGCCGAACAGGCCGGATGGGGCGATCTGCGCCACGGTGCTGTCGTCGTGGAAGCTGGCCTCTGCGTACAGGCGGGCCTTGTCGTTGATGTCGTAGTGGGTGAACGAGCTGAAGGTATAGCGTTCCGACGGACGGCGGAAGTAGTTCAGCGGGCCGAAGTTGTAGGCGTCAGTCGCGCCATTGTAGGGGCGCACGCCGCCGTTGGCGTCGGCCACCGTGTAGCCCTGGCTGCCGAGCAGGAAGCGGCCCGGGAAGCTGGTGCCCGAACCACCGCAATTGAAGGTGTCGCCCGAGCTCGAGCCGCCCAGCGAGCAGGAGGTGAAGTCGCGTTCGGATTGCAGCAGCGCGTCTTCCTTCTTGTAGCCGAAGAAGACGACGGCGTTGCCCTTGCCATCTGCGAAGTTGCCGCCCATGGTCAGGGTGATGTCCTTGACCTTGCCGTCGGCGCCCTTGTCGCCTGGCAACGGGAAGTTGCGGCGGTTGGCCGCATCGGCTGCAGGGCCGCCGTTCTGGTCATGGTTGTAGAACTGGTAGTTGGCGTCGATCTGGACGCCCTGGAAGCGGTCGTCCATGATGAAGTTGACCACGCCGGCCACGGCGTCCGAGCCGTAGATGGCGCCGGCGCCGCCGGTCAGCACTTCGACGCGCTTGATCAGGCCTACCGGGATCTGGTTCAAGTCGGCCGCGGTATTGCGCGGGCTGCCGGCCGGCAGGCGGCGGCCGTTGACCAGCACCAGGGTGCGGTCGGCGCCGAAGTTGCGCAGGTTGACGGTGGCGGTGCCGGACGAGCCGTTGGACACCGAGCCACCCTGGTCGGCGAAGACCTGGGGCAGGTTGTTCAGCAGGTTCTCGACCGAACGGACACCTTCCATCTTGATGTCCTTGGCGTTAACCACGGTCACCGGGCTGACGCTTTCCAGGTTCGCAGTCGCGATGCGCGAACCGGTCACTTCCACGCGCTGTTGCGGCATGCCGTCCGCCGATTCCTGGGCGTGGGCCGCGCTGAAGGCGACGGCTAGACCGCCGGCGCAGATCAGGCGTACCGATCGAGATAACACAGTTTCAACCATCATAATGAGTCTTCCCCGTAAGACCTGGCGGCGGGTTGCGCCGGCCAGTAAAGTCAGTGAATCGCCGTGTGATATGGACACGACATGTTTTTACTACTTAGCAATAAAAACATTTACCAATAGATAGTGTCAATTGGTAACGTATGCACCGTGCAAAATACAACTAATTGATAACTTGTCTTTACAATTTATTTTTTTGATGCTAGTCACACAAAAGTCACAAAACTCGGAAATTGAAATATCATGCGGAAAATATAGTTCGATAGGATATTTAATTCGTTCAAACTATATTTTCTAAGCACTATGTTGTGAAAGATGCGGGTTGCATATTTGGCATTGCCAGCAAGGTTCTTATACGAATTGCTGATGGTTCTGTCATTACATGGTAATAACCTGGGACTATCGGAGCATAAGATTGCGCGGCTGTTGGTGGGCGAGGATATGCGCTATCGTGTCGTTTTTGCCATCAGGATTTGGCTAGGCGGCAAAGCTGGAGGCGGTCCATTCGCCCAATCCGCAAATTCGGGAGTGCGATGTTTGCTTATGTCATGCGCCGCTTGTGGCAGATGCTGCCGACAATGGCCGGCGTCGTGTTGCTGGTGTTTTTCTTGTTCAACTGGGTTGGCGGCGATCCGGCCTACCTGCTGGCGGGCAAGATGGCCGATGCGGGCGCCATCGAGAATATCCGGCGCCAGCTCGGCACCGACCAGCCCTATACCGTGCAGCTGTGGATCTTCGTCAAGCAGATCCTGACCTTCGACTTCGGTAATGCCTGGAGCACGGGCGAGCCGGTATCCCATATCATCGCGAGCCGCCTGGGACCGTCGCTCACGGTCCTGATCCCGCTCACCGTGCTCGAGACCGTATTCGGCATCGCGCTGGCGCTGGCGATCGCCTTCGTGCGCGGCTCGCTGACCGACCGCGCCGTGATGGTGGCCTGCACGGTCGGGATGTCGATCTCGATCCTGGTCTACATCATCGTGTTCCAGTACGTCTTCGCCTACCAGCTGGGCCTGTTTCCGGTCCAGGGCTGGGGCAATAGCCTGGGCGAGAACCTGCTGCGCTATGCGCTGCTGCCGATCATCATCGGCCTGGCGGTGTCGATCGCGCCGACCCTGCGCCTGTACCGCAGCTTCGTGCTCGACGAAGCAGGGCAGGACTATGTGCGCACCGCGCGCGCCAAGGGCTTGCCGGAGCGCCGGATCGTCTGGGTCCACGTGCTGCGCAATGCCGCGATCCCGATCATCACCCACGTGATGGCCAACCTGCCGGCGCTGCTGATCGGCGCCTTCCTGCTCGAGCGTTTCTTCGGCATTCCCGGCATCGGCCGCGAAGTGATCCTGGCCGTCGAACGCAGCGACTTCCCGGTGATCAAGGCGATCACGGTTTACGTGGCCGCCGCGACCATGGTATTCAACCTGCTGGCCGACCTGCTATACCAGGCGGTCGATCCACGCGTGCAGCTCAAATGACCATGACGACCCTGCACACGCCCATGCAAGCGCGCTCGCCCGGCCTGTGGACGCTGGCCTGGCGGCGCCTGTGCGCCGACCGCGTCGGGATGGCGGCGCTGGCCGTCGTCGCCGCTTTCCTGCTGCTGGTGCTGTTGTCCGCCACGGGCATGCTCGCCAGCGACTGGGAAGACGAGGTTGCGGTCAACTATGCGCCGCCCACCTTCGTCGGCGCCGATGCCACGGCGCGCGCGCTGGCCCGGGCCCAGCTGCCGCGCGCCACGCCGCCGAACGCCTTCGATCCGCTGGCAGCCGAGCTGGCCGAGCTCGAGGCGCAGGTGGCGCAAGCCCATCCGCCAGTGGAAAAGCGCACAACCCTGCCGTTCGGCGCCGATAAATGGGGCCACGATATCGTCAAGAAAACCATCAAGGGTGGCGAGACCTCGATCGTGGTGGGCCTGGTGGCGGCCCTGCTGGCGGTGGCGCTCGGCACCCTGTTCGGCGCGGTCTCGGGCTTTTATGGCGGCTGGATCGACGACCTGTTCAACTGGTTCTACAGCATCTTCACGGCGATCCCGGCGATCCTCATGATCCTGACCGTGGCCGCCGTGCTCCAGCAAAAAGGCGTGGCCACCATCGTGCTGATCCTCGGCCTGACCGGCTGGACCGGCCCCTACCGCCTGATGCGCGCCGAATACATCAAGCACGGCGCGCGCGAGTACGTGATGGCGGCCGATGCCATCGGCGCGTCGGGGTGGCAGCGCATGTTCGGCCACATCCTGCCCAATGTCTCGCACGTGGCGCTGGTGCAGATGTCGATCCTGGTGGTCGGCTTCATCAAGGCCGAGGTGATCCTGTCCTTCCTGGGCTTCGGCGTGCCGGTGGGCACCGTCTCCTGGGGCAGCATGCTCAACGAAGCGCAAAATGAACTGATCCTCGGCAAATGGTGGCAGCTGGCGGCGGCCGCCGGCGCGATGGCGCTGCTGGTGACGAGCTTTTCGCTGTTCGCCGATGCGCTGCGCGACGCGCTCGACCCCAGGATCAAATGACACCCAAAATGACGCAGGAACCATGAACCAGGAACCATTGCTGCAGGTACGAGACCTGCGCATCGCCTTTCGCACCGACAAGAAGAACACCTTCGAGGCGCTCAAGGGCATCTCGTTCGACGTGCCGGCGAACAGCACGGTGGCGCTGGTAGGCGAGTCGGGCAGCGGCAAGTCGGTCAGCTCGCTGGCCGTGATGGGTCTGCTGCCGGAACAGACCACCGTCATCGATCCCGCTTCCAGCATCCGCTTCGCCGGCCGCGAATTGCTGGGCCTGCCGTTGCGCGAGCGGCGCGCGCTGTGCGGCAAGGACATCGCCATGATCTTCCAGGAGCCGATGTCCTCGCTCAATCCGGTGTTTACGGTCGGCTTCCAGATCGGCGAAGTCCTGCGCTTGCACATGGGCATGACGAAGCGCGCGGCGCGCGCGCGGACCCTGGCGCTGCTGCATGAAGTCGGCATTCCCGACCCCGAGCGCAAGATCGACGCCTACCCGAGCCAGATGTCGGGCGGCCAGCAGCAGCGGGTGATGATCGCGATGGCGATCGCCTGCGAGCCGCGCCTCCTGATCGCCGACGAGCCGACCACGGCGCTGGATGTGACGATCCAGAAGCAGATCATGGACCTGATCGCGCGCCTGCAGCGCGAGCGCCGCATGGCGGTGCTGTTCATCACCCATGACCTGGGCCTGGTGGGCGAGATCGCCGACCGCGTGATCGTGATGCGCCACGGCGAGGTGCGCGAGGAGGGCGCCGCCAGCCAGGTGTTCGGCGTCCCGGCCGACGCGTATACCAGGGCGTTGCTGCATTGCCGGCCGTCGCTCGATGCGCGGCCGCTGCGCCTGCCGGTGATCGACGATTATCTGGGCGGCCGCATCGTGCCCGATCAGGTTCTGGCGCAGCGCGTGCGCGGCACCACGCCGGACGACCAGCCGGTGCTGGTGGTCAATAATCTGGCCAAGAGTTTCTGGCTGCGCGAAGGCCTGTTCGGCAAGCGCGAATTCAAGGCGGTCAAGGACGTCTCGTTTACTCTCGGCCGCGGCAAGACCCTGGGTGTGGTGGGCGAGTCGGGCTCGGGCAAGACCACGGTGGGCCTGACCCTGCTGCGCCTGCACCGCGCGAGCGGCGGATCGGCGCTGTTCGAGGGGCGCGACCTGCTGGCCATGTCCGACCGCGAATACCAGGCCTATAAGCGCCGGATCCAGATCATCTTCCAGAATCCCTATGCCTCGCTCAATCCGCGTTTCACGGTGGGCCAGATCTTGCAGGAACCGATGCGCATCCACGGCATCGGCGCCAACGAGATGGAGCGCACAGCACTGGCGCGCGGCTTGCTGGGACGGGTAGGCCTGCCGGACGCCGCCTATGGCCGCTACCCGCACGAATTCTCGGGCGGCCAGCGCCAGCGCATCGCGATCGCGCGCTGCCTGACCATGCGGCCCGAGATCCTGGTGTGCGACGAATCGGTGTCGGCGCTCGACGTCTCGGTCCAGGCCCAGGTGCTGAACCTGCTGCAAGACCTGCAGGACGAATACGGCATGAGCTATATCTTCATCTCGCACGACCTGTCGGTGGTCAAGTACATCTCGGACCAGGTGATGGTGATGCACCACGGAAGCGTGGTCGAGATGGCCGATTCCGACACGCTGTACCGCGACCCGCAGCATCCCTACACGCGCTCGCTGCTGGCGGCGATTCCGCGAGGTGTCTTGTAAAATTCGCTCATCCGTCCCCGGCGTTGCGCTTACGCCAAAGGGATAGGGGGTGTTCCTGTGCCGACCACACAATTGCGCTAATATACAAAAATGCCCCAGCTAGCCGAACTCCTCCAAGTCTATGGCGTGCTGATCGTGTTCGGCATCGTCCTCGTCGAACAGTTCGGTCTGCCCATACCCGCCTATCCGGTCCTGATCGTGGCCGGCGCGCTCTCGGTCACCGCCGACGTGAGCTGGCAGCTGGTATGGATGGCGGCCATCCTGGCCTGCCTGATCTGCGACGCCTTCTGGTTCCGCGCCGGCCGCTTCTACGGCAAGCGCATCCTGCGGCTGCTGTGCAAGATCTCGCTGTCCCCCGATTCCTGCGTCAACCAGACCGAAGACCGCTTCAGCAAGTTCGGCGTCAAGTCGTTGCTGGTGTCCAAGTTCGTCCCCGGCTTCAATACCATCGCGGCGCCGCTGTCGGGCGCCATGGGCGTCAACCCGCGCCTGTTCCTGCTGTATGCGGTGAGCGGCGCGGCGCTCTGGAGCGGCACCGGCATCCTGCTCGGGGTCTGGTTCCACAACAGCGTCGATGGCGTGCTCGATACGCTCTCGACCATGGGCAGCACGGCGCTGACGATCGTGGCCGGCCTGCTGGCCCTGTTCATCGCCTTCAAGTATGCCGAGCGGCGCCGCCACCGCTCGCGCAGCGCGATCGAGCGCATCGACATCGACGAGGTGCTGGCCCTGATCGACGCCGGCCACGATCCGGTGATCATCGATGCGCGCAGCCTGAGCGCGCAACAGATGGAAGCCGCGATCCCGGGCGCCGTGATCTTCAGGGCCTGCCAGCCCGAGCACCTGATGGCCTCGCTCGACCGCGACCGCCACATCGTCGTCTATTGCAGCTGTCCGGACGACGTCACCGCCGCCGAGGTGGCGCGCCAGTTCATGGTCAACGGTTTCCACCGTGCCCGGCCGCTCAAGGGCGGGCTTGACGCCTGGAACGCCCAGCGCGGCATCGACCCCGACCTCGATCCGGCGACATGCTGACCTGCAGGCGGCGCGATTCTATCCAATTCTCATTAAAAAGTAGTTCTACTACGTCCGCATGAGTAGGTGGCGCAGTGTTTCCATTCGTTCTGTTGCGGCGGATGTACCTAAACTACAGAAAACACTTGTCGTCAGGGCAAAAAATTTAGTAAGCTTGGGCGTCTCTTAATCACGCTCCACCATGACCGCCTCCCCGTTCAGCCCATCCTCCGACCGCTCCTATAGTGGCGGCGCCCGCCTGCTTGCCGATGTCGGCGGCACCAACTGCCGCTTCGTGCTGGAGCTGGGGCCGGGCCGGCTCGAGGTGGTCGAGGTGCTGCCTTGCGCCGACTACGCCACCCTGGGCGAGGCGATGCGCGCCTACCTGGGTAGCGCGGCGGTCAAGGCCGTCTGCGCGGCGCCCATCCGCCACGCCGCGATCGCG
>Ga0265780_10005447_pt1 | contig 16137 bp, 21 predicted proteins | sample P1T30metagenome_FD_192432 | JGI IMG/M metagenome (GOLD analysis project Ga0265780, IMG submission 192432) | Plant litter microbial communities from East Loma Ridge, Irvine, California - P1 T30 | ecosystem: Environmental > Terrestrial > Plant litter > Unclassified | place: USA: California... | reverse complement strand
CAGCGTATCGCGCAGGAGTGCGCGGCCGACATCCCAGGCAGCGCAGCACTTGCGATGATCGCGCAGGAGGAGCTGGCTCACGAGGCCATTCTACGCGCCCTGTCGGCGGCCTTGCCAACGGCAATCGGCTTTCCTGAGCGAAAAAGAGCGGCGCGGAACTTTCATCTCCGCCTCGGTCGCGGCAGCGTGGCGGAGCGCCTGGCGTGTATCGCGGCGACCGACGCAGCCATCTGCCTTATCCTTGGCCGTCTCGTTCGTCCCGGAACCGGTCTGGCCGAGGATGTACAGACGGCGGCCTTGCTGCGGCGGATCCGCGACGACGAAGCGCGCCATGTCAGGATTTCACGAAAGCTGGCGATTGCGCGAGGTGACATCGGACTTACCGCCGTCGCGGCGAATGCCCGCAAAGCCCTCGCTGCGGTCCTGACCCTTGCTGCGGACGATTTCGAGGCCCTCGAGTTCGACCCCCAGTGGCTGGACGCGCATGTGGCGCCGCTGCCGCCACGCCTGTTCGAACAATGACGACCAAAGCCTCGCGAGCCTGGCGTTCCCATGGAGACGTTGCCGTTCTGGGCACCGGATCGGCCCTGCCGGGCAGTCCCGTATCGACTGCCAGCCTGCTCGACCGCGTTTCGCACAGGATGGACCCCGGTACACGGTCTCTTGCCGAAGCGATTGCGCAACGCCTCAACATCCAGACCCGGCATGTAAGTCGACAGCTGAAAGAGCGGATCGAGAGTCCACTCGCCGATTCGTCAAACGCGGCGCTCGGCGCCCGGGCGTTGCGAGCGGCTTTGGACGAAGCCGGGCTGGGGTCGGCAGACCTGGGCTATCTGATCACGCATACCGCAACGCCCGGGCAGCCTCTGCCGTCCGGGGCCGCGAGGATCGCCGACCTTGTCGGCTTTGCCGGCCCGCATATCGAGATACGCCAGGCCTGCACCGGCTTCGCCAACGCGCTGATGATTGCCTTCGGCCTGCTTGCGGCACCCCGGGCGTTGCCCATAGCGATCGTCGGCTCCGAGACGGGGTCGCTCTTTTTCGACCTCGAAACCTTCACCCAGCAACGGGGCCAGCTCGTCAATCTGGTACAGATTGGCGACGGTGCCGGCGCGATCATTCTCGCGCCGGCTGGCGCTGCACGAGATCGGCTGTACGGGGCCTGGTACGGCGCGACGGGGCTCCATCGCACGCCTGGCCTGGAAATGCGCGAGGGTGGCTCGGACCGGCCATCATCCGGTCCCGGCCCCTTGCTCTTCTCGCACGACTTCGCCGCCATCGCGCGCGCGGGCGCCGGCCTGTTCGATGCGGCCGCCGATCTGGCCCGGTCTCAGGCGATCGAGCCCGGCAAAGCCGACCTGATCATTCCCCATCAGGTCAGCGGTCGCATTGGCGAGCACCTCGCGCGCCATTTCGACCTCCCCGACGAACGTTTCTTCGTCAATGCCGATCGCATCGGCAATACCGGGTCCGCGGCGATCTGGATCGCGCTAGACGACATCAGAAAGACGGGGCGCGGGAAGAATCGCGAGTGCCTGGTGCTCGGTGCGGAGGCGACCAAGTACATGCACGGCGGATTCGTTCATGCCGGCTGATGAAACGACGGTCGCGCAGGCGGTCGGGCTTTGTAAATCCTTCGGCCCGCGCCACGTTCTCGATCGGCTCAGCTTCACATTGCGGCGCGGCCAGATGCTCGGCCTTGTCGGAGCGAATGGCGGCGGCAAGACGACGACATTACGAGTTCTCGCCGGTCTCGCCAAACCGGACGACGGGACGGTCCGCGTGTTCGGCCGGGACCCGCGCCGTCTGACGACCGCCGACCGGCGCCGCATCGGTTATATGAGCCAGAGCCACGCCCTCTATCCCGATCTCACCCTTTCCGAAAATCTGCGCTTTCGTGCAGCCCTCCTCGATGGGCCGATCGAGGCAGCGGTTAGCGACGTCGCGCGCTATTGCGGCATCGAGCATCTTTTGGCGGAGCGCATTGCCCATCTGTCCGGTGGCTGGGCGCGCCGGGCCCAGTTCGCGGCGCTGCTCGTTGGACGCCCGGCCTTGCTCCTTCTCGACGAGCCGACCAGCGGCCTCGACATCCTGACCCGGCGCACGATGTGGGGGTGGATGCGCAGCTTGGCCGATGCCGGCCACGCCATCGTCATCAGCACCCATGACCTTGTCGATGCGGAATCCTGCTCGGACGTGATGTATTACACCGCACAAGGCGTGACCGGCCCGATGAAACCCTCGAGCCTCGCCGCGATGCATGACGCGCCCGACCTAGAGACGCTTGTCGCCGCCTCCACGGTACAGCGGGTGTGATCGGATGGCGCACCTGCGCGGCGGTCGCGCGTGTCGAGATCCTGCGCACGATGCGCTCGCGCATCAGCTTCACTCTGTTGTTTATGGTCCCCGCGTTTCAGATCGTGCTTTTCGGCACGGCCATTCGTCCGGCGGATCTCAAAGTCGCGATAGTGGTCGCCGGTCCCCCGTCCGCTGCACCACTCGCGCAGATGCTGCATGACATAGACGGCATCGCCGCTGACGACGTATTGCGGGCGCCGGGACGTGCGGCAGCCGCCGTCACCGACCACCGAGTCAAGATCGGTGTCGAACTACCAGCCGGCGGCGCGGGGGACAGCATCCGCGTCATCGTCGATGCCACCGATCCCGCCGCCACGACCCTTGCCGAAAACCGATTGCGCGCGGCCTATTGGCAAAAGGTCGCCGGTGCTTCCCCCGACGCGGCATCAGCCCCACCGCTGCGGGTCGAGCGCCTGTACAACCCTGCGGCGCGCGCAGACTGGGGGTTTCTGCCCGCGCTGGTCGGCGTCATCATGATGATCAGTGCCATCATGTTCGGCACATTGGGGTTGGCGCGCGAACGCGAACAAGGGACCTGGGAAACATTGCTGGTTCTTCCGGTAGGCAGGATCGCGGTGACGTTGGGAAAGATTGCGCCGTACACCTTGCTCGGCACGTGCCAGGGCCTCGTGACGCTGGCCCTCGCGGCTGGCCTGTTTGGCCTGCCCGTCAGGGGCAGCTTGGTCGCTCTCGTCGCATTGATGCCGATTTTCGTGGCGGCGCATCTGGCGCTTGGCATGGCTATCGCGGCGCGCAGCCAGACCCAGATCGCCGCTCTTCAGGGCGCCATCGCTTTCTACCTTCCATGTATGCTCCTGTCCGGGTTCCTGTTTCCGCTCGAAGCGCTCCCTTATTGGGCACAGCGCGTCAGCGAAGCCTTACCGTTGACCCATTTCATCCGCGCAGCACGACTGGCAACGCTCCAGGGAGGCGACGCTGCAATGGTGGCCAGCCAAGCGATACCCATCGCGATCGTTATGGTTGGCGCCATGTTGCTCGCGGCCGTCAGTTATCGCGACAGCCGGCGTTGATTGCCACGGTGTAACGCGGCGCAGGCCCCGAGCGAATGGAGGGACATGACCATCAATGGTCGAATCCTTGCTGTACCGGGAGAACAACGTGACCGCGTTTCGCATCTGGGCGCTTTGCCTGCTTCCCGCTCTTGTTTCTGTGGCTTCCCCGGCTGCCGCTGCAGAAATCCGGGACTTCGACCAGATCACCTTCCGCCGCGCGCAGGCCGAGGGGCGCCCGATCCTGATCGACGTTCATGCCTGGTGGTGTCCGGTCTGCCTCTCGCAGTCGGGCAAGATCAAGCGGATCGTCAAATCTCCCGCCTATGACAAACTGCTCATTCTGCGCGTGAACTACGACAAGCAGAAGCCCGTGTGGAAAAGCTTTGGTGTCAGCAAACAGGCAACCCTCATCGGCTTCAACCACAACCGCGAGGTCTCCAGGCTTGCCTATGTGACCAACGAGGATCGCATCCGCGCTCTTCTCGAACAGACAGTGCGCTGATGACCGGCGTGCTCAGTCCGATCCTGGCGTACGCTGCCGGAGCGCTCACCATCCTGTCGCCTTGTGTGCTGCCGCTCGTTCCGATCGTGTTCAGCGGCGCGGCGCAGCGCCATCGCTGGGGTCCGCTCGCATTGGCTGCGGGGCTCGTGGTTTCATTCACTGCCACCGGGTTTCTGGTGGCGACAGTGGGAGAGGCGATCGGCCTCGACAGTGACCTTTTCCGTCTGATTGGCGGAGCTTTGCTGCTCGTGGTTGGAGCGGCGCTCCTCATACCGGCGCTGCAGCGGAAGGCCGAGCGCGTGGCTGGCCCGCTCGCCAGCTGGGCCGGGGCGCGCCAGGCGCGCCTCGAGCGCTTCGGGCTTGCAGGTCAGGCCGGCATCGGCGTGCTCCTCGGGCTTGTCTGGAGCCCGTGCGTGGGACCAACCCTCGGCGCGGCGACCGTGCTTGCCTCGCAGGGCGAGGATCTTGGCGGCGTGGCGATCGTGATGCTGGCATTCGGTCTAGGCATCGCGACGGTGTTGCTGGTGCTCGGACTTGCCGCACGCAGCCTGATGCAGCGCTGGCGGCGCGGCCTGATGTCGGCAGGCCAGGGCGGCAAGAAGGTGCTGGGTGTGCTGATCATTATGGTCGGCCTGCTGATCGTCACCGGCGCCGATCGGATCGTCGAGGCAGCCGTGCTGACGGTGTCGCCGCAGTGGCTCACGGATCTCACCACATCGATCTGAAGAACGGCGTCCGCCCCGGTCAGAACCCGGAATTCCCCGGGGGTCTGATCGGGCACATGCGTCAGGCGGCGGTGATGCGCCGCCGCAAGTCTGCCAGCGGGGCACGATCGTCGAAAGGGGGAACGCCATCGCGCGGCACGCCCAAGCGAGCGAACGTGGCGCCGATATCGAGCGTGACGGAAGCGCTCGTATAGCGGCGATACAGATCGGACAGCGCCGAAGTGTTCGTCACCTTGTCGGCAACCGCCATCAATTGCTCTGGAGACCAGGTGACCGCATTACCACCGCTCTGGCGGTTGACCGCTCTCAGGGCATCACGAAGCAGGAATTTGCCTTCGCTCTGTTCGAAAACCGCAATCTCGGCGAGCAGCCAGAAGCCGGCGCCGCCCCAATAGAGGCGGTACCAAGCCTCGGTCCCGTCCATGCCACCTTCGCCGGGGCGCGGCTCACCCCTGGGCAGACCAGTGGCCGCTTCGCGCCAAACGTCTGCTGCGGGCAGCAGCCCGGCCTGAGCTCGCGCGATCGGTTCGACCCAAGTGGCATTGCCTTCCTGCAGCCAGAGCGCCCGACGTGGCAGATCGGGCAGCGCGGTATGCGTCATTTCGTGGACCAGAACCCAGTCCCGATCGAACGCTGCCTGGGTCGCGCGTGATCCGACATGGATGCGGGTGACGGGGCCGCGATAGCCATAGGTGGTGGCGTGGCCCACCCGGTCGCTGTCCTCGGCAACGACGAGCAGTCCGAAACGGTCGACAGGAAAATCCCCAAAATAGGTCGTGACCGAGCGGGCGGCGTTCCTGATCCAGCCGAGCACGCGCTCGTGATCGACGCCGGGTGCGCCATCGGCGAACACGAGGCGAATTTCGCCGCCCTGCATGAACAGCGTCATGCCGGGCTGGCTTCGGATCGCTGTATAGACGGCGTCGGGACCGTCATAGGATGGCTGCGCCGCAAGTGTGCCGATACCGGCAGTGGCAGCAGCAGCCCCGCCGACGCCCAGAAGAACGGACCGGCGGGTGTGCTGTATCATGCTCCCGGCCTCAGCCGAGCGCCTTTGCTGCAAAGGCCTTGATCTGCCCGGGATCTGTAATGCCGAGCGTCCGGCCGACTTCACGGCTGCCCTTGTAAAGAATGAGCGTGCTCTGCTGCCGCACGCCGAGCGCCTTCTTCTCCGCCACCTGATTGTCGAAATCGAGACGGAGGATCACGAGTTTGTCATAAGCGGGGGATTTGGAGAGCGCATCAATGGTGGGCGCCTGGGCGCGGCAGGTCGGGCACCACGGCGCGTAGACATCGATGAGAATCGGTTGCCGCTTAGCCTGCGCCGCCTTCAGCGCCGCCATCGAGAAGGGTCGCGCGGGCTGTGCCGTGGCGGGAGCGGCGATTGCCATGGTCATGGCCGCGGCGGCGAGGAAACGAAAATGATGCATGGGATTCTCCGGCTTTTCCGGAGAATTCGCGCAGTTACGCCGGCTGGTTACACCGTTCCGCGATTATTTGGTGTGCCCGGCCGTGGAGAGGCACGCGGAGGCGAGCAAGGCGCCGGCTGCGGCGCCGTCCCACTCGAGTGCACGGGGAATACGCCGGCGCTCCTTGCCCTGACGATCGAACACGACCGAATAAGGCATGCTGAGCGCGCCATAATCCTGGACCGCAGCGAGAGACGCATAGCCAAGCTTCAGATGGGGATAGCGGGTGCCGAATGCTTTGGCGGCGGCTGTCCGGTCGACATCCACCGATGCGGCGATGATCACGAGCCGGCCCGGATTGGTAACCGCGACCCGCTCGAGACTTGGAAGCTCCGCCCGGCATGGCACACACCAGCTCGCCCAGAAATTGACGATGATCGTTTTGCCGTGGAAGCCAGCGATCGCGATCGAGCGGCCGCTGGCGTCAGCGATTGCCGGTAGCGCATCCGCGGCAGCTGGCTTAGTGGCGGGACTTGCCGACGCCAGCGCCAGGCCCACAAAGAGGGTGCCTGCTCCTAACGGCACAAGCACCCGGCGTACTCATTCGCTCACCTTGTCCTTGACGACAGGCCAGTTCTTCTCCGCCCGTATGATAGTGCCTGCGCTATCCTTGTCGAAGATCGACGCAACCTTCGGGCTGAAGTTCACATAGAGCTTGCCGTCCACGACCTTGCCGGTCTGCGGGTCGGCGTCCACCTTCTCGCCATAGGATGTCCCCACCGCACAAAAACCGCCGAATTGCGGCGCGTATTTGTGTGGGCTAGCCATGAAGGTCGCCCGATGCGCCTCGGTTGCAAACAGATAACGCGCGTCCTCGAAGGTGGTCGAAATCGCTTCCACACCCGGCGTCGGACGGCCGCTTTCAAAATAGGCGACGGGATCGTAACCGCGCAGCGCAACGCCCGACTTGTCCACGTTGATCGCAGCGGTGGACCCCGGCACGTGGGCTTGCACCGCCGTTGCCGAAAAAAGAACGACCGGCGCCGCGACGGCGATCAGGGCGGCAGCCATCCGGCTTGCTTTGAATGTCATGCATTTCTCTCCACGATGACGCGAGCGCGCCTACCAAGCGCTGTTCGCGTCTGCAGGGTCCGAGGTTACAACCTGCGCAAAGTTTCGGTGATGCCGTTGCTCTCAGGGGACCGCGCGACGGAGGAAAGCCTCGACCGAAGTCCAGTTCTCATCGGCGCCACGCGGGTTGCGTTGCGCGATGAGCGTCGAGGATCCGTGGATGCCGCGCCGCGGTGTGAACTGTTGTTTGATACGCGTCGGTGCGGCAGCGACAATAGTGCGCGCGGCAGCGATTTCCCGAGGGTCGCTGGCCGAGGTCACATAGAAGGGAACGTTGATCCTGGCCGCTGCCGTCCGAACGGAGGTGGCGTCGCCTAGATACTCCCCTGGAGAAAAGGCCAGAACTGCCTTCACGTCCGTGTGCCTGGCGGCTTGGAGGATGACGAGCGCGGCGGAATAACTGCTTCCCCATAAAAGGATTGGAAGCTTGCGCGTTCGCGCCCAAAAGATTGCGGCATCGAGGTCTTTGGTCGCGGCGAGAAAACCCGGGTCGGCGCCTATGCCGATTGCGGTCTCGTTGCGTCCAAAGAGCGAGCCACCTGAACGCTGGTCGATGGCAAGCGCGCTGTAGCCCTGCGCGGCGAGGCGCGGTGCGATGGTTCGATACTCTTCTTTGCTTGATCCGGCCTGATGAAAAAGCAGGATCAGCGCCTTCGCTCGTGTTGCCGGATAGTAGGTCGCGTACACCTTCACGCCATCTGCGGCGCGCAACACGGTCGGGGCTACGATGGGGGTGGCGGCGAGCGGGGGGGCGGCGACAAGTTGCAGCGCGAAGACCAGCCAAGGGTACCGCATGCTCAATCCTGCCTTTCGCTTCGCATCTCGCCGCCGGGCGGGGGATCAGTGGCTGTTCTTCTGCATGCTGTCCGAAGACTGCATCGCGTCGCCCATGCTGTTACCCGCCGACATCGCCTCATTGTCGGCTGCCATTTCATTGCTCGACATCATCGCGGGATCCCCGGAAATGCTTTCGCTATTGCCCGCGGTGCTCATGCTGTCGGACGTGTTGGCGGACGGGCTGCTGCCGCCGCCGCCGCATGCCGAGAGAAACCCAAACGCCGCAAGCGATGCGACGGTGATCATTGGACGAAAACTTTTGAACGGCATCAAACCCTCCTATTTGCTTAGGAGCCATTCGTTCCAACGGAACCCCCGGTTACACGCCCAATAAAAAATCCGCGCGACCCCGGTTCGTACTCACCAGCGATTGATCAGGGGCAGCAAGAGACGGCCCGCAAGCGCGATGATCGCACAGCCGATGGCATACCAGGTCGCAATGTAGAGCGGATCGTCATGCGGGCAGTTGAAGACAAACACGAACGCGCCCCAAGTCGCACTCGTCGCCCCCACCGCCAATGCACTGCCCGAGCGGTCCGTCGGCGCGCCGCGGCGCATCAATACTCCCAGCGCCACGATCGCGGGGATGGAAAGCGCGGTCATTGCAAAAACGCAGTCGATTCCGTGGCGCCACATCAGGCGGGCCCACAGCGCCGCGCCGCCGGCGCTCGCGGCATCGATAATCCAGCCGAGTACGAGCGTGGCCGCAATCACATAGCCCATCGTCCGCAGACCGCGGCGCGGCGAAGTCGCCGGATCGAAGGAGCGGATCGCGGTCACGGCGCCGATCGTGGTCAGCAGGCCCAGGCTGCCAAGCTTCCACCAAAAGGAGGGCAGCTTCATCGCAAGCATCAGGTCATGGCGCGCGGCACCGAACAATAGGAACAACGCAAGCTCGGCGGTGCCCACCGCGGCGAGCACCAGCAAATCGCTGCGCACCCGTCGTGGCTTGACGGGCTGCAGGTGCGCAGCAAGACTGTCCAGGAGTTGTTCAGTCGACATGAGGCTGGCTTTGGACAATCGCCGCCAGCTTGACCAGGCCTCGGTGGATGTTGACCTTCACCAAAGACTCGGACTGTCCGGTTCGTGCGGAGGCTTCCTCAACGCTGAACCCCTGAAGCTTCACCAGCCGGATCGCTTCCTGCTGCGCGGGCTTCAGCTGGACAAGGAGTTGCGCAAGCACGATTGCGCTCGTGACCGCGCTCTCATGATCGCCCACCGAGAGGTCTCCGGGCAGCTCTTCGGTGGCGTGGCGTCGCATGCTGCGAAGCCTGTCGATCCATTTGTACCGCGCAACCGCTGCGAGCCATGGCTTGAACGGCCGTTCGGGGTCGTAAGTGTGACGCTTCTCGTGGATCGCCACGAGTGTTTCCTGAACGGCATCGTCGACGAGCGGCGGCGGCAGGCGCCGCGCATAGAAGCGGGCAAGCCAGTCGCGCACTTCTCCTAGCAGCCGCCGATAGGCTCCGCCGTTCCCGTTCTGAGCGGCGGCCATTAGCGCACCCCAATCGTCGCCGCTTGGCGTCACAGGCCGCCTCCGGATCGGTATGGCGCGGGCACCGTAGGGGTCGCGTTGATCGGATAGGAGGGCTCGCATGATCCATCATTCGCCCCGCGACCATTCGGGGTTACGCCCTGTTGCAAAAACACCATCGGCTCAGATCCGGGCATACCATTGGTGAAGCGGCCAGCCAGTAGCGCCATCAGCAGGTGGAGTGCGATCAATGGACATGAGACACGTTCTCGATCTCGGTGTTGCGTCGCCAGGATGTAGGATCGACGGCATAAGTTGCGCGGAAGGCTCGGCTGAAATGGCTGCGGCTGGCAAATCCCACTCGTGCAGCGATCGTCGCGACGGGCAGGGGGGTCTGACGCAAGAGCGCGCTGGCGCGCAGCAGGCGGGTCTGACTTACGAAGTCCATCGGCGTAATCCCGATCTCATCGGTGAATTCCTTGGCGAAGCTCGAGCGGCTGCGGCCGGCGAGGGATGCCAGTGAAGCAACGCTGTGAGGATCGGCGGGCCGTTCCAGCACCGCGGATATGGCCTTGCTGAGCCAGGGCCGGCGAAAGATCCCGGGCAGCATATGTGTGCCATGCTCGACGATGTGATGGCGCAGCACGAGGACGAGGCAGGCTTTCATGAGCGCACCGCAAAGTGTCCGGGATGCGATGCCGGGCATGTTTACCTCGGAGAGCATCGTGGCGAACGCGTTGCGCACGAAGGGAACGTTGCCGAGCGACGCTAGGATCGGGCGGGTAATGCCACCAAAGGGGCCGTAGAGCCCTGAGACATCAGCCTGGATTTCGCCACACACGATCTTGACCGTTTCGCCATCCTTGCCGCTCGCAGCGTAGACATCGAAGCCGTCGGCACGCTTAGTACAAATCGCGGCCGGACTATGCCTGACGAGAGGCGTCTCGGAGCCGGCCATATCCTGTTCAAGCCCCGGCGGGACGACAATGACCGACCCTGGCCCGAGTAGCATGGGTTCGCAGCCCTCAACCACGAGATGCAGCGTCCCGGCCAGCACGAAGTGGACCTCGATCAGGTCGAGTCGCCGGATCGCGATTCCAGCGTCGGTCGCGATCGTGCAGATCGCAAACGCGTCGATCTCTACGGATAGAGCGGACAGAATCTGATCAAGCGCCGGGTGTATCATAACTTGCCTCGCGCCTATCTTTGCCTATCCGGACGCGTAGGCCAGCATTTTTCCATCAGGCTCCGATCTTTCGGATGATCCATCACCCGTCAGGACGATTGGGCACCTATGGTCTGCTAAACCCTCAGTGCCGCGATGATCGATCCGCCTGAAACACCCTGGACCAGGACGGCACTCTTTAGACCGTTCGCCGAGGATGACGACACAGCGAGAGTAAGTGGGGCCCCGGTCCAGCGACCGATACGAACGAGCTCCCGGACAATGTCACGGTGTGGTAGCGTCCTGCCGCCATTCTCACCCGCGCGAATGGCGACGTGAACGGTGCGAGGGTCGTACCGGACCAGCCAGACATCGGCCCTACCGGTCGGCGCCTGCCCTGCCCCTATCGTAAGCTTGTTGCCGGAAAGGGCCAGCGACGGGCCGGCGCCGCCACGGGCAGAGGCGATGGCCGTCTCAAGTTCACGCCTATTGCCACCGTTAATCGTCGTCCGACCATTGATCCAAGCTTGCGGTGTTGCGACCTGACCAAAGCCATTGCGATGCGCATAGTCCCACTGGCGAGCGGTGAACTTGGGGGATACGAAGCGGTCTTTCCAACCCAGATAATCCCAATAGGTCACCGCGAAGGAGAGCGCCAGCACATCCGGCCGGTCAGCAAGAGCGTTGAGATTGTCCTGCGCGGGCGGACAACTCGAGCATCCCTGACTCTGGAAGCGCTCGACCACCACCAGCTTGCGGTCCTGTGTCGCAGGCGACCCAGACCGAGTTTCTGCCCGGGCGACAAAGGTCAGGCCGCCAAGCGCAGCGGCGAGCCCGACGTGCAAAACAAGCTTCATGGTGAGTGCCTTTCTCTCGTTGTGAGCGGAGGCTCGATCATCGCGCAGCGCTTTTCTATTTTCGACGGTCCGGGCCGGAAGGCCACGGTCAGCGATCCTGGTACCGAAAGAGGCGGCCGATGACTCCAGGCCGCTAGGCATCAAAGCGCCGAATGATCGCGCGCCGCCTGCTCCATCGTCGCTTTGGCACCATACAGCATTGTGTCCACCGACGCCGGATCATCGCGATTTGCCTGGGTCATGCGCTGCCGTTCGGCATCACCGCGGACCACATCTCTGCGGCCCTCAAGGATCGCATCGATTACTTCGCGCGCCACATCGCTCGCGGCTTCGCGGCCGCCTGGAGGATGCATGCCGGATGTCGCCATCATCGGCGTATCGGTCGCTGTGGGATAGACCGTCAGCACGCCAATGCCTTCACCAAACCATTCGCGGCGAAGCGCCTCTCCGAAATGGGCAACACCCGCCTTTACTGCCGCGTAGGTCGCATAGAACGGCAAACCGACCTGCGCGATTCCCGAGCTGACGTTGATGAGCAAGGCGTCATGGCTTTTGCGTAACAAAGGTACGGCGAGCCGGGTCAGGAGGATCGGCGCCGCGAGATTGACCTCGATCATCTGGCGAATCTCGGCTTCACTCGTCGCCTATAACCTGCCGGCTCGAACGCCGCCGGCATTGTTGACCAGAATATCCAGCCCGCCGAGACGCTCTTGCACAAAAGCGATCGTCTCAGTCCGCCCCTCGGCGGTAACCACATCTGCTGCGAGGCCGCGGACGTCCCCGCCGATGGCATCGACAGCGTCGTCGATCGCCTTCTGTCGCCGACCGGTGATGACGGCGCGTGCGCCGCGGTCAGCGAATGCACGCGCCAGTTCCAGGCCGATGCCGCTCGATCCGCCGGTTATCAGCACGCGCTTTCCCGACATTGCCATATCGCGCTCCGTCACGACGCAGCGGGGTAATTTGTGGGGAAAAGGGCGCGCTGCGTGTCTTCGTCAAAATCCTTCTTGAACCCGATGTCGCTGCCCACAGCGTTAGCGCGCGCGACCGCGGGCCGGGCATTGACCGCATCGAACCAGCGCATAACCTCGGGATAGGCGGCCAGTGGGTCGGCGGATTCCGGCAGTGCAAAAGCCGCGCGCGCCACCCAGCCCCAGGCAGATATATCGACGATTGTGTAATCCTCGCCGACAATGAAATCGCGACCTGCAAGGCGGTCATTCAAGACCTCGTAATGCCGCTCGATCTCGCGTCTATAGCGGTTCACAGCATAAGCGGGCTTTTCCGGAGCCATGCGCTGGAAGTGCACCGCCTGTCCGGAAAATGGGCCAAGGCCGGTCGCGACGAACAGCAGCCAAGACAACAGCTCGGCGCGGTCTTCCGGCTTGCCCAGGAATGCATTCGCCTTTTCGGCGAGATAGAGCAAGATCGCGGTGGAATCGAAAACACGGGCTTCTTGGCCGCCAGGTCCATCGGTATCGACAATCACGGGTACTTTGCCGTTTGGATTGATCGCTCTGAACGCTTCGCTGTGCTGCTCGCCCTTGCTTGTATCCACCGGCATCAATTCATAGGGGAGCCCGGCTTCTGCGAGGAAGAGTGCAATCTTCGCCGGGTTTGGGGTGGGGTGAAAATAGAAACGGATCATGCGAGGCTCCTCGAGGCCGATTGCCGAATAGACAGGCCACCCTCCGACGCTTGCGTCGCTGGATACCGCTCCGAGAGCGCGGAGTGCGGCTTGGTCTGACGCTTCGGTATTCGAAGGAGAACACCCGTCAGTTACAACACCGGTCGAGTTATCGCGCCGCCCCGCTAGGGTGGTGCGCAGGATACCGGTGGGCCAACAGGGGATCGGACTGATCTCGCGGACAGTGAGATAGGGTCGTGGCGGCAGCGCAGCTCGGCACTAAGATCAGGGGAAACCGGATATCCATTCAATCCATGCCGAGACGGTGCGGCGCATATCGCCTCGCGCTGAAGTGCGCCGACGGGAGGGGGTGAGGGGTGTGCTGGCGATCGCTTGCTTGCTCAGCGAGGACATCATGCGAACGCGACCACCATGCGCGATCAGGGACGCGTTGACGCCGGGCATGAACAGTGACGCAATCGAGCGGTTCGGCCCAGAGATCACGCCACAAACGCTCGGAACCTTCGGCCCGGGGGTCCGCCGCAAGCGGCACGAGGACGGTACCTATGACCGGCAGATTCGCCGGATCGCGGAGCGGGTCGAAGTTGTCAGCAAACCAATAACCGGTCGGCCCGCTCTGTGAACGCGGCCGGGGCCGTCGATCGGAGCTGGAGTCGCAGTAAGCGCGTCAATCCCCGGACAGCAACGCTTGGTCAAGCGGCGGTGTCCGGGGCGCTTGATTGATCAGAACCGCGGCTGGATGCCGACCGTGTAGATCGTGTCGTCATACCGGATATCGCGCGTGAACTTGGTCGGCTCGAAATAGCTGCGATACTTGTTGCCAAGGATATTCGTGCCACCGAGGTCGACACGGAGACTCTTATTCAGGTCATAGCCAAGGCCGAAGTCGAGCCGTCCACCGGGCCGCACATAATTGAGGTTGACCGGGGTGGTGCCTGCCGCGAGCTGCGCATCACTGACTGGCCGCACAAGGTTGAGACCGGTAGTCTCGCCGTCGAAGTAACGCGATCGATGCGTATAAATAAGACGGCCTGACAAGTCGAACTTATCATAGATCAGGCCAGTGTTGAAGTTGTACTTGCTGGCACCCTGAAGTGGCAGCCCGGTCAGCGAATCCCCGCCGCCGACTTTTGCGTCGGCGTAGGTAAAGTTCCCGGACAGGCCAAAACCCGACAGCGCACCTGGTAGGAAGTCGAGAAATGCCTGGCCGCTAACCTCGACGCCTTTGAGCGTTGCCTGGCCGACATTGCGCGGACGCGTGATATTGTAATCGATGCCGTCGATCCTCTCCAGCGTCGGCGAATTGATGACACGGTCGGTGATGTCGCGATAATAGCCGGCCACGGCGACAAAGCCGTTCCGCCAGTAATATTCGACCGTCGCGTCGAGGCTTTCCGACTTTTGCGGGCGCAGGTCCGGATTGCCTGCCGAACCCGAATTCTGAACGTTCGGATTGGTCGCCACGATGTAGTTCAGGCCCGGATTGAGCGCCCCAAACCCGGGGCGACGGATGGTCGCGGAATAGGTGGCTCGCACCTGCATTCCGCCACCGAACTGCAAGCGTGCGCTAGCATTGGGCAGCACATCAACGTCCGAGGACTTCGCGCTGACCGGCGTGACCACGTTGCTGATGGCGCCGGCACCGGCGATTTGACGGTCAGTTACCGTTGGCCGGACGCCGACTGTACCGTCGAGCACGAGTGGCCCACCCAGCTCGAACTCGTAGTTCGCCTGGATGTAACCGGCGAATGTGCGCTCCTTCGCCTCGAAGCGGCGCTCTAGTTGGAAGGCCGGGTCACCCAGGGCAACGCCATAGATCGCGCGAAGCACGTCGCGGCCCGCGGCCCGCGGCCCGCGGCCGAGCGCAGATAATCGGGATTGGGGGACAGCCGAGGCGCACCGTCGTTCAGACGGGGAATACCGGGCACTTCGACCACGAAGTTCGCCGGCAGGTTCAGCGAGCTGAGCAACGTGACCGAATCTCCGCCCGGCGCGCCACGATTGACGAGTGCCTGGTTCGACACCGCGCTGCGGTCGGCGAAACGCAAGCCGAACTGCAGTTTTGGAATGAAGCCGCCGACGTCGAACTCGCTGTCCATCCTAGCCTGGAACAGCGACCCGTTCTGCCGATTGAAGTTCTGGTTCAGGCCGTTGCGTAGCCGGTAGTCGGTCGGATCGTTCAACGGATTGCCGACGAACTCATATTGCGCGCTCTGACCGACATTGCTCTGCACCTGCACCTGCACCTGAGCGAGCCGCTTGCCGATATCGACGATCACGACGTTGTTGGTGAAGGTCGAGTCCTGATAAGCGACGTCGAACTTAACGCGGCCCGGCCCCCGATCAAAGATGAAGCCGCCGCCAATGAGGTAATTGTCTGTTTTCTGATCGCGCGCCTGCGTGCTGACGAACGACGTGGTGTTGCCATAAGACGCGCTGTCGATCTCACACAGGTTCTGCAGGGAGAAGCCGCCCGTCGAGTTGGCGGTCGTGATCTCGCCGAGCGTGATCTCGGCGGGGGTCGGGTTAAAGCCTTGCCGATTGACCCGCGCGCGGAAGCAATTGTCGTTCGCGACAACGTTCGAAATCGTCGTGCCCGCATTGAATAACTGTGCCTCGACGAACGCCGCCTGTTGCTTCGAGCGAAAGCCGGTATAGAGTCCGTCGACATAGATTTCGAGCTCGGACGTCGGCTTCTACTGTAATGCCGCGTTGGCCTGGGGCCTTTCTAACCAGCCATATTCGTTGAGGCCGCCCGCGACGTTCTGCGAGGCATAGCCCGGCAGATTGAACGGCGTGGCCGCAGTCGACCGGCGGACCGGCGCATACAGGTAGGGGCGGTTGAAGTCGGTGTGGCTCCACGACACATTCAGCAATGCGCCGATCTCGCCGATGCCGGTGTCCCAGCGGTCGGTGACGAGCAAGGCAAACTGTGGATTGAGCTTGTCGACGTTGGTCGCATAGTTTCCGCAGGCGTTGACGACAATCGCTGGGTCACGAAACTTGAACGGCTTGTTT